>Ga0081539_10003647_pt1 | contig 18530 bp, 10 predicted proteins | sample TabmetS4T2R2_FD_71023 | JGI IMG/M metagenome (GOLD analysis project Ga0081539, IMG submission 71023) | Tabebuia heterophylla rhizosphere microbial communities from the University of Puerto Rico - S4T2R2 | ecosystem: Host-associated > Plants > Roots > Rhizosphere ...
GACCAACGCCGAACACGCGACGCTCGAGGGCCTGCACGCGGAGGCGCTGCGCCTCGCCGACGTCGGCGAGTGGGCGGACTTCGAGCACGTCCATCGCCGGTTCCACACGCTGCTCACGCGTGCAGCCGGCCCGATGCACGCCGAGCAGCTGGGACGCCTCTGGGAGCAGGAGACCCGCTACCGCCGGGCGTTCGAGCACCTCGCGGACGCCGATGGCCGCGACGCGGCCAGCCAGCGTGAGCACCGGCGCATCCTGGACGCCGCCGAGGCGCGAGACGCCGACGCCGCGGCGCGCCTGGTCGCCGAGCACCACGCCCGGGCCGTGCGCGAGATCGGGGGCAGGCTCGATCCCGCGTACGTGATGGATCGCCTCGATACAGCGCTCGAGATCGAGACCAGCCGGCGCCACCCTGGCCTGGGGTAGGCGGAGCATTCAGGAGCGGCCGTACGTCGCGCCCTTCGAGCGACGAGCCGCGCGCGAGGGCGAAGGACCGCCTGCATACCAACGACGCTGTAGTCCTCCGTCCGCACACCTCCGGCATGGGTGGTGCTCTTGCCGGCATGGGCGCCCTTCTGGGGTGCTGCATCCAATTCTATTGACGTACGCCGACATCGACCTTGTTGGCCCCGTCGCGTTCGACGTCGCATACGCGAAGCCAGCTGAAGTCGCCGACGCGGCGGGTTTCCTCGTCAGCGGTACATGACGCCGAATGCCCCCATGCTGTACGAGCTCGCCCTGTGCTCGGCGACGCGCACGTCGACGCAGGCCGGGAGGCCGCTTGCGAGCGCCTCGCGAACCGCCGGGGCGAGATCCTCCTCGCGCTCGACCTTGCGGCCGAACCCGCCGAAGGCAACGGCGACATCGGCGTAGCTCACCGCGCCCAGATCGGTCGCGATCGTGGGCATCGTCCCGTCGGCGAGCCGTGCGAACCGGTCCAGTCCGAAGAACGAGCGGTTGTTCATGACCACGACGACGACAGGTATCCCGTGGCGCATCATCGTGTCGAGCTCGGCGAGCGTGAACCCGAGCGAGCCGTCGCCCGTCACGCAGACGACCGGTCGGTCCGGGTTCGCGAGCCGCGCGCCGATCGACGTGCCCAGCCCGATCCCCATCGTCCCCAGCGGGCCATGGGTGAAGTAGCTGCCCGGTCGCCGGCGTGTCGTCACCACGGCGTCGTCCAGCCAGTGCTTGGTCAGGGCGCCGTCGCCGATGATGATCGCGTCCGGCCCGGCGGTCTCGCACACGATCTCCGCGATCCGGTACGGGTGGATGCCGGGCTTGTCATCAGACGGCTGGAACGCTGTCGCGATGCCCTCGGCGATCGTGCTGCGCACCTCGCCGATCCATGTGGATGGATCGGGAAAAGTGGGTGCTGTGTGCTCGAGCCGAGCGTTCAGCGCGTCCAGCACCTCTGCAGGACCGGCGTGGATCGCCAGCCGCGCGGGCCGCGGGCGGCCGAACTCCTTGACGTCGACCTCGACGTGGATCACGTCGGCGTCGAGCGCCACGTGGAAGCCCGGGGCGTGCCAGCCGAAGCGAACACCCAAGGCGAGCACCACATCCGGCTGGATCTCCTTGGGCAGCTGCGAGAGCTGCCAGAAGCTGCCCGCGAAGAGCGGATCGTCGGCAGGCAGCGTGCCCAACGCCTCGAACTGCGCGAACACCGGCAGATCGGCTGCCCGCGCGAATGACCGCAAGCCCTCCCACGCGCCGGCCGCGTAGACGTCGCCGCCCGCCATGATCGCCGGGCGCTCGGCTGCGGCCAGCAGGCCGAGCGCCTCGTCGATGTCCTCCACCGCCGGCACAAGCCGCGACTCGACGCGGACCTGCTCCGGCACCGGTGCACTGCTCGCCTCGACCGCCGCACTCAGGACATCCAGCGGGATCTCGAGGAACACCGGCCCCCTTGGCGGCGTCAACGCCGTCCGCACCGCCTGAGCGACGAGCCGCGGGATGTCCTGCGTCCGGTGAACGCGACGGGCCCATTTGGTCACCGGTGTCGCAAGGGCAACCTGATCGACGCCGCTCTGCAGCGAGTTGGTCTCCTCGTGAAACGCCGGGGCCGCACCGCTCAGATACAGGACCGGCGAGCGATCCAGGTACGCGTTCGCCATCGAGGTGACCACGTTCGTCATGCCCGGACCGGCAGTCACCAGCGCCACGCCGAGCCGCCGGCCGGCGCGCGCAACGCCCTCTGCGGCATGTCCGGCCGCGGCCTCGTGACGAACCGCGACGACCCCGATTCCCCGATCGAGACAGCCCACCACGATCGGATGGACATGCGCCCCGTGCAGAAGGAACACCACCTCCACCCCGCCTCGCGCCAGCACCTCTGCGACGAGGTGCCCGCCGCTGACCTGCTGCACCTCCGTGACGAGGTCACCACCACTCACCTGCGTCATTGCGCTCCTCCTCCAGGGGGCGCCGCGGTGGCGCGGCCATCCCCGTCTCGACGATCGCCACCGTACGCGCCGCGACGCCCGAACCGCTCCTCCCAGCGCGGAATCACCTCGCGATTCTCGACGTGGGCGGGCAGCTCTCCAGCGAGGACTCGAGCGACGTTCTGGAACGCGAGGTCGGCGCCGGCCGGGCCTGACTCGACGTTGTGGCCGATGCTGTGCGGCGTCAGGATCACCCGGAACGGATCACAGCTGAGCAGCGGGTTGTCCATGTCGATCGGCTCCTGCTCGAACACGTCGAGCGCGGCCCCGGCGATCCGGTCGGCGTGGATCGCCTCCGCCAGCGCCGACTCGTCGACCAGGCCGCCGCGCGAGGTGTTGATGAGTATCGCCGTCGGCTTCATCAGCTCGAGCTCGCGCCGCCCGATCAGCCTGCGCGTCTCCTTCGTGGCCGGCGCGTGGATCGAGACCACGTCCGAGGTCGTCAGCAGCGTCGCCAGGGAGACGGTGCCGGCGACATGCGGGTCGTACGCCTGGACCGCCACCTCCCAGCCCTGGAGTCGCTGCTCGACCGCTCGCGCGATCCGTCCGTAGGCGATCAGGCCGACCGTCTTGCGCCGCAGCAGCGTCGAGGTCGTCGGCGGTCGCCATCTGCCGGCCCGCAACGTCGCCTGCTTGCGCTCCAACTGGAGCAGCAGCGCGACCATGAGCATGACCGTCGCCTCGGCCATCCCGGCGACGACCTCGTCGGTCGGGCAGTTGGCGACGACGATCCCGAGCTCGGTGGCGACGTCCACATCGATGTGGTCGATCCCGAGGACCGGGCTGCTGACCATGCGCAGCCGTGACGCCGCACGCAGCGCCTCCGCCGGGAAGGGCTGGCCCGGCGACACGATCGCTGCATCGGCGTCCGCGACCACCTCGATGAGCTGCTCCGCCGTCCACGCCCGCTCCAGGCTCCCCGCCGTCGCGACGGCGAAGCCGGCCGCCTCCAGCCTCTCGGGCAGCCCCTCGATCGCGGGGAACCGCGCCGGGACGATCACCTTCGGCGCGCTCACACCGGCGTCCCCCGCTCGGCGTCAGATCGACTCGATGATGACGTCGAGCACCGCCGACCGTCCGCCGGCGACCGCCGCGACCGCCCGCTCGATCGCCGCCTCGACCTCGGCCGGGTCCTCGACGCGCTCGCCGTAGGCGTGGCAGCTTCGCGCCAGCGCGGCGTGATCCGGCGGCTCCTGGAACCGGACGCCCGGGAAGGCGTCCTGCTCGACCGACGCGCCACCTGGGAACAGGTTGACCACCGGCGCCTTGCTGGCGTTGTAGCCGCAGTTGTCGAGGATCACCGTCAGGAACGGCGCGTTCGCCGTGTGGGCCGCGTACAGGGCGGCCGCCGGCGAGCCGAACATGAACGAGCCGTCGCCGACCACCGAGACCACCATCTGGTCCGGCGACGCGAGCTTCACGCCCACCGCGCCGCCGAGCGCCCAGCCCAGGCCCGGGCCGAGGGGCGACAGGAGCGTGCCCGGCAGCTCCCGCCGGACGTGCCGTCGGACCGCCGGCAGGTTGGTGACCGCCTCCTCGATGACGATCGCGTCCTTCGGGAGCAGCGCGCCGAGCGCTGCGCAGACCCGCTCGGCGTGGATCGGGCTCCGCGTCCGCAGGCTCTCGATCCGCTCGGCGAGCTCGCGCTGCGCCTGGAGCGCCGCCGCCTCCAGCCGCTCCCGCCGGGCGGTCCAGGCCGCTCGCCGCTCCGATGTCGCCCGCCGCTCGATCGCGGCGATCAGCAGTGGCAGCGCCTTCGACGTGTCCCCGAGCAGCGGCAGGTCGACCGGGAAGCCCCACAGCGGGATCGACGCCTTGACCGGGTCGATGTCGATCTGGGCGATCCGGGCCGTGGCAGCGGGCCGGGTGTGCTTCGGGATCCACGGGACGTCGGTGTCGAGAAGCAGGATCGCGTCGGCCTCGCGCACCTCGGAGGCGGCGTCCAGGCGGAAGAGCGGATGCGTCAGCGAGATGTTCAGCGGTGTCGCACGGTCGTTGACCAGCGCGCCGATCTGCTCCGCCAGCCGCGTGAGCTGCTCGACGGCGTGGGCGTGGCGCCCGACGTCGCCCGCGACGATGAGCGGGCGCTCGGCCTCGGCCAGCCACTCGGCGATCGTCTCGATGCCGTCGAGGTCGCCGGGGCCCGCGATCGCCGGCCGGGTCCGCTCCGGCGGCAAGACGGTGACGCCCTCCATCGGCGCCATCAGCACCTCGCGGGCGATCGTCATGTACACCGGGCCGGCAGGCTCGGAGGCGGCGACCTGCGCGGCGCGCGGCACGAGGTAGTTGAGCGTGTCGGTCCGAGCGAGCTCGTGCGACCATTTCACGTAGTTGCGGACGATCCCGGCCTGGTCCGGCTGATCCTGGAGCCACTGGATGTAGCCATCGCGGCCTCCGGGCACCGTGCCGTCCACGGTGTACGGGGTGCGACCGGCCAGGATCAGGACGCCGGCGCGGGCACGCTGTGCGTCGTGCATCATCGCGCCGAGGTTCTGGGTGCCGGCGTCGACGTGCACCATGACGGCCTGCGGTCGCCTGGTGACGCAGAAGTAGCCGTGAGCGGCCGCCATCGCCACGTTCTCGAAGAGGCCCGGCACGATCCTGGGGACCGCGTGACCCTGGCGGTCGAGCGCGACGATCGCCTCCTGGACGGGCGCCGTGTCGGTGCCCGGGCACAGGAACAGGTACTCGACACCGTGCGCGACCAACAGCTGGACCAGCGCCTCAGCGCCGTTGCCGGCTTCCAGCAGGCGCGGCTCCGACGCCGCTGCGGCGTCGGGAGCGGTCCGTCCATCCGCGATGATGTCCCCACCTCCTCCTCGAGGGTTCCCGGCGACGGCGTCGTCGCGGGACACGGCCTGGTCGACGGCCGGCAGGTCTTCGCGTTCGCGCAGGACTTCACGGTCTTCGGCGGATCGCTGTCGGAGACCAACGCCGCGAAGATCGTCAAGATCATGGACTTGGCGATGAGCCTCGGCGCGCCGATCGTCGGCTTGAACGATTCCGGCGGCGCGCGGATCCAGGAGGGAGTCGTCTCGCTCGGCGGCTATGCCGACATCTTCCTGCGCAACACACTCGCCTCCGGCGTGATCCCGCAGATCTCGGCGATCATGGGGCCGTGCGCCGGCGGCGCGGTCTATTCGCCGGCGATCACCGATTTCACGATCATGGTGCGCAACACCAGCTACATGTTCGTGACCGGCCCGGACGTGATCAAGACGGTCACGCACGAGGACGTCACGAAGGACGAGCTCGGCGGCGCGATGACGCACAACGCGACCAGCGGCGTCGCGCATTTCGCCGTGAACGACGATCGCGAGTGCCTGGCGCTCCTGCGCGAGCTGCTGTCGTTCCTGCCGTCGAACAACGTGGACGATGCGCCGCGCGCGGCGACGGGCGATTCGCCGGATCGGGAAGACGAGGCGCTCGATCGCATCGTGCCGGCCTCGCCCAATCAGCCGTACGACATGCTCGACGTGATTCACGTCGTCGTCGACGAAGGCTACTTCCTGGAAGTCCACCAGCATTACGCCAAGAACATCGTCGTCGGCTTCGCGCGGCTCGACGGGCGGTCGGTCGGCATCGTCGCGAATCAGCCGGCGGTGCTGGCCGGCACGCTGGACATCGACGCGTCGGTGAAGGCGGCGCGGTTCGTGCGTTTCTGCGACGCCTTCAACATCCCGCTGGTCACCTTCGAGGACGTGCCCGGTTTTCTTCCCGGAACCGTGCAGGAATACGGCGGCATCATCCGGCACGGCGCGAAGCTGCTGTTCGCGTTCGCCGAGGCGACGGTGCCGAAAGTGACGGTGATCACACGCAAGGCGTACGGCGGCGCCTACTGCGTCATGTCGAGCAAGCACATTCGAACCGACTTCAACTACGCGTGGCCGACCGCGGAGCTCGCCGTGATGGGGCCGGAGGGCGCCGTGAACATCCTGTACAAGCGCGAGCTCGACGCGGCGGAGGACCCGGCGGCGCTCAGGGCCGACAAAGTCCAGGAGTTCAGGGAGAAGTTCGCCAATCCGTACGCGGCAGCCGGCCGCGGCTTCCTGGACGAAGTGATCCATCCCCGCGAAACGCGCAAGAAACTGATCGCGGCGCTCAAGAGTCTCGAATCGAAGCGCGCGAAGAACCCGCCGAAAAAGCACGGCAACATTCCGCTCTAGACCACGGGACGGCACCGCTAAAGCGGTGCCCTACCAGCGCCATTCGGTACCTTTCGGTAGGGCACCGCTTTAGCGGTGCCGCTGGTGTGCGGTGCCGGTATGCGCCGGATACACTATTCGTGCATGCGTGAAGGATTCATCGTCGTTGGATTCATCCTCGTTTCTGGGTTGCGCGCCGTGCTCGCCGCGCAGCCGGCGCCGCGGTTCGTGCTCGAGGAGGCGACGATTGCCGGCGTTCACGCCGCGTTCCGCGACGGGTCGCTGACCTGCCGATCGCTCGTCGATCAGTATCTGGCCAGGATCGAGGCGAACGACAAACGAGGCCCTGCGCTCAACGCCATCGTGCTCGTCAACCCCGACGCGCAGAAGGCCGCCGACGATCTCGATCGCCGCTATCGGCAGAGCGGCCCGGTCGGTCGGCTGCACTGCGTGCCGGTGATCGTCAAGGACAACTTCGAGACGGCGGAGATGCCGACCTCTGCCGGTTCGCTGGCGCTGAAGGACATGCGAACCGGCAAGGACGCGTTCGTCGTGAAGCGGCTGCGCGACGCCGGCGCGGTCCTGCTCGCGAAATCGAACCTGGCCGAGTTCGCGTTCAGCCCGGTTGAAACGGTCAGTTCGGTCCTGCCTGGCTACACCCGCAATCCGTACGACACGTCGCGCGTCACCGCCGGATCGAGCGGCGGCTCGGCGGCGGCGCTGGCCGCGAACTTCGCGCTCCTCGCCACGGCGAGCGACACCGGCGATTCGATTCGCGGCCCGGCGGCGCACCAGGCCCTGGTCGGCCTGCGATCGACGATGGGGCTGGTCAGCCGCGCGGGTGTCGTGCCGCTGAACCTCTCAGCCGATATCGCCGGCGTGCTCACGCGCACGGTCGCCGACAGCGCCATCGTCCTGCAGGTGATCGCCGGCGAGGATCCGAGCGACCCGGTGACAGCGGCTGGAGGAGGTCACGTCGACGCGAACTACGCCGGCGCGCTCGGGGGCGCTGGCATCAACGCCCTGAAGGGCGCGCGCCTCGGCGTCTTGCATCAGGCCTACGACACCTCGACGCTCGACCGCGACGTCGACGCCGTGTTCCAGGCGTCGCTGCGCGAGCTGCGGGCGGCAGGCGCCGTGGTGATCGATCCGGTCGAGGTCCCCGTCGAGGCGGTCCGCCAGACGCAAGGCGGCGGCTGCAACCAGACCAAGTACGATCTCAACCGTTATCTCGCCGGGCTCGGCGAGAAGGCGCCGCGGAAATCGCTCGAGGAGATCATCAAGTCGCGGCTCTTCCATCCGTCGATTCAGGCGCGTCTCGAAGCGGCGCAGGCGTCCGACGCGGTGCCCGGCGAGACGCCGGCGTGCCGCAGCCGCGACGAGTTTCGGGAGCGGCTTCGCGCGGTGGTGGTGACGCTGATGGACGAGCAGAAGCTGGACGCGCTCGTCTACCCGACGTGGAGCAATCCGCCGCGCCTCATCGGCGATCTCAACACGCCGGGCGGCGACAACAACCAGCTCTTTGCGCCGAGCACCGGCTTTCCGGCGATCACCGTGCCGATGGGATTTACACGAGGAGACACCTTGCCGGCGGGACTCCAGTTCCTCGGCCGCGCGTGGAGCGAGGCCGCGCTCCTCCGCCTGGCGTACGCCTACGAGCAGGCCACCCACCACCGCCGCCCGCCCGTCCTGCGCTGACGATAGAATACGGCCTGGTCTTGCGAAAGATTCTCATAGCGAACCGCGGCGAGATCGCCGTGCGCATCATCCGTGCGTGCCGCGAGATGGGCATCTCGCCGGTGGCGGTCTTCTCCGAGTGCGATCGCACCGCCCTGCACGTCCGCGCGGCCGACGAGGCCTACGCGATCGGGCCAAGCCCGCCGCGCGAGAGCTACCTCCGCATCGACACGCTCATCGACGTCGCGAAGCGATCGGGTGCGGACGCCGTCCATCCGGGCTACGGCTTTCTCGCCGAGAACGAAGATTTCGCGGCCGCCGTGCGCGACGCGGGGCTGACGTTCATCGGTCCGACGCCGGAAGCGATCGAGGCGATGGGCAGCAAGACGGCCGCGCGCAGCGCGGCGATGCGCGCCGGCGTGCCGGTGGTGCCGGGGACCGAGCAACCGCTGGCCGCCAACGCGTCGGACGAATCGATCGCGCGCGCCGCGGATGCGATCGGCTACCCGCTGCTCGTCAAGGCGGTCGCCGGCGGCGGCGGCAAGGGCATGCGGACGGTGAACGAGCCGGGCGATCTCTCGAGCGCGGTGCGCGCGGCCCGCTCGGAGGCCGGGAGCGCGTTCGGCGATGCGGCCGTCTACCTGGAGCGCCGGTTGACGCGGCCCCGTCACATCGAGGTGCAGCTGCTCGGCGACACGCACGGCACCGTGCTGCCGTTCGTCGAGCGCGAGTGCTCGATTCAGCGGCGTCATCAGAAGGTGATCGAGGAATCGCCGTCGCTGGTCATGACGCCGGCGCTCCGCGCGAAGATGACGGCCGCCGCCGCGGGGGTGGCGCGCACGGTCGGCTACACCAACGCCGGCACCATCGAGTTTCTCGTCGACGAACGCGGCGCGTTCTACTTCCTCGAGATGAACACGCGTCTCCAGGTCGAGCATCCGATCACCGAGATGGTGACCGGCCTCGATCTCGTGCACTGGCAGATCCGGATCGCGCGCGGCGAGCGCCTCGATCTCGATCCCGCGGCGCTCGTCGAGCCGAAGGGTCACGCCATCGAGTGCCGGATCTACGCCGAGGACCCCGACAGCGGGTTCCTGCCGTCGCCGGGGCGCATTCAGATGCTCCGCACACCGGGCGGTCCGGGCGTCCGCGACGACAGCAGCGCCGCGGCCGGTCTCGAGGTGCCGATCTTCTACGACCCGCTGATCTCCAAGCTCGTCGCCTGGGCCGAGGACCGGCCGCGCGCGATCGCACGGATGCGCCGCGCGTTGTCCGAGTACCTGGTCGCGGGAATCAAGACGACGGTGCCGTTCTTCTCGTGGCTGCTGGCGGAAGACGATTTCCTCCAGGGCCGCTTCCATACGACATATCTCGACGAAGTGCTCGCCTCCCGCAACGGCCGGCGCTTCGTCGAATCGTCGGCCGACCAGGAAGATGTGGCGGCGATCGCCGCCGCCGTGCAGGCGGCGCTCTCGCCGGCGTCCGTCTCCACGGCCGCTCCAGCCGCCGGCGCGCGGGACGGCGCGGGCGGCCGCTGGAAGTCTGTTGCGCGAGCCGAAGGGCTCAGGGGCTCGTAGCGCTTCGGCGCTTCACGTCATGCGGTACGAGATCGAAGTCGCGGGCAAGATCCGGCAGGTCACCGTGGTCCGATCGGGCGCGGCGTTTGCAGTGACGCTCGACGGCCGAACCTATCACGTCGACGCGGCGAGGCTGGCGAGCGGTGCCGCGCAGACGCTGTCGCTGATTCTGGACAACGCGCGGTCGCGGGATGTGGTCATGGCGCCGGACGCGGCGGCGGGCCGGCTCTCGGCGATCGTCGACGGCGCCGCCATTCCCGTGCCGCTGAACGGACGGCGCCGCGGCCGGCACGCCGAGAGCGGACAGGCGGCGTCGGGTCCGGAGCGGCTCGCCGCGCCGATGCCCGGGCGCGTCGTTCGCGTGCTGGTCTCCGCCGGGCAAGCCGTCCACGCCCGCCAGCCGCTCGTCGTCGTCGAAGCGATGAAGATGGAGAACGAGCTGAGGGCCGCGCGCGACGGCACGGTGGCCGAAGTGCTCGCGGGCGAAGGCCAGTCGGTCGACGCCGGGACCCTGCTCGTCGTGATTCAGTGAACCTGCTCAAGCGCCTTCGCGAGCACACGCTCTATCGCTTCGCCGGGCGCGGCGGCATGATCGCCGCCGCCGCGGTCGCGACCGCGCTGGTCGCCGTCGTGACCGTCGATCTCGGACCGCTCGCCAAGCCCTACGCCGAGCGCTACGCGACGCGGTTCATGAACCGCCAGCTGCGGCTCGGCTCGCTGAGCATTCATCTCTACAGCGGCCGGTTCGTCATCACCGATCTGACGATCGATGGGCTGCACCCAGGCGATCGGCCGTTTTTTGCCGCGAAGCGTCTGTCGTTCGCGCTCGACTGGCGGCCGGCGGTCGCACTGCGGCCGAACTTCACGGTTTCGGCGGTCGAGATGGCGGACTGGGCGATGCTCGTCGAGAAGTGGCCGGACGAGCACAATTTCCCGCGCCTGAAGCGCGACGAGGACAGCGGTCCGGCCGGGCCGCGGCGGTTCACCGTCACGATGCTCTGGTTGGGCGCGACGCGCGGCCAGTTCACCTACGAGGACCACGAGGCGCCGTGGAGCATCGTCTGCCGCAATCTCGACATCACGATCGGCAACCTTCCGAGCTATCACGGCACCGCGACGTTCAACGGCGGCACGATCGCCATCCAGGATCATCTGCCGATGTGGGCGAACATGAAAGCGCAGTTCACCCTCGACGGCTCGCTCGTGCACCTCCAGCGGATCGATCTCGAGAGCGACGGCGCGGCGACCGTCGCGCGCGGCGACGTCGATCTGGCGCGATGGCCCGAGCAGGCGTACGACGTCCAGTCACGCGTCCACTTCCAGCGGATGCGCGACATCTTCTTCACGGACGAACCGTGGCCTCTCTCGGGCGACGGCGATTTCAAGGGGCGTTTTCATCTCTTCAAGGACGGCCGGGATCTGTCCGGCACGTTCACGAGCGATCAGCTCGGCGTCTACGACTACCGGTTCGCGTCGCTCTTCGGATCGCTGCACTGGACACCCCGGGCGTTCGACGTCGCCGACGCCGGCGCGACGGTTTTCGGCGGCAAATCGCGCTTCACCTATTCGATCAAGCCGCTCGGCGTGAAAACGCGGCCGACTTCGCGGTTCGAGTTCGAGGTCGAAGGCGCCGACCTCGCGCAGGCGAGCGACTTCCACCAGCTCGCCGGGCAGCGCTTCGGCGGCACGATCGCCTGGCGGAACGTCCTCGAGTGGCCGCTCGGCCGCTTCGGCGATCATCGCGGCGACGGCCGTTTCGTCGTGACGGCGCCGCCAGGGGTCGAGATCATGACGCCGTCGCTCGACGCGGCGCGCGCCGCCGACGCCGGTCACGCGCGCCACGAGTGGGGACCGTTTGCGCCGGCGCCGCTGCCGACCCATCTGCCGGCCGCGGCGGACGTCTCTTATACGTACGACGCCGACGCGGTCTCGTTCGCGCCGAGCCGCTTCGCCACCGAGCGGACCTATGTCGCCTTCGAGGGCTCGACCGCCTACGGCGATCGCTCGCGGCTGCCGTTTCACGTCACGAGCCGCGACTGGCAGGAGAGCGATCAGCTGCTGGCGGGCATCATGACCGACTTTGGCGCCAGGACCGGGCCGGTCCCGTTTGGCGGCCGCGGCGAGTTCGACGGCCTCATGACCGGAACGTTCCGGCGGCCGCGCGTCGAAGGGGACTTCCGCGGCGACGACCTGCGCGCCTTCGATGCGCTGTGGGGCTCGATCACCGCGCACGCCGTCATCCAGAACAGCTACGTCACGATCGCCGACGGGATCGTCCGCGGACCTGCGGACGATTCAGAGATTCGCGTCGACGGTCTGTTCTCGCTCGGCTACCCCCGCGACGATGGCGGTGAGGAGATCGACGCGCGGTTCCGCGTGTCGCGCCGCGATCTGGCGAGCCTCCGCCACGCGTTCGAGATCGACGAGTATCCGGTCTCGGGCCGGCTGTCCGGCGAATTTCACCTGACAGGCGAGTACGAGCGCCCGCTGGGCTTCGGCGCGATGACGGTCGACGACGGGGTGGCGTACGGCGAGCCGTTCGACAAGGCGACGGCGTCGCTGCGGTTCGATGGCACCGGCGTCCGCCTCGACAACATCGCGATGGGGAAGCGCGAAGGCACGATGACCGGCGCGGCCTTTATCGGCTGGGACTCGACGTATTCGTTCAATGCCGACGGTCGCCGCATGCCGATGGAGGGCATTGCGTTCGCGCAGTATCCCGGCGCGTCGGTCTCGGGGATCGCCGAGTTCACGGCGACCGGAAGCGGCACCTTCGACGTGCCGCGCAACGACGTGCGCTTTCGCGTCACCAATCTGTCGGTCGCGGGTGAGCCGCCCGCCCAGGTGACCGGCACGCTGGCGCTGCGCGGCTCCGAGCTGAGCGGCCAGGTCGATGCCGCTTCGCCGCGGCTGGCGCTCACGGGGACCGGCCGCATCGCGCTCACGCGCCAGCGCGATTCCGAGATCACCTTCCGCTTTCACGACACGTCGCTCGATCCGTACGTCCGCATCGTCGAGCCGCGCCTCTCGCCGTCGACGACGGCTGTGGTCAGCGGCTCGGTGCGGGTCGTCGGCGAGCTGGCCGACGCCGATCACCTGCTCGTGGACGCGACGATCGACGCAGTCGATCTGCGCCTGTTCGAGTACGCGATCCGCAACGCCACGCCGGTCCGGCTGTCCCTGGATCGGCGGCAGGTGAGGATTGGCGAGCTGCTGATGGTTGGCGACGGCACGCAGCTTCGCGTGTCGGGCGGCATCGATCTGAACGCCGAGCGGATTGCGGTGAAAGCCGCCGGCGACGCCAACCTCGGCATCCTGCAGGCATTCTCGCGCGACGTGCGCGGATCGGGACGAGCGGAGCTGGCCGCGTCGATCGATGGACCGCTCAGGCAGCCGGTGTTCTCGGGCAGCGCGACGGTCAGCGACGGCCGCATCCGTCATTTCTCGCTGCCCAACGCGCTCGACGACATCAACGGCACGCTGATGTTCGATTCGGCGGGCATCCGCCTCGACGATCTCAGCGCCAGCTTCGGCGGCGGCCGCGTCGCATTCGGCGGACGAGTCGGATTCGAGGGGTATCTGCCGGGCGAGCTGAACGTCACCGCGCGCGGCACGGACATGAACCTGCGCGTGCCCGACGGGGTGCGGTCGACGGTCGACGCCGACCTCGCCGTCACCGGCAACTACGCGTCGCCGACGCTCGGCGGCACCGTGACGGTCAAGAGCGCGCTGTGGAACCGGCGCGTCGACGCGCCCGGCAGCATCTTCGACCTGGCGTCGCGGCGCGGCAGCGCGGCGGCCGCGGTGCCCGAGCCGGCGCCGGCGATGCCGCTCAGGCTCGACCTCCACGTGCTGCTGCCGTCGACGCTGCGGATCGAGAACAACCTGGCGCGAATGGTCGCCAACGCCGACCTGACCCTGCGCGGGACGTTCGATCGGCCGGTCGTGTTCGGCCATGCCGACATCGAGCGCGGCGAGGTCACCTTCGAGGGGCGGCGCTACCGGATCACCCGCGGGTCGATGGACTTCACGAATCCGAACCGCATCGAGCCGTTCGTCGACATCGAGGCGGAGACGAACGTCCGCGTACCGGGACAGACCTATCGCGTCATCGTCAGCTTCGCCGGCACCGCACCCGACCAGCTCCGCCCGTCGATCAGCTCGGACCCGCCACTGCCGACCGGCGACGTGCTGGCCTTGCTCTTCAGCGACGTGCGTCAGCGGCAAAGCACCACCGGCAGTGCGGCGCTCGCCGCGCCGGAGCTGCGCGCCAGGCTCGATCCGACGTCGACGCAGACCGACATCCTGGCCGCTCGGGCGACCAGCGCGCTGACCACGCCGATTTCGGCCGAGGTCGGGAAGGTCGTGGAGCAGACCTTCGGCGTCAACACCTTCCAGCTCTCGCCGTCGTTCGTCGATCCGTACAGCGCGCAGACGTCGCGCATCAATCCGACGGCCCGCCTGACCATCGGCAAGCGCATCTCGGATCGCGTCTACCTGACGTTCTCGCGCAGCCTCGGCACGACGCTGAACGACCAGATCATCCTGCTCGAGATCGACCAGAGTGATCTCGCCTCGTGGGTTCTCTCGCGCAACGAGGACTCGCAGACCTACGCCCTCGAGTTCCGCGTGAGGCGTGTGTTTTGAAAACGTCCGGTCTCTGCGTGCTCTGCCTGCTCTGCGGGTGTCTTCGCCTCGAGGCGGCGGTTGTGGAATACCTCGGTAAACCGATTGGATCGGTGCGCCTGATGATCGAGGATCGCGAGACGAGCGATCCGGCGCTGACGCAGATCGTCGAAACGGCGGTCGGACAGCCGCTGTCGATGGCGGCGATTCGCGAGAGCATCACGCACCTGTTCAGCCTCGGCCGCTTCGAGGGCGTGAGCGTCGACGCCGCGCTCGTCAACGGCCGCGTCGCGCTGCGCTACGACCTGCGGCCGATCCATTCGGTGACGAGCATCCGCTTCACCGGCGTGCCAGCGGGTGTCGACAGCGGTGCGCTGCGGCGTGCCATCACGGATCGGTACGGTGCGACGCCGGCGCTGGGCCGGGCGGCCGACGTCGCGCGCCTGGCGCAATCGGTCATCGCCGAGCGCGGCTACCTGCACGCGGCGGTCACGCCTCAGGCGGAGCTCGCGCACGCACCCGAGCGAGCCTCGCTCGTCTTGAACATCGACGCCAGGGCGCGCACGGTCGTCGGCGAGGTCCAGATCGTCGGCCGTCCGGCCGTGCCGCCGCAGGAGTTTCTGAGGCGGCTCGGCCTGGTCCGCGGCGTGCCGTACCGAAGTGATCGCGTCGCCGCCAACATCGAGAAGTACCTGACCGACCGGCGAGAGCACGGCTACTACGAGGCGCGCGTCCTGCCGACGGTCACGCTCAGCGACGACGACCGCGTCGCCAACGTGACCGTGACGGTCAATTCCGGACCGCACGTCCGCCTGGTCTTCACCGGCGAGCAGCTGCCCGGCGATCGCCGCGACGAGCTCGTGCCGATTGCGCGCGAAGGCTCGGCCGACGAAGATCTGCTCGAGGACGCGAGCCACCGCGTCGAGGAATATTTCCGCGCGCAGGGCTATCGGACCGCCTCCGCCCCGCACACGCGCGAGGAAAAGGACGGCGAGCTGGTCATCACGTTCAAGGTGACGCGCGGCGCGCTGTACCGCGTGGCCACCTACGAGATCACCGGCAACACCTCGATGCCGCTCGAGGAGCTCGCGCCGGTGCTGAGGCTGCGCGCCGGGCAGCCGTTCGCCGACGCGCGGCTCGACGCCGACGCCGCCGCCATCGAGGCGTTGTACCGCCGGCGCGGCTTTGCCGCGGCAAAGGCGCACGCCGGCGTCGATCCGGTCGGCGACGTGTCCGAGAATCCGTCGTCGGTCACGGTCGCAGTCCGGGTCGTCGTCGACGAAGGCCCGCGAACGCTCGTCGACGACGTCACCTTCAGCGGCAACACGGCGATCACCGAAGCGGCTCTTCAGTCGCGTGTCGGTCTCAAGGCCGGCGGGCCGTACCTGCCCGGCCAGCTCGCCGTCGATCGCGACGCGATTCAGCTCGCCTATCAAGATCTCGGCTTCCAGAACGTCATCGTCGACGCGCCGCCGCCGCGCTTCAGCGCCGACCAGACCCGCGCCTCGATCGCCTTCCGGATTCAAGAGGGCCCGCGCATCATCGTCGATCACGTGATCATCGTCGGCAACGTGCGGACCAGGAGCGAGACGATCGAGCACGAGCTGCAAATCAAGGCGGGGGATCCGTACAGCCTCGCCGCGATCAACGAAAGCCAGCGCCGCCTGACGGCGCTCGGCCTGTTCCGGCGCGCCCGCATCAGCGAGCTGCGGCACGGCAGCGAGACGACGCGCGACCTGCTCGTCACGATTGAAGAGGCGCCGCCGACCACGATCGGCTACGGCGCCGGCGTCGAGGGCCGAAGGCTGTCGGTGCGGGACGCGAGCGGCGTCGCGAGGGAGCAGTTCGACCTCGCGCCGCGCGCGCTCTTCGAGATCGGCCGGCGCAATCTGTTCGGGCGGAACCGCTCCGCCAGCCTGTTCACCAGCGTCAGCCGCAGCGTCACCAATCCGCTGACCGAATATCGCGCGGTCGCGACCTTTCGCGAGCCTCGGCTCTTCGACACGCCCGCCGACGCCTTCATCAACGGCACGCTCGAGCAGCAGCATCGCTCCACGTTCGACTTCGCGCGCCGCAGCTTGAGCGCGAACCTCGAGCGCCGCTTCGGCGGCCGCTACAGCGCGACCGGCACGTACCAGCTGCAGCGCACCAGCGTCTTCAACCTGCAGGTCGCGGACGCCGAGCTGCCGCTGATCGATCGTGCCTTCACCCGCTTCAGGCTGTCGTCGTTTTCCGGCTCGCTGGCGCGCGACACGCGGGACGATGCGCTCGATACGCATGCCGGCGAGTACGCCAGCGTGACCGCGCAGCTCGCGGGCCAGGCGATTGGATCCGAAGTCGGCTTCGTCAAGTCGTTCTTCACCGCCCAGCTCTTTCGCACGCTGCCGCACACGCATCAGATCGTGTTCGCGGGCAACGCGCGGTTCGGCGTCGCCCGGGCGTTCACCGCCGTGCCGCCGGAGCTGACGACCAGCGCGATCAGCTTCACGACCGAGGGGCAGCTGCCCGCCAGCGAGCGCTTCTTCGCCGGCGGCGACACGACGGTGCGCGGGTTCGCGCTCGATCAGCTGGGCGTGCGTCACGTGCCGTCGCAGCCGACCGACACGCTGGATCAGGACGGCGTCGCGATCGGCGGCAACGGTCTCGTCATCTTCAACGCCGAGCTGCGTGTGCCGGTCACGGGCGGCCTCGGCGTCGTCGGCTTCTTGGACACGGGCAACGTCTTCGCACGGGCAACCGACATCGATCTCGGAGAATTGCGCAGCGCGATCGGCGGCGGCATCCGCTACAAATCGCCGGTCGGGCCGCTGCGGTTCGATCTCGGGTTCAAGGTGAACCCGCAGCGCGGCGAGAGCAGAACGGCATGGTTCATCAGCTTCGGACAGGCGTTCTGATTCTGGCGCTCTGTGCGCTGGGGGCCGTCTCCGCCGGTCCTGTCCGCGCCGAGACGATCGACCGGGTGCTCGCCGTGGTCGCGGGCCAGATCATCACGCTCAGCGACGTCGTGGCGGCGCGCAGCCTCGGTCTTCAGACGCCGGCCGGCGACGCCGATCCGGTGCGCGCCGTGCTCTCGAGACTGATCGACCGCGAGCTGATGCTCGCCGAAGTCGAGCGCTACGGGCCGCCGGAGCCATCGGCCGACGCCGTGGATCGCGAGCTGGCGGGCATCCGGACGAAGTTTTCCACCACGGAGGGGTTCACGGCGGCGCTGACGCAGGCGGGGATCGACGAGCGCCACGTCCGCGAGACCGTCCGCCAGGATCTGCGGATCCGCGCCTACCTCGATCAACGCTTCTCGCCGTCGGATCCGCGGCGCCAGTCGCTCATCGACGAATGGGTCGCCGGCCTCCGCCGCCGCGGCGACGTGGTCGATCTCTATTTGACTGGAAAATGACCAGCAAACGACGAGCCGACGGCTCGACGAGACGACGACGAGCGGACGAGACGACGAGCAGACCCGCCTTCGCTCTGCGAGCTACGGCGTGGCAGGCGAGCCGACGAATCAGCGGCGTGCAATCACGAACTGCGCGATCTGCAGGAGATCGAAGCCGGCGTGGCTGACCATCGGGGCGACCGCCGAGCCGCGGCGTAGATAGATGTAGCCCCAGAACGCTCCCAACAGGCCCGTCGCGAGCGCGGCGTCGGCGCCCTGCAGGTTCCAGTGTCCGGCACCGAACGCGATGCTCGTCATGACGAGGCCGACTCTCGGACCGCCGAGCCATTCGCTGAAGCGATGCAGGATGAAGGCGCGCTGCACTTCTTCGCGAATACCTCCCGCGACCAGCACGACGAGCGCGAACAGCCAGACGTCACGCGGCGATTGCAGCAGCGCCTGGAGTGGATTGGTCTCGACCGTGTGCAGCCTGGGAAAGAACCGCTGGGTGACGAGCAGGACGCTGATGGCGATGGCGAGAGCGACGACAATCAGCGGGACGCCGGCGGCTGCCTCGCGGCCGAGCGGCCGGTTGCCGAGGATCACGTCACGCGGCCGCTCGCCATGGATCCGCAGAAACAACACGGCCAGGCCGACGACGACCGCGGCGTCCGCCAGTGAAACGCCGAC
>Ga0081539_10003648_pt1 | contig 18530 bp, 13 predicted proteins | sample TabmetS4T2R2_FD_71023 | JGI IMG/M metagenome (GOLD analysis project Ga0081539, IMG submission 71023) | Tabebuia heterophylla rhizosphere microbial communities from the University of Puerto Rico - S4T2R2 | ecosystem: Host-associated > Plants > Roots > Rhizosphere ...
GCTCCTGCGCGCCGTCGGCTACGTCGGCCTCGTCGATGTCGACTTGCGACACGATCCCCGGACCGGGCGGTTTCACGTGCTCGACGTCAATCCCCGGATGGGCGCGCAGCACAGTCTGTTCCGGTCTGCCGAGGGCCTCGATCTCGTACGGGCCCTACACCTGGATCTGACCGGACGGCCGGTACCGGCCGCACGTGCGCCGGCCGGACGGACCTTCCTCGTCGAGAACCTCGAGCCCCGGGCGGCTCGCCGCTACCTGCGCGACGGCACCCTGGACGCCGCCGGGTGGTGGCGCTCCCTGCGGTCCGTCGACGAGCTCGCCTGGTTCGCCGGCGACGACCTTCGTCCGTTTGCGGCCATGCTGGGGCGCTCCGTCCACGAAGGAATGCAGCGTCGGATCCCGGCCCTGCGCCACCGCAGTCCTGTCCCGCTCCCCGCGGTAGCCACCTCGGCGGCGCCTCCGGTGGTCCCGTCCTCCGGGCCGCCGGACGGCCTCCGCTGACCTGTCGTCCTCCGGTTCCTTCCTTCTCAGGAGCATTGATGCCCCGGCTTTCCGTCGTCATTCCCGCGCTCAACGAAGAGCCCAACATCCCGGCCACGCTGGCGGCGATACCCGTCGACCGGCTGCGGGCCGACGGTTACGACGTGGAGGTACTCGTCGTCGACAACGGGAGCACGGACCAGACGGCGGCGGTCGCCCGCGCCCACGGAGCCAGGGTTCTCATCCAGCCCGTCCGCGGGTACGGGAACGCCTACAAGGCCGGCTTCGCCAACGCCACCGGCGACATCATCGCCACCGGCGACGCCGATCTCACGTATCCGTTCGAGATCCTGCCCGACGTGCTGAAGCTGATCGAGCGGGACAACCTGGAGTTCGTCTCCACCAACCGCCTCGCCGGACTACAGCCGGAAGCCATGAAACCATCGCACGTCTGGGCCAACCGCATGCTCACCGGGGTGTCCCGCGCCCTGTTCGAGAGCCTGCCGTTCCGGGATTCCCAGTCCGGCATGTGGATCTTCAAGCGGTACGTCTGGAGTTGCCTCGACGTGCAGTCCGGCGGAATGCCGTTCTCCCAGGAAATCAAAGTGGAGGCGTATCGCAACGGTTTCCGGTGTGCCGAGATTCCGATCGAGTACCGGCCCCGCGGCGGCGAGACGAAGCTGCGCGGGGTGCGCGACGGTGCCCGGGTCGCCGGGCAGCTCCTCGCCCACCGGATGCGCCCCCGCCGCACCGGTGGCAACGCCGTCGTACCCGCCCAGCGGGTCGGCGAGTTTCCCTTGGAGCCGGCCCTTACTCCGGACGACCGCCTGCGGGAGGGGCTGCGATGACACGGCCCGTCCGGGTGGCGCTGGTCTACGACGCCGTCTACCCGTTCCAGAAGGGCGGTGGCGAGCGCCGGTTCCACGAGATCGCGCGGCAACTGGCCGCTGACGGGGCGGAGGTCACCCTCTACGGGATGCGGTGGTGGCCCGGCCCGGAGCGAACCCGGGTCGTCGATGGCGTCCGGGTGCACGCCCTCTGCCGCGGACGGCCCCTCTACACGCGGTCCGGCCGGCGCTCCATCGGGCAGGCGCTGATCTTCGGCCTCGCCTGCCTCAAGCTTCTCTGGCACCGACACGACGTGATCGACTGTTCCGGCTTCCCGTTCTTCTCGTTGTTCAGCTGCCGCCTGGTCGCCACGCTGCGGCGCACGCCGTTGATCTCCACCTGGCACGAGGTGTGGGGTCCGGACTACTGGCGCGAGTATCTCGGGCGCCTCGGCCCGATCGGTGCGCTGGTGGAGCGGCTCGCCGCCCGGCTGCCGGACCGGATCATCGTGGTTTCCCCGAGCACCGGCCGCCGCCTTCGCCGTGACCTCGGTACCCGCCAACCGGTGCACCTGATGCCCAACGGCTTCGACCCGGCGGTGATGCTGCGCGCACAGCCCGCCGAGGACGCCGCGGAGGTGGTGTTCGTGGGCCGGCTCATCGCACCCAAGGGGGTGGACCTGCTGATCGGCGCGGTGGCGCAGCTTGCCGCGGCCGGGCGGCCGGTGCGGTGCCAGATCATCGGCGAGGGTCCGGAGGAGGCGCGACTGCGTGCCCTCGCCCGCAGGCTGGCCGTCGAACATCTGGTTTCCTTCGCCGGCACCCTGCCGAGCGCCGGCGACGTGTTCGCGGCGATGAAGGGAGCCCGCGTGCTGGCCCTGCCCAGCGTCCGGGAAGGATTCGGGATGGTCGCGCTGGAGGCGAACGCCTGCGGTATCCCGGTCATCACGGTTGACCATCCGGACAACGCCGCCGCGGATCTCGTCGAGCACCGGCACACCGGCTGGGTGGTGCGACCCACGGCGCAGCAGCTCGCCGAGGCCATCGATGAAGCGCTGCGTGCGCCGGCCGCCGACCCGACGGCCATCGCCAGGCACGTCGATCGGTACGCTTGGCCGCGACTCGCCCGCGACCACGCGCTGTCCGAGTTGTATTCAGGGAGTGGGCCGAACGGCGCCGGCGTCGCCATCCCCGCGCCCCGCCGGGCCGCCGACGATGCCACCGACATCCGTGAGCTTCAGGAGAGTGCGCCTTGGTCAGCGTCGTAGTCCTCGCCTTCAACAGCGGCCGGACCGTCGAGGCCTGCCTGGAATCCCTCGCCGCCCAGCTGCCGCCGCCCGCGGAGGTCCTGCTCGTCGACGACGACTCCACCGACGAGACCGTCGCCCTGGCGTCGGCCGTGGCGGCCCGCACCGGCCTGACCCTGCGGGTGCTGCGCAACGGTGCGCACAACATCTCGCGCGGCCGCAACATCGGCCTGGACGCCGCCCGCAGTCAGGTCGTCGCGTTCGTCGACTCCGACGCCACCGTCGAGGCGGGATGGACGCAGTCGATGCTGGACGCCTTCGCCGCGGACGGCGAGGTCGCGGTGGTCGGCGGCGAGGTGATCACGGCGCACGCCTCGCCGTTCGCGGAGGCGGTCGCGCTCAACGACGCCACCGTGCGCGACCTGTTCACCCGCGGTGAGATGCTGGTCAGCGGCTGCAACATGGCGGTACGCGCGGACCTGCTGGCCGGCGCGCGGTTCGACCCCGCCTGGGTACACGCCGAGGACGTGGAGTTCGTCGACCGGATCAAGCGCCGGCACCGGTGGGCCCTGGCCCCCGCGGCCGCGGTGCGGCACGAGAGCCGCCCGACTCCCCTCGACTACCTGTCCCAGATGTACCGGTACGGCCTCTGGAAGGTCCGGTACGCGGCGACGACGGGATTCGTGCGCCCCGTCGACTTCCTCCCGTCGGCGGTCATGGTCGCGTCGGTCGTGGCCGGTATCGTGGCGTCCCCTTGGCTGCTGCTCGCCTACCCCGCGATGAACCTGGCCGAGACCGCCTTCGTTGCCGTGTACCGCAAGGCTCCGGCCCGCTTGTGGCCGTTGATGTTCGCCGGCTGGGTGGTGAAGAACACCGGCTGGGGCGCCGGCGTCCTGGCCGCGCTCGCCCAGCAGGCGGCCGCCGCGGTGACCCGCCGCCAGCCGGCATGGGCCCGCTGATGGAAGTCGTGCAGGTGGCCGGCGTGTACCCGCCGCACCTGGGCGGGGAGGAGGCTGTCGTCGAGCACCTCGCGAACCTCCAGGCCGACGGGCACCGGGTGACCGTTTACACCTCGGCACTGGGCGCCTCGGAGCGGCCACGGGTCGAGCAGCGGGCCGGCCGGGCCGGACGCCTGACGGTGGTCCGGCAGCGAGCCACCCGAGTCGCGAATACGCCGCTCATCCCCGGCCTCCTGGTGCGGCTGGTGCGGCACGCACCGAAGCCCGACGTGGTGCACGTGCACACCGGCCACGCTCTCATTCCGGAGATCGTCGCCCTGGCCGCCCGGCTGCGCGGCCTGCGCTACATCGCCCACCAGCACCTCATGGTCCGGCCGTCCAGCCGGGCCGGCCGGTTTCTGCTCCCGCTGTACTACCGCCTGCTGTACGCGTCGTTCCTGCGCCGCGCCGACCGTGTCATCTGCCTCACCGAAGCCATGCGCACCGAGCTGACCACCGCGTTCGGCGTCGATCCGGCCCGGATCGCGGTGGTGCCCAACGGCGTGGATCTGAGTCTGTACCGTCCCGGTGATCTGCCGCGCCAGCCGGCCGAGCTCCTGTTCGTCGGCCGGCTGGCCGCACAGAAGAACGTCGGGGTGCTGGTCGACGCGGTCGCCGCGCTGCGCGACCGGGGCCGGCGGGTGACCGTGCGGATCCTCGGTGACGGCGAGGAACGCGCGCGCCTGCAGGCGCGTGCGGACCGGCTCGGCCTCGCCGGATTCGTCGCCTTCGAGGGCCGCCGCGACGCCGCCGACATCGCCGCTGCGTACGCCCGGGCGACCGCCGTCGTCCTGCCTTCCACGCACGAGGGCATGCCGCTGGTACTGCTGGAGGCGATGGCCGCCGGTGCCCCGGTGATCGCCTCGGGGCTCTCCGAGATCGTCGAGGTGGGAGCGGACGCCATCGTCGCCGTCGATCCGGTGACCGCGGCGAGCCTGGCCGACGCCATCGCCCGGGTCCTGGACGACCCGGAGCTTCGGTCCCGGCTCTCGGCCGCCGCCCGCTCCCGTGCCGGCCGGTACAGCTGGGAAACGGTCGCGGCAACCATCGACGAGCTCTACGCCGAGGTTCGCGGCCGATGATCGCGCCGGTACCCGTCCGGCCATCCGAGGCCGACCAGCCGCAGCGTCGGGAGCGGGCTGCCCGGCCCCGGGCGGCGCTGGGTCGGTTCGGCGCCGCGGTGCTGGTCGCCCTGCTCCTGCTCAACATCGTCGTCCTGGTCGAGCAGGTGAGCCCGATCCGGGCGATCGTGGCCTTCCCGATCGTGATCTTCCTACCCGGGCAGCTCACCCTGCGCGCCGGGCGGATCCTGCGGCGCCGCGGCGCGGACACCATGGTGCACGCGGTCGCCATCAGCCTGCTGTGGTTGCTCGCCCTCAGCCTCGTGCTCGGTTCCCTGCCGCTGCCTGGCGGGATGTCTGTCGTTGCCTGCCTGCTGGGTTTCGACATGGTGATCGTCGGGCTGCTCGCCGGGGTCGTACTCCGCGAACGGCACGGCACCGGCGGCTCCTCCGCTACCGCTCCGGCCGCGTCCCAGGTCCCCGCCCTGCGCTCGCCGGTCGACGACGTGCCGGCTCCCGAGGACGCGACCAGTGACGACGCTCCGACGTCCGTACTGTATTTCTCCCCGGACGACAGCAGCGGCCGGCCCTCGCTGTACGTGAGCGGCAATCCGCTGGCCGCGCTGCGCGCGCTGCCCGCCGTGCTGCTCATCGCGCCCGGCCTGGCGGCCCTTGCGGTCGTGCTGGCGGTGGCCGGGGCGATGCGGCTCAACGCCGGCGGTTCGGCCGCGCTGACCATGCTGGCCTTCGCCGCCGGCGCGCTCGCCCTGCTGTTGGTGACCCTCGGTGCCCGTGGCGAGCGGGCCAGCCGGGCCGACCGATCCAGCCTGCAGTCCGCGGCCGCGGTGGTGTTCCTGCTCGGGCTCACCGTCCTGTTGGCGACCTCGCTGCGCGGCGTCGGCCCGACCGGCCACGACATCAAGATCGAATTCCGCATGTTCCAGGAGACCCTCGCCAGCGGATCCTGGCGTCCCGGCGGTGACTTCGCCAACTACCACGCCTGTCTGAGCATCACCACGCTGCCGTCCCTGCTGTGCCGGCTGCTCGGTGTCGCGCCGCTGGACATCTTCCGAGTCTGCTACCAACTGATCTTCGCCGCCGTCCCGGTCGGCGTGTTGCTCATCGCCCGCCGGATGTTGCCCACCCCGGGCGCCACCCTGGCCGCGGGCCTGTTCATCGCGTTTCCGGCTTTCGTCAACGACATGCCGATGCTCAACCGGCAGGAAATGGCGCTGCTGTTCTTCACCGTCGCGATACTCGCCCTGGTGGAACGGCAGGGCTCGCGGTGGCAGCGAACCGCGCTGTTCAGCACGATGGTGGCCGGGGTCACCGTTTCGCACTACACCTCCATGTACATCGCGGCCGGGCTGGTCCTGGCCGCCTGGCTGCTGCTCTGGCTGCGCAGGCTAGCCCGCCGGGTCACCCGGGTCCGGGTAGGCGGGGCCGTTCCCGACGCGCTTGCCTGGCCGGTGGTGATCGCCGTGCTGGTGCTGCCGCTGACCTGGGGCCTGGTGACCGGGAGCGGCAGCAGCCTGTTCACCTCGATAGAGGGTGCCGTGTCCAATTTCCGGGCCAGCCTCTCCGCCTCCTCCGACGCCGTCGGCTACAGCTTCCTGCCGACCGGCGCGCCGAAGATCAGCGACGAGGAGGCGCTGCGGAACTATTTGTCGGATCAGCCGCCGCCGCCGTCGCGGGCCGGCTCGACAGTCGTCCCGGCGGGGTGCCCGGTGTGGTTGCGACCCGCGGAGGTCCTGCCCGTCACCGAGGCCGGCCGGGCGCTGCAAGCGACCGGCGTCGATCCGGGCGAGGTGAGCCGGTTCTCCCGGGTGGGCGCGGTGGCATTGTTCGAGCTGGGCGCGGTCGTCGGCGCGCTCGCCTTCTGGATACGTACCCGGCGCTCGATCACCAGCGCGCACATCGTTGCCGTCCTGGGCAGCGGCAGCCTGGTGATCCTGGCCGCTGCCGTGTTCCTGCCCGGCCTGTCCGTCGACTACGGCGTCCTGCGCCTGTACCAGCAGCTGCTGATCGTGCTGGCGCCGCCGGCGGTATTCGTGCTCGGCGCCGTGGTCACCCGCCTGGGCGCCGCCGTCGCTCGGGTCTTCCCCGCCGTGCTGGTGACCGCATGTCTGATCACCACCTCGGGCCTGCTGCCTCAGGTGATCGGCGCCTACCAGCCGCAGCTCAACCTGAACGACTCCGGCTCCTACTTCCGCGCGTACTACGTCTCGGCCGACGCCGAGGCCGCCGCCGCATGGAGCGCGGCGCACATCCCGACCGCTGCCACGCTCGTGACCGACAGCGCGAACGCCGCACTGCTGAGCAGCTTCCCCGGCAGGTACTCGCTGGTCGCTGTGGCGCCCGGCAACGTGCCGTCCGACGCGTACGTGCAGGTGAAGGTCGACGCGGCCGACGAGGTGGACGCGGTCGCGATCTGGCGCGAGCGGGTCCTGGGGTACGCGTTCTCGCTGCGCTGCGTCACCGCGGACAGATCCCTGTTGTACGCCGTGGGGGACTACCGGATCTACGGACCGGCGCGATGAGGAGGGGAGCCTGGTGCGGATTCTCCACGTGATCAACCACGGAACGACCCGCGGCGGCGCCGAGCGGCTCACCGCCGATCTGGCCGGTCAGCAGCGGCAGGTCGGACACGACGTGCATGTGCTCGCCGGTGACCTGCCCGGCGGCGGTGAGCGGTTCGCCGACAGCCGGTGGCCGGCGCACGAAGCGGGCCTGGTCGGCAGGGTACTCACCCACTACCGCAACTCCGCGGCGCGGGACACCCTGCGCGATCTGGTGAGCCGGTGGCGGCCCGACGTCGTCCACCTGCACACCGTCGGGTTGCTGTCCCCGCTGGCGCTTCCGGTGTTGCGGAACGTGCCGACCGTGATGACCCTGCACGGGCCGGAGCTCTTCCTCCGCGGCACGGTGCGCCGGTGCCTGCCGGCTCACTATTTCGTCTATGGCTCCCGCACCAACCGGTTGACCGTGCCCGGTGCGCTGGCCGCGGTGTGGGCGGCCGGCGTCACCGGCACCGTGTGGCGGCGCCTGCTCCGGCGTAACGTCGACGTCTTCGTCGCACCCAGCCGCTTCCTCGCCGGGCTCAGCGAGCGATCGCTCGGGCCGACCCGCGTCGTCGGCAACGGCGTGCACGAGGCGTACCTGGCCGCGATCCGCCCGCCGGCGCCGCCGGCCGCCGGCCCGCGTCTGGTGATGGCCGGACGACTTGAGGACTTCAAGGGCCCGCAGGTGCTGCTCGCGGCGTTGCCGGCCATCTTGGCCCGGCACCCCGGCACGCGGCTCCGCATCCTCGGCACTGGCCCGCTGGCCGGCGTACTGCCGGTCATGGCCGCCGAGCTGGGGGTGGGGCACGCCGTCACGATGGCCGGTTGGCTGTCGCCGGCGGAACTCGCCGCCGAGCTGAGCCGCTCGGACGTCGCCGTCGTCCCGTCACTGTGGCCGGAGGCATTCGGCATGACCGCCCTGGAGGCCCTCGCCGCCGGATGCCCGGTCATAGCCGCCGCGACCGGCGCGCTGCCCGAGGTGGTGCGGCACGAGCGGACCGGACTGGTCGTACCGCCCGGCAACCCGGACGCGCTCGCCGCGGCGGTCGACCGCCTCCTCACGGACGCGGACCTGCGGTCCCGGCTGGCCCGCGCCGGTCGCGACCTCGCGGAGGAATTCACCCTGCCGTCGCTGGCCCGCGCCCTCGACGACGTCTACCGCGAGGCGCGAGCACGCGCCGCCGGGCGGATGGCGCCGGGATCATCGGCGACGCCGTCCGCCCTGCACGGGTCGTTGCCGACCACGACCGGGGGAGATGCTCGATGACCTTGACCGAGGGAACCCGCCCGCCCGCGGCGTCGAGCGCCGGCTGGCGGACCGCGCTGCGCCGGCGGGTGCGGGACCTGCGCGACGACAGCCTCTACCGAAACTCGGCCTTGCTGCTGCTGGGCACCGTGGAGCTCGCCGTCGGCGGCTTTCTCTTCTGGCAGATCGTCGCCCACCTGTTCAGCACGGACGAGGTCGGGCGGGCCAGCGCCCTGGTGTCGGCCTCCACCTTGATCGCGAATCTGGCCCTGTTCGGCATGAACAACTCGCTCATCCGGTATCTCAACGAGTGGCCCGACCGCGCGGCGACGGCGAACACCGCTCTGGCCGTCGTCACCGGCGCCGCCGCGGTCGGCGCCGCCGGGTTCGCCCTCGGCAGCCGCTGGTTCGCGCCCGACCTGGACCTGTCTCGTGGGCTCCTGGACGCGGCACTGTTCGTGGTGTTCACCGCCACGCTGGCGGCCAGCCTTGTCAACGACAGCCTGTTCGTCGCGCTGCGGCGCAGCGGCTACATCCTGAGCCGCAACACGGTCATGGTGCTGCTCCGGCTGGCCCTGCCGGCGGCGTTCCTGGCATTCGGCGCCTTTGGAATCTTCACCGCCTATCAGGTCGCGATCGCGCTGGCGCTGCCCGTCTACCTGGTGATGCTGCAGCGCAGGTTCGCCCTGCCCACCCGGCTGCGCGCCCGCCGGGACCGGCTGGTGGCGATGTGGCGGTACTCGGCCGGCAACTACGTCGCCACCGCGATCCTGATGCTGCCCACCCTGGTCATGCCGGTGTTGGTCGCGCAGCGGGTCAGCGCCAGCGACGCCGCGTACTTCTATATGGCGTCGCTGCTCGCCAGCGCGCTGCTGTTCATCCCGCAGGCCACCACGCGCAGTTTCTTCGCCGAGGCCATGCACGACCTGCCGGGTCTGCGCGGCACGCTGCGCCGGGTCATCCGGCTCACGGCATCCGCCCAGCTGCCGGTGTTCCTGCTGCTGCTCCTCACCGGCGAATTCGCCCTTTCGCTGTTCGGGCCGCCCTACGCCGGCGCCTATCCGGTGCTTGTGCTGCTCGCCGTCAGCAACGCCCTGGCGTCCGTGGGATTCGTCGGGAGCACCCTGTTGATGCTGACCGGCCGGCTCCGCACCATGTGCACACTGTCTGCCGTCGCCTGCACCGTCTCCCTTACCGGCTCCTTCCTGCTGGCCGACCGCGGGCTCGTCTGGATCGGCTGGTCCCTGGTGGTGGCCGAGCTGTTCCTGTCGGTCGCCTACATCGTCCTGGTCGCCCGGATGCTCCGCCCGGCCGCACCGGCCCGACGCCGGCTCCGGGGCTCGCCGGACGCTTTCGTCACCCGCGCCGCGGCGGCCGTCGCCGACCGGTGGCGGCAGCGGCTGATCTCCCGCGCCGTCGACCGGACCGCGCAGATCACGCGGTTGAGCGTTCTCGTGCTGGCGCCCCATCCCGACGACGAGACGTTCGGCGTCGGGGCCACCATCGCCCGCTGCACCGCCGCCGGCACTCCCGTGACCGTCGCCGTCGCCACCGACGGGCGCGGATCCACCGGCTCCCGAGCCGTCACCCCGGAGCAACTCGCCCGGATCCGGGCGGCGGAGATGGTCGAGGCCTGCCGGGTGCTCGGCGTGGGCGGGGACGACCTGGTCACGCTCGGATTCCGGGACGGCTCGCTCGCCGAGAACTTCGAGGAGCTCGTCCGGCGGCTCGGCGTTATCCTGCGCGAGCGCCGGCCCGAACAGGTATTCGTCCCGTGCGTGCAGGACGCCCATCCGGACCACTCCACCCTGCACCGGGCTCTGCTGCGGGCGGTGCGCGACAGCGGCCTGGATTGCCAGATCGCGGCTTACCTGATCGGGCCCTGGATGTTCGGCCCCTGGTACGTCGGTCTCCCGTTCGCCAAGCAGGCGCGTCTCATCGCATTCGCCTTCCGGCAGGCCTACGGCCGACGGCGGCCGGTCGCCGTCTCCACCACCGGTCACCTGGCTGCCAAGGAGGCGGCGCTCCGGGCACACGCCAGCCAGACGACCAACCTGACCGGTGAGCCCGACTGGCAATACCTCCAGGAGAGGCATTCGCAGACGTTCTGCGTGGACGCCGAGATCTTCGTGCCGGTCCCTCGGCCCGAATCGGGTGACGCCGCGTCGACGTGACCGGCGCAGCCCCGCACATTCACCCACATATCCGAAAGGAGGCCACGTGCGCCGCCTCTCCAGCGTGCTCATTGCGGCAACTATGGTCGCCACACCCGTGCTTACCGCAGCGTCACCGGCGTACGCCGCCACACCGATCCTGCCCAACCTGCAAATGGTCCGTCTCAGCGACTTCCAGCTCGGCTCGGACCCGACCCTCCCGGGGCACAAGCTGCTGCGCTTCACCGCCACGATCGTCAACGTCGGTGCCTCCGGAGGCACCTTCGAGGTCGTGGGAAGCCGCGCGAGCACCGCAGACAGCTCGATGACTGTCAGGCAGCTCCTGCACAACACCGACGGGACCACCACGACGGTTCCGACCACCGCGAAGATGATCTGGGACAACGGCGACGGTCACTTCCACTGGCACACCGCCGACCTGGAGAAGTACACCCTGACCACGCCGAGCGGGCGCCAGCTGACGTCCCCGAAGGTCGGTTACTGCTTCTTCGACAACGATCCGGTCAACCTCTCCCTGCCCGGGGCGCCGCGGAGCCCGGTCTTCACCGGTTGCGGGACGCCGGACTCGCTCACCGTGGACACCGGCCTGTCAGTGGGTTGGGGGGACACCTACTCCGCGAATCGCTATCAGCAGTGGGTCGACATCACCGGCCAGGGCAACGGGCAGTACCACCTGGTGGCCGCGGCCGATCCGTTCCACTTCTTCACCGAGACGAACAACGCCGACAACACCACGTCGGTCGACCTCTCCATTCACGGCAACAATCTGAAGGTCCTGCGCTACGGTTCATGATCCCTTTCCGTCCTTCGCCGGACGGCGGCCGGAAGGCGAGGCGCTCGGTGGCGAGCGTCTCGCCTTCCGCCGTGCGGATACCCCGTCACTGAGCGCCGGACGCCCGCCAGTTGAGCTGCACCAGGAGCTGCCGGGCCTGGTCGGCGACCTCGGCGTCGGCGGTCACGGCGTACTGGCCGGCCTGCAGCGAGCTGCGCGAGGCGAAGTCGCGCCGGCCGCCGGTGGCGGCGTGCGCGATCGCGCCGAAGATGGCGCCCCAGGCCGCGCCGATGAGCACGCAGACGATGATCACGGCAACCCAGCCGGAGTTGCTGAACAGGCCGAACAGCAGGCCGACGAAGAGACCGAACCAGGCGCCGCTGGCGGCGCCGGCCAGTGCCGCGCGGCCGGTGGTGAGCCGGCCCAGCACGTTCTCCACCAGGCGCAGGTCGGTGCCGATGATCGCGGTGCGCTCGACCGGGAACTTGTTGTCGGACAGGTGGTCGACCGCCTGCTGGGCCATCGCGTAGTCGGCGAACGTGCCGACCACGACGGTCGGCGTGGCCGCGGCCGCGGTGTTCTGCGCGGGCAGCCTGGGCACGCCACCGGGCCCCGGCGGAACGCTGGACGAGGGCGGAACGCCAGGGTTATCTCTGATCGGCGAATTGTCGGATGGGGTGGTCACTTCGGCCTCCTATCTCAACGGCGGCCGGCGCGCCGGGCGCCGGATTCCGCCTGGTCGGTGGTGGCCTCGCCGGCCGGCGGGTCGCCGGCGGCGAGCCGCACCCAGATGAAGAAGATTCCGGCCACGGCGGCGGCGATGCCCGCCGAGCCGGCCAGGAACGCGAACCGGCCGGACACCAGGCCCGGCAGCACGCGCTCGGACAGGGCCACGGCGATCAGGCCGAGCAGTGCCGCCGAGGCGGTCACCGCCCCGAACCCGAGCAGCGGCAGGCCGGCGAGCCGGCCGGGCCGCCCGGACCCGCCGGGCACCCGCAGCCGGTACACCCGGATGCCGAAGACCGCCAGCGAACCCCAGCCGAGCACGATGAGCAGGCCGGCGACGGCGTCGCTGGGCCGGTGCCACTCGGCCCAGACGGTGGCGACGGCGATCATCGTGACGTAGCCGGCTCCGATCAGCGCCGTCGTACCGCGCACGGCGTGCGGCAGCACCAGGATCAGCGCGAAGGCGACCGAGGCGGCGGCCGCGGTGTGCCCGCTCGGGAACGAGTTGGGTGCCGGGAAGTCGTCCAGGTTCGGCCGGCCGAGCGCGGTCTTGAGCAGTTGGGCGGTGGCGTTCGCGCCGATCACGAACAGCGCGGCGCCGACCGCCAGGTCGATCCGGCGGCGCAGCACGCCGATCGCGGCGGCGGCGAGGCAGACCAGAACCAGGCTGGCCAGGGTGGTGCCGCTGAGCGCGCGGCCGAGCAGCTCGGCCACCCGGGGATGCTGCCCGTCGCCGCCGCGCATCGCGGCGGTGTCGACCGACTGTCCCAGCGAGGTACGGACGCAGATCTGGTACAGCGCGGCGGCCGCGGCGGCGGCGAGGACCGTCGTGGCGAGCGGCGCGAATACGTGCCCGGCGCCGCGCGCGGGCGCGGCGGTGGCGGGCTCGGGGGACGCCAGGGCCGTCATCAGCGATGAACCCCTCCTGCGTGCGGTGACAGAAGCGGTAGCGGTTTGCCCCACGGCCCGCGGTTTCAAGCGCGCCGCATCACAAGTCTCCCGCATCACCAGCCGCCGCGTCCGTCCCGCCGGCCCGGCGCCGCAACAGATCTGCACCCGCGCGCGCTCTCGGCCCGCAACCCCACGCCGCGACCTTCGTACCGATGCCGACCGGAACGAAGGGGACGTTGTGATGGCGCAGTTCACCCGGCGATGGTTCGCGGGACCGCTGCTGGCGGTGGCCGTGGCGGCGGGCGCCGGCGCCGTGCCCGGCACCGCGCAGGCGGCCGGCGTGACCGGCACGGTCCATGTCCGCAGCACGCTGAAGACCCGGTCGGGCCCGTCGCTGGCGGCCAAGGCCGTCGGCTCGCTGCACGACGGGCAGCGGGTCACCGTGGCCTGCACGGTGACCGGGCAGAGCGTACGAGGCTCGGTGCGTACCACGAACCGGTGGAACCGCCTCGCCTCCGGCGCGTACGTCACCGCAGCGTACGTCTCGACGGCCAAGCCCGTCCCGGGCTGCGCGACCACCTCGCCGCAGGCGCAGGCGGTCCAGGCCAAGCCGGCCGCGGCGGCGGTCTCCGCCAAGATCGGTACGGTGCGCAGCGCCGACGGCAAGGTCAACATCCGCACCGGCCCGTCGACGTCGGCCCCGGTCAAGCGGACGGTGACTACCGGCACCAAGGTGTACGGCGTCTGCGGCGTCGTGGGCACGATGGTGACCGGCACGGTCCGCTCGACCACGCAGTGGAACCGGCTGACCGACGGCACCTACATCTCGCACGCGTACGTCGTCACGCCGACCCTGCACGTGTGCCCGGGGACGCCGGCGCCGGCCGCGTCACCGGCGCTGACCCCGGCCCAGTTCATCGCGGCCGCCGTGCCCGGGGCGCGGCAGGGCCGGCAGCAGTACGGCGTGCCGGCCTCGGTGACCATCGCCCAGGCCATCCTCGAGTCGGGGTGGGGCCGCAGCGGGCTGGCCTCGGTGGACCGCAACTACTTCGGCATCAAGTGCCAGAACGGCTCGTACGGCAAGCTCGCCAACGGCTGCCATGTGTACCGGACGACCGAGTGCACCAAGGCCGGCACCTGCTTCGCCACGGCGGACGCCTTCCGGACCTACGCCACGATGGCGCACTCCTTCCGCGACCACGGCAGCTTCCTGCGGGTGAACAGCCGCTACAAGCCGGCCTTCGGCTACTCGAACGACGCGAACAAGTTCATCTGGCAGGTGTGGAAGGCCGGCTACGCCACCGACCCGAACTACTACACCAAGATCACGTCACTGATGGCGGCGTACAACCTCTACCAGTACGACACGGCGAAGTAGGGCGCCTTCCCTCGCCCCCGTCGGCCGAACCCGGCCGGCGGGGGCGATTTGCGTTTTATGCTCGCTTTGGTGAGGCGACGGGGATCTTCGGCCGCCGCGGCGGACCCGCGCCGCGGGACATTCGGCGGTCCCCTGCTCGCCGCGATCGTGGTCGTCGCCGGCCTGACCCTCAGCGGCCTGGTCCACGCCGAGCTGCGGGCGGCGCAGCGGGACAACGCCGATCGCGTGATGGACCAGCGCAACGCCATGGCGCTCGCCGCGGTGACGACCGAGACCGAGCGGTACCGGTCGCTGATCGAGGCGATCGCCGCGGGCATCGGCACCGACGACCGGTTCGTCTGGGAGGACTTCGACGCGGCGACCGCGCCGCTGGCCTCGGCCCGCCTGATCGGCGCCGCCACCGTCACCTACATCGTGCCGAGCACCACCGACAAGATCCCGCAGACCCAGGCGTACTGGCGTGCGCGCGGCTCGGACGGGCTCGTCCTGCGGCCGGCCGGCAACTACCCCGAACACTACTTCGCCATCTTCACGCGCCAGCTCAACACCGTCGGACCGCTGCTCAACGGCATCGACGCCGCGGCCTCGCGGGAGGCCAGTTCCGCGCTGGTCGACGCGCGCCGGATGAGCGTGCCGACCGTCTCCGACACGTACGTGCTGCTGCGCGACCGCAACCTGCCCCGGACGCGCCAGCAGCACTCGTTCGTCTTCGTCGCGCCCGTCTGGACCCGCGAGGCGTACCCGGAGTTCCGCGGCTGGATCGTCCTCGGCATGCGCAGCCAGGACTTCCTCAGCGGGGTGCTGGCCACGGTCAGCCAGGGACAGCTGGACGGCGTGCTGCTCGCCGACAACCAGGACGGCAGCCGGCCCGTGGTGGCCCGGTACGACGTGGCCGGCGATCCCGACCTGACGCGGTCCGCCCGGTTCCCGGTGGCCGACCGGGAATGGACGCTGGTCACCAGCGCCGACTCCCGGCGGCTGCCCGGTGCGCGCAGCAGCCTGCCGCTCGCCGTGCTGTTCGGCGGTGCCGCGCTCGCCCTGGTCCTGGCCGGCCTGGTCTACCTGCTGGCGACCGGGCGGTCCCGGGCCTGGGCGCGAGTGCAGGAGGCGACCGCCGAGCTCCGCCAGGCGGAGGCGGAGAGCCGGCGCCAGGCCGGCCTGCTCGGCGCGATCATGACCAGCCTCGGCGACGGGGTCGGCGTGGTCGACGAGAACGGCAGCTTCCTGCTGCACAACCCGGCGGCCAAGGCCCTGCTCGGCGTGGACGCCGACGTCGACGACCCGGCGGCCTGGCAGCACCACTACGGCCTGTTCCGGCCCGACGGGCGCACCCCGTTCCCACTCGACGAGCTGCCGCTGATCCGGGCGCTGCACGGCGAGTCCTCGGACGGCGTCGAGATGATCGTGCGCAACCCGCACCGGCCCGAGGGGATCCTGATCAGCGTCGACGGGCGCCCGCTGGACTCCAGCGCCGGCCAGCGCGGCGCGGTCGCCGTCTTCCACGACATCACCGAACTGCGCCGCTACGAGAACGACCTCGCGGTGTTCGCCGGTGTCGTCGCGCACGACCTGAAGGCACCGCTCACGGTGATCCGCGGGCACTGCGAGACGGCGATCGAGGACCTGGCCGCCGCGCCGGCGGACCCGGCGGTGGCCGGGGTGCGGGAGTCTCTGGAGCGGATCGTCCGGGCCGTGGACCGGATGGCCGGGCTGATCGACACGCTGCTCGCGTACGCCACCGCCCGCGACGCCCCGCTGCGGACCCGGACCGTACACCTCGGCGCGCTCGTCGCCGAGGTGATCCAGGACCGCACGGCGCACCTGCGCCCGCAGGACCGGCCGGGCGTCTACGTCGGCCCGCTGCCCGAGGTGCGGGCGGACCCCGCGATGCTCCGGCACGTCCTGGACAACCTCGTGGGCAACGCGCTCAAGTACGTACGCCCCGGTAGCACCGCCCGGGTCGACGTGACCGGCGAGACCGACGGCGACCGGGCCCGGATCGTCGTGGCCGACCGGGGCATCGGCATCCCCGACGCCGACAAGCCGGACGTCTTCGAGAGCTTCCACCGGGCCCACGCCTCGGCCGGCTACTCCGGCACCGGGCTGGGCCTGGCCATCTGCAAACGCATCGTGGAACGGCACGGCGGGGAGATCGGCGTCGCCGACAACCCCGGCGGGGGCACGCGCTTCCACTTCACCCTGCCGCTCGCGGCCGGATCAGAGGAGCCGATCAGCGCCGAGGACGCCGCGCTGGAACGGGCGCTCGCCGAGCGCGCCGCGATGGAGAACGTCGCGCCGCCCGACCTGGCGGAGCGACCCGCCGGGGAACCGTCCGCGGCGCGGTTGCGGGCGCCCGTTCCGGACCCCCCGCCGACGAGCACCGGTCCGTCCGGCTGACCTCCGGCCGGGCGGCGGTGCGGCGCGGCGGGCAAGATGGGCATGACGAAGGAGGCAGTCATGACCATCCCCGCTCTGCCGCTGCCGAAGGCCGCCGACGGCACGCCGGTGGCGATGCCGCTGCTCGGCTTCGGCACCTGGCAGCTGCGCGGCGACGCCGCGTACCGGGCGGTCCGGGACGCGCTCGAGGCCGGCTACCGGCATCTCGACACCGCCACCATGTACGGCAACGAGGCCGAGGTCGGCCGCGCGCTCCAGGATTCCGGAGTGCCTCGCGACGAGGTGTTCCTCACCACCAAGCTGCCGCCCGAGCGGGCCGGGCGGGAACGCGCCACGATCGAGGCCAGCCTGCGGGCGCTCGGCGTCGACGCGGTCGACCTGTGGCTGATCCACTGGCCGCCACGGCGCGGCCGCTCGGTGGCGGTCTGGCGCGAGTTCCTCGCCGCCCGCGAGGCCGGCCTGGCCCGCGCGGCGGGCGTCAGCAACTACGGCGTCGACGAGATCGACGAGTTGGCGGACGCCACCGGCGAGCGCCCCGCGGTGAACCAGATCCGCTTCGGCCCGTCGCTGTGGGACCGCTCGCTGGTGGCCGCGCACCGGGAACGGGGCGTCGTGGTGGAGGGTTACAGCCCGTTCAAGACCACCGACCTGCGCGACCCGGTGCTCACCCGGATCGCCGCGGCGCACGGCGTCGAACCGGCCCGGGTCGTGCTGCGCTGGCACATCCAGCACGAGATCGTGGTCATCCCGAAGTCCAAGACGCCGGAGCGGATCGCCCGCAACGCCGACGTCGCGGGCTTCGCGCTCACCGAGGAGGAGATGGCCGCGATCGACGCCCTCGGCCGCCGGTGAATTGATCTGGCGCCGAGAGCCTGGCTACCAACTCCACTTCTGGAGGGCACCGCCGTCGCAGGTGGCGAGGCGAATGGCCGCGCTGTCGAGGGACGACGCCGCGGCGACGCACAGCGTGGCGTTCGCCGCGGGCCGTATGGTGCCGTCCGAACGGAACTGCCATTTCTGGGCGTTGGTGTTGTTGCACCGGTAGGTCCAGATCTGCTGACCGGACGAGTAATTGGCCCCCGGCACGTCGACGCAGTTGCCGAGCACTCGCACCGAGTCGTCAGAGGGAAGCCGCGTCAGCGCCTGCGCCTGCGTGTTGTTGCACGGGTACGCCTGCAGATACGTGCCGATCGTCGTCGTCCCCTGAGGGACATCGATGCACCGTCCGGTGCTGTTCTTGACCGCGCTCATCAACGGCGTCGGTCCCCTGGCCACCTGAACCATCTTCGCGACCGACGGCACACCGGCGGAGTCGGTGACGAAGAGCAGGTAATACCCGGGAGGCGCGATTCCGCCGTTGGGTGGACCGGTGACCGTCAATGTCTTGCCGGACACCGAGAACCGCAGCGGCACGTACCGCTGACCCTGGTCCACGCCGTGCGTGACATCAGCGAGGCCGATCAGCCCGACCTTCCTGATGCTCGCCGCCTGGGGCGACTTGATCGCGAAGGTCGTGTTGATGCCGACGCTTGCCGGCGCCATGGAGATGACCGGCCGCGCCGCTAGCTGACCACTGCCGTCGTGCTTGTAGAGGTACGGCGGTGTGAAGTACTCGATGTTCTTCTCGAGGTAACCGACGTCCATGCAGATGCCGCAGATTCCGCCGCCTCCGGTCATGACGCGCCCGTCCGGAAGCAACAGGGCCGTCGAGTGATACTGCCGGATCCGGCTCGCGCTGCTGAGCACCGTCCAGCCGCCCGTCGAAGGATCC
>Ga0081539_10003649_pt1 | contig 18523 bp, 18 predicted proteins | sample TabmetS4T2R2_FD_71023 | JGI IMG/M metagenome (GOLD analysis project Ga0081539, IMG submission 71023) | Tabebuia heterophylla rhizosphere microbial communities from the University of Puerto Rico - S4T2R2 | ecosystem: Host-associated > Plants > Roots > Rhizosphere ...
GGCCGACTTCCCGGCCGAAGCACTGACCGCCCACGGCGTGGCGGTACGCACACCGGACGAGTACCTGTGCGAGCTGCTCCACGCATGGCCGGACGAGGTCCTCCACACCGTCGTCCGGTTGGCCGGAGAGAAACGCCGACCTCCAATGACTCCGGTCGACCTGATCAACCTCCTCGCCAAAGCCGGCGTGCCAACCTTCACACAGCGACTACTGAACAAGCTGGCTGATCGAGCTCAGGGATGATCCACGGCTCGGCCGCGGCCACCTTGAACGCGATCGGTCTACTGCGGTTCGCGCACCTCATTCGCCCCGCACAAATGCGCAGGTCAGCCAATGGGTGGACCGGATGTGGCAGAACCCGAACCGCATACCCGCTGCTCAGGGCTCTGTCGTGGCTGTTTCAGCGGTTCGCAGGCGGTCGACCTGACATCGCTCGTGGGCGGGGCGAAGCGAGTGGGCTTCGCCCCGCACCGGCGTGTTGGCTACTCGTCGCTGCCGTCGTCTTCGCCGTCGTCGAAGACCTCGTCCATGACCTCACTCGCGATGCATCCGGCGGCGAGACCGCCGGCGGCTCCCATCAGGATGCCGGCCATGCCGGATCCGTGGCGTTCGTAGTGGCCGTATCGGTCGGGCGGGCCGTACGCGGCGGGCGGGTATCCGGGTGCACCGTAGGCGGCCGGGGCATGTCCCGCGGGCCGGCCGTAGGCTGGGGCGCCATAGCCGGGTTGGCCGCTGAGGGGCACGGAGTGGCCGTAGCCTGGCAGGCCACGCCGGTGCTCGAGGGCCTGGCGTATCCAGGCGTCCACCTGCTGAATCCAATCGGTGGTATCGGCATCGGCGTGGCCGACGGTGTATCGGCCGTAGGTGTCGTGGCCGCCGCCGTACATGCCGCCGCGCTTGTCGAATTCGAGAACGATGTCGACGGTGTGCGGGTTGGTGACGAAGGTCAGTTCGATCTCGTTGATGTCGTGGGCGTACTGCGGCGCCGGGAAGTACTCGATCTCCTGGTAGAAGGGCAGCGTCTGGTGCACGCCGGCGATCTGCCGGTATTCCAGGTCGGCGTTCTTAAAGACGAAGCCGAGCTGCGCGAATGCATCGAGGATGCGCTGCTGGACCGGCAGGGGTTCGACGAACACGGGGTCGAGATCGCCCTTGTCGACGGCCTTGGCGATGGCGACCTCGGTGCGCACGCCCATCGTCATGCCGTGTAGGACCTGCCCGTACACGGTGGTGATCGGCGTCTCCCAGGGCATGATGATCTGCACCGGCAGACAGAGGTGCTGGCCTTCGCCCAGACGCAGCGGCCCACTGACCGTGACCTGATGGAACTCGCCGGTGGCGGCGCGGTCGCCGTGGCCGGACTCAACCTCCATACGGGTGACCAGGCCGAGGGTGACGTGTTCGATGTCGACGTCGTGGCTGCCCCCGACGAGGTTGACCTGCCCGACCAACGCGGCGCCGGGTCTGGTGCGCGGATCGGACAGCACGGTGTCGACGCTGGGGCCGCCGACCCCGAATGCGCCCAGCATCTTCTTGAAGACCACGTTGTACTCCTGGTTGAGAGCCGGTCAGACGCGAAGGGCACGAACGGCGGGCTGCCGACGCGCCTCGGGCAGAAGCTATCAATTCCGGCTGAAAGGTCCCTGAAAGGCCCTCGCGCGAATGCCGGCTATCAGGCGTACCCTCCTATCGGACCGGGTTCCGGTCGGACGTGCGACGGGCCGCGGCAACGCCGCGGCCCGTCGATGAAGTTCCTGCGAGCAGAGTCAGGACTTGAAGGCGTCCTTCACCTTCTCGCCGGCTTGCTTGAGGTTGGCACCGGCCTGGTCGGTCTTGCCCTCAGCTTCGAGCTGTTCGTCGTCGGTGGCCTTGCCGACGCCCTCCTTGGCCTTGCCACCGAGTTCCTCGGACTTGTTGTCGATCTTGTCGTCCAGACCCATGGGCACCTCCACGTCGTCGCATTCATCGAAGGGAATACCCGGCCGTTCTGGACCTAACCGGTTGCTGCGGATCGCGCGCCTGCTGCCTGGGTTCCGGTCGGTTCGGCGGGCGTTGTCCGGCGCAGACGCAGCTGGGTGATGGCGTGGCCGCTGATCTGGACGACCTCGGCGGTGTACCCGCCAATGGTGACCACCTCGCCCGGGGTGGTGGGGATGTGGCCGAGGCGGGCCAGCACGAGACCGGCGACGGTGGTGTAGTCCCCGTCGTGCAGGTGTTCGATGTCGATGCCGATGTCGGGCAGGTCGTGGATCGGATAGGTGCCGGGCAGCAGCATCGCCCCGTCGTTCTCGTGGATCACTGCTTGGACGTCGCGGTCGGTTTCGTCGTAGATCTCGCCGACGACCTCCTCGACCAGGTCCTCCATGGTCACGATCCCGTCGATCGCGCCGCGTTCATCGACCACGAGGGCGAGCTGCTGACGCTGGGTGCGCATCTGACGCAGCGCGTCGGAGACCTTGAGGGTTTCTGGAAGAAACAGGGGCTCGAACATGTGCTCGCGTACCTCGCCCGCGGCTCCGATCAGGTCACGCAGGTGGACCACACCCAGGACGTCGTCCAGCCCGACCGGGCCGACGACCGGGGCCCGCGAGTGACCGCCGTCCACGAGCCGGGCGAGCGCCCGGGGTGCCGGCAGGTCACCGGGCAGCGCCAGGACGTCGCGGCGGGGCACGAGGATCTCGCGCAGGATCCGGTCGGCGATCTCGAACGCGCCGGAGATGATGGTGCGCTGCTCGGCGGAGAAGCTCCGCTGGGCGGCGACCATGTCGCGGATCTCCTCGGCGGTGACTGCGTCGCGGCCGGCATTCGGGTCACCGCCGGCGAGGCGAACGATGAGGTCGGTGGCCTTGCCCAGCAGCCAGATCGCCGGCCGGGACACCGTCGCGAGCACGTCGAGAGGGCGAGCGACCAGCAGCGCCCACCCTTCGCTGCGCTGCATCGCGATCCGCTTCGGCGCGAGTTCACCGACGACCAGGGTGAAGAACGTCAACACGATGGTGACGATGACGATCGCGACCGGCTCTGCGGCGCCACCGAGGAAACCAAGCGGGGCGATCAACGGCTGAGCCAATGACACCGCCGCCGCCGCAGAGGCCAGGAACCCGGCAAGGGTGATGCCGATCTGAATCGTTGCCAGGAACCGGTTCGGGTCTCGGGCCAGCTTCGCCAACGTCCTGCCGGTGCGCGTCTCGCGTTCCAGGCGCTGCAACTGACTCTCCCGCAGCGACACCAGCGCCATCTCACTGCCGGCGAACGCTGCGTTGAGCAGCACCAGGACAATCACGAGAACGACTTGCCAGCCGTAACCGCCCACGGCGGATCCTCAACTCCTCAGGCATAACGAGGGGACACCCACGGTACCCGCGGTTGCTGAAAGAACTCTCAGGAAGACCAGGTGGGAGAGGTCGGCGTGCCGGCGGGGTCAGGGCGCAAGACGTCCGGCTCCAGGTAGATCACCTTGGCCGTCGGAACGGCGGCGCGCACCCGGGCTTCGGCGTCGTCGATGGTAGCGGCGATGTCCGCGGCATACTCGTCAGCTCGGACGGCGATCTTCGCCGCCAGCAGCAACTCATCCGGGCCTGCCCCCAACCATGCCCATACGAGACGATCAGTGCCTCAGCACCGCCATCGCTCCCACGCCGCCGACTCAATCCCCCGCGGTGGCGGCCGCCCGTCATGCTGAACAGGTGCGCCTCATCCTCAACGCTCTTTGGTTCGTCTTTGGCAGCGGCCTGCTGCTCGCAATAGGCTACGGTATCGCCGCGCTCGTCTGTTTCGCGCTGATCATCACCATCCCGTTCGGGATGGCCTCACTGCGGCTGGCCGCCTACTCCCTATGGCCCTTCGGCCGTACGATCGTCAGCCGCCCCGGCGCCGGAATCGCCTCCGGACTGGCCAACATCCTGTGGGTCGTCCTCGCCGGATGGTGGCTCGCCCTCACCCATATCGTCGCAGGTATCGCTCAATGCGTCACGATCATCGGCATCCCATTCGGCATCGCGAACTTCAAACTCGTTCCGGCCGCATTCTGGCCGCTCGGCCGGCAGATCGTCGACCTCGACCAACCCAGAATGCCCGCACAGGTTTGATCACAGCGGGCAGCCGGGAAAACGGTGATCCGCCCACCCATACGAGGAGCTGACGTGGAAGTATCCGGCATCATCACCGCCATCATCATCGGCCTGATCATCGGCGCCCTCGGACGCCTGGTCGTCCCCGGCAAGCAGAACATCCCGATCTGGCTCACCATCCTGATCGGCATCGTCGCCGCCATCGTCGGCACCTTCATCGCCGCCGCCCTCGGCGTCGCCGACACCCGCGGCATCGACTGGATCGAACTGATCATTCAGGTCGCCCTCGCCGCAGCCGGCGTCAGCCTCGTCGCCGGGTACTACGCCCGCCGCAGACCCTGAACCACCCGCATCATCATCCGATCACCGGACTCAGTGACCGTTGCCTGCAGCACGTCCTGCGGGCAACGGTTCTCCTCGATCACCGGAACCGATTCAAGGACCTCTGCCCTTCGAGCAGGAGCAGGGCGCATCACGCCAGGACCGCGCCTCCCGACCACGAACGGTACCTGGAATGGCGACCCGACGATGCGGTTCGGGCACTGCCACATCCGTATATGAGCTAGTCCAGCTCACGCGGTATCGGTGGACCGGATGTGGCAGAACCCGAACCGCAATCCCGCAGCTCAGGGGTCGGTTGTCCGGACTACACCGGTCCGGTGGCGCTGTGCGGACCGCTGACCGATAGGCATTCCGTTACGGCTTCCGACAGGTGGGGTGGCGTCAGGAAGCCTCGGGGGTCGCGAAGGGACAGCGGGGTCCCGCTGCCTTCGCCAACCGGAGGTCGACCGTCGCGAGTTTCGCGTCGAGTGACTCGGCGACTGCGACGTACCAGCCGTCGTAGGCGGTGACGTTCTCACGCAACTCCCACACCCTGGCGGCGAACGGCTCGTATGCGAACAACTCGACTCGCAGGCCCAGCAGATCCGCGTGTGCCAGGGCCGCCGTGTCGGCTGAAATGTCGCCGGCCATTGCGGCGCGCCGCAATACGTTGGTCACCTCCACCGGCATCAGGTGGGGGGCGGCGAGGTCGTCGGTCGCGAGCAGATGATCGGCCCACGTGCCGACCTCTCCGCTGTCGACAAGCGCCGCCACAACCAGACCGGAGTCGATGACAAGGGTCATCGACGGTCGGCGTCGCGGTGGCCGAGGATCGATTCGACCGGCAACCGGCTGCCGACGCGTTGCTTACGTTCGCGGACCCGCGCAAGCAGCACCTCCGCGTCCGGGCGCCGGGCAAGCTCGATCAACTGAGACCGCACGTACTCCTGCAGCGAACGGCCGCTGAGCGCAGCTCGGGAGGCAAGCTCGTCGCGAGTCTCATCGGGTACATCCCGAATCGTGATAGCAGTGACCATGGCATCATTATGCAGCTAACAGCAGCAAGGCGCCAGCTGGCGATCGGGGGCGGCCACGAGCTGGTGTTGACGTCGCCCGCCAGGCCTTTTCGGCCAGCCGGCGCGCTGCACCATCGCGAAACCGCAGCGATCAAGATTCGTTTCGCCACCGTGGCCAGGACAAACATCAGATAGCCGGGTTGCCTAGTCACCAGAACAAGAAGGTCCTCTTCGAAGCTCTCGACTAGGACATCCGATCGTGTCCGGCGACACGCTCCTGCCCTGGTTCCGCATCCCGGACGGCGAAAACGATCACGGGTTAGCCTCGATGGACCAGCCCCGGAATCCACCCACCGCCGACGGCGTGGTTCGTATACCGCCACATTGGTGGACCGGATGTGGCACAACCCGAACCGCATTCTCGCAGCTCCCGGCCCTGTAGTCGTGGTTTCTGCCGTCCGCAGGCGGGCCGACTAGCGCCGCGACGCTCGCGCAAGATCCGCCGCGCTGCCACCCTGGCGCCTATTGTCGTCCGCCTGGGAGTTCGTGTCCCGCGCGGCCGGTTGGCTGCGGGGCGCGCTCCAGCCCCGGGTACGCCACCATGGTTCCGCCGACTCGGATGGCTACCGCAGGGCCGGCCCTGAGGCGCGGCCCTGCGGCTGGCGGCGGGGGTCAGCGCTGGCCGGGTATCAGCAGCACCTTGCCGGCGTCTCCGGTGAGGAGGTCGACCGCTTCGTCGACCCGGCCGAGTGGCATGCGGTGGGTGATCAGCCAGTCGAGGTTGAGCCGGCCGGAGTCGAGCAGAAGCATGGTCTGCTCCCAGGTGTCCCAGAGCCGCCGGCCGAAGATGCCGCGCAGGGTGATGCCCTTCTTGTTGATGTGGGCGGCGATGTTGATCTCGGCCGGTCGGCTCGGGTGCCCGACGGTCACGAGTGTCGACTCGCGGCGCAGGGCCTCGAACAGCGACGGCAACGCGGCCGGGGCGCCCGAGCATTCGAAGGCGACGTCGAATCCGCCGCGACGGCCGGTGAGCTCGCGGCATCGCTCGACGACCTCGTCACCGGGCGGTATCGCGAGGGCGCCGATCTTCTCGGCCTGGGCGCGGCGGTAGGGGTTGGGCTCGACGACGATGAGGTGGGAGGCGCCCATCAGCTGCGCGAGGTAGGCGACGACGAGACCGACCGGCCCGCCGCCGCTGACCAGCACGGCGCGCCCGGCCACCGCGTAGTCGGCCCGTTGGACCGCGTGGACGGCGACGCCGGCAGCCTCGAGGAGCGAGCCGATCTCCAGGGAGGCGTGGTCGGGCAGCTTGACGCAGATGTCCTGCGGTGCGGCCATGTACTCGGCGAACACGCCGTCGATGTGCATGCCGATGATGCGGGTGCGTTCGCAGGTGTGCGCGTCGCCGGTCCGGCAAGGGAAGCACTGTCCGCAGATCAGGTGGCTCTCCAGCGCGACGCGGTCGCCGATGCGGAGCCCGGTCACGCCGGGTCCGACCTCCACGATGGTGCCAGCGCCTTCGTGTCCCAGCACGACGGGGAGGTTGAGGTTGAACGCCTGGGCCGAGGGTGTCCATTCGTAGAGCTCCCGGTCGGTGCCGCAGAGCGACGCCGCGGCCACCTCGATAACCACGTGGCCGTCGGTGAGCTTGGGGTCCGGGTAGTCCGTCACGTACTCTACGCCGCGCTCGGCGGATCTCTTGACTACTGCCTTCATGATCGTCTCCGTTCGTGGTTGAAGGTCGTTGTTCCCAGCTGGGTTGGTCAGGGGTGCGTCGCCTGGCCGGCGAAGCGGCGCAGGATGTCGGGCGGGCCCACCTGGCCGCCCTTGAGCAGCAGCCGGCATCCGGCCACCGTGGCGCCCTCGTCGGTGCGGCAGATCGGTCCGGCGGTGACGAACTGGTCGGATACGCGCAGTTCCCGGACGCCCATAGCGATCAGGGCGTGGCTCGAGGTGTCACCGCCGAACACGGCCACGTCCCGGGTGAGCCCCGCGGTGGCCATCCGTCCGGCGAGGGCGCCGATGAGCGATCCGAGGTAGGCCGGGTCCACCGGGCCGGAGGCGGCGTACCGGGGGTCGGAGGTTCCGCGGGTGGCGTGCAGGACCACGTCGTGGCCGGCGGCCAGCGCCGCGGAGACCTGCTGGTCGAGCGCCGTCGCGAGCGCGTCGTGGTGTCCGCCGAGCAGGTCGGTGGGGACGGGGACGTCCACCCAGCCGTGTTTGATGGCGTCTTCCAGCTGGTCGGCGGTGACGGTGGAGGCCGACGCGCTGACGGCCAGGACTGGCCCGGATGTCCGCTGTGGTGTGGGTGTGCGGGGCGGCTCGCCGGAGGCGGTGCGGGCGAGGGCCGCCATGATGCCGCCGGAACCCACGACCAGCGCGGGTCGGGCGTCGTTGCCGGGGTGACGCAGGGCGCGGGCGATCTCGTCCATGTGCTGCTCGCCGACGGCGTCGACGACGAACCCGGCGAGTTCCGGGTCGCGTCGGCGCTCGGTCCACAGGTCGGTGAACGTGCCGGTGTCGTACGCGCGCAGGTGGATGGAGCCGACGGTCGCGCCGCCGGTGAGCTGCTCGGTGAGCACGCGGCGCAGGTCGGCCTCGTGCATCGGGGTCGACGGGTGCTGCGACATCACGGGGTGGCGGTCCAGCCGGTGGATCTGTCCGGCGAAGGTGGCGTAGTGGTCGCTGAACGCGGTGAAGCGGCCGAACGCGGGCTGGTGCTATCGGGATAGGGCCGTGGTCACCGAACCGCTCGTGCAGCAACTCGATTCCCCGGCCGATGCTGCCGATCGTCGGTGAGCTGTCGAAGGTGGAGCAGACCTTGTACAGCAGCACGTCGAGGCCGGCCTGCGCGATTACGGGTCAGGTCCCGGCGGACCACGTTGTCGAACGCGGTTCCGCCGAGGGAGCGGGCGGGTCCTGCGATGCCGACGACGTCCACGTCGGCGGGCAGGGGGGTGTCGCCGATGACGAGGGCGGCCTGCAGCCCGTAGCGGTGGGCCTGGGCGAGGACGTCGCTCGCGCCGGTCAGGTCGTCGGCGACGAAACCGAAGGTCGCCATCACGCACCGCCGAACTTGTGCACGGCGTGCAGGAGGGCGAAGTCGCCCGCACTCGCCCGGCTGCGGGCGGCCTCGGCCAGTGGCACGCCCGCGACGGCCGCGGCCCACGCGACGCGGAGGCTCTGCACGCCTGCGGTGGGCCCGTCCGGGTGCGCGGCCACGCCGCCGCCGGCGAGCATCAGCAGATCGGTCGACTCCACCGCGGCGTAGGTCGGGCCGGGCGTGGTGACGTTCTGTCCCGACGACAGCGTGGGCACCGGGGTGGTGGTCGCGCCGAGCGGTTCGAGCAGGCTGCGGATGTTCGCCGCGACCTCGTCGTCGGTTTCGTAGAACTTGCTGCCCAGGCCGCTGGCGTGCAGGTGGTCCGCACCGGCGAGGCGGGCGAGCTGCTGCCAGACCTGGTAGGACATCCCGAGCGCGGGCGACCGCATCGAGGCGGCCAAGCCGGCCCGGTGGCCATGAATCGGGACCGAGGCGAACGAGCGCAGCCACGCCATCGCTGGCAGGCCCATCACCGGCACGTTGAGCATCACGCACCGCCCGCCGGCCTCGACGACGAGGTCGTGGCGCCGGCGCAGCCCCGCGAGGTCGCCGGTGATGTTGAACGCGTACATCGTGGGATGCCCGGTGACCTGCTCGGCCGCGCGGATCTCCTCGGTCGCCACGGCGACGCGGCGCTCGAGCGGCATGTAGCCGGGGTCGGTCATCAGCTCGTCGTCCTTGATCAGGTCGATCGAGGCATAGGCGAGCTCGCGCACGACCGACCGGAACTGCTCCTCCGACAGCCCCACGTTCGGTTTGATGATCGTGCCGATCATCACGCCCACGACGTCGCCGATCAGCCGCCGCGTCCCCGGGATACCGAAGGCCGGCCCCGGGTGTGCGGCGATGAACTCCGGCGGCAGCTGCAGGTCCAGCAGCCGGCAGGCGAACAGCTCCTGCAGCTCGAACAGGTTCCCGGCGATGGTCGTCTGCAGGGTCGCCAGGTCGGCACCGATGTTCTCCATCGGCCACTCGACCACCACGTGGGCCGCGTGGACCTTCTCCGGGTGGGTCCGCGACGGCAGCGACGGGCTGCGGCGTCCCATGTGCTGCACGTCCACGACCTGTGCGCCGTGGCGTTCGTGCAGCTGCGCCGACTCGCCGGGCACCGACACGAACGTCCCGCTGGACTGCTCACCGGCCAGGATCGCCGCGGCCCGCGCCGGCTCGATCTCCGACTCGAGGTAGTAGGTGCAGCGCACCACTCGCTGGTCACGCATCTGCATCTCGCTTCCATCGGTCGCGGCGGACGGTGCGGTCCGGCCGTCGGCTCGTCGGGTCGCTGGTCGACTCCGTGCCGCTGCCGCTGCCGCGGTCGGTGGTCGGTGGTCGGTCGTTGCCCTGCGGTCGGTCCGGAACGGTGTCGTCGACCACCGTGATGTGCGCAGCCTCCAGAGCGGTCTCGCCGGTGTCGGCGGGCACGTGCTCCAGGTGCGGGTGCAGGTCCGCCGCGAGGGCCGCCTCGGCTTCCCGGCTACCACCGGCGGGCTGCTTGAGGACCACCCGGGCCCACAGCACGGTGATGATCGGGCACGGGATCGCGGTGACGACGACCGACGAGGCGACGAGCACGGTGGCGCTCTGCGCGGCCGGGGCGTAGACCGGGTTGGCCTGCGCGACGATTGCCGGGACGACGGCGGCGTTGCCGGCCGTGGTGGCAGCGGCAAGCCCGGCGATACCGTCACCGCCGGTCAGCTTGTCGGCCAGCAGCAACACGAGGCCACCGACGAGCACGACGAACAGCCCGAGCACGATGCCGAGCAACCCTGCCCGCCACACCGCCGTCAGGTTGATGGTCAAACCGAGGGTGAGCCCGAGGAACGGCACGAGCGCCGGGACCGCGGGCGTCAGGAACTTGCGCATCGCCGGGTCGAGGTTACCCAGCAGCATCCCCAGCGCCAGGGGCAGGATCGCCCCGACCAGCGCCTGCCAGGGGAACGCGGACAGCCCGGCGATGCCGAGGGTGACCATGGTGAGGAAGGGGCCGGACTCCAGGCTCATCACGCTGTAGGCGCCGACGTCGCGGTTGCGCCCGAAGCGACCTCACCGTGGTCACCAACGCCCTGCACGCCGCGATCACGGTACGCGAGGGCGGAAGTCGGGTGATCGTGCTCGGTGGCCTCCTGACCCCCGAACTGAGCCTGGTCAATCCCGGCACCGCCCAAGAACCGCCACAGATTCATCTCGACCTGCTGATCCTCGGCTGCGGTGGCCTGTCCATCGACCGCGGGATCACCTACTTCGACCCCACCGAAGTCGAGGTCCGGCGCATGCTCGCCGGCCTCGCCGACCGCGTTGTCGTCGCCGCCGACCACAGCAAGTTCGACCACAAGAAAGCCATGGTCCTGGGCCCGCTCGACCTCATCGACGTGCTCGTCACCGACCACAAACCACCGGAGCTCCTCTGCACCGCCCTCGCCGCGGCCGGCGCGGAAGGCCTCGTCGCCTCCGGAGCGCCAGGGTTTGCCGCCGACGATGCCGTGCTTCGTAGAGCCCCAGCCGAGGCCCATTGCGCCCCGGGCTGTCGGCGCCTCAGCGCGTGCTGATTATCCGAGCGGACGGCACTACCCACAGCGCAGCAACAGACGCCCGCCTGAAACGCCGCTTCGGGACTCGCACTAGCAGGACGGCAGGACCGTAGGCACCCGACCTGGCTGATCGTCGCGCCCTCGGACTGCTCGCCCGTCACCGCCGTGTCATAGCCAAAAACCTGGGCGGTTGCCCTTTTCCGAGGTCACGTCGCCTCTGACCGAGGTGGTTCGTGCACCGCCACATCCGGTCTCACGTTTGCCCAGCTCACGCGCTATGGGTGGGGCCGGCGGGACTCGAACCCGCACTGTCATGGACCTAAACCATGTGCCTGCTGCCAATTGGGCTACGGCCCCGCGGTGCGCGTACGCGTACCGCAGCCATTGTGGCGGATCCCGCCGGCGCGTGACCAGCGGGTTGCCGATCGGCGCCCGGTCACGGCGGCCGCCTTGCGGGTCGATGCCGCATGACGGCCGCCATGAGAGCGCCGACCGAGTCCGGGTCGTGCCGGTGTTATCGGCCGGCCGAAGGCGGATCTTCGCCGAATCGGCGGATCAGTCGATGCCGAGATCGTGTCGCAGCTTGGCGACATGCCCGGTGGCCTTGACGTTGTAGAGGGCCCACTGGATCACACCGTCCTCGTCGATCACGAACGTGGAGCGGATCACGCCGGTCACCGTCTTGCCGTACATCTGCTTCTCCCCGTACGCCCCGTACGCCGTCAGCACGCTCTTGTCCTCGTCGCTGACCAGCGGAAACGTGATCGCGTCCCGGTCTCGGAACTTGGCGAGCCGGGACGGGGCGTCCGGTGAGATGCCGACCACGTCGTAGCCGGCCGCCTGCAGCGAGGCCAGCGAGTCGCGGAAGTCGCACGCCTGAGTGGTGCACCCCGGCGTCATGGCCGCCGGGTACGCGTACAGCACGACCTTGCGGCCGCGCAGATCCTTGAGGGCGAGCCGGTCGCCCTTGTCGGTCGGCAGCGAGAATTCGGGAGCGGCGTCGCCGGGCGAGAGTCGAGTCATGCCGACGACGATAGACCCGACGACGCGGCGGACCGCATGCCCAGACCGTCTTACCCGGTTGCCTGGTTCACCGCCTGGGTGAAGACCGCCGTGGTGGGCAGCGTCCGGTTCGGCCCTTCGACCCGCTTGCCGGCGACCACGATGGTCGGGGTGCCGGTGTATCCACGCGCCGAGAAGGTCTCGGTGACCTTGGTGACCCACGCGTCGTAGGTGCGGTCGTCGACCGCCGTGGCGAACGCGTCGCCTAGGCCCACCGACCGGCCCAGTTCGATCAGCCTGGCGTCGGTGAGGCCGTCGCTGCCCTCGGCCGGCTGGTTGGCGTAGAGCACGTCGTGGTACTCGACGAACTTGCCGGCCACGGCCGCGGCGGCCGCGGCGCCGGCGGCCCGGGTCGAATACTGCGTGCCGTTCGACGCGCGATCCAGGATGGAGACCGGGTGGTACCGCACGGTGATCTTCTTCTCGCTGAGCAGCTGCTTGATCGTGGCGCCGGTCTGCGTCTCGAACTGGTCGCACACCGGGCACATGAAGTCCTCGTAGAGGTCCACCACGACCGGGCCGCTGCCCACCGGGAACGCCGTGCCCCCGTCCACCGCCGCGGACGGCGTGGTGAGGTTGTCCGCGCCGGTCTTCTCCTGGCCGGCCAGCACGCCCCAGCCGATCACGCCGGCGACCAGCAGCACCGCGACGACGGCGACCGACGTCCAGATCGTCACCCGGCGGCGGCGCTCGGCCGCCTTCTGCTGCTCGACGATCCGGCGCGCGTCCGCGCGGTCCCTGCCCTTGCTCATCGTCGTGCTCCCAGGAGAAAACCGTCCAACGACCACCGCGTCCGCGGCTTGACCAGCAGGATCCCCGCGAGTATCAAGAATCCGGCGTCGCGCAGCAGATCCCAGCCGTACTGTGCGGTGCGCCCGCCGGCCAGCTCGCCGCCCTCGCTGAAGCACCCGCAGTCGATCCGCAGGCCACGCGCCCAGGCCCACACGATGCCGGCCATAAAGATCACCAGGACGGCCGCGGCGACGGCCGCGCTGAGCCGGACCGCGAGGCCCACGAGCACCAGCAGGCCGAGCGCGATCTCGAGAAACGGCTGGACCGCGCCGATCACCTTGGCCGTGTCGTACGAGGTAAGCCGGTACGCGTTCACCGCACGCGCGGAGGCGGCCAGATCCGTGACCTTCAGCCCGCCGGCGGTCAGGAAGACCGCGGCGAGCCCGAGCCGGGCGACGGTGGAAATCCACGGCCAGACGGCCGCTCCCCGGGCGGACTGTTCCCGCACATCCATGGTCACGCCCCGTTAGTCGGTGTCGTCGCTACGCCAGTTCCCCCCGCGTGCTGAGCCTTCGCTGGGAATCCGCCGAGCCGGACGTCCCTCACACCGCGCGGGCCCGCACCACGGCGGCCACCAGCTCGTCGCGGGCTCGCGCCACGCGGGACCGGATGGTGCCGACCGGCACGTCCGCCACCTCGGCCGCCTCGGCGTACGAGAGGCCCAGCAGCTGGGTCAGCACGAACGCCGTACGCCGCTCCTCGCTGAGCCGGCTCAGCAGGTCGGACGTGCTCAGCCGGTGCGCCGGATCTCCGGACGGCACCTCGGTCCAGGCCTGGGCCGCCAGCCGGGCGTCCAGACGCCGCCGGCGCACCACCGCGCGCAGGTGGTCGGCGCAGGTGCGTCGGGCGATGCCGAGCAGCCAGGTGCGCACGCCGGACCGCCCCTCGAAGGAGGGAAGCGCCTTGAACGCCCGCAGGTACGTCTCCTGGGTGAGATCATCGGCGGCGGCGGGATCGACCAGCGCCGAGGTGAACCGCCACAACTCGCCCTGCGTCGCGCGGACGAACGCCGCCTGAGCGGCGGCGTCTCCCGCGCGGGCGGCGAGGGCGAGCTCGGTGGTCACGTCCGGGCCGGTCACGAGCGGCCATGGTACGCGGGTTCGTTGGGTGACCCGCCTCTGGAAACGCCGTGCGGCCACCCTCCGGTGGGTGCTGCTCCGCCGATCGGGGAGCATGGCCCGCATGACCGCTGATCGACGCGCGGGGTACCGGCTGTCCGCAGCCGCGGCCGGCCTGCTGATCGGGCTGTTCGGCGTACTGCTCGGCCCGGCCGCCCCGGCTGGCGCGCATGCTGCCCTGGCCGCCAGCGACCCGGCCGACGGCGCCGTCGTGCCGGACGCACCCGACAAGGTGACGCTGACCTTCACCGAATCGGTCCAGTTGCTGCCCGGAAAGATCCAGGTCCTCGCTCCCGACAATTCGCGCGCCGACCAGGGCGAGCCCACCGTCGACGGCGCCCGGGTCACCATCGCGTTGCGGGCCGGCGGCGGCCGGGGGACGTACGTGGTCAGCTATCGCGTGATCTCGGCCGACAGCCACCCGGCCGCCGGCAGCGTCAGCTACTCGGTGGGCGCCGCGTCCGCGCCGCCCACCGCGTCGGCGAACGACACGACCGTGGATCCGGTGGTGCGGGTCCTCATCCCGATCGGCAAGTACCTCGGGTACGCCGGCCTAGTCCTGCTCGTCGGCCCGGTCCTGGTGCTCGCGCTGCTCTGGCCGCACCGGCTGAGCCGCCGCGGGCCGGCCCGGCTGGTCTGGACCGGCATCGGCCTGGCCGTGGGGAGCACGCTGCTGGCGATCTGGCTGCAGGCGCCGTACGCGACCGGTAGCGCGCTGTCCGAGGTCCGCGCCGGTGATCTGCGCGACGTGCTCGGCAGCACGTTCGGCGCGGTGATGCTGGTCCGGCTCGGCGTGCTCGCCGCGGCCGCGCTGCTGCTGCGCCCGCTGTTACGCGGCAACGGCGGCGAATCCAGGGCCGACCTGGCCCTGCTCGGTGTGCTCGCGGTCGCCGCGCTGGCCACGTGGCCGCTGACCGGGCACCCGACCGCGTCGCCGGTGGCCGGCGTCTCGGTGGTGATCGACGCGATCCATCTCGCCGCGATGGCGGTGTGGCTGGGCGGCCTGGTCATGCTGGCCGGCTTCCTGCTGCCCTGGGCGAACGACCGGGAACTCGGCGCCATCCTGCCGATCTGGTCGCGGTGGGCGGCCACCGCGGTGTCCGCGCTGATTCTCGCCGGGATCTTGCAGGCGCTGATCGAGGTCGCGTCCTTCGACGGGCTCGTGGCCACCACGTACGGGCGGCTGCTCCTGGTCAAAGTGGCGCTCGCGGCCCTCGTACTGAGCGTGGCGTGGTATTCGCGGCGGCTGGTGCGGGCCCGGACCGCCGAGCAGCGGCCGCGCGGACTGCGCCGGGCGGTGGTCATGGAATTGACGATCACCGCAGTTGTCCTGGGCGTGACATCGGCACTCGTGCAGATTCCGCCGCCGCGCACGGCGGAGGCGGCGGCTACGCCGGACACCGTCACGCGCACGTTGACCAGCAGCACGATGGCGCTCCAGGTGGACATCTACCCGGCGGCGGTGGGGAACAACTCGATCCACCTGTACGCGTACACGCCGGACAACAAGCCGCTGACGGTGGTGGAGTGGACCGGCACTGCGGCGCTCCCCGCCAAGGGGATCGAGCCGATCCGGATCTCGCTGCTGCGGATCACCGACTTCCACGCGATCGGTGACATCGCGCTGCCCGCGGCCGGCGAGTGGACGTTCAAGTTCACCGCGCGCACCAGCGACATCGACCAGCAGACGCTCACGATGACCGCGACGGTCTCCTGACGTCTTCCGCCCGTACGGCCGGGCCGTTCGCATATCTATCAGGGACTTAGCGGCTATTCGACCACTTTGGGGTTATTTGAATCTGTATGGTCTGCGCAGTACGCGTGAGAAGGAGGAGACGCAGATGCGGGTGTTCCGCACGATCCTCGGAATGCTGCTGCTGACGATCGGTCTGCCGGCCCTGCTGGCCGGGGCCGCGCTCTGGGCGGCGATGCAGCACCGCGACCCGGGCGGCGCGTTCAGCGGCGAGCTGCAGCGGCTGTCCACCCCGGGGTACGCCTTCGTCGTCAACGACGTCGACCGGTTGCTGCGCGGCGATGCGCCGTTCGCCCGGATCGGCGACACCCAGCTGCGGGTGACCGCCCGTACCCAGGACGGGCCGGCCTTCCTCGGGCTGGCACCCACCGCCGCGGTCCGCGACTACCTGGCGGGGGTGCCGCACAGTACGGTCCGCACGGTCGACATCGGCACCGGCGCGCTGCCGGTGGCCACGACGGTCGTCCACGGTGGGGAGGCGCCCGAGACACTGCCCGCGAGCGCCGCCTTCTGGATCCGCTCCGCCACCGACGGCCAGATCTCCTGGACACCTGGCGACGTCCGCGGCGGCCCGTACAGCCTGGTCGTGATGAGCTCCGGCGCGAAGCAGGGCCTGCAGCTGACCTCCGTTGCGGAGCTGCGCCCGGGCTGGCTCAACTCCAGCGCCTGGGGGCTGCTCACCCTCGGCACCCTGCTGGTGATGGTCGGCCTCATCGTGCTGGCCTGGCCGGGACGCCGCCGCGAGGTGGTCTATGTGGTCGAGCCCAGCCAGGTGCCCGACCTGATGGCGGCGATCGGTGCGCCGCTCCCGCTGCACAAGCTCGGCGGCGGGCGCCCGGCAGGTGCGCACCGGCCCCGGACCCTCGCCGACACGCCGAAGAGAACGCCGGCCGCGTTGCCGCCGGCTCTGCCGCAGCTCAACTGGCCGCCGGCCGGCGTGCCGGCGTTGTCCGCCGCCTCCGCGTCCGCTGCTGCCCCGTCCGCCGCCGCTGCGCCACCGTCCGCGCGATCCCTGTCGGCCGGCACTCCGTCGCCGTTGAGGCGCGACTCTGCCGGCGGCGCGCCGCCGCGGCGGGCGGCAGGGCCGCCGAGCGTGCCGGAGTATGCGGCCGCCACCGCGATTCCCGGAGCGCCGCAGCGCCGCACCCCGGCGCCGGGCGAGCCGCTGAGTTTCATCGGCGCGTCGTCGGCGGCCGGCCCGGTCTCGCTGCCGCTCGGCGATCTGCCGTCCGGGGCGGACCCGCTCTTCGGCCGCCGGGCCGAGCGCGGCGGGCACCGGCGCGCGCCGGAACCCGAGGAGATCCCGCAGTTCCACGCCTCCGCGGTCGGAGCGTGGGTCGCCGAGACGGCCCCCGCCCGAGCCCGGGAGGCCGAGGCCCAGGCGGCCGCCCGGCTGGCCGAGGCGGCCCGGCTGCGAGCCGCCACGGCGCCACAGCCGCCAAAGCCGGCGCAGTCCGCCGCTGCGCCACATCCGGCGCAGTCCACCGCTGCGCCACAGCCGGCACAGCCGGCGCAGTCCGCCGTGCCGGCAGAGCCCGCGCCGGCGGCGGCGTCCGCCATCGCGCCGCAGCCGGCGGCGCCGTCAGTTCCGGTGTCCGCCGTGGCGCCGCAGCCGGCATCGGTGACGGCGTCCGCGCCGGCCCCCGCCCCGGAGCAGGTCGAGACGCTGCGCGATCCGCGCATGGCCGGCCAGCGTGTTTCGGTGGTCACCGGCCCGAACGCCACCGACTGGGTGGCCACCGGGCTCACCCGGGCGAGCGCGCCGCGGCCGGGACGGCCGTCGCCCGGAAACCGCCCGCCGGCCACGGCGCCGCCGCCGACCGGCACGCCGCCGGCCGTGCCCGTCTCCGCCAAGCCTGCGAACCCGGTGACCACGGCCGAAGTTCCGGCTTCCGGATCGCCGGCCGGGGCTACCACTCCGGACGGCCCTGATTCCGGCGGCACGAAGCCGGCTGCGGCCGGTTCGGGCCCGGGCACCGCGACGGCGCCCGCGCCCCCGCGGCCCGTGGCACCGCGTCCCAGCGCGCCGACCCGGCCGGTCGTGCCGTCACCGGCCCGCCCGCCCGCCCCGGCGAAGCCGTCGGACGCCTCTCCCGCGCCGGCACCCACGGGCGCGCTCCCGGCCGCCGCCGGCCCACAGCATGCGATGGACGAGGTGCGGGACGTCCCGGACGGTCGTTGGACGGCACCGCGGGGCACGGCCGGGCCGGGAGAGGTTCCGGCGGTGCTGCGGGCCATGGCACGCGGCGAGCGCGTCACCACCCCGGCGGAACGGGGTACCGAGACGCCCGTTCCGCGCCCGGCCGCCACGGATGATCGGGAGCAGCCGGCTGACCGGGAAAGGCCGGGGGCCGACGACGAGCCGGCGACGACAGTTGGGGTTCGCGAGGCCTCGGAGGAGGCGGCCGATCGCCCAGAGTCCGGTGCCGCGACGCCGGGGTCGGCGCCGGGCGATTCGGCCGAGGGCGGTTCGGTGTCCGGTGCCGAGGCGCCCGGGCCGGCTGCCGGCCACCCGGCTGAGGCCGGTTCGGTGTCCGGCGCCGCGAAGCCGCGGGACCGGGCGGAGCCGCGGCTGCTGGCGCAGGCGCAGGGCCGCGTCGACGGCGGGCCGACGGTCAGCCGGCTGCCCGGTCTCGCTCCCGGCCGCCAGACGCCGGCGGCGTGGCGCAAGGCCGCCGAGTCGGTCGCCGCCCGCGCGGCGGCGAGCCAGGCGCAGGGCCCTGCCGCGAAGGACGAGCCGCGCCACGGCCCGGCGGGGG
>Ga0081539_10003650_pt1 | contig 18519 bp, 11 predicted proteins | sample TabmetS4T2R2_FD_71023 | JGI IMG/M metagenome (GOLD analysis project Ga0081539, IMG submission 71023) | Tabebuia heterophylla rhizosphere microbial communities from the University of Puerto Rico - S4T2R2 | ecosystem: Host-associated > Plants > Roots > Rhizosphere ...
ACGGTGAGAAGAGAGACCGCGCTCAAAGCGGATTGAAACTGAACCGTCCCTGCCGTTCCGTGCCCGTGTCCTCCGTGAGAAGAGAGACCGCGCTCAAAGCGGATTGAAACCAACTCCGCCCTCTTAGCGCACGAGGGCGGCCTACGTGAGAAGAGAGACCGCGCTCAAAGCGGATTGAAACCTAGTTAGGGACTTTAGGCCAGAAAGCTACAAACGGCGTGAGAAGAGAGACCGCGCTCAAAGCGGATTGAAACTGACGGGCACGGTCTGCTGAACCGTAGCCGTCCCCGTGAGAAGAGAGACCGCGCTCAAAGCGGATTGAAACGCATAGGAATCGCATCGCTCGTTTCTCCTTTCGTGAGAAGAGAGACCGCGCTCAAAGCGGATTGAAACTACTTCATGGATTCACGCAGGTTTGTCGCTGACGTGAGAAGAGAGACCGCGCTCAAAGCGGATTGAAACATTACGATGGGCAGCCATACGCCTTTGAGCAGATTGGGTGAGAAGAGAGACCGCGCTCAAAGCGGATTGAAACGTTTCCTTTGCTCGACCGCTTCGACAATGCTATCCGTGAGAAGAGAGACCGCGCTCAAAGCGGATTGAAACTTCTTGAGTAGCTTTTTCATTGAACACCTCCATAGAGTGAGAAGAGAGACCGCGCTCAAAGCGGATTGAAACGAATCTTGCCCCGCACATGCAGGCGACTTCAAGTGAGAAGAGAGACCGCGCTCAAAGCGGATTGAAACAAAATGTGCTCCCGGTTCATCCTCTTGCGAGAACGAGTGAGAAGAGAGACCGCGCTCAAAGCGGATTGAAACTTAGCCGTGAGGCTCGAATCTGCTAACGCCCGCGTGAGAAGAGAGACCGCGCTCAAAGCGGATTGAAACAGGGTTGCATATGTGCAGCCCTCCTTTCGCTAGAGTGAGAAGAGAGACCGCGCTCAAAGCGGAATGAAGCGAATCTCTTAATGGCAGTCTCCGGTAGGGAGAGAACGCGCAATTGCCTGAGACCGGTGCGGAGTCGAAGTTATAGGGCAGAGGGTAAGGTTGCGGCGATGGGCGCTCTTTGTTAAGGACAGTTCGGCGGCACGGTCGGCTCGCGCGCGTCGCCATGACGGATGAGACCGCGCGCGTGTTCGGGGGCCGGCAATTCGGCGAAGGTGAGCCGGCGGTATATCCGGCGCGTCGTGATCACGTCGCTGAGGCAGTAATCACGAATCGTTTCATGCTCCCCGCGCGCGAATAGCTCGGCGACGCGCGAGCCATCGCACTCGTTCGTCTTGGGCGATTCGAGGCCGAGCACACGCGCAAGCCGGTCGAGGCTGATGGCGCGGCGCAAGTTCCACCTCTCCCATTCGCACATCGTGTCGTAGATGGGCTGGTTGCGGTAGCGCGCGAAGTTGAGTTCGACCGAGGGGCGCACGCCGCAGACGACCGAGCGCTTGTAGATGAAGGGCAGGTCGAAGTTGTAGATGTTGTGCCCGACGACGCGGTCAACGCACGGTCGGAACGTCCGCATCATCTCCCAGAAGCCGCGCAAAATCTCCGCCTCGTCATCGGCAAAACAACCACGCTCGCGGCTCCAGCCAAGAACGCCTTTCACGGACGGTCGCCCGCCGCCCTCATCAATAAAGCCTATGCAGAGCAGCCGCCCGGTGTCGCCGCTCAGTGCGGTGCGCTGGTGGCTCTCCGCTTCGGGCGGCGTGGCGTCCGGTCTGCTGTCATTCGCCGGGACGGAGGATTGTGTGGTGAGGGGTGACGAGGTTGAACCGGCGATAGCCGGTTCGCACGTGTGCGCGGCTGGCGGCGCGGGCAGGGTTTCACAGTCAATCGTGATGACGCGTTGTCTGAGCATCGGTAGTTGAGCCTTTCAAAGTTGAGCTTGGATTCGTCGCGCGCTCGTCTTCTTTCAGCGGGCGAAGTCGCGCGCCGGGGCGTGCAAGCCGCAGCGCACGCCCGTTAGCGGCGAGACGTATTTGACGAGGACGAAGGACGGAAGGCGCGGGTCTGTCCTGACGCTTGTGTTCGAGGGGAAGCGTCGGCGCAATCCGAGGAGCGCGTTTACCTTCACGCGGTACGCGCGGCTTCGGGCGCAGGCGTCGGGCGCAGACTTGGCGAGACGGTTGGCCGTGCGCGCCTTCTCGATCAGGCGCTCGGCGTTCTGCGTTTCGAGCCGCGCGAGAATCTGTCTGAACGTCCGTGCCTTCGCCTGCGTTCGTTTCATGCGTCTTATTCCTCCGCTCGCCTTTATCAATGGCGACCGGGAGCGGAAAGCGGAAACGAATTTCGGAAAATTTTCCGGCGGCGTAGAAATCTAATCTTCGGCCTTCGGGCAGGTGAAGAAGTGGGCGCAGCGAGGGCACTGGTGTTCGTTGACTTCGGGCGGGAACTCGCCTGCGAGAATGCCGGCGATGGCGTCGTCGTAATGTTTGAGGCGCGTGGCGATGGTGCGCCGGCTCAGGTTGACTTCGATAACCTCGTCGGTCGAAAGGTAAAGAAGCTCGACGCGCGGGCGTGCCTGCGGGAAGTGTTCCGTGGCGACCGCGTGGAAGAGGGCATAGATGTCTTCGTCGGGCGTCTTCAGGGGCGGCTTGCCCGTGCGCGTCTGGCGAAAGAGGATCGTCGCGCCGTCCTCGTCCTCAATCAACTCCACGTAATCCGGCGTCAGGTTGACGAGCGCGGCGGGGCGCTCGACCGTCCACGTCCGGTGGAACAGACGCCCGCTTGCGCGAGCATAGTGGCGCACGGCGCGCGCCAACATCAACTCGGCCTGCTCGCGGTAGAGAGCCTCGTACACGTGTCCGACCGGGCCTTTCTCCCGCCACGCTTGCGCGAGTTGTTCTTGTGCGCTTGCTTGAAAGGCGTCGGCCTCATCTTCGGTCAAGCGTCCCGCCGCGCGCTCGGCGGCGAGCCAGCGTAGCGTCTCATAGACGCAGGCGTGAAAGCGCAGGTAGGCCGTCTCCTCGCCCCTGCCGCCGAGTTGAAGCCGCTGCTCGTAGAAAAACTTGCGCGGGCATTTCAGATAAACGGCGAGTTGCCTTTCGGTGAAGAGCGGCTTGGGATCGAGCGTACGTGGCGCGCTCCCCTTGAGAGCGTCGCCCGCATCCGATTCGGATTCGGCGTGCCACGTCGCCGCGGAGTTGGCGGGGCGCGGGAGATGCGCCTCGACCCTTTCGAGAAACTCCGAAGCCTTGCTGTTGCTTTTGCCGTAACGCTCGGCGCGCGACAGGCAGAGGCGGTCGCGCGCGCGCGAAAGCGCGACGAAGAACAGGCATTCCTCTTCCTCCATGTGCGAGTCCGTCTGCGCTTTGTCTTCGGCGGCTGTTGCTCCGTTCGCGCTTCCGTCATCAGAGATAATTTCAATCATGCCGGCGGGCGGCGGGCACTGCTCGTGGTGGCGCTTGGCGGGGAAGTGGCCTCTGCCGAGGAAGGGCAGATAGACGCAAGACCACTCCAAGCCTTTCGCACCGTGGACGGTGGTCAGGCGAACCGCGTCCAGCACTTCGGCGGAGGCCGGGGCGGGGCGCAGGCTCTTGTCTTCGTAAAGGCTTTTCAGGCGGCGGACGTAACGCAAGGCGGCGCGCCGCTCGTCCGGCTCATTCGTCGCCTCGATGGCGCGCGCGCCTTCGGTGTGGAGAAACTGCAAGAGCTGATAGACGGCCAGACGCTTCTGCGCCCCGGCGCTCGATGTATCGGCGAGCAGCGGCGCTAAGTAGCAACTGTGGACGAAAAGGTAGTGCGCGAGCAGCTTCCACGCCGACTCCACGTGCGCGATGCGCGCGAGGTGAGCATTCAAGCGCGCCCGTCCATCGCCCGTGCCTCGTTCCTCGTTGCTTGCTTCGACGCGCGTGCCCGCCGCGTCAATCATCCCGGTCTCAGCCCCTTCGGCTTTGCAGCGCGTTGACTCGTCAAGTGTTTGCGGCGGCTGGAATGAAAAGATCGCGGCGGGGAATTCAAGCCCTGTGGCTTTCGCGGCCTGAAGAATCGCGCGCACTTCGCGGAGTGGGACGTTGTATTCGGGGAAGCGCGCGACGCGCGGGAGCGTGCGCCCGCTCCCGTCGCAGGCCAGCGCGACGAGCGCGAGCAGGTCGCGCACTTCGCTACGCTCGAAGATGTCGCCGAGGTAGAGCGTGGGCACGCCCTCCGTCTCAAGCACGCGGGCGAACCTGGCAAGCTGCGCGTGCGTGCGACAGATCACGGCCTGCTCGCTGAGCGGCACGCCGCGCCCCGCGCGCTCCTTTATCAAGCGCGCGACCTCCCGCGCTTCCGACTCAAGGCTCGTAGCGATCTCAAAACGAACCGCGCCCTTCGCATCCGGCGCGCTGTTATCCTCCTGACGGTGCGCCCGCCACGCGGAGAAGTCCGCGTCCTCTGTCGTCGCGTCGCACTGCGTCCGTTTGTCCTGCGTTCTTGCTTCAGTCGTCGTGTTCGTCTGCGTCTCCGCAGTCGCCGCGCCTATCTGCGAGGCGACTGCGGAGACGAAACGCACTATCTGCGGCAGCGAGCGATAGTTGACCGCGAGCGCCTGCACGCGCCCGCGCGGAAAGTCTCTGAGGAAGTGTCGCACCTGCGCGGGCGCAGCCCCGCGCCAACGGTAGATCGCCTGCCGCGTGTCGCCGACGACCCACAAACCTTCGCCGTCAGTCGTTAGAAGTTTAAGCAGCGCGCCGCACGCGCGGTTCACGTCCTGATATTCGTCAACCAGCACGTGCCTGTACTGCGCTCGAATCTCAGCGCGCACGGCCTTCCGCTCGCGCAGGAGTCTCACGGTGCGGAAGATCAGTTCGCCGAAGTCGAGCAAGCCCTCGCGCTCAAGATACTTTTGGTAGAAGCGATAGACGCGCGCCACTTCCAACGCACGCTCGGCCCTGCGCGTCTCTTCCGCGTCGCCTTTATCCCGCGCGCGGTTGAGCATCGCTGCCGCGAGTTCCGCATACTCGTCCGGCGAGACAAGCTCGTCCTTCGCGCGTGAGACGGCGGCGAGGATGGCGGCGAGATGAGTCGTCGGCTCGTAGAGGTTCTGGTAATGGTCGAGGTTGAGTTGCGGCAGGTGGCGTTCGAGTATGAAGAGCGCGTCCACGGGGTCGAGCACGCGCGCGCGCGGCGGCAGCGCGGCCTGCTGCCAGTAGCGGCGCAGAAGCTCCAAACCGAAGGCGTGAAACGTGCCAATCCAAATCTTCGGCGCGTCGTCGGGCGCGAACCTTGCGACGCGCTCGCGCATCTCCTCGCCGGCTTTGTTGGAGAACGTGAGCGCGACGATCCTTTCCGGCGCGACGCCTTCGGCGAGCAGGTGTCGGACGCGACCGACGAGCGTGCGCGTCTTGCCCGTGCCGGGGCCTGCGGCGACGAGCAGGGGCGTGAGCGCGCTGTGCGCCGCCGCGCTCTGGCTTTCGTCGAGCGTTAAGTCCAATGGCTCGGTCGCCGATGCCTCAGTCGCCGCGGACTCTTCTTCCGGCTGCGGCGTGTCCGGGCCTTCGATGTCGGGCGCGAGCAGCGCGTGTGCGAGGGCGTGCAGCACGAAATCGAGCCTCAATCCGAGGAGCGCGGCGATCTGCGCGGCGTTCAACTTCTCTTCGACAAACAGGCGGCGCAGCACGTCGCCGGGCAGAAGAAACTCGCGCGCGAAGACGTTGGCCTCCGTCTCGCGGCGCTGGCGCGGGCCGTAAGCCTCCACGCGCCCTTCGCCGTACAGCGACTTGTCCTCCGACTCGGTAAAGTCAACGTCTTCCGCGGAGCAGAGCGAGACGCCCCTGTGCAGCCAGTGGTGCGCGAACTCGTGCGCTTGGTAGTAGAGCGCGAGCGTCGGCTCGACGTTGGCGTCGTAGTAGATGAAGCCTTCGTCCAGCGTGGCGCGCGCGCCGTAGAGCAGCGGGTCGCCGGAAGCGAGCGGGATGCGCACGAGTCCCGTCAAGCTCTCGGCGCGGGCCAGCAACTTCGCGGCGGGCAGTACGTCGGAGACCGCTTTCGGCGCGAGGTTCGCGGCATGTGCCCGCACTTCGCGGCGGCGCAGGCGTGCTTGAGCGCGTATGTAAGACCAGTGAGGCATAGCAAACGAATGTGATTAAAGCAGCGTCTTCGGTTTTTTCCTTTCGACTGCGTGCGCTTCAGCCGTCGCTTTTGATTTTGCGCCATTCGTCTTTAAGCTCTTCGCTCATCGTCAAGTCCGTCTCGACGGCTTCAAAGAAGTCCTGCCGGTCGGGCATCCGCGGCGCGGCGTCGGCGCGGAAAGAGGCTTGGGAAGCGAACTGCGGGTCGCCTTGCAGGTAGGCGGCGACGGCCTCAATACTGCGCCCCAACTCCGCGGCAATACGCTCCAACGCTTGACGCGGTATCGAGGCGAAGCGGATCAAGCGTCGGTCGAGTTTGACGAGCAGCGGCACGGTCAGACGGATCGCCGACGCGAGCGACTGAACGGTAAGCCCGCGCGCCTCGGCCTCCTTTCGCAGCCCGGCGAGCGGCGCGGTCGCCTCCGTCTGTTGCGGCGCGAGGCGCGTGGCGAGCAGGCGGGCCGCCGTCTCCATCCCGCGCCTGACGATTGCTTCTTCTTCGGCGCGTCTTTCGTCTTCCGTCGCGTCCTCCGCGCCGGGCGAGTTCTCAATGATACTTTCCGTGGCGGCGAAATCTTCGAGCGCGGCGGCTGCGTTGGGGTAGCGGCGCATGAATTCGCTCAGCAGGGCGCGCGCCGCGCGTGCCGCCTCCGGCGTGTCGCCCGGCGTATCGCGCAAAGCCTCTTCACGACGCAACAGGTACGTCTCGATAACCTCGTCGGCGTTGGGCGGCGTTTCCGCTTGCGGGTCGTCGCTCATCTTTTTCCCCTCGCTTCAATCGAACCACGTTTGCGCAGACGCCGAAAGCCTCTCGCGTCGCTCGCGCCGCGGCGCTTCACTACTTTCCTTCGCGCCAGCGCTTGAGGATCGCCTCGGCATCTCTCAGGCGGTTGCGGACGGTGCGCGAAGTCACGCCCATGTAGCGGCTGATCGAAGGCTCGGAGGCCGAAGACGATTCGACCTGCCAGCCATCGAAGTACCGCAGCGTGTAAACTTCGCGCAAGTCTTTCGGGAGAAGTGAGAGCGCCTCGCGCATGAGCGCGCGCTCTTCGGCTGACAGCGCGTGCTCGTCGGCGAGCGTGTCGAGCAGATCAATCTCTTCCGCGTCGTCGTCTTGAGTGTAGATGGTGCTCGCGGCGTGCTGCTCGTGTTGCAGGGACTTGCGAAAGCGGCTTATCACGCCTTTAGTCAACTTGTCAAAATACAGCCCGAAGCGAACCTGCGCGAAGTCGCTGCGGTCGGAATCGGCATCAAAGAGTTCCGTTAACAATCGCGTCCTCATGTCCGCTTCGCAATCTTCGTAGTGCTGCCTATCAATGCCTCCGCGTTCGATGCGTCGTTTGATCGTCCCGGCATGGCGTCGCAGCAGGATTTCCGCAAGCGCGCAGGCCGACTCGTGAAGGCCGTCGCGCAGCCGCTCGCGTATCAGGTAACACAGCGCCTCATCCTTGACGTGCGCGTCCGACCTGTAATCGTGCCGCAGAGCCTCCATGAGTTCCGCCTCATCGAGCGAGAGCGCGTGCCTCAACTGCGCCTCCACTTCGGGCGAGCGTTCGTAGGGCGCGCCCGTGTCGTGGGCGCGGCGCGTCAGCGAGCGTATGTTCCGGTCTGTTTCGGCTCCCGGTCGGCGCGGCGGAGGGCGCATCGGAGCTTGACCCTTCTAAGATTAAATGAAAGAGCGCGCCGCAAACCGGAAAACTCTCTCAAAAAACTTCGCGGCTTCGGACGGCGCGGGAGGTATTTAAGCAATTTTGGCGACAAAAGTGAACTCAACATCTGCCCGGCGAACGACGGCGAGCAGACAGCCGAAAAATTTTCAAAAAACTTTTCCGGTTCTCGCCCGCCGCGTTCATTGACGAAATGAGCCGACGGATTCGACCGTGCTTGTCATCGTCTCGTCTGGGCATGCAACGATATAACCGATACTGCGGCGTAAACCAAGCAACGAGCACGATCCCCTTGCGATACAAATCCTGACCGCAGGCGGTGCACACCTCGGCTACGTCCCGCGCGCGAGGAACGAAGCGCTCGCCCGCTTATTAATGGACGCCGGCAAGCTCCTGTTCGCCAGACTGACAGGGAAGCGGCGCGAGAACCGCTGGCTAAAAATTGATGTTCAAATCGTCGTGCGTGAATTATAGTAGCGTCTGCCAGAGTATCAAGGCGCTCTCTACACTCTCGCGTCGCCCCGGCGATCTCGAAGGCTCACAAAAATGACTTCGACAAACGAAACCTACGACGGATTTTTCAACCTGGCATTCGGGCAAGTCCCCTTCGCCTACCAGTGCCGCCTAGCCCTCGATGCCGAGATACCGTCTTTAGTCAACGTCCCGACTGGGGCGGGCAAGACCGCCGCGATCCTCGGCGCGTGGCTCTGGCGCAGGCTGAAAAATCCGCGGAGCGTCGGTCGGCGTTTAGTCTATTGCCTGCCGATGCGGACGCTCGTGGAGCAGACGGCGAAAGTCGCGCACGAGGCGGTAAAGAGGATCGAGCAGGCGGACGTGAGTTTGAAAGGCCGGTTCTCGGTTCACGTCCTGATGGGCGGCGAGGTGGCAGTTGATTGGGACGCTTTGCCGGAGCGCGAGGCCGTCATCGTCGGCACGCAGGACATGCTGTTGTCGCGCGCCCTCAACCGCGGCTACGCGCTCAGCACGGCGCGCTTCCCTCTGCCGTTCGGCCTGCTCAACAACGACTGCCTTTGGGTCTTCGACGAAGTTCAGTTGATGGGCGATGCGCTGGCGACTTCGAGCCAACTCGCCGCGTTCCGTCAAAGCTTCAGCGCGTTCGGCCCGCACCGCTCGGTGTGGATGTCGGCGACGCTCGATAAAGAGTGGCTCAGGACGATTGATTTCAAAGAACAGGTCGGGGGACTCGCCGAACTCGAACTGGACGCTGACGACCGCGCGACGCCTGAGCTTCACAAACGTTTGCACGCCGTCAAGAGAATCGGGCAAGCGCCTTCGTCCTGTCGCACGCCCGGCGGACTCGCCCGCTTCGTTAAAGAGCAGCATGCGGGCGGCACGCAGACGCTCGTCGTCGTCAATCGTGTCGCGCGGGCGCGCGAAGTCTTCGCCGCGCTCGAAGGCGAATACGGTTTACGGCGCGACGCGAAGCGCAAGGGGAAGAATGCGGCGCAGGCGGACACTGCTTCGAACGTGGCGGGCGTGCCGCAGTTGGAGTTGATCCACTCGCGCTTTCGTCCCGCAGACCGTAAGCGCTGGGGCGCGCTGTTCGACCAGCCGGAAGATGAAGAAATAGTTGATCGCATCATCGTCGCCACGCAGGTCGTCGAAGCGGGGCTTGACATCTCCTCGCGCCTGCTCGTCACCGACATCGCGCCTTACGCGTCGCTCGTGCAGCGTTTCGGTCGCTGCAACCGCCGGGGCGAGTTTGAAGAGGCACGCATCTTCTGGGTTGACCGCCCGCTCGTCGGCAAGGAAGAAAAGTTAGCCGAGAAGGAATCGCTCGACGAGAAAGAGCGCGCGCAGGTCGCCCGTCCTTACGCGCTCGGACAGGTGGATAAGGCGCGCGAGCTGCTCGACGCCGTGTCATCCGCCGCGCCCGCCGACCTGCCGAAGCACTCCGACGCGGTCAACTACGAGTACGTCCTGCGCCGCCGAGACATCGTTGACCTGTTCGACACGACGACCGATCTGTCCGGCTACGACTTGGACATCTCGCGCTTCGTGCGCGGCGGCGATGAGCGCGATGTCTATGTCGCTTGGCGCGCTCTCGGTGAGACAAAGCCTGACGCGCGGAAAACGCCGCGCCCAGCGCAGCGCGAACTGTGCCCGGTGAGCATCGGCGACTTGAAACTGTTTCTGGATAAGTCGAAGGGCGGGCAGACAAAGGCGGCGTGGCGTTGGAACCCGCTCGTCAAAGATTGGGAGCAAGTCAGGGCAGAAGAATTGCGCCCCGGCTTGGTTGTGCTTTTAGACGTTCGCGCAGGCGGTTACACCGAGAGGCGTGGCTGGGACAGAGACGCGACCGAGATAGTCCCCGAAGTCCCGCTCAGGGAGATCGAGCGACAAACGCCCGACGCCGTCGGCGATGATAATTTGAGCGAAGACGCGGCGAACTCAATTCTGCTGGACGCAAGGCAGCTTGAGCAGAACGAGGCGCGACGCCCGCGCTACGCGCAGACCCTGCGCGCACACTCGACAGAGGCGCGGCAGAAGATGGCGGCGATTCTCGAAGCGCTCGACAACCCGCAGCTCGAAGCGTTCAGAGAGGATTTGCTCGCCGCCGTCCTGCATCACGACTGGGGCAAGGCACACGAGGTCTTTCAGGACACGATGCGGCGCGGCGCGCGTGGCGTACTCGACGAGAGTCAACTGCCGGGCGAGCCGCTCGCCAAGACTTTCAGGAAAGGCGTCAGGCACGGGCGCAGGCACTTCCGCCACGAACTCGCCAGCGCGCTCGCGCTGTTGGCGACGGGCGAAAGGGATTTGCGCGTCTATCTCGCCGCCGCGCACCACGGCAAAGTGCGCCTGAGCATCCGCGCCCTACCGAACGAAGAAAGACCGGGCGGCAGCGGAAGCGAAGATGCGGGGCGCAAGTACGCGCGCGGCATCTGGGATGGGGACACCCTCCCGCCCGTGCGCTTGAGCGACGACGTTGAGCGGGGGGCGGTCACACTCGACCTTGAGCCGATGCTTTTAGGGAGCGCCGACGGCGAGGTGTCCTGGCTCGAACGCATGATCCGCCTGCGCGACGACGAGAGCTTGGGAGTCTTCCGCCTCGCCTACCTCGAATGCCTGATCCGCGCCGCCGACGTGCAGGCGAGCGCGAACCCCGTCAACTTCACCGCCGAACCAGACGCGATCCTAGACACGTTCGCTGAGGAGGACACATGAACCGCATCACTCTCACGGGCTGCGCGCCGGACACGCTGATTCACTACCTGAAGGCCCTCGGCGTCCTGCGCCTCGTCGGCGAACAACTCGACGCGAGCGTGCGCGGGGCCTGGCGCGGCAGCGCGTTCGCCATCGAAACCGAAAGGACGGAAGACGAGCTGGTTGATTTCTTCTTTAACAAGTATCGCCCCACGCCAATTGTCGCGCCTTGGAATAATGGAAGCGGCTTTCACACGACGGGAAAAGGCAAGAAGGGTACGACGCTGCCGGCCATAAAGAATTCAAAGACGCCCCGACTGAAACTCTACCGCGAAACAATCGAAGAAGCGGAAAAACTACTCGCCTCGTCCATGACGCCTGAAATCGCCGCGCTGGAAAGCACTAAAAGATCAGAAGCCTTAAAGCCGCTTTTGATCCCGGCGTGTCGGAACGGATTACCGGATGAAGCGATCCGGTGGATTGATGCAGTAGCGATCATCGGGGACGAACGTTCAACCCTACTTCCGCCAATCTTAGGCTCAGGTGGCAACGACGGCAATCTTGATTTTTCCTTAACCTTCATGGGCCGGCTGACTGAAGTTCTCGCACTAGATGAATCGCCAAATACGTCGGCTAGTGAACGACAACTTAGAGCATCGCTTTACGGCGGTGAGGCGGCTGGCCTCATTTTTTCGCCGGGTCACTTTCATCCGGCGGGCGTCGGCGGCGTGAACGCGACAACGGGACTCGAAGCCGCATTCTTAGCCAACCCATGGGACTATGTCTTAGCCGTTGAAGGCGTGCTCATGTTCGCTAACGCGGTTACGCGACGCCTAGGTTCAGAGACTAATGCGGGTGCGTCGTTCCCATTCACCGCGCGCATGACAGCAGCCGGCTTCGGAACAGCAACAATGAATGATGACGCGCGGCATGAAATGTGGTTGCCGCTGTGGTCACGAATGACAAGTATTGAAGAGCTTAAATTTATCTTTAGTGAAGGACGTGCGCGTTTCAGTGGTAAAGGAAAGGAACGTGGCGAGCCGGCAACTAACGTGCGCTCGGGGCTGGACTTCGCCCGCGCGGTCGTGGAACTCGGAGTTGATCGGGGTATTGATGGTTTTCAGCGCTACGGGCTAATCAAGCGTATCGGCAAGATGCACCTTGCAACATCACTGGGGCATTTTGAGATTCCGCGAAGTAAAGATGCGAACACATACGCGACCCTCATTGCTGAAGTTGATGGCTGGCTTGAGCGCGTGCGAAAAGCCGAAAGCCCACCTCCGCGCTTGGTTCAAGCGCGTCGCCGCGTTGAAGAGGCGATCTTTGACCTGTGTGCAAGTGGTAAGCGTGAGCACTTAGCCGAAATACTCGTTGCACTCGGTCAAGTTCAGTATGAGCTTGCGCGAAGTAAGAAGTATCACGACGTTAAAGACAAAAAACATATCCCGCCGCTCGCCTCGATGACCGTCGCCTGGGCGGACGAGTGCGACGACGGCTCGAGCGAATACCGAATCGCGTGCGCGCTCGCCTCCATCGTTGACCACTACGGACTCGCGCCCGTGCGCGTCAACCTCGAACCGGTCGAATTCCCGTCCGACAGCAGGAGATTCGATTGGAGCCAGAACGGCGTGCGCGTCGTGTGGGGCGCGGGCGCGTTGGCGCAGAATCTCGCGCAGGTGCTTCGGCGGCGCTGGGTTGACGCGCGGCGCGAAGACTGGTGGGGCGAGGCGCAGCGCCGGGCCGGCGGGGGCAGAGAAGTTGAGGACGCTCCGTCAACAAGGCACGCCGACCGCGCGATGGGCGCAAGGCGGTTCGTGCTGCTCGACGACATCGCTAAATTCATCGTCGGCGATGTTGACGAGAGTCGGCTCGAAAAGTTGTTGCGCGCGCTGATGCTCGTCAACTGGCGCGGCGTGAAACGCCGTCTGCTGGCCGCTCCTGACGGCCAGAGTTCTCGGCCTGAAGTTCGACGTTCGTCGGCGCGCCTGCATTCGGGCTACTCGCTGCTTAAACTTCTGTTCCTGTCAGACGAAGCGTTCAGGCGCGAGCCGGACAAGGCACAGCCGCCGGCTGAAGGACGCAAGCCGCGCGAAGATGTCTTCAAACGCTATTCGTCCACGTTCGCCGGCGCTATCCGGCACGAGCCGAGTCTTGTCCCGCTTCTGCTAACGAACAACCAAAAGCAGATTGATAACGCCTTCAAACGCGCCGCCCAGCGGCTGAGGATTTCCGGCTTCACGCCCTTGACCGACCACTTTTATCTCGACGAACGGCAGGGCGAGCGCCTCGCGGCGGCCCTGCTCATCCCGCTCAGCCACGGCGAAACCGGCGCGCTTTGCAAGGCCGTGTTGCGTCCGACCGATGAAGACTCGATCACCAAAGAGAACGGAGAAGAACAGCCATGACCGCACAACTCGCAACCATCCTCGACGCCGTTCAGGACGAGCCGCGTCTGCTCATCGAAGCCACCTTGCGCCCCGTTCAAGGCGACCGCTTCCAGCCGACGGGCTTCCCCGACCTCGGCGCGGCGCTCTACCGACGCCCCGACGGCACGGAGATGCTCCTGATCGAGTCGGCGCAATCAATGGCGAACCGCATGGAGTTGACCTGCTGGAATCAGGCGGAGGACAGAATCGTCGAACCGCTCGCCGGCCTGCCGCACGTCGTCGTTAGTTTAGACAACGGGCAGCAGACGAGTTCGATACAGGAGGCCCACCGGCTAAATTCGCCGTACATCGTCAACAGCGACAGGGTAAAGAGCGCCATAACTTCGGAGGTCGGCGACGCGGAGAGCGGCGTGCTCGACATTCGCAAACTCGCGCACAGCGTTTTCAAGCTCGACCCGTGCTCGGTTCTGCACGGGGTCTTCCTTGAAAAGATTGCAGGACGCTTGCGCCTGCAACGCTTGTTGTCGAGTTTTATCGAGGCGGAGAACGCGCAGGCGGCGACTTCGGGCGGCGTCAAGCTCGATCGCGTTAACCCTTCCGGCGATACAGCGCAGGGCTTCGGCAACGTGCCGTTCTCGCGCACCGAGTTTACCGCCGAGGAGATCACGGCCTACTTCAACCTCGACCTTGCGACGATGCGCGGCTACGGTCTGGGCGAGGCGGCGAACCGCCTGCTCGTCGCGCTCGCGCTATACAAGATCGCGAGCTTGTTGCGCGGCGGGTTGCGTCTGCGCACGGCTTGCGACCTGGAGGCCGAGGCGGTCGAAGTCACGCGACCGAAGAACCTTGTGATCGGCGACCTGAGCGCGCTGCGTGACGAGACGGCGAAGGCGTTGCCGGAACTCATCAGGGCTTGCGAGTTCGGGCCGAACCCCGTGACGCGGCTCGAAGCGACCGTCGCGCCGAAGAAGGCGAAAGGCAAAGGGAAAGATGCGTCGGGCAGTGCCACGCAGCCGGAAAAGTCTGAAGGCGACGCAGGAGAGGATGGACAATGATTGCGATCAGCCTGCGCTTTCTCGTCGGGCGTTTTCACGCGACGCCGTGGGGCCGGCACGTTAACGAGGGGGCGGTCGAGTACCCGCCTTCGCCCTGGCGTCTGCTGCGCACGCTCGTGGCGACCTTCTACCGCGCGCGCCCGGCGGGGGTTTCGGAAGAACAGCTCAAGCGCATACTCGTCGCGCTCGCCTCCGCGCCGCCGGCTTATTACCTGCCGCCCGCGGGCGTCGCGCACACGCGCCATTACGACGTGGCGAACGGCAGCCTCAAGTTCTTCGACACGTTCCTTGTGACCAGCGTGGAGAAGATGGGCGAGTGCGCGACAGGTGTCGCTGAATCGGACTGCGCGATCATCTGGCTCTGGGCGGATGTCGAGTTGGAAGGCGGCGACAGGGAAGCGCTGGGCGCGTTGCTGCGCGCGACGAACACGTTCGGGCGCGCGGAGTCCTGGTGCGAGGCCGCGTTGCTTGTGGCGGCGGACAAAGAGCCAAACTGCCGCCTGTTTGACCTCACGGCTGAAGCGACGGGGATGCGCGGCGCGGAACCCGTGCGCGTGCTCGCGCCGAGGGCCGGGGCGTGGATGGGCGAGGAATTGCTCGACGCGTTAAAGATCGAAACCTCAACGATGCGGAAAAATAAACAGCTTGAGCCGCACGGTACGGCTTGGCTAACCTACGCGCGACCTCTCAATCTGCTGGGCGGACACGCCGCCGTACCTCGCCACAGTCATAAAAAGAAAAAGCCTGTGACGGTCGTCCGCTTCGCGCTCGACTCGAAGGTGCTTCCGCTGGTGCAGGACACGCTGCCTTTCTGCGAGAGAGCGCGCTGGGCGATACTTGATTCTCGGAAGAAGATGAACGCGCCTTTCTCCGAAGTCCTGACAGGCAAGGAGTCCGCCGACGAGGCGACGCCGCTCAAAGGCCACGAGCACGCCTATTACCTTGCGACGGACGAGGATGGCGACGGCAGGATTGACCACCTGACGATCTACGCGGCGCGCGGCTTTGACGACGACGACCTGAAGGCCGTCGCCGCGTTGCGCTCGATTTACGGGCACGGCTCGCCGCACAAGGTCTTCGCGGCGCTGATCGGTCTGGGTGAAGTAAAAGATTTTGCCGTCGCGCCCCTCCGTAAATCGCCCCACGCCGCGCCGCTGTTGCAAAGGTCAAAGCGCTGGCGTTCGGTGACGCCGTTCGTCCTGCCGCGCTTCGCCACGCGTGGGGCGGGGAAGGGCGCGCGCCCGCGCGATACGCCGATTGAGCAGTTGAAACGTGAGGCGCGTCTCCGCGCGTTACCGGAGATAACAGGCGTGAGAAGCGGCGAAGAGGACAAAAATTTGAAGGGCTACAAAGTCGGCGGGCGGCTCGTGCGCTGGCTGGAGTTCCGCACGCGCCGCTTCAACGGTACGATGGGCTATGGTCTGGCGGGCTTCGAACTGGAGTTTGCAGAAGAGAGGGCGGGGCCGATTGCGCTCGGCTTCGGCTCGCATTTCGGCTTGGGCTTGTTTGTGCCTGTGCCTGATGCTGCCTGAAAAGTTGATAGTGTTCTTTGACAATAAAATATCCGACGGGGGTTTCCGGTTTTAGCTCCTCTCGAACATTGATGTGGTTGAGAGGAGCTAAAACCGTAGATGACGACAGAACCCGCAGCAACGAATCAAGACACTCAAGAAAGCGTCGAACAGATTCCGGCGCGGATGATTAACGAGTTCGCGTACTGTCCGCGTCTGTTTTATCTGGAGCACGTGCAGGGCGAGTGGGCGCACAACGCGGACACGCTCGACGGGCGGTTCGTGCACCGGCGCGTGGACGAGGAGCGCGGGCGCGTGCCGGAGCCGGAGAAGGTGGTTGAGATGCCGCGCCTGCACGCGCGCTCCGTGCTGCTCGGCTCGGACGAACTGGGCGTGACGGCGCGCGTGGATGTGATTGAGGTGGACGACGGGCGAGTGATCCCCGTGGATTACAAGAGGGGCGCGCCGCCGGACGTAACGGAAGGGGCATATGAGCCGGAGCGCGTGCAGGTCTGCTTGCAGGGACTGCTGCTGCGCGAGCACGGTTACGAGTGCGACGAAGGGGCGATCTATTTCGCGGAGACGAACCAGCGCGTCCGCGTCGAGTTGACTGAGGAGCTTGTGGCGCGCACGCGTGAGTTGATCGCGCAGGCGCGCAGAGTCGCCTCCGGCGGAGTGATCCCGCCGCCGCTCGTGCGCTCGCCGAAGTGCCCGCGCTGCTCGCTCGTCGGCATCTGCCTGCCGGATGAGACGAACCTTTTGCGTGAGGCCACGGACGAGGGTTCTTCCGGCGAAGCCGAGACGGAAGACGGGGCGTCACGTCCGGCGGGTGTCGGGCCTTCGCCGCGGGCCGAAGGCGAGCCGCGCCGCTTGATCCCTGCGCGCGACGACGCGCTCGCGGTCTATGTGCAGGGGCAGGGCTACAGCGTCGGCCTGCGCGGAGAGGTTCTGGAGATACGCGAGAAGGGCAAGACTGTGAGCGACGCGCGCCTGCTTGAGACCAACCAACTCTGTCTGTTCGGCAACGTGCAGCTTTCCGCGCAGGCCCTGCACGAACTTGCCGGGCGCGACGTACCCGTCATACACATGTCTTACGGCGGCTGGCTGACCGCCGTGACGACTCCGCCGCCGCACAAAAACATAGAGTTGCGCCGGCGCCAGTTCAGAGCCGCTGACGACCGGGAGTTCTGCCTCCGGCTCGCGCGCTCCTTCGTCTCCGGTAAGATTCGCAACGCGCGGACGCTCCTGCGGCGTAACGCGCGCGAACTGCCGCGCGAGGCTCTGGTGCGCCTCTCCTACGCGCGCCGCGACGCCGAGCGCGCCTCGTCAATCGAACAGCTCCTCGGCATCGAAGGCGCGGCGGCGCGCGACTACTTTGCTAGTTTCGCCTTGATGTTCAAAACGGGCGGCGGGCGCGAGCGTGACACTGAACCACTCGAAGACGACGCCCCTTCCTTCGAGAACGAGGCGGAGACCGCCGCCGCGTCGCCGGACAAACAGACGTGGGCGCGCTTCGATTTCACGAAGCGCAACCGCCGCCCGCCGCGCGACCCCGTCAACGCGCTGCTCTCGTTCGTCTATGCGATGCTTCTGAAAGACCTGTTGGCGACGCTCGTCGGCGTCGGGCTAGACCCGTACTTGGGGTTCTATCATCAACCACGGTACGGGCGTCCCGCATTGGCCCTCGACCTGATGGAGGAGTTTCGCCCGCTCGTCGCCGACTCGGTCGTCATCAATCTCATCAACAACGGCGAAGTGCGCCCGTCGGACTTCATCTCCCGCGCGGGGGCCTGCGCGCTCACGCCACGCGGCAGAAAGCAGTTGCTCGAAGCATACGAGAGACGCCTCGACACGCTCGTCACGCACCCGCACTTCGGCTACGCGATCAGCTACCGCCGCGTCTTCGAGGTGCAAGCCCGTCTGCTCGCCCGCCTCCTCACCGGCGAAATAAACTTCTACCCGGCGTTCTGCACTCGCTGAACTCAAACACCCGGAGCGCGTGAAGGAGCTTGAGCCATGCGTCTCACATATCTGGTCGCGTACGATATTAGTGATCCAAAGCGCCTGCGCCGTGTGCACCGCACGATGCGCGGCTACGGCGACGCCTTGCAACTCTCTGTCTTCCACTGCCAGCTCTCCGCCGCCGAGCGCACACTCATGATCGAGGCCCTCACCAAAGTTATAAACGCGCGCGAGGATCAAATCATCATCGTCAACCTGGGCCCCGCCGAACAGCGCGGGGCCAACAGCATCCAGACACTCGGGCGCGCAGTTGACAACTCCTCCACGCGATGTGCGATCATCGTCTAGCTCGCCGTCAACAGCTTCGCTCAGCACGGAACGAGCGCTGACCCGATGCTGATAATTCGGCCTCCGCTCGCAGCGCCTAAAAGGCGGCGTAATAAATGTTTAGCCCAATCCAACAAGCTACTCTTACCTCGGCTCGACATCCGAACCATCTCCACTCGAATTCAGCAGACAAAGTTGATAATATGCCGTTACTTACAACAGTGACGTTTCCACGTTTGAATGAACGTGGCTCAATTGAAGCCCGCGCATCGCTCTGTCGTGTTGACTCTCTTCCGCCATGTTTCCACGTTTGAATGAACGTGGCTCAATTGAAGCCGGCGCGGGCTTGCCAAGCGTGTGCAACATCACGAGCGGTTTCCACGTTTGAATGAACGT
>Ga0081539_10003651_pt1 | contig 18515 bp, 15 predicted proteins | sample TabmetS4T2R2_FD_71023 | JGI IMG/M metagenome (GOLD analysis project Ga0081539, IMG submission 71023) | Tabebuia heterophylla rhizosphere microbial communities from the University of Puerto Rico - S4T2R2 | ecosystem: Host-associated > Plants > Roots > Rhizosphere ...
CAGGACGATTTAAACCGAGGATGGCGAAAGGCGAAAACCGTCGGGTGCGCCGATCAAAAACTGCCTCAAGCTCCTGAAGATGCGTTGATTTTGCTTGCGGTTGCTTGGGCATAGGCTGCCTCAATTACCGAATCACCGGTGCAGCTATAGGTTGATCTTCGAGCTCCTCACTCCGTGAGGCAGAGGGGTGTAGCCGTAATCGCGCCAGTACCTCACGGCCTAACTCCATGAAGTCACGCGCGCCATTGCTCTGGCGGTCATGCTGAAAAATGGTCCGCTTGTTGGCTTCGGCCTCCTGAATCTTGGCTGAACTGGTAATCGCCGTCTGGAATACTTGGCCGCCGAAACGGCGTTCGATGGCTGCTTTCATCGCCTTGCACACATTTTTGCGCCCATCGTGCCGGGTAATGAGGACACCGAGAATATCCAGCTTGGGATTCACGTCTCGGACATCCCTGATAAGCTCCTCTAAGTCCTCATAGCCATCGAGCGAATACTTGCTCCCCGATTCGACCGGAATCAGACAATAATCCGACGCCACGAGCGCATTCACGGTCAGGAGCGAGAGACTCGGGGGACAATCCAGCAGGATAATGTGATCGTCCGCTAACGCCATTTGCGACAGGCGCTTGCGCAAGACATTGCCGGGCATGGTGATGCTCATGCGCGGGAGGTCCCGTTCGACTTTCGTCAGTTGCACATGCCCATAGATAATCTGGACATAACCTTCGATGGTGTCGTACCATGGTGCCGGTGGCGATGATGCCCTGTCTAACATAAGGGTGGCGATTGTGGTTTTTACCTCATACGGGTCTATTAAACCTAAGGTAGTGGATGCATTTGCCTGTGGGTCAAGATCGACTACTAGGACAGGATAGCCCAAACGTGCTAACGCTGCAGATAAATGCACGACGGTCGTCGTTTTGCCGACGCCACCCTTCTGATTGACGACACTGATGACATAGGACATATGAGCATCTCCTACTCGGGTTTTCCTTGACACAGTGTACCACTATCTGCGCTTTTGTCTATACTAGATGCCCATTTTGTAGTAAGAATGATGTCATGTATGATTGCGCCTGCCTCTGGTCATTCCCGGGTAATATGGCGAGGCTGCACGGTAGCGGTCGTCCGCAGGAGGTGTCATGATGACGCAGTCAAAGCCTATCGTCTTCTCTGGTATACAGCCGTCAGGCAATTTGCATCTGGGCAACTATCTCGGCGCCATCCGTAACTGGGTCGCGCAGCAACAGCAGGCCGACAATATTTTCTGTGTGGTGGACTTACACGCCCTCACGGTCTACCAGGATCCTGAAGTCTTGCGCGCCAAGATTCGGGAGACCGTGGGGCTGCTGCTGGCCTGTGGGATTGATCCGGCCCAGAGTCTGCTCTTTGTGCAATCCCATGTGTCAGCGCATGCTGAACTCGCCTGGGTGCTGAACTGTGTGGCGCCGGTGGGCTGGCTGGAGCGCATGACGCAGTATAAAGAAAAAGCGGCGCAGCAGACGAGCGTGAGCACCGGACTCTTAGACTACCCCGTCCTCCAGGCCGCCGATATTTTGCTGTATCAGACCCAACAGGTGCCCGTGGGGGAGGACCAACGCCAACATCTCGAGCTGACGCGGGATATTGCTGGCCGTTTCAATCACCTGTACGGCGAAACCTTTGTGCTCCCGGACATCCGTATTCCGCCTGTAGGAGCCCGTATCATGGGGTTGGACGATCCGACGGCAAAAATGAGTAAGAGTACGCAGCGGTCCTACCACGCGGTGGGGCTCCTGGATAATGCGGACACGATCTGGGCGAGCATCCGACGCGCGGTCACGGATTCAGGGCAAGAGATTCGTTTTAGTACGGTGCCGGCCAAGGCCGGCGTCACGAATCTGTTGACGATCTATCAAGCTTTGTCGGGGCAGAGTCAACAACAGATCGAAACGCATTTTGCCGGCAAAGGCTACGGCGAGCTCAAGCGTGCAGTCGCCGATCTCGTCATCATGACCCTTAGTCCAATTCAGGAACGCTATAATGCCCTGATGGACGACCGAGCCGCCTTGGATGCGCTCTTGCAGCAGGGGGCGGACACAGCGCGGCAGCGCGCGGCGGTGACGCTGCGTACCGTCAAGGAGCGGGTAGGCTTGTTGGCGCTCCCCTGAGTAGAGGACCAGCGTCCTGCGTTGGAGTTGACGCAGCGCCACGCATAGGGCAAGATCGCCGGTGTGACCGTCTGGTCCGTCTCAGAATCGGCATGCCGAAGGTGTGAGAGGGCGCAGCTTCGGAGCGTATCCGTAATATGGGGACGAACCACCGTCCCCGCATGAACGCAGGAGGAGGAAAGAATGGCATCACTCAGCCGGCAGCTCGCGCAGTGGGTGGTTGGTTTACGCTATGACGATCTCCCTCCCGAGGTGGTCGATCGCGCCAAGGGCGTTACGCTCCACAGCCTCGCATCCGTGCTGCTCGGCTCGCAGTCACGGGACGGCCAACAGGCCGTGCAGCTCATCACGGCAGAAGAGGCGGGGGTACACCATGGCGCCAGCATCATGGTGCACGGTACCAAGGTGACGAAGGGCGGTGCCGCCTTTGCCAACGCGGAGATGGCGATGGCTGGCGGCAAGCTGGACTCCTTCCGTATGCTCACCCATCCCGGCACGAGCATTATCCCGGGCGCCTTCGTCGCGGCGGAGACCGCCGGCGTCTCTGGCAGGGACTTCCTCACTGGCCTCGCGGCCGGCTACGAGGTCATGGAGCGCTTAGCAGCCGACTTCATTCCGACGGTGATGGCACGCGGCTTCCATGCTGGTCCGGTGTTTGGCATCTTTGGTCCCACCGTCGCCGCCGCGAAGATCCTGCACTTCACTGAGGACCAGGTGAACAGCGCGATCGCACTCTGCGCGAGTCTGGCGAGCAGCAATCTCGAAGGGCCTCGGAGCGGCGGTCGTGCCCTGCGCGAGGGCGCCGCGGTGCGCAACGCTATGCTGGCAGTGGCGCTGGCGCAGCAGGGGCACGTGGGCGGCGAGACCGTCCTGGAAGGCCCTGCCGGCTTCTATCATGCCTATGCGGGTAACAACAAGGGCCAGCTCACCTATAGCTTTGTCGGCGACACCGAGACCAGCCTGGACAAGATCACGGCCAATCTAGGGCAGGAATGGCTGTTCCTCGAGACACTCTACCGTATCTACTCCACGGCTGGCTACAACATCGCCCACGTTGATGTCACGGCGCAGCTCTGCGCTGAGCACAACATCAGGTATGAGGATGTTGAGCGCGTCGAGGCCGTGGTGAACTGGCTCGAAACGCAGTATCCCAGCCCGGCTTTCCCGAGCCGCAGAGAAGACGCGGCGCCGCGGCCGGGGAGCACGCCGTACTACACCGCGTATGGCGTCGTTAAGGGTGGCTTCCCGGTGCTGCGTGGCCAGGGGAGCGCCCCAGCCGGGGCTGCCGACCCGCCCGAGGTGCTGGACCTGATGCGGCGGGTGACGATCACTCCGTCGCACCAGATGACGCTCTTCGGTCCGCGCATTACGATCTACACCAAGGACGGCAAGAGCTACACCAAGCAGTCCACCGGGCGCGAGTTCATGTGGGACTTCAACGAGGAGGCCCGCCGTATTCGCGACGTCATACCCGGCCTGCCGATCCCGACGGCGCAGTTCGAAGCTATCATCGCGACCTGCCGTGACCTCGACCGTCAGGAGCGGGCCGACAGGCTCATACAGCTGACGCTGCCGCCGGCTTAGGACCCCGCGTAGTCTTCGTGCCCCGCGACTCTCTCTTACCGTCCCTGGTAGCGTGGGGGCCGACGCTCGGTGAAGGCGCGCGGCCCTTCACGCGCATCCTCGGTCTGGCCGATGATCCACCGCAGCGCACCACCAAAACGCAGGGCTTGCTCCAGCGGCGCGTCCAGGGCGCTCTGCGCCACCTCCTTCGCCGCCCTGACGGCCAGCGGCGCATGACCCGCGATGCGTTGGGCGAGGTCACGGGCAGTGGGCAGCAGCTCGTCTGCCGGCACGATCCGACTCACCAGCCCCACCCGCAGCGCCGTAGCCGCGTCGATGGGATCGCCGGTCAGGATCATCTCCATCGCCATGGCCTGCGGGATCGCCCGCATGAGGCGCTGCGGGCCACCACCGCCGGGAAAGAACCCGCGCGTGATCTCGGGCAAGCCAAAGCGGGCCTCTGGGGTGCAAATCCGCATGTCGCAGAGGAGGGCGAGCTCGAATCCGGCTGCCAGGCAGTACCCATCGACCGCCGCCAGCAAGGGTTTGGGGATGGTGAGCGTCGAGAAGCCCCCGGCGCGGCTCGTCTCGATGATGGAGGCGGCAGAGGCGTCGGCGGCCCGGCCGCTCTGGGCGCGCTCTTTGAGATCAGCGCCGGCGCTGAAGGTCCCGCCGGCGCCAGTGATGACAGCAACCCTGATGTCGGCGTCCTCGCGGACCTGCTGCAGCGCTGCCATGAGCGCGCCGCTGAGTTCGCGATTCATGGCATTGCGGACTGCAGGGCGGTTGAGGGTGATGACGGCTACGTGGTCAGCCAGATCAAAAAGTAGTGTGTCACTATTCACGATAGAGCTCCTCGCCTGCATAGGGAGCATCCCGCCAAACTGGCGGGGGTACTGCGTACTGCAATTAGCTCAGCCAGTTTGGCTGAGTATCAAGTCGGGCGCAGCACCCGGGCGCAGCACTTAGCGTGACAGGTAATCGAACGCCGAAAGCACGTGCATGCGTACGATGTGCAGGTACTCCTCAATCTCGACGTGCTCGTCGGCCTGGGCCATGCCGCGTGGAAAGGGCCCATGCACGAAAGCGGGGATGCCACGCTGGCGCCACAGGCGCGCATCGGTGCCGCCCAGACTCACGATGGGTGCCGGCGCTGGTCGGCCGAGAGCCCTGGCGTTAGCGCGCAGAATGTCTACCATCTCGTGGTTGGGATCGCAGATACTCGGCGCGCTGTAGTTGATCTCTTCCGCCGTCACCTCGGGATACCGCGCGAGGATCTGGTGGATCTTGGCCATCACCTCGTCTTTGCCCAGCCCGGGTGGCACGCGAATGTCGGCCTCAAACCAACACGTCCCAGGCACGATGTTCACTTTCAGGCCACCCTGAATCACGCCGATGTTCACGGTGACGCGCGGCACGATGTCCTTGGCACCGAACCCCTGTGCCTCATCGATGGCTGCCGCGGCACCGGCGAGGGCCTGGGCGACGTCGAGAGGCAGCGCCGGCTGGAGGGTCGTCACCTCGTCGAGATCGAGGATGAGGCGCGCTGCGAGCTTGGTGGCGCTCGGCGACAGGTGCGTGTAGGCCCCATGGGCGCCCTTGGTCTGTATTGTGAACTTGAGCCAGAGTGGCCCTTTCTCACCGAAGCGAATGGTGAGCGGACTGCTTGGCTCGCCGTTCAGCAGGCAGTCGCCGTGCACCTCGGGGTGATGCTCCATCAAATACCGGGCACCCCACGGGCCGAACGTCTCCTCGTCCGAGACTGCGGTGAGCGTCAGCCGTCCCTTCAGATGGTCACGGATGCGGTACAGGTAGTAGTAGGTAAAGACAGAAGCCGATGTTCCGGCTTTCATGTCAGCCACCCCGCGGCCGTAGATCTTACCGTCCGCAATCGCCCCGCTCCACGGGCCATGCGTCCAGCGCTCGTGCTGCTCGTCGACAGGGAACACATCCATGTGGCCGTTGAGCACAAGATGGCGACCGGGAGTCGGTCCCACGAAGGAGCCCACGATGTTCGGCATGGTGGGCTGGGGCGCGATCACGTGGAAGGGAAGCGCATGCGCTTCCAGGAAGCTGGCGACGTGTGCGGCGGCGAGCGTCGTATCACCGGGCGGATTCGGACTCTTGGCGCGCACGAAGTCGCACAGAAAACCAATGATCTTGTCGCGATCCTCATCGATCCAGCGGGTGAGCTGCTCTTTCAGATTATTCATGGCGTCCTCCTGCTGGGAGAAATTGCCGCTCCACGTGACTGCACCGGCAGTGGGCCGAACGCCGGCGGCGGCACGCGGCGCTGCGAGGCAGCTTCATAGGCTGAGGCGATCTTCAGGAGCACGTCCTCCTTACCCGGCTCGGCCCGGAACACCAGGGAAAAGGGCAACCCAGGCTCTGGAATGGTGGTGGGCGTGTCGGAGGCCACTGACACGTAGCGTTTGCCGTCTGGACTGAGCGCGAAGATCGGATCATAAACAGTCGTGACATAACCCGCCGGAATCAGAACCTCCGTCAAGCCGGCGTTCGGACCGTTGAACGATTCGAGGTGCAGATTCTGGCGCATGCCCGGCTGCCCCGGGCCGCCGATCTTGCCCGGCGGAAACGGCGTATGCAGGCGCACCAACGCCTCCAGACGATTGTCCAGGAGCACCATCATGTCCACCCGGCGTAGTAATTCGCGTAGCATGATGCGCTCATTGACGCCCTGACGCTGGCCATGCGGATTGCGCATGTCGGTCACCTCTTCCCAATTCTTGAAGGCAGCACGCTGATCGTCGCCCCAGAATTTGGACCGTGCGTTGAGCGTGGGGAAATCCACGAGCGTTTCGGTGAAGCCCCGTGCCTGCCAGTCCGCGGCACGGCGTGTCAGGTATTGCGGGATATGGAACCTGAACGCCATCGCGAGTTCCTGCTCCTGGATAGTGGCGATATCGAGGTTCGCAGGGGGCGCGATGCGTTCCTCCGCCAGCTCGACGAAATAGTCGATCGGCTGCATGGTGCCCGTACCGAAGATCTTGCCGGGCATGAACTCGGTCGGCACGATCGCGTCCGCAAATTCCTTGAAGAGGGGCTGTCCGTCTGGCCCGAGCCTGAACAGCAGTTCGGGCATGAACACGGGCACTAGCCTGGCCAGCGCGCGCCTAAAATCCGTCTGCATAGTCTCAATATCGGGATCCTGGCACCACAGGGGATGGGATGATTCCACGAGTGTCGTCCCCAGCCGCTCGCCGAGGATCGTTTTGATCTCCCTGGCGGCCGCGGTGATGATCGGTAGTGCGGCCTTCGACCCGGGAGCGCACACCATGGATTCTCGGATGATCCCGAGGCGTGTACCGGCAAGCGCGCCGGGAGTACCGGGCATGTGCGCGTGGCGCGCATACGGCGTGCTCAACACGGACGAGCGCGGCACCGTCGTGAAGGGATCGCGCGCATCGTAATAGCCGGCGACCGCGTCCTTTAGGGCGTCGAGAACTTTGGCACAGTCGGCGATCGTACGGCACAGTATGCCGCTGCGATCGCAGTAGATGTCCGCCCCGATGGCGCCGCCGGTGAAGCCGAGCAGCGACTTGTGCGGTAGGATGAGCGCCACGGCGTTGTGATTGGCCGGTCCGCGGCAAGACGCCCGCGTTTCCTCCCCGAGACTGGCCATCACCAGATTGGTACTGACCGACACCCCTGATCCCGAGCTCGAGCCGAGTGAGGCCGAGCGTGTCGTGTCATAGGGGTTGGCGGGATTGCCGCCCCAGGTGCTGCGCTGATAACCCAGCGTAGACGGCAGCACCTTGTCGGGTGTGTGGCGGCCGCCAGGATCGCCGGCCCGGCCGTTATATTCGGTGTTGACGGCCTTGGCGAAGATGATGGCCCCCTTGTTCCGGAGCTGTTCGACCAGCACGTGATCGCGCGCCGGGAAATCGATGTCGTAGCGTGCGTCACCTCCGCCGGTGGAGCGCATGTCTTTTGTGTCGAACGGGTCCTTGAACGAAAAGACGACGCCATACATCGGCATCTTCTCGAGATCAGGATGACGGCCATAGGTCGCATCGAGCTCGGCGGCGCGCTCTAGCGCGTCGGGAAACCGGCGAAACTCTTCGCATATGGGGGGTGCACCGGGGGGCAGCGGTCCCTCGGATACATGCCGGTCAAAATCCCCCCGGCAGGTGACGGAACGCTCGCCACGGATGTTGAGGGTAGCAAGCGCATTCACCTGCCCGGCCTGCGGTATGCCGGCAATCATCCCGAACTGCTGTAGCACGGCAGGATCGGAGGCCGTTGCTTCCATGCGGCCGTATTCGAGGGGCGGCCCGGTGTACTTATCGAGATCGGGCAGAACCGTGGAGGCCTTGACGGTGGCGGTCGGGAAGCGCAGCGGCGTCTGCGCGCGCACAGCGCCCGGCGCCGCGGGGACCGGGGCGCCGTCTTGGGTGACGAGCGCGCTGGCGACCCCGTTATATGCGCGTACGCGATCGATATAGTGCTGCACAATCGCGACGCAGGTAGTCTGCCCCGACTTGATCGCCGCGTGCACTTCCTCGATCGTCGCCTCTTCCAAACGAAACGGCTGTGTGTCGAGCTGCGCTGTCATGCCGTCACCCCCCCTTGTGTCGGCTCACGATGCTGTGCTGATGAGGTGCACGAGCTCGCCTCGAGCCATCCAGGGCGAAGGTGTATCGAGGTGGTCTCGACAGTCACCCTGCCCGCGGCCGTCCTCAGGGCACCCCTGAGGCGCTACCCTATCCCATCTTGAGGTGCATGTCCAGCCCGAGCCCACACCAGGCAGCCACAGGGGTCGTGCACTGCAGGCTTGTGTAGTGACCTCGCCTCCCTTTCAGGAGGGGTGGCTGTGCACCGGCTATGCTTATAACGGAAGCAGCCCTAGAGCCATCTGGAAGATTATTGATACTCATAAGACCGATTTTCCCATATTTTTATACCATTACTATATATATCATATTAAAATGACACGTATTGTCATATAAAACCCTTTGTACCAGGTCAATATAACATTCATCGTGTGCCTCTCTGTCGTCCTATGCCAAGCCACAGGAGCACATACCGAGACGTAACGCATGCATGTGACGTATTTTCCGGTCTTTCTCTGTTTGGTGTGATGTTTGCTTAAGCCCCTGTGGACTATGAACAAAGGTGTATTGACCAATTGGCTCGTTGCACTGTTCCTGGCTATCCAGACATGAGCTATGCTACGCCTAGAGGAGTGTATGCGTTATCTGCCGCTGATCCTCAAAAATAGCATACGCAACCGCCGGCGTAGTGTGTTGACCATCGCCAGCCTGGCGGTATCGCTGTGTCTGCTGGGCGTGGTAGGGGCGCTCTATACGGTGCTGTATATACGCGACGCAGCCCCAGCGCAGGCGCGACGCCTGGTGACCCGGAATCGCGTCTCGCTGACGCAACCGCTCCCGCTGTTTTATCGCGACAAGATCGAGCACGTCCCGGGGGTGCAGGCCATCACGGTATCGCAATGGTTCGGCGGGATCTACAAAGATAGTCGCAATTTTCACAACTTCTTCGCCCGTTTCGGCGTGGAGCCTCACGTCTTCTTTACTATCTACCCGGAATACACCATGCCAGAGGACCAAAAGCAGGCCTGGGTACAGGAACGGCGAGCATGTATTGTGGGGAAAGACCTGGTGACACGTTTTGGCTGGCACCTCGGAGACCGTATCACGCTCCAGGGCAATATCTTCCCGGTGGATCTGGAACTGGTGATCCGCGGTATCTACAACGCGCCAGAAGAGAGCGAGTCGCTGTTCTTCCACATTGACTACTTGTACGAAGGGTTGCCGGCGTCACGGCGTGATACGGCGGGTGCGTTCACCATTCTGGCGACAGCGCCAGAGGCGGTGCCACAGATTGCGCCGGCCATCGACGACCTGTTCCGCAACGCTACAGCGCAGACGCGTACGGAAACAGAACGGGCCTTTGCGCTGAGCTACGTCAGTTTTATCGGGAACGTGAAGCGGTTTCTACTGGTCATTTGTAGTGCCGTAACCTTTACCATCCTCCTGGTGTCAGCCAACACGATGTCGATGTCCGTGCGCGAGCGCATCAACGAGGTGGGTGTGTTAAAGACGCTAGGCTTCACGCGGGAAGCGATTCTGGGGATTATTCTCGGTGAGTCGGCGTGCATCGCCCTGGTCGGGGGTCTCATCGGGCTGCTGCTGGCAAGCGGCGTGTGTTACGTGGTACGTCAGGGACCAGCCTTCATCCAGCAGACAAAAGCGCTGACACTACAGCCGGGCACTGCCGTCGCCTGCCTGCTGTTGGCCGTGTTCATCGGCACGGTGAGCGCGTTCGTTCCGGCCTGGCAAGCCTCGCGCACGACAATTGTCGATGCCCTGAAGGATATCGGCTAATGCCGTGAGGGGTCAACACATGGCTCTGCCCATCAGTTACAATATCCGCAACCTGATCGAGCGCAAGACCACTACACTCCTGACGGCCCTCGGTATCGCGCTGCCGGTAGCGATACTCCTCGTCGTGCTGGCACTGGTCGCGGGCTTACAGGCCGCGTTCCAGGCCTCAGGCAGCCCACAGCACGTGCTCGTGCTCCGCAAGGGTACTAATGCCGAACTCAACAGCAGCGTGTCGCGTCAACAGTATCAAGACCTCAAGTTCAAGCGTGGCATTGCACTGCTCAACAACGGCGCGCCGGCGGCCTCGCTCGAGCTGGTGCAGGTGGTCAATCTGCCGAGCGTTGATGCGCCCGATGGCATGAACGTGACGATCCGCGGTCTGACACCGGCAGGATTTGAGCTGCGTCACCATGTACAACTCAGCGCCGGGCGCATGTTCACGCCAGGCCAGCGCGAGGTGGTCATAGGCAAAGCCATTGCCAAGCGCTATGCAGGTCTGCGGCTCAATGGTAGAGTCACGTTTGCGCGCGGGGAGTGGGAGGTAGTGGGGGTACTGGACGGCGGGCAGTCTGCCCTCAACAGTGAGATATTTGGTGACTTGTACCAGATCGCCAGCGATTACAACCGCTCAGACGCTCTGAGCAGTGTGCTCATCCGCGCCGAGAACCCCATGGCGGCGCAGGCGCTGATCCATGACATTAGCAGTGACGTGAAGCTGAATCTAGGAGCCATGACCGAGGTGGCGTACTACGAGCAACAAACCACAGCGTCGCTGCCTATCAGGATGCTGGGTATGCTGGTCTGCACGCTGATGGCCGTTGGCAGCACCTTCGCGGCCATGAATACCATGTACGCGGCAGTGGCGCGGCGAGCGCGGGAAATCGGGACGCTACGCGTGCTCGGGTTTTCGCGGGGCAGCATCCTGCTGAGCTTTCTCCTGGAGAGCCTGCTGCTGGCGCTGCTGGGTGGGGGGCTGGGGTGCCTGCTGGTGCTGCCGCTCAATAATGTCACGACAGGTATTGGCAGCTTTGTGACCTTCAGTGAGATTGCCTTCACCTACCGGGTGACACCACAGGTTATGCTGGCCGGCCTACTCTTTGCCCTGGTGCTGGGGGCGCTTGGCGGGGTCCTGCCGGCGTTCGGGGCAGCGCGCAAAGCGATCCTGGTGGCGTTGCGGGAAGGCTAGAGACGTATGCATGCAGAACTCGACAAGCTACGCATTGATCGGGCCTTCAAGCGGACCGATGGGCCATCGCCTTGGGTCAAATGGGTGCTGCTGGCCGGTGTGGTGCTGGGCGTACTGCTCGGAGCGACGTACCTGCTATGGTACCTAACCGACGGGGTCATAGAGGTTGAGGTGCAACGGGTGCAGGTGACAGGGCGGCGTCCGGCAGAGACGGTGAGCGTGCTGCTCAACGCCACGGGCTATATCGTGGCGGCGCATAAGATTCAGGTGGCGCCGAAGGTGAACGGCAGAGTAGCACAGGTGCTGGTGGGCAAAGGCCAGCAGGTGCAGCACGGGCAGGTATTGGTGCGGCTCGAGGATGACGACTACCGTGCCCAACTGCAGCAGGCCAGTGGCCAGCTCCAGGCGGCGCAAGCGCGGCTCCAAGAGGCGCTGCATGGTGCGCGACCGGAGGAGATTGCACAGGCTCAGGCCAATGTGCAGGAGGTGCGAGCCGACCTCGAGAACGCCCGCCTGCAACTGCAGCGTGCCCAGCAGCTCATCGCCAAAGGCCTAGTGGCGCGGGTGGTGCTGGACGATGCGCAGGCCCGCTATAACAGCCTCACCGCGCGTGTGCAGGCGCTCGAGAAGGTATACGCGCTGGTGCGTCTCGGACCACGGCGGGAGCAGATCGACAGCCTGCGCGGGCAGGTAGAGCAGGCCAGGGGGCAGGTGGCGTATTGGCAGACGCAGCTCCAGAACACCGTAATCCAGGCACCAGTGGCGGGGACGGTTCTGGAGCGCAACGTAGAAAAGGGAGAATTCGTAACCACTGGCTTTGTGGGCGAGCGCGGCGCGAAGGGGTATGTGGTGGCGCTTGCCGACCTGCAGGATCTGCAGGTAGAACTCGACATCAGTCAAAACGATTTTGCCAAGCTGGGGCCGCAACAGCGGGCGAGCGTCACGACTGATACCTATCCGGACCGGACCTATGCAGGATATATTGTGGAGGTAGCCCCGGAGGCCAACCGGCAGAAAGCCACCGTGCAAGTGAAGGTACAAATCCTGCAGCCGGATGCATATCTGCGGCCAGAGATGAATGCGAGCGTGGCTTTCATTGCCGAGGAACAGCAGGCATCATCTGAGCCATTCACCAGACCGACGATCTCTATTCCGTCGAGCGCGGTGCGTCATGGTGCCGTGTTTCTGTGCGTCGACGGGCGTGCGGTGCGGTACGCCGTCAAAACGGCCCCATTGTCTGGCACAGCCGTACTGGTGCTCGAGGGGTTGTACGGTGGCGAGGCTCTCATAGTTAATCCGCCAGCGTCTTTGCAAGACGGCAGCAGGGTACACCAGAAAGGAGCCTTATGAGCCACGAAGTCGTGATCAGCGCGCGACATCTAGGCAAGGAGTATGTGCGCGAGGCCGCGCGCGTCGTGGCCCTGAAGGACGCCAATATGGACCTGCACCAGGGCGAGTTTGTAGCCCTGATGGGGCCATCAGGGTCGGGCAAGTCCACCCTGCTGCACCTGATCGCGGCCATGGATAGGCCAACGGAGGGGGAGATTCGGGTCCTTGGCCAGGATCTGCAACGGCTGAGTGATCGACGCATCGCCCGTTGGCGTAATGCACATATCGGTTTCGTCTTTCAAAGCTTCAATCTGCTACCGGTGCTGACCGCGCTCGAAAACGTGGAGCTACCGCTCAAGCTCACCAAGCTGCGCCGCACGCAGCGGCTGGCGCATGCGGAGACAGCCCTGCACCTGGTCGGCTTGGGCGATCGGGCGCACCATCTGCCCAGGCAGCTATCGGGCGGTCAAGAACAGCGTGTGGCGATTGCGCGGGCGATCGCCACTGACCCAGATCTGATTCTCGCGGATGAGCCAACTGGGAACCTGGACGCGCACGCCGCGCACGAGGTGCTCACGCTACTCAAAAAGCTGAATCAGGAGTATGGCAAGACGATTCTACTGGTGACGCACGACCCACACGCCGCGCGCTTTGCTACCAAGATACAATATCTCGACAAGGGTATGCTGCTGCTAGAAGGCCAAACGCCTGAGGATTGGACTGGCGTAACGTTACAGCAGACCGAATAACTGCTCCGAATGTGGCACGAAATGCTACTGCCTCTGCAACGTGGCCAATGGGTCCTTGACGAAGAGGCCCACCGCGTGTAGCCTAGGCTGACGCATATCCTATGACCCACCAGGAAAAGGAGCCTCACATGGCTATTAGCACTCGCACAACCTATGCCGTTGATATCGAAGACGTGGAATATCTCCGGCACGGCGATCAACCCCTGCTGGCGCGTCTCTTCAAGCCGCGTGGCAGCGGACCGTTCCCGATCATGGTCGAACTGCACGGCGGGGCTTGGGTCCGGGGCAATCGTCTGAACGGCAACGCGGCCAACGAAGCGCTGGCTCAGCATGGTGTGATCGTGGCGGCACTGGATTTTCGCGTGCCGCCGGTGGCACCGTATCCGGCTTCGCTGGCCGACATCCACTATGGGATTCGCTGGTGTAAGACCCAGGCTGCGGCGTGGAACGCTCGCCCGGACCGGATCGGTTCCATGGGTACCTCCAGTGGCGCGCACCAGGCCATGCTGCTCGGCATGCTCCCGCACGATCCACGCTACGCTGCGCTGTCACTCCCGGCGGGCGCCGCGGCGGTGGATGGCACCGTGGGCTGCGTGATCATGGTCTCTCCGGTGATCGATCCGCTGGGACGCTACCTCTATGCCAAAGGCCTGCGCCAGGATGTCACCCCGCCCGCTGGGTTCGCCGACCGTGTGGTGCCCATGCATGACCAGTACTGGCAGACGGAAGAGGCCATGGCCGAGGGGGCACCGGCACGTATCCTGGCCCGTGGGGAGAAGACGGCTCTGCCGCCCACGTTGTGCCTGCGACGCACGTACGAAGCGGGGCATCCCCGTCCGGACCTCGATGAGTTCGTCCGCCAGTACCGTCAGGCTGGTGGCAAGATCGACCTGACCATCTTCGAGGGGGAGGGCGAAGGTCTACTGCGCGATCTCTCCTCGCCGACTGCCCAGCAGGCGCTCGAGCAGATGATTGCGTTCATACACCAGCACCTCGGGTAAGCCAGGGGGCCCTGTCGCCCGCGGGCACAGGGCCCCTACAGGGAGGTGTCTAACTGGGGTACTTCCCGAACATGATCCAGCCGCCGTTGCTAGGGGTGGTGAACGCCGCGAGCGCAGTCTCGGCTCGTACCTTGACCTGCCGCGGGCCAGCGGTGCCCCGGAGCTGTTCGATGCTATCAGTGTACATGGCAGTACGGGTGCGTCCGTTCCCCAGGTTGCCACCGCTGGAGCTGAAGGGATGCGGACCCTCAACGCGGATATCACCCGCGTAAAACGCGAAGGCGTCGCCGCGCTTCACACCATGCCATTGAAATCCTTCCAGGAAGAACTGGGTCATGATAGCGTATCCATCGTAGGGATTAAAAATGTCGACGTCCTGTGGGCCGAGCCCGGCCCCCTCATACATTCTGCGGGCGGCGCGGTCGGTCCATTCCTCGATCTCGTCCAGGTCGGCCTGGGTGGAACGCTGCCGGAAGTTATGCTGGGAATGGTTCAGCACGTAGACCGGCGGTTGCCGCATGTCCCGCGCGCGCTCAGCGGTGGTGAAGAGGTAGGCAGCCGAGGCGTTGACCGGCCGGTCGCAGTCCCAGATCCTGAGGGGATTCAGGATATACCGTGAGGTCACGTAGTCTTCTATGGTGAGCTGTGGCACCCCATGGCTGGCGTTATAGCCCCAGGGCGTCAGCAGACCGTTGCGGTGCTGGTTGATCACAAAGGGGGCCACATCATCATGTTTGCCGCCGTATTTGAGGCAATACTGATTGTGCGGGAAGATATTAATGAAATCGTTCCCCCCGTGATTGCCCCAGGGGACTGTCCATTGGCGTGCACCTCTGGCATAGTCGTCGGCGTTCTCGCCACCGCGGCGATACCGCCCTTCCAGGTTGCCCGTCGGATAGATCACCAGGCAAGTGGTGCACAGGCCATCGCCCACCGCCTGGGCCGCCAGACCGACCATTTCGCTGATGGTGGGCACGTTGGTGGGGGCAAACTTGACGTTGGGCAAGTGCATCTGCTTGATTAACCACTCCGCGTTTACGAGCGTGAGCCCCCACTCGGAGTCGTAGGGTGGATCAAAGTAGGGCCGCGGTGCCCAGCGCGACGCAGAACCGCCGGAGGCTCCGGCGATGTGGCTGTCGCAGCAGATGACGCCATCAATCTGGTCTGGCGTGACGCCGGCGTCGTCCATGGCCTTCTGGCAGGCCAGGATGGAGTAGGCACCCAGGGTCTTGTCCATCGAAACGCCGTCCCAACGCCGGTCCACCGGGGAATGCCCGTAGCCGGCAACGGCGACTTTGCCCCGGTGCTCCCAGACCCCCAGACCGTCTTTATCTCTCCGCCAGGAATACGTACTCGGCGTAGCCATTGGTCCCCTTTCTGCATGACATAGAGCAACGTCACTTGCACTAGAGCGTTGGGTTAGTTAACCACGCGCCACTCGTGAATCAATTGGCCCGGCGCTACCTCCTCAAATGCGACCTCAACGGCGGCCCCTACCGGGACCGCGTAGGGCGGGGTCCCTGGCAGGTTAGAGTAAAAATTGATGGTCGGGTCCTCGTCTAAGGTGATCAACACCAGATTGTAGGGCTGATCAGGCATGCGCCGATTGAGCCGGCCGTCCTCAATGACGATATACGTGGCAATGTGGCCCTTGCCGCTGACCTCTTTCCACGCCAGCTTTTCGGCGGACCCGCAGACCTGGCAGGTCTGTTGCGGTGGATACTGGAGCTTGCTGCAGGCAGCGCACTGCTGCAAGACCAACCGCCGCTCATTCACCGCGTCCCAGAAGGGCTTGCTTAACGTATCAGGTACAGGGATCACCTTTGGCATAGGTCCCCTCCGTGTTCAGGGTGGTGTGTGATCCGCGTGGTGGTCGCAGCATAGTGCAGGTCTGTGGCGACTGTCAATCTTCTCGCGCAGCACGGCCTGGACATACCGCGCTGGATGGGATAGGGTAGCGCCGCAGGGGATTGCCTGGGGCGGCGGCCTTGGGACAGGCGACTGTGTCAGAGACATACGTGAGGAAAACGTTATGGCGTTCGAGTACATCCGCTCAGAGACGACCGAGGACGGTGTGTTGATCCTGACCTTAAATGATCCCGCCACACGCAACGCGCTCGGCGGTCAATTGAGCACCGAGCTCGAAGGGGAAGTCGACCGCTGTGGGCAGGACCCAGCGCTACGGGTGCTGGTGATTACGGGGGCTGATCCGGCCTTCTGCTCTGGAGCTAATGTTCGGGGGTTCAATCGTGCGGTTCAACAGCGGGAGGCGCAAGGCGCGCCGCCCCCGCCTAGCCCTTGGGAGCTCCTGGATCCCGCCTACATGGCGGATAGCCACCATGAGGCCATGGGACCCGCCATTGTGCGCAAGCTGTGGAACCTCCAAAAGCCGACGATTGCTGCAGTCAACGGCGCGGCGTATGGGCTGGGATGTGGCCTGGCGCTGTCCTGCGATATTCGCATCGCCTCGGAGGCTGCCCGGTTCTCCGAAGCATTTGTCCGCAACGGTTTGATCCCGGCTGATGGCAGTGCCTGGCAGCTACCCCGCCTCATTGGCCTGTCCAACACCCTGCTCCTGCAATATACCGGCGATGCCATCGATGGCCAGGAGGCATTCCGGATGGGGTTGTGTAGTAAAGTCGTACCTCATGAGGCCCTGATGGACACCACCATGGCGCTAGCGACGCGGCTCGCCCAGGGACCAACCTTTGCGATGTCCCTGATTAAGCTGCTCGTGCATAAAGCCCAACAGCAAGACCTCGCCGAGCACCTGGCGCAAGCCGCCCGCGCGCAGGAGCTAGCCCGGCAGACCGAGGACCACAAGGAAGGCGTACGGGCCTTCCTGGAGAAGCGGCCACCGCATTTCATAGGGCGCTAACGCCACATGCCTGAGGGCTCAATACCCCCGCCAAACTGGCGGGAGATAATCAGCCGTACGCAGTACCCCCGCCAAACTGGCGGGGGTACTTAGCCCTACGCAGTAGCAGTGCGCAGCACTTAGTTGACGGCGAAGCAATAGAACAGCCCATTGCCACCCGTACTGCGCAAGGCCTCCTGGCTACAGCCGCCGCCCGTGCCGCGGGAGGCATGCGACGAATTCCAGGACTTGGAGGCATCGTCGTCGCGCAGCCCCTGGCGGTCGTGGTGGCCGACCATCGCCGCCCCCTCGCCACTGCTTGTCCAGTTGTGACAGGTCATATCGTCGCCACCGGCGAACGCCCGGCCGTCCGGCTGTGAGCCGGTGAGAATATCGTGCATGTTCGGCGTGTCGCCTCGGCCGTTGACGACCTCGCCCTTCTCGGTCAACGCCGTCTGCTTGTTGAGATTGTTGGTGCTGTGGAGTTCGTCAACATTGCGCGCGATGACTACTCCTTTGGCGTTCTGCCAGGGACCCCGCCCGATCCGGTCCCGGGCGTTGACGGCGGGCTGACCGCCGGACGCACTCGTGCTCAGGTAGGCGTGCCACGTCAAGTTACCAGCGGCACCGACCGCCCGCGCCAGCGTCTGGCAGTGTTGGTCGGCACCCGCCAGGCCACCTAGATCCGCTCCCTTGCCAGAGCCGACGCTGGTGATGAAAAACGTCATGGCAGTCTGCTGCGCCTGCACATCGGCAGTCGCGTGCAACGCCAGGGCCGCAACCGCCATTACCAGGAACAATCGTGTGAGGTTCCGCATAGTCGTTCTCCTATCGACTGCTGGACACCGGCTTGTACGCCACGATCACGCCATCACCACTGCCAACCACATGGGGATAACGTTGTGCCAGCGGATTTGGATGCGAGTGACTCTTATATTACCCGAACGGAGATGCGAGAGCACGCCTTGCGGGAAGCCGCGACTTTCCTAGTCGTCTTTGGCTCCTGCGATGTGGTGCAGCACAACGGTGAGACGGTGGTCTCAGCCAATTCCCGATGTGTCAGTCAGGTATCGCCCCGATTGTGCGTAGGAAGATCATTGGGTACGCTCCATAAGGATCAATGAACGCAGAGTCTCCGCGGATGTATCGGGTGGGGACGAGGGGAAAAAACCGAGAGCGGTGCGAGGAACAAGCGATGAAAAAGATTGTGGTATGGGGGGGACTGTTGCTGGCCTTGGGTACAGTGGGCAGACTACTATGGCAGGCCAGGCGCGTCTCATCAGCCCCTTGTGACGTGCCGCTCCCCCTA
>Ga0081539_10003652_pt1 | contig 18515 bp, 13 predicted proteins | sample TabmetS4T2R2_FD_71023 | JGI IMG/M metagenome (GOLD analysis project Ga0081539, IMG submission 71023) | Tabebuia heterophylla rhizosphere microbial communities from the University of Puerto Rico - S4T2R2 | ecosystem: Host-associated > Plants > Roots > Rhizosphere ...
CACCCAGCCGCGCATGAACGGACTGTCGAAGTGGTAGCCCGCGCCGCTCTTCACGAGTACGTCGCGCGCGACGAGCGTCGTCGCGGCCTTCGTCGCAGGACCGGTGTCGCCGAGCCCGAAGCGCGTGCGGGTCGCGCGGGTCGTCAGGCCCGTGGAACGGGTGGCCACCGCGCGCAACACGTTCTGCTGCAGCGGCGAGAACCCCTCCCAGAGCGCGCGGGTCGGCGCATCCTCGCCGAGCACGACCTGAAGGAAAGCGTCGCCAATGGTCGCTTCCGTCGCCGTCCGCTTGCTGCGTCCCAGCTCGAAGGTCGCCCGCGCAAGCTGCACGACGTCGCGCGTGCGCGGCCCGGCGAGTGCGATGATCCGCTCGCCGACTCCGCGAGCCCGCACCCCCGCGGCCGTCAGGCGCTCGTCGATCCATCGGGCGAGGTGCCCCGGCTCCATCGGCCCGAAGGCCATCGGCTCGAGCAGCTTGTAGAGGGGACGCCGCGCACCGGTCATCGCGCGGATCAGCCGCGCATCGGAGCCGGCGAGGACGTAGCTCACGTTCCGGTGGCTCTGGATCGTGGAGCGCAGGTGCGCCTCGGCGACCTCGCCCCCGAAGCGGTGAATCTCCTGGAACTCGTCGAGGATGATGCCGACGTGCGACTTCCTCGCGGCGGCGAGCCGGTCGATCGCGTCGAGCGTGTCCCCGAAGGTCGCCCGCTGCGTATCGAGCGGCGCGTCGCGGAGCGAGACATCCACGCTCGGCAGCAGCATGCCGCTCGCGGGATCCGGCTCGAGCCCGACGCGAACCTTGAGCCGCTGAACGAGGGCGGTCGCGGTATCCTTCCAGCGGCCCGCGAGACCCTTTGTCGCCGCCTGGAGGAGCCGGTTCGTTGCGTCGGGAAGCGTGCTTGCCGTCGACAGATCCGCCATCGCGACACGCTTCCCGCGCGCGGTCAGCTCGTCGGCGACGACGCGGAGGGTCGAGGTCTTCCCCATCCGGCGGGGGCCGAAGACGAGCAGATGGCTCTGCGGCCGGGTGAGCGCGTCCGCTATCCGACGCCGCTCATCGGCTCGATCGGTGAAGTGCTTCCCGCTGACGGTACCGCCGATGACGAAAGGGTTCTCTGACATGCCTGGCCACGGACCGGTCGAGCGGAGAGCAGCAACGAGGGAGACTATCTGAAACGATACTATCCCTTCAGATAGTATCCGTGCTGACATTCCGCGGCAAGTGCTGCGCTGAGCCCCCCATGAACAGCGAACGGGGAGGACGCGCCGGCGCGTCCTCCCCGTTCGTACGTAGCTGGTGTCAGGGCTCAGGGTGTCGAGCTGCCCCGCACCTCGGTCGTCACGTCGCGGAATCTGTTGCCGCTGATGCTCATCCGGCGCGACGGCGGGAGAAGGTCGATCCCGACGTCGAGGGTCGTGAGCCTGTTGCCCGTGATCCTGCCATCCGAGCCCGAGATCTGGATCCCGAAGCGGCAGGGCGCTGCCGGTGCGAAGGCGGGACAGGGAGTGGCACGGTCGCCGGTGACATCATTGCCCGTCACCCGGGCGCCGCGGCTCGCGAAGAGCTGGATCCCCGCCGAGGAGCGCATCACGTCGTTGTTCGTCACGGAGAGCCCCGTCGAGCTGTCGGAGTTGATCCCCGCGGCATATGCCGGATACCCTCCGGTGTAGACGTTGTCCGAGACGCGGTTCCTCTCGATACGGCCCGGAACCGACGTCGTCACCTCGATCCCATACTGCGCCTGGTTGGGCTGCGGCCCGCTGCCGCGGACGGCGTTGCCGACGACGTGCGACGCGACGTTCGCCGAGACGAAGATCCCTTCCTTCAAGTAGTCGCTGACCGTGTTGTCCCTGATCTCGACCTCGTAGGCCGGCCCGATCCAGCTGCGCGAGCGCGCCCAGATCGAGAAGCCCTCCTGACAGCCGCTCGTCGTCCCGTCGGCGGCGCGCTGCGTGACCCCAGTGAGGACGTTGCCGGTGATCGAGCCGCTGGCATCGGTGAAGCGGATGCCGGCGAGGCGCGCGTCGGCGTCGTCGCAGACGTCGGCGATGCTCGCCGTCAGGCGGAGGTCGCGCACGTTCGCAGTCGCGCCCGCGTTCTCGACGATCGCGCCGGTGAAGTGCCCCCCTGCGGGATCGACCGCGGTGATGGTGTGCTTCGCGCCGTCGAGGGTGACCCCGTCGGGGATCCAGATGGTCTCACTCGTCGTGCAGTCGGCGAGGAGGCGCATCGTCTTCCTCGACCGCTCGAAGGAACAGCTGGATGCAGCTGCGAAAGCGGCCGCGGGGGCGCCGGCGGCGCGGGCATCGGGCGCGGCGACGTCGCGGGCGGTGCACGAGACGAGAACCGCCGTCGCGAGCGGCGCGAACGTGGCGACGAAAGAGTGACGCATGGGGACCTCCTGCTCTCGCGATGGCGAGGGCGTTGCGGCGCGGGGCGCGCCCATCGTCGGGCAGACCCAATGTGACACCGATCACCAGCGTTTGGCAATCGAGGCCACCCCTCGGCGGCGGTCTGCGCGCATCGCCGTCCCTGCCGCTCGCGCCACGAAGAGAAAGAGGGCCCGGCGACGATTGGCGGGCCCTTTCCCCGTGTCCTCTCTGCCTCAGGTACCAGTGCCGAGGCTGGCGCGCGGCTCAGACCGGAAAGAGCATCTCGCGATACTTCGGCAGCGGCCATCTCGTGTCGGCGACCACGACCTCGAGGGCGTCGGCGAACTTGCGGGTCGCGAGCATCGCCTCGGCGACGTCGCCGGTGAGGAGCTTCGCCTGCTTCGCGAGGTCGTCGTGCATGTGCTCCGCCTTCTCGACGAGGGCGACGAACTTCGCCCGCGCGCCCTGGAGCGACTCGACGAGGTCGACGACGCGCTCGGCCTCGGCGGCGAGCGGGCCCGCCTTCACCCCCGCCGCCTTCGCCTGAGCGACCGCCGCGCAGACCTCGCCGGCGTGGGCCACCGCCGCCGGAAGCACCATCGTGTCGACGAGCTGGACGAGCGTGTGCGCCTCGATCAGCATGTCCTTGACGTAGCGCTCGAGCCGGACGTGGTAGCGGCTCTCGAGCTCCTGTCTGGTGAGGATGCCGAGGGAGGTGAAGAGCGTCTGCGCCTGCCTGGTCACGAGCTGCGCGAGCGCTTCCGGCGTGCGCCGGAGGTTGAGGAGGCCGCGCTTCTCCGCCTCCTTCACCCACTCGTCGGCGTAGTTGTTCCCCTCGAAGCGGATCGCCGAGGAGTCGGCGAACTCCTTCTTCACGACCTCGAGCACCGCGTCGTCGACCTTCTTCGTCTTCTTGAGCTGCGCACGGAGGGCGTCGGTGATCTCGCCCAGCGCCTCGGCGACGGCGGCGTTGAGGATCATGATCGGGAACGCCGGCGACGCCGACGAGCCGACGGCGCGGAACTCGAACTTCGCGCCGGTGAACGCGAAGGGCGACGTGCGATTGCGGTCGGTGTTGTCCTGCGCGATCTCGGGGAGCTTGTCGACGCCGAGCTTGAGCCGCTCCCCGCCGGGGAGGCTCGAGATCTCCTTTCCGGCGACGATGTCCTCGATGAGCCGCGTCAGCATGTCGCCCATGAAGACCGAGATGATCGCGGGCGGCGCCTCGTTGGCGCCGAGCCGGTGCTCGTTGCCGGAGGTGGCGACGCCGGCGCGGAGGAGGCCCTGGTGCTTGTGCACCGCCTTCAGCACCGCGGCGAGGAAGAGCAGGAAGCGGAGGTTCTGGTGCGGCGTCTTTCCGGGCTTGAGGAGGTTGAAGCCGTCGAGCTCGGGGTTGTCGGCGCGGATCGAGATCGACCAGTTGCAGTGCTTGCCGGACCCGTTGATGCCGGCGAAGGGCTTCTCGTGCAGCACCGCCTGCATGTTGTGACGGAGCGCGACGCGGCGGAGCGTGGCCATCACGAGCTGGTTGTGGTCGACGCCGATGTCCGAGTCCTCGAAGTGCGGCGCCATCTCGAACTGCGACGGCGCGACCTCGTTGTGACGGGTCGCGATCGGGACGCCGAGCTTGTAGAGCTCGTGCTCGACCTCGCTGATGAGCGCCTGGACGCGCTCGGGAATGCCGCCGAAGTAGTGGTCCTCGAGCTGCTGGCCCCGCGGCGGCGCGGCGCCGAGGAGGGTGCGTCCCGCCATGACGAGATCGGGGCGGAGGGCGAAGAGCCGCCGGTCGATGAGGAAGTACTCCTGCTCGATGCCTAACGTCGTGTAGACGCGTGCGACGCCCTTGTCGCCGAGGAGCTCGAGGAGCGCGATCGCCTTCTCGGAGAGGACGTCGGTGCTGCGAAGGAGAGGCGTCATCTCGTCGAGCGCCTCGCCGTTGTAGCCGATGAAGACGGAGGGAATGCAGAGCGTGCGCGTCGCACCCGACTCGACGATGAAGACGGGCGAGGCGGGGTTCCACGCCGTGTAGCCGCGCGCCTCCCAGGTGGCGCGAAGCCCGCCCGAGGGGAAGCTCGAGGCGTCGGGCTCGGACTGGATGAGCTGCGAGGCGCTGAAGGCCTCGATCGGCTGGCCGTCCTCGAAGGTGAGGAAGGCGTCGTGCTTCTCGGCGGTGAGGCCGGTCTGGGGCTGGAACCAGTGCGTGAAATGGGTCACGCCGCGCGAGATCGCCCATTCCTTGATGACCTGGGAGACGGTCGGGGCGATCTCGAGGTCGAGCTTCTTCCCCATGCGGATGGACGCGACGAGCTTCGCGTAGACGTCGCGGGGAAGCCGGTCGCGCATCTGCCTGACGCCGAAGGTGTTGATCCCGAAGTACTGGGAGGTCGGGATCGGGGTGTGGTGCTGTCCGTTGGTCGATGCGGCGTCGGAACGGACGACCTTGCCGAGCTCGCGGAGGACGGCGTGGCGCGGGGAGGCGGTGGTCTCAGGCATGCGGCGGGCGGCTCCGGTCAACTGGGGTGATCGGCGAGGCGTGCAGATTGGGCAAGTGTAGGGTGTCATTCCGCAAAAATCCAGCCGGGGGACAGCGATTGTCTGCGCTCCCCGCGCAGTTTGGACGCGGAACCGGTTTCACCGCACCGGGCCACTGCTCGGGCAGGTGCGGCTCGACGGCGACTGCCGCTCGGGCTGGCCCCAACGGTGGGAACTACGATCACACGGATTTCAAGAATTCCACCCTGCTGATTGTTCGTGTTTCGAAGCAAGAAGTGGCGCGAATGATGCGACTCGCTCGGCGCGGACTCTTTCCCGGAGGACGGTGATGGCAGCTCGGAAGCGTGGAGGCGGCGGACGCAAGAAATCGGGCGGGGGGAAGTACGGGCGCGCGGCAGGGAAGAGCGTCGAGAGCGCGATGCGGCGGCGGAAGCGCGGCTCGCTCAAGAGCGGACGCGGCGGGAAAGGTGGGACGGTGAAGAGCCGGAAGCAGGCCATCGCGATCGGTCTCTCCGAGGCGCGGAAGAAGGGCGCGAAAGTCCCGCGCAAGCGCACCGGGAAGAAGGGCGGCGGCCGGAAGCGCTCCGGAGGCGGCCGCAAGCGCAGCCGCTAGCCTGGGGATGCGCCGCTCGCCCGCCGGCCCTCCGTCTCCGGCGGGCGTTCGTCCTCGGCGAGCACGCGCGGCGCCCGGCGCCGCGCGATGAGCTGGATCGCCTCGAGCGTCGCCATGCAGAACGCTGCCCAGGCGAAGCCGACCGTCATCCCGGCGAGAATGTCCGACGGATAGTGGACGCCGAGGTAGATGCGCGACGCCGCGATGAGGAGGATGAGGGCGACGGCGACGACCGTCGTCGCGATGCGCGCTGCGTGCGTGCGCTGGAGCCGCCCCGCGAGGTAGGCGATCGTTCCGTACACCACGGCCGCGCTCATCGCGTGCCCAGAGGGGAAGCTGGAGGAGAAGACCTCGGTCCCCCACTCGAACGCGCTCGGCCGCTGGCGCTGGAAGACGGCCTTGAGAATGCCGTTGAGGAGGATGGCGCCGACGGCCACCACGAGAAGCAGCGCCGCGGAGTGCTTGTGCTTCGTCAGCCAGAGAAAGAGCGCGGCGACGAGGACGACCATCATCACGACGACGCCGGTGCCTAACGCGGTGACGCTGGCCATCGTGACGCGCAGCCACGGGATCTGGTGCGCGGCGACCCATTGCATGACGCCGTCGTCCATCGCCTGGGTCGCGCCGCGGCGCATGCGCGCGGCGAGCTCGGCGAACGCCCACGTCCCGGCCGTGGCGACGACGGCGCCGGCGAGGAGGAATATCCCCACCGCCGCGTAGAAGCTCTGCATCAGCGAGAACGACGCGCGCAGCCCGCGAAAGACGAGATCGAGAAGGATCAGGAACCGATGCCGCGGGCGCGCGCGGCGCTCGACGTCGGAGTCCGGCGCCGCCACCGTCAGGAGGCTCGGACGCGGGGCGTCGCCGGCCAGAGCTCCGTCTGTGGAAGCTGCCGCTCGACGTGCTGCCGCACCCGCGCCGCGACATCCTCGATCGCGCGCGGATCGGCGACGAGATCGTAATCGCGGACGTCGATCCAGAGCACGGGGCAGTGACGAAAGCCGGCGATCCAGCGCTCGTACCGCTCGTGGAGCGCCGCCCAGTACGCGGGGTCGGTGTCGCGCTCGAGGGGGCGCCCGCGCATCGCGATGCGCGAGAGGACGAGGTCGAGCGGCGCGTGGAGGTAGACGAGGAGCCGCGGCGGACGTGCCGCCGGCGCGTGGAGAAGCTCGGCGTAGAGCCGGCAGTAGAGGTCGTACTCCACGCTCGACATGAGCCCCTGCTCGAAGGCGCCGCGGGCGAAGATCTCGGCGTCCTCGTACCAGGTGCGATCGAGGACCCAGCCGCCGCCGACGCCGCGCATGCGCCGCATCGCGGCGAAGCGAGTGGCGAGGAAGTGGAGCTGGAGCCGGAGGGCGAACTCGCGGCGCGAGACCTCGCCATCGGCGTAGTAGGCCTCGAGCCAGGGGTTGTCGGCGTCGACGGACTCGAGCGCGAGCTGGAGCCCGTAGCGCGCGGCGAGGGCGTGGGTCAGCGTCGTCTTTCCCGAGCCGACCATGCCGGCGATGCCGATGAGGAGCACAGCAGAAAGTTAGCTGTCAGCTGCCGGCTGTCATCCCGCAGACGCGGAGCGTCTGCTGGGACCTATTCATTCGTGCGCCGTGGCCAGCGGGCCACGCGAGACCGGACAGCAGGTCCCAGCGCTCGCTGTGCTCGCGCGGGATGACGGTTTCGCGACGACGAGCGCACGTGACGGCGCCGCGAAGAACGCGTCAACCTCAGTGGCCAGAATGCGTTCTGGCACCATATTGATGAATCGGCCCATGCGAACCCCTTCGCGCTTCCGAGGTCTGCTCGAGCGCACAGCGCTCGGCGCGATGTTCTTCGTCGCCGCTGCGGCGATGGCGTGGGGTGATCTCGCGCGCGGCGCGCAGGGCGTGTCGTACCGTGTCGTCGTCAATGCGGCGAACCCGGTGACCGAGCTCTCGCGCGAAGAGCTGTCGCGGCTCTTCCTGGGCAAGGTCGTGACCTGGGAGGGCGGCGAGACGGTGAGGCCGGTCGATCAGGGGCCGGAGTCGGCGGTGCGGCGCTCGTTCACGAGGGACATCCACCGCAAGGACGTGGGGTGGGTGAAGGCGTATTGGGAGCGGATCGGCTTCGCGGGGCAGGGTGAGGCGCCGCCCGAGGGGTCGAGCGACGGTGCAGTCCTGGCGATGGTCGCGCGGACGCCGGGCGCGATCGGCTACGTCTCGGCGACGGCGGCGCTGCCGGCGGAGGTCAAGGCGGTGCGCGTCACGCAGTAGGCGTCCGGCGGCGTCACGCCGCCTTCGAGCCGTTCTCGGCGCCGGCGCGGCGCATCGCCACACGCGCCACGGCGGCGAGGTCACGATCGCCGTCGCCGTTGGCGACCGCCTCGAGCAGAGCGTCGTGCACGACGCTGGCCAGGGGCATCGGCACCCCGACGACGTCGGCTGCCGCGAGCGCGAGCCGCACGTCCTTGAGTGTCAGCGCAAGCCGGAAGCCGGGAGGGTCGTACCGCCGCTCGGCGATAGCGGCGCCGTACATCTGGTACGATGGCGCGGTGAAGACACCGTTGGTGAGGACGTCGAGGAGATCGGCCGTGGCGACGCCGTTGCGCCACGCCATCGCCGAGACTTCGGACATCGCCTCGACCGCCGCGGCGAGCAGGATGTTCCCGGCGAGCTTCACGACGTTCGCGTGCTCGGGATGATCTCCCATCGGCCAGGTGCGCTGGCCGACGGCGTCCAGCTGCGGCTGGACGCGCGCGATGGCCGCCTTATCGCCGGCGGCGACGATGGTGAGCTTGCCAGTGGCGGCCAACTCCGGCCGCCCGAAGACAGGGGCCGCCACGTACTCGAGGCCATGAGCGTGGTGCTGCTCGCCGAGCTCGCGCGCCAGGCGAACAGAGATCGTGGCCATGTTCACGTGGACGAGACCCTTTGGCGCCCCGTCGAGCAGCTCCCCGATCACCGAGCGGACCGCATCGTCGTCGGCGAGCATCGAAAACACGGCGTCGCCGCTGAATGCCTCGCGCGCGCTGACGACTGGACGCGCGCCGAGCCGCGCGAGCGCGTCCGTCGCCCCGCGGGAGCGATTCCACACCCGAAGGTGATGGCCGGCCTTGATGAGATTCTGCGCGACGCGGCTGCCCATCGTACCGAGGCCGATGAATCCGATGTCCATGCTCTGCTCTCGTTTGAGGTCCGGAGAACGTTCGCCATGGTGCCGCGCAGAGTCTTGAATACCATTGCGCCGGACACGGCGCAGCAACGCTGAACAAGACGACTGCGGCACCGCGCCGTAGATTGTAGCGCGGAGGCCGCGACCGACGACCTGCTTCCAAGGATATGCCCATGTCGAAGCCTGACATCCCGTACCGTGAGCTTGGCCGCACGCGGGAAATGGTCTCCGCAATCGGCCTCGGCGGCTGGCATCTCGGCCTTCCGCGCGTCGACGAGAAGCTCGCCATTCGCCTCGTCCGCACCGCGATCGACGCGGGCGTGAACTTCATGGACAATTCATGGGACTACAACGACGGGGCGAGCGAGATCCGGCTGGGCAAGGCTCTGCGTGACGGCGGATACCGGGATCGCGCGTTCGTCATGACCAAGATCGACGGCCGGTCACGTCCAGGCAATGATGCTCCACTGAGGTGCTGCACGTACTTCGGACTCATCAATACCAACGTAGGATGGGCGTCAGAGCCCGATCCCCGCAGAGTGAGAGCATCACGCCGGCACCCTGATCCGCAGGAGGTGGGATATGGCGACGCGCACTCAATCAGTCGAGTTTGCGGGAGCCACGCTCGGGCGCGACCGTCACATCTGCGCATTCTTCAACGCGCCCGATGAAGAACGGCGCACCCTTCGCTCGTTCGTCACGGATGGCTTCGAGCGGGGTGAGAGAGCCTTCCACATCGTCGACCCCGGTCTGCGCGACGATCACCTGAAATGGCTGGCGGACGCAGGAATCGGCGTCGAGCCGGCGATGGCGGCCGGCCAGCTCCAAATTCGGTCGTGGGGGGAGGCGTATCTCCGCGGGGGGCGCTTCGACCAGGACGCGATGCTGGCGTTGCTCGAGGATGTACTCCAGTCGGGCCACGCCGCGGGGTACCCGCTCACCCGCGTGGTGGCGCACATGGAATGGGCCTGCTCCGACAGGGCGGGGGTGGGCGACCTCGTCGAGTACGAGACGCGCCTCAACTACGTGCTGCCGAAGTACGATGATCCCGTGATCTGCACGTATGACCTCTCGAGGTTCGATTCGACAGTGACCATGGACATCCTGCGAACTCACCCGGTCGTCATCATCGGCGGGGTACTGCAGGAGAACCCGTTTTTCGTTCCGCCCGATCAGTTCCTTCTCGAGATCCGCGAGCGGCGGTCGACGAGAATGCCGGCGACGATCGCGAGCTAGATGTCCATCGCGCTGGAGACCGAGCTCCCGCGTCTCCGGGTAGCGCTCAGGGATCTCGTCGCACTCTCCACCATCCCGGCGGCGTGGATCGGGCGGGATCCGGCGGCGATTGCGGCCGGGCTTGCCGACGTGCTCGTCGGGTCGTTGCAGCTCGATTTCGCCTTCGTCCGCCTGTGCGATCCCGGCGGCGATGTCGCCGTCGACGCTACGCGGGGGAGCGGCTGGCCCGGATTTCCGGACTGGCTGCGATTCCGGCTCGCCGATGCCGGAGCCATCTCGCGCAAGGAGGTCGTGTCGGAGGTCGGTGACCCGGTGGTACCGCGTCGCGGCATCGTCATTCCCGTCGGCGTCGAGGGCCAGGCCGGTCTGGTCGCCGCTGCGTCCGAACGCCCCGACTTTCCCGCCGAGCTCGACCAGCTTCTGCTGTCGGTCGCCGCGAATCACGCCGCCACCGCGTTTCAGAGCGCGCTTACGCTCGACGAACGGAAGAAGGCGGAGAAAACGGTTCGCCAGGCGCGCGATGAGCTCGAGCGGAAGGTTGCGGAACGGACCGCCGAGTTGCTCGAGGCGGCCGAGGAGCGGGTCGCGCATCTGCAGTTCCTCGAGAGTCTCGACAGGGTGAATCGCGCGATGCAGGGCACCAATGACCTCGAGCAGATGATGAGCGACGTGCTCGACGCGGTGCTCTCGATCTTCGACGCCGATCGCGCCTGGCTGGCCTATCCCTGCGACCCCGACGCGCCGTCGTGGCGATTGGTGATGGAGCACAGTCGCCCGGGATTTCCCGGCGCGTTCGCGCGTGAAGCCGCCTTTCCGACCGACGAGGAGGCCGCGAGAGTGTTCCGGCTTGGACGGGCGTCCGGTGGCCCCGTACGATGCGATCCGGGATCTCGGCACCCGATCCCCCCCTCGTTCGCCGAGCAGTGGGGCGTTCAATCGCAAATCGTGATGGCCGTCTACCCCAAGGGGGACAGGCCCTACATGTTCGGACTCCACCAGTGCTCCTACCCGCGGGTCTGGACGCCTGAAGAGGAGCGACTGTTCCAGGAGATCGGCCGGCGGCTGACCGACGGGCTGACCACACTGCTGATGTTCCGCACCCTGCGCGTGAGCGAAGCGCGGCTTGCGGAGGCACAGCGAATCGCGCACGTCGCCTACTGGGAGTGCGACCTCGACACGGACCACCTCACCTGGTCGGACGAAGCCTACCGCATCTTCGGCCTGCTTCCGCAGGAGCGTCAGCTGACGCTCGCCGACGTTCAGGCGTCGATCCACCCGGATGATCGCGCGGTCATGCGCCGCGCGAACGACACGGCGATCGGCGGCGGCCCGCGATACGACGTGGAGTACCGCGTGGTCCGACCGGATGGCGAAGTGCGCATCGTCCACAGCCAGGGTGACGTCGTGCGCGACGAAGCAGGTCGGGCGCGCCGACTCTTCGGAACCGTCCAGGACATCACCGAGCGTCGGCGAGCCTCGGAGGCGCTTCAGGAAGCGCAGGCCGAGCTGGCGCGGGTCACTCGCGTGACGATGCTGGGCGAGATCACCGCGTCGATCGCGCACGAGGTCAACCAGCCGCTCTCGGCGGTCGTGCTGAGCGGCAATGCCTGCCGGCGCTGGCTCGCCGCGGACCCGGCCAACCTCGACGAGGCGCGCGAGGCGGCGAGCCACATCATCAGCGACGCCGAGCGCGCCGGCAAAATCATCACGCGTATCCGCACCCTCGCGCGGAGAGGCGACTCGGAGCGACAGGCGCTCGACGTCAACGACGTCATCCGCGAAGCGCTCGAGTTCACGCGCTTCGATCTCGAGCGAAAGCGGATCGTAGTCGTTGCCGAGCTGGTCGAGGATCTGCCGCCGGTCCGCGGTGACCGCGTGCAACTGCAACAGGTCCTGGTCAACCTGCTGCTCAACGCTGGCGACGCGATGGCCGACATGCCGCCGGAGCTGCGGACGCTCACCGTCGCGTCGCGGCGAGACGACAGAGGCGGCGTGCTCGTGAAGGTGAAGGACTTCGGCAAGGGGATCGACCCGGCGCACAGGGACCGGGTGTTCGAGGCGTTCTTCTCGACGAAGTCGGGAGGGCTCGGGATGGGCCTGGCGATCAGCCGCTCGATCGTCGAGGCGCATGGCGGCCGGATCTGGGCGGCGCCTAACGACGGCGGCCCCGGCACGGTGATGTCCGTCCTGCTCCCTGCGGCTGCTTCGTCGGGGGCGGCCTAACAGGCCCCACCCGGTAGGTCGGGTGCCGACCCGCCTCAGTGCAATCTCGATCAAGCGCGTCTACGCCTTTCGTCTAGACTGACGATCGACGTGCGGCCCAGAGAGCCGCTCACCTCCCTGCACGAGAAGGAGATACCTCCCATGGCCAGACGAGAAGCGCGCCGACGCGGCAATGGCAACGGCGCACCCGAGCCCATTCGCAGGGACCGGGGCGCGACGATCCTCGGACCCCGCAACATCCCGCTCGAGCTCGAGAACCCCGACCTGCTGGCGTCGCCCGACACCGATGCCGGCACGATTCCCAATCTCAAGTTCTCCTTTTCCGCCGCGCGCAACCGCCTCGCAGCGGGCGGCTGGGCGCGGGAGGTGACGGTGCGCGAGCTGCCGGTCTCGAAGACGCTCGCCGGCGTGAACATGCGCCTCAAGCCGGGCGGGATTCGCGAGCTGCACTGGCACAAGGAGGCCGAGTGGGCGTACATGATCGCCGGCCGCGCGCGGGTCACCGGCGTCGACGCGCAGGGGCGCAACTTCGTCGACGACGTCGGCGTCGGCGACGTGTGGCTCTTTCCCGCTGGCATTCCGCACTCGATCCAGGGCCTCGAGGAGGGGTGCGAGTTCCTGCTCGTCTTCGACAACGGGGAGTTCTCGGAGAACGAGACCTTTCTGATCAGCGACTGGTTCGTCCACACCCCGCGCGACGTACTGGCGCAGAACTTCGGCGTTCCCGAGTCGTCGTTCGACAACCTCCCGCCGGACATCGAGCGCACGCACTGGATCCTCGCCGGCGAGGTGCCCGGCCCGCTGGCCTCGGACCTCGTGCCGTCGCCGGCCGGTGTCGTGCCGTCGCCGTACAGCTACCGCCTGTCGCAGCAGCAGCCGATCAAGGTCGCTGGCGGCCAGGTGCGCATCGTCGACTCGTCGAGCTTCCCCGTGTCGACCACGATCGCGGCGGCACTGGTCGAGGTCGACCCCGGCGGGATGCGTGAGCTGCACTGGCACCCTAACGTCGATGAGTGGCAGTACTACATCAGCGGGCGCGGGCGGATGACGGTCTTCGCCGCGAGCGGCAAGGCGCGCACGTTCGACTACCAGGCAGGCGACGTCGGCTACGTCCCGTTCGCGATGGGGCACTATATCCAGAACACCGGCGACGAGCCGCTGCGCTTCCTCGAGATGTTCCGCAGCTCGTACTTCGCCGACATCTCGCTGAGCCAGTGGATGGCGGTGCTGCCGCCGGAGCTCGTAAAGACGCACCTCGATCTGAACAAGAAGACGATGGCTGCCCTGAAGAAGGACAAGCCCGTCATCGTGAAGTAGAGCAGGGTCAGATGACCAGCGACGATCCGGCGGCCGACCTCCGGGCTCGCGACCTGCTCCTCGACGCATTGACGGTTTCGTCGGGGGCCGTCGACGCGATCAGCTTCCTCGCCCTCGGCAAGGTCTTTACGGCCTTCATGACCGGGAACGTCGCGTTTCTCGGGATGCGGCTGGCGGGCGCCCCAGGACCCGTCGTCACCTCGGTCCTCGCCTCGATGGCCGGCTTCGTGGTCGGGGTCTACGTCGCGACACGCATCGTCAGGCCATCTGCGGGGGCTGGCGTGTGGCCCCGGCGGGTGACGCTCGCACTCGCCATATCACTCATCGCGCACGCCGGCTTCCTCGCCGTCTGGTTCGCGAGCGGGGGCCAACCTTTGATCGAGGCGACCAACGTCCTCCTCGCCCTGTGGGCGATCGCCATGGGCATCCAGAGCGCGGCCGTTCGCGCGTTTCGTGTCGAGGGGGTCTTCACGACGGCTGCGACCGGGGCCGTGATAATCCTGGCCGCCGACCTCGCGAAATGGCCCGCGACAGGCGCCGAGCGGCGGCGGATGGCAGGAGTACTCGTCTCGTTGATCGTCGGTGCGACTGCCGGAAGCTTCCTCCTCGTTCACGCGCGCATCTATGCCCCGCTCCTGCCCGTCGTCATCGCCGCGGCGACGGTAGTCACTGCGGCGATCGTGTCGCCGGAGCGCCGGCTGGCCGCCGTGAATCAGCGGCGCCAGCGAGTAGGCACCGCCGCCGTGCTCGTCGTGCTGGCCGCAGGAGCCCCCGCTACCGCCGCCGCGCAGTATCGATCAGCCGCTCCATCGTCGAATCGCACGGCGGTCGTCTGTGGGCGAGTTCGAACAACGAGGGGGGCGATGTTTCACTTCACGTTGCCCACGGAGAGAACAGCCGCATCACCCTCGGTGACATCACCCTCGGTCGCCTGAGGCGGTTTCGCGACCGCGCTCCCGGCCGCGCAGCAGCGAGATGCTCGCTCCGGCGGCCGCGAACACTGCGCACACCAGCAATGCGCTCCGGAGGGCGTGAACGAAGCTCGCGTCGAGCCCGTGCGCCCCTATTCCGAGAAGCGTCCCGTCTGCGCGAGCCGCGAGCAATGCACTTCCCGCCGCGGCACCGCCGAGACTCGCGAACACCGCGCCGGCCACGCTGACGCTCAGCGCCTGGCCCGCGGTGCGCGCCGTCGCGAGCAGGCCGGACGCCGCGCCCTGCTCCGTCTTTGGCGCAGCATCCATCACTGTCCGGATGTTCGGCGACACGAAGATGGCCTGCCCGATCCCGATCGCGCTCAGCCGCCACGCCACATCCCAGATCGGCGTGGTCGCGTCGAGCTGCGCGAGAAGCGCCAGGCCGACGGCGGCTATCGCCAGCCCGAGCGGGGCGAGCAATCTGGAGCCGTGCCTGTCCGCCAGACCACCCGTGATCGGCGAGAACATCGCGATCGACAACGAGAACGGCGTGAGAAGCAGCCCCGATCGGGCGGTCGAGAAGCCGCGGAGCTCCTCGAAATAGAACGGCAAGAGGAAGTTGACGGCGAAGATCGCCATCATCGAGAGGATCAGGCTGACCAGCGCCGCCGTAAAGACCCGCTGGCGAAAGAGGCGCAGATCGATGATCGGACTCGGGACGCGACGCTCGGCGATCACCGCGCCGGCCAGTGCGGCGGCACCGAACGCGAAAGAGCCGAGCAGACGCGGTGAGGTCCAGCCCCACGTCGCGCCGAACGAGAGCGCGAGAGACACCGCCGCAATGCCGACACCGAGGAGAGCCGCGCCAACCGGATCGAAGCGCCCCGGGTTCCGCACGCGCGCGCGCGGTAGCAGGCGGAGCGTCGCGATGACGGCGCCGAGACCGATCGGCAGGTTCACGTAGAAGATCCAGCGCCAGCTCAGATACTCGGTGATCAGCCCCCCGAGGGTCGGTCCGGCGCTGAAGCCGATCGAGATTGCTGCCGCGCTCCATCCCAGCGCGCGCCCGCGGCCCGCCGGCGGCACGACGTCGGTGAGGATTGCCGTGCTCGTGGTCAGGATGAGCGCCGCGCCGGCTCCCTGGACAACGCGCGACGCGATCAGCAGCGGCAGCGACGGCGCGGCACCGCAGATCGCCGAGCCGAAGGTGAAGAGCGCCAGTCCGGCCGTCCAGATCGGCGTGCGGCCGACCATGTCCGAGAGCCGGCCAAAGGTCAGGAGCAGGGCGGCGACCGTCACGAGGTAGCCGATGATCACCCACTCGATCGTGCCCGTCAGCGTCGTGTGGAACGCGCGCGCGATCGACGGCAGGCCGATGTTGACGATCGACGTGTCGAGCGTCGTCATGAAAACCCCGACGCACACCAGCGCGACGACCGCGCGCGGACTGGTCGTCGCACGCGCGCGGTCGACGCGTGCGACGGCGAGGACGGTCATGTTCCTCTAGGCCGCGGGTCGCTTCCGCTGCCCTGCCCCCTGCTTCGCGTCGTTGTACGACTGCGCGCCGGTGCCCGCGAGCTGCCCGCGGTCCACGATGAGGTACTCGTCGCGGATCGGCCGGCCCTCCAGCCAGCATTCCAGAATCTCGCGCGTGCCGGCCGCGTACCTCGCCTGCGCCGAGAGCGACGTGCCGGAGACGTGCGGCGTCATCCCGTGGTGCGGCATGGATCGCCACGGATGGTCCTGCAGCGGCGGCTGCGGGAACCAGACGTCGCCCGCGTAGCCGGCGAGACGACCCGTCTCCAGCGCGCGTACCACCGCGTCGCGGTCGCAGATCTTCGCGCGAGCCGTGTTCACCAGATACGCGCCCCGCTTCATGCTGCCGATCAGCGCGTCGTCGAACATCCCCTCGGTTTCCGAGTGCAAGGACGCGTTGATCGTCACCACGTCGCAGACCGGCACCATCGACTTCACGTCGGGGTGGTACTCCAGGCCGAGCGACTTCTCCACGTCCGCCGACAGTCTGTGGCGCTGCGTGTAGTGCAGCTTGACGTCGAACGGCTTGAGCCGTCGGAGGACCGCCAGGCCGATGCGGCCGGCGCCGACGGTGCCGACGTGCATCCCCTCGAGGTCGTACGAGCGCGACACGGCATCGGCGATGTTCCACCCGCCGCGGACGATCCAGCCATAGGCCGGGATGTAGTCCCGCACCAGGGCGAGGATCATCATCACCGCGTGCTCGCTGACGCTGATGCTGTTGGAGAAGGTGAGCTCGGCGACGGTCACGCCGTGCTTCGCCGCCGCGTCGAGGTCGACGTGGTCCGAGCCGATGCCGGCGGTGATCGCCAGCTTCAGCTTCTTCGCCTTCGCTATCCGCTCCGCCGTCAGGTATGCGGGCCAGAACGGCTGCGAGATGACCACGTCGGCGTCCGGCAGCTCGCGGTCGAAGATGCTGTTCTCCCCGTCCTTGTCCGTCGTGACGACGAAGGTGTGACCGGCCGCTTCGAGGAACTTGCGCAGCCCGAGCTCGCCCGAGACGCAGCCGAGCAGCTCGCCCGGCCGGAAGTCGATCGTGCGGGGCGTGGGCAACGTCTGCCCGTCGGGGTACCGCTCGATCCGCGGCGTCTCGTCGCGCGCGTACTGCGGTGGATAGCCGGGTATCGGGTCGGGATACAGGACGCAGAGGATCTTCGCCATGGGTGTGCGCTCCATTCTCGGTTGTCTTGCCGGGGGTTTACCTCGGCTCGCCTGCTCTCCGTGAATCTCAGCAGCGGCCCGCAGCCGATCTTGCACCGTCTTGCTGAACGCGGATGCGCCCGCGCGAACGCCCTCGCCGACGCGGCGTCTTGTGCTGCGAGACGACAACGACATACAAGACCCACGCGTCATGTCGCCTATGCTCAGGTGATGAGCATGTGGATCGGCCACTACGGCTATGCCGCCGTCGCACTCGGCGTCCTCCTCGAGAGCGCCTTTCTACCGTTGCCGGGCGAGACGATGGCGTTCGCGGCGGCGTTCGCGGCCGCGCATGGTCGCCTGTCGCTTGGTTGGGTCATCGCCGCTGTCGTGGGCGGCGCCGTCGTCGGCGACAACCTCGGCTACGTCCTCGGCCGGCGCGTCGGGCGCGAGTGGGTCGAGCGCCACGGCCGGTGGGTGTTTCTCTCGCCGGCGCGGCTGACGCGGATGGACGCCTTCTTCGCCCGCTTCGGCCCCGCCGCCGTGACGATCGCGCGTTTCGTCGCCGGCGCGCGCGTCGTGGCTGCAATGGCCGCAGGCACGTCGCGCATGCGCTGGCACACGTTCCTCCTCTACAACGTCGTCGGTGCCGTGCTCTGGACCGCTACGGTGTGCGGAGCCGGCTACGCGCTGGGCCGCGGGTACACGCAGCTCGCGACGACGCTTGGGCGAGCGGGGATCGTCGTCGCGCTCGCGTTGCTGGTCACCCTGCTCGGTGTGTGGGTTTGGCGGCGCCTGCGGCGTGGCCGGCCCGGCACATTCGGCGAGGCATCGGTACGCGTCACGGCGTGGACTGCCGCGTCGTGGCAGACGACGCGCGAGTGGCTGCGGCATCTTGGCCGTCACGCGGGCGCCGCCCTCGGCATCAGCGCCGGCGCGGCGCTCGCGTTCGCGGACCTGACGGAAGAAGTGGCTGAGCAGGAGACAACGACCTTCGACGTCAACGTGCGCGCGTGGGCTCAGGGCCTTCACGCTCCGAAGCTCGACGGCTTCTTCGGGATGCTGACGTGGCTCGGATCGGTGGTGGTACTGCTCCCGCTCTCGCTGATCGCCGGCGCGGTGCTCTGGCGGCGTCGCGGACGGCGCGTGGCTGCGGCCGTAGCGCTCGCACCGCTCCTGGCCGGCGGCGCCGTGATCGGGTTCAAGTATCTACTCCATCGCGCGCGACCCGCGGGAGCGCTCCGCTATCCAGGATTGGGCTACGCGTTCCCGAGCGGGCATGCCACCTTCGCCACGGCCGTTCTGCTCGCGCTGGCGTACGTTTTCGTGCGAGAGCGGCTCGCGCCGGTCTGGACGCTCGCGGTCGCAGCCTTGGCGGCAGCGCTCGTGGGCCTGAGCCGCATTTACCTCGACGTGCACTGGGCGACGGACGTCGTGGGCGGCTGGAGCGTCGGGACCGGCATCGCGATGGTGTCCGTACTGCTCTACGAGCGCGCACGGGAAGCCGAGGGCGACCCCGGAAGCGCAGA
>Ga0081539_10003653_pt1 | contig 18514 bp, 8 predicted proteins | sample TabmetS4T2R2_FD_71023 | JGI IMG/M metagenome (GOLD analysis project Ga0081539, IMG submission 71023) | Tabebuia heterophylla rhizosphere microbial communities from the University of Puerto Rico - S4T2R2 | ecosystem: Host-associated > Plants > Roots > Rhizosphere ...
CATCCGCAAGCTTCGATTCCAGCTCCTGTTGGGTGGCGTCACGGCGGGCCACGGCGAGATGGCGGTGCAGTCGGTCAACGTGCCGGTCTCGGTCGGCGGCATGGACGTGGCGCCGGGCGACCTCATACACATGGACGAGAACGGCGCGGTGAAGTTCCCGGCCGAGCACGCGCCGGCAATCGTCAAGAATGCCCGCGCCATGCTGGACGATGAGGCGCGCCGGCTCGTGCTGCTGCGCAAGGCGCGTACGGCAGCAGAGGTGCGCGCCGCCAATTCCGGCGGCGCCTACACGCAGAAGAAGAGCTGACGGTTCAAATGGCCGACGCGACGGCCGCTAAACCGGCGCGCTGGGGTCTGGCGGCGAAGCTGTTCGCCGTCCTGATCCTGTTGGGCGCCGTCGCGGTACTGATCACTGGCATTCTCGGTTATGTCAGGGCGCGCGATTCGCTCGAGCAGACGATCTTCAACCAGCTTACGGCGACGCGCGAGAGCAAGGCGCATCAGGTCACGATCTATTTTCGGACCATCCGCGCCGACATGCGCCTGCTCTCGACGTCGAAGATGGTCGTCGACGCCATGCACGGCTTCCGCGATGCCGTCGACGAGTTGGACGCCACGCCGGTGCCTGACGGCGTGCGCCAGCGCGTCGTGAAGTGGTACGAGGCGGACTACATGCCCATGGTGCGCCGCCTTCTCGGGCCCAATACACCCATGCAGGACTTTCTGCCGGTTGGGTCAGCGGCGTATTTCCTTCAGGACTGGTACATCGTCGACAACCCGCATCCCAAGGAGCGGCGCAAGCTGATCGACCAGGCGGGCGAGGGGGCCTACGCCAAGCTGCACGCCCTCTATCATCCGCTGTTGCGCACTGCGGCGGGGACGCTGAACTTCGCCGACCTGATGCTGGTCGACCCGCGCAGCGGCCGGATCATCTATGCCGTCGAGAAGGAGCCTGACTTCGGCACCTCGCTGCGGGCGGGCCCGTACCGCAGCTCCAACCTGGCGATTGCCGTCGCGCGTTGCGCCCAGGCGCCCGACCCGTCGGCGACGTGTCTCGAAGACTTCGCCGACTACCTGCCGGCGAATGGTGCGCCGCAAGCGTTCATGGCATCGCCCGTCATCGAAAACGGTGCGGTCATCGGCGTGCTGGTGGCCCAGCTCTCGATCGACGAGATCGACAATATCGTTACCGGCGGGCGGCGTTGGCAGCACGAGGGCTTCGGCGCCACCGGCGAGGCATATCTGGTGGGGCCTGACTTTTCGGTTCGCTCCAGCCCGCGCACGTTCTTCGAAAATCGCGATCTCTATTTCCAGGAACTCAAAGGCGGGCAAACCTCCGACGAGGACATCGAGGACATCCGTCGCTACGGCACGCCTGTCCTGCAACAGAAGGTCGACACCCGGGCCAGCCGCGCCGCCCTGGGCGGTGTCGAGGGCACCGGCGAGATCATCGGCTACCGCGGCATCGCGACCCTGGCATCCTGGGGACCGGTGCGCATCGCGGGCGTCAAATGGGCCCTGATCGTCAAGATCGATTCGTCCGAGGCCTTCGCCCCCGTCCGTCGCCTCGAGCGCGATCTCATGATCGTCGGCGGCCTGGCGCTGATCGTGGTGCTGGCGACGGGCGCCTGGCTGTCGCGTTCGCTGCTCGGGCCGTTGGGCGAGCTGACGGCGGGTGTGCGCCGCTTCGCTGCCGGCGACCACAATGCTCATGTCCCGGTGCGCACGCGGGATGAGATCGGGCAGCTTTGCGCGGCTTTCAACGGCATGGTCGACGAGATCAGCGAGAAGAATGCCGTCATCGAGAGCAAGAACCGCGAGAACGAGGAACTGCTGCTGAACGTCCTGCCGGCGCCGATTGCCAACCGGCTGCGCGGCGGTGAGAAAGGCATCGCCGACGGCTTCGCCGAGGTCACCGTGGCCTTCGCCGACCTGGTCGGCTTCACTGCCATGTCGTCGGAGATGCCGCCGGCCGAGGTCGTGACGCTTCTCAACGGCCTGTTCAGCCGCTTCGACGAGGCCGCCCACCAACTCGGCATCGAAAAGATCAAGACCGTTGGCGACGCCTATATGGCGGTGTGCGGCCTGCCTGTGCACGTGCCCGACCATGCTGCCCGCATGGTGCGCATGGCAATCCGCATGGTCCACATCACCCGCGAGCACGCGCTTGAACACAAGGTCTCGATGAAGCTCAGGGTTGGCATCAACAGTGGACCGGTCGTGGCGGGCGTCATTGGCAAGAGCAAGTACATCTACGACTTGTGGGGCGACACGGTGAATCTGGCGAGCCGCATGGAATCGGGTGGCGTACCCGACATGATTCAGGTGACGCGTCCGGTCTACGAGACGCTTAAGGACCAGTTCGTGTTCGAGCCGCGCGGCGAGATCGAGGTGAAAGGAAAGGGCAGCGTCGAGGCTTGGTTGCTGAAGATGTAGGATCGGCCCTTTGCATCCGGACCGGACTTCGCGATTATCGCGTCCAAGGGAGCCTAAGGCATGACTTCAGGTGGCCGCCGTCGCGTTCTGGCGCTTTTCACATTTTTCGCCGCCGCGTTTGGCGCCACGGCGCCGTCCTCCGCCCAGGACACCCCCGTCGCCGGCTGGCGGGTTGAATGCACCAGCGACGGCAAGGTCCTGGAATGCCGCGCCATCCAGCAGATGATCAACCGCGAGGACAAGCAACTCGTGGCGCAGCTCACCGCGCGCAATGCACCGGAGACCAAGGCGCCGAGCCTGACCATCCAGCTGCCTCTCGGCATCAGCCTGACCGAGCCGGTCCAGCTCAAGGTCGACAATGGTGCAGCGGAACGCCTGCCCGTTCAGACCTGTACCAACGCCGGCTGCGTTGTCTCAATGCCGCTGAAGGACCCGTTCCTCGCGTCGTTGCGCAACGGCACAACGCTCAAGATCGCGCTCCAGGACACCAACAAGCGGACGATCAACATCGACGTGCCGCTGCTGGGCTTCGGCCTCGCGTTCGACAAAGCGACCAAATAGAAGGACATCGTCGCCTGCGTCACAGGCCCGCGGGCCGGGCCAGTCGAATTTGGCCACAATGGGCCGGCATATTGGCGGGGAATTGGGCATCGACCCCATTGAAAAATAATCATTTTTGCGCAAATGGTGCCTCTGCAAAGGGGTCAGGACAGGGCAGCGGTAGTGGCGAGCAGCGGAACGATGAAACGGGTCATGACCGGGACGGTCGCGGTGGCAGCCGTTGCCGTGACCGCGGCATGGATTGCCCACAGCCAGCAGGCCGCCAACGGCTCGACCGCGCTTCAGCCGAGCGGACCGCTGATCGCACGCGGCTATACCGAGGCTCCAGCCGGCACGGTGATGATCGCCAATGACCCCAATGGCGGTTCGGTCCTGAAGGAGCTGCGTATCAAGGAGGGGCAGACCGTCAAGCGTGACGAGATCGTCGCCGTGATGGGCAACTATCCCGCGGCCGAGGTCGGCGTGAAAATCGCCGAGAACAACCTCCTGAAGGCGGAAAGAACGCGTGACACCATCCTGAAAGGAACTCGCGTCGTCGACATCCAGCTCGAAGAAGACGCTCTGAAGTCGGCGCTCGAGAATGACCGATTGTCGACCATGCTGCGCAACCGCTCCGGCAAGCCGCCCGAGGAAAAGGAACTCGAAGTATGGCTGGCCGAGCAGAATCTCAAAAATCAGCGGGCCAGCCTCGAACTCAGCAAGCGCCGGCTGGCCATCGATCTCGAGCAGAACGCCGTGGATATCATCAGGCTGAAGGCGGCACTCGATCAGGCGATTCGCCTTCGCGAAGAGGCCCTTGTCCGCTCGCCGATTGACGGCATCGTCACTCAGATCAATTCACGCCAGGGCGAGATGGCTTCAGGCGCGGGCATTGCCAAAGTCGTCGACATGAAGCAACTGCGGGTCTTCGCGACGGTCGACGAGTTGCACCTGCCTCGCTTGAAGGTGGGTACGCCGGTCGAGGTGACGTTTCGTGGCAGCCCGACGGTGTACAAGGGCAAGATCGCCATTGACCCCATGACTGTGAAACGGGAGAAGCGCAGCGAAGCCGATCTCGGCGTTGCCAGCGTCCGTCAGATCGAGGTCGAGATCCAGGCCGATGACGGTGTGGTTTTCCCCGAGATTCTCGGGCGCGAAGCGCGGGTCACCTTCCTCTGAGCCGGCGGATTTCCTGGGGAGTTCCACGTAGGCAGCCTGCAAGCGGCGTGTAACAAATTGGACACTCGCGGCGGCCGGCCCGATATTAAATCGTCCGATAAATCCCTGAATCGCGATCATTCCTCGCAACCTGAGGCGGCTTCGGCGGTTTCTAATGGATGGGCAGGAGCTTGAAGTCCACGGCCGGAGCGGCCGGGGTGGGAGAGGCGCGTCGGCGTCTGCAATTGCAGTCGCCCGGCATTTGCTGTTTCGATGAATTGAACGGCAACGGAGACTGGCGGCCACGGCTGGCCCGAGCGGCGAAACTGGGCCTGGACCATGTCTGTCTCAATCCCTTCCTGGCGAGACGCAACGATCCGTTCTTGGTCAGTGACCTGGCCAAGCCCAACCCTGGTCTGGGGGTCGGCGGTTCGATCGAAGAGGCAGTCCATGAAATAGCTGCGCTGTGTGAACCGCACGGCCTGCATCTTTGTCTCGATGTCGTGCTTGACCGGCTGGCATTTGACGGTCCGAGCGCCCAGCAGGCCGGGGATTTGTTTGAGCGCCGATATCAAGGCGAGGTCATCGATCCGCGCCTCGACGGTTCAGTTGCGTACGCCGTCACGGTGCGGCCCGACGCTGATCGTGTCGCCTCTTGGTGGGCTTCGCATCTTGTGCGCCTGGCCAACGCCGGAGCAACGGCTTTCCGGCTGCTCGGCCTCGGCCATCTGCCGGCCGGCGCCTTGCGTGCGATTGTCAGAGCGACCCGCCGCAAGAGCACTTGCGCATTTTGGGCGTGGACTCCTGGTCTCGCCTGGTCGCGGCATGGCGAGTTGGCAGGCGCGGGCCTCGACGGCGTCTTCGCGTCCACCGCTTGGTGGGACGGAAGTGCTGCCTGGTACGTCGAGGAACTCGATTCACTTGCCCGCATTGCGCCGGTCATCGGTGTGGCTGCGGAAGCACGCAGCCTGCCGGCGAACGACGCTGCGCGACGTCGTGTCCTGGACCTCGCTGTTGCCACGACCGATGGCCTGTTCGTTCCGGAAGAATTTGCCGCGGGCGTCGAAGACGACATCCGACAAGCGGCGGCCGAACTGAAACGTCGCCGTCGGTCAACGAAGTCCGTTCGCCGCCTGACGGGATCGTCGTCACCCGTGACGGCGCTGGCGCTGCTCGACGCGGCCGATTCGCGGCAGGCGCAGCAGGGCCTTGTCGTCCTGATCAACAACGATTCCGCCAAGGACCAGGCTGTGCCGGTGAGCCTCGATCCTCTCGATCCAGGTGCTGGCGCCATGCTGGGCGAACCCCGGCTGCTCGATAGGCTATCGATGCCCGATCGCCTGCGGCCGGGTGAAGTGCTGATGGCCGAGCTCCGCGCCATCGATCCGGCAAGGGACGACGATTCGCACTCGGCCAGCGTCGCCGCCGCCAGGTCTCCGGTGGTCATCGACCGCGTCGCTCCCCATGCGCCGGGCTTTGCGGTTCGCCGCGTCATCGGCCGGCCGATCACGGTAGAAGCCGACATCTTCGCCGACGGGCATGATGTTCTGGCGGCGGAGTTGCAGTGGCGCGAAGCCGGCACGTCGGAATGGCAGCGCGCGGCCATGACGCCGCTCGGCAACGATCGCTGGCGCGCCATCATGATACCTCGGCGGGTCGGTCGGCATTTCTTCACTATCGAGGCCTGGCGCGACGAGTATGGCAGCCTGAGCCACGCGTTGGAGATCAAGAGCCGCGCCGGCGTCGATGTTGCCGTCGACATCGCCGATGCGACCGCCCATCTACGCCGACTCGGTCTTGGCAAGGTCGTGGCCAAGCTGGACCGCGCCGACACGGCCGCTGCGGTGCGGACGCTGACGGCTACCGAAACGCACCACCTGGTCGCTGCCGCGGAGGTCCGCCATCTGCCTTGCCGGCATCCCGAGATCGCGGTCGAGATTGAGCGGCCGCAGGCGGAGTTTGCCAGCTGGTACGAGCTCTTCCCGCGCTCGTTGGGGACCTTCGACGATGTCGTCGCCCATCTGCCGCGCGTTCGCGCCATGGGATTCGACGTGCTTTATTTCCCGCCTATCCATCCCATCGGCGCGACCAATCGCAAGGGCCGCAACAATGCCTTGAAGGCGGCGCCCGGTGATCCCGGCAGCCCTTATGCCATCGGCGCCCCCGACGGCGGCCACGATGCGATCCACGCGGAACTCGGAACGCCGGAGGACTTCCGCCGGCTGGTGGCGGCCGCGCGAGAGCACGGCCTCGAGATCGCCCTCGACTTCGCCATCCAGTGCTCGCCCGACCATCCCTGGCTGAAGCAGCATCCCGAATGGTTTCGCCGCCGCGCCGACGGCTCGATCCGCTTCGCCGAGAATCCGCCCAAGAAGTACGAGGACATCGTCAATGTCGACTTCTACGCCGACGGCGCGATACCCGAGCTGTGGCTGGCATTGCGCGACGTCGTGCTGCATTGGGCAGGCGAGGGCGTGCGGATCTTCCGTGTCGACAATCCGCATACCAAGCCGTTGCCCTTCTGGGAATGGATGATCGCCGACGTCCGCAGCCGGCACCCCGACGTGATCTTCCTGGCCGAGGCCTTTACGCGGCCGACCATGATGTATCGCCTCGCCAAGATCGGCTTCTCGCAATCCTACACCTACTTCACCTGGCGTAACGGCAAGGGCGAGATCGCCGACTATCTGCGCGAACTGACGACGACGGAGGTCGCCGACTACTATCGGCCGCACTTCTTCGTCAACACGCCCGACATCAATCCCTATTTCCTGCAGAGCTCGGGCCGTGCCGGCTTCCTGATCCGCGCCGCTCTGGCGGCGACCCTGTCCGGCCTGTGGGGCGTCTATTCCGGCTTCGAGCTCTGTGAATCCGCAGCCCTGCCTGGCCGTGAGGAATATCTCGATTCGGAGAAGTATGAAGCGCGGCAGCGCGATTTCAATGCGCCCGGCAACATCGTCGCCGAGATCACTGCGCTCAACCGCCTGCGCCGTCTACATCCCGCGCTTCAAAGCCATCTTGGCGTGCGCTTCTACAATGCCTTCAACGACCAGGTTCTGGTCTACGGCAAGCCATCGCCCGATGGCGCGGAGATGATCCTGGTTGCCGTCAGCCTCGATCCTCATCAGGCACAGGAAGCGCCGTTCGAAGTGCCCTTGTGGGAGTGGAAATTGCCCGACAACGGATCCGTCGAGGTCGAAGATCTCATGCGCGGCAACCGCTTCGCGTGGCACGGCAAGGCACAGCGCGTTCGTCTCGATCCGGCCGACTTGCCGTTCGCCATCTGGCGGATTGCGCCGATGGGAGGCCGGCCATGAACGCACCCCTTGCCGCCGCCCAATTGCCCGTTGCCCAGGACGCGCTCTGGTACAAGGACGCGATCATCTATCAGCTTCACATCAAGTCCTTCTTCGATTCCAACAATGACGGCATCGGCGACTTCCCCGGCCTGATCTCCAAGCTCGACTACATCGCCGAGCTCGGCGTCAACACGCTGTGGCTGCTGCCCTTTTATCCGTCGCCGCGGCTGGATGACGGCTACGACATCGCCGAATACACCGCCGTCCATCCCGAGTACGGCACGCTCGACGACGCCAAACAGTTCATCGAGGAAGCCCATCGCCGCGGCATCCGTGTCATCACCGAGCTCGTGATCAACCACACGTCCGACCAGCATGCCTGGTTCCAGCGCGCCCGCCTGGCGCCGCCCGGTTCGCCCGAGCGCGACTTCTATGTCTGGTCGGACAATGACCAGAAATACGCCGGCACGAGGGTCATCTTCCTGGACACCCAGCGGTCGAACTGGACGTGGGATGCCGCCGCCAACGCCTACTATTGGCACCGCTTCTACGCCCACCAACCCGATCTCAATTTCGACAACCCGGCCGTGCTGGACGCCGTGCTGGGCGTTATGCGCTTCTGGCTCGATCTTGGTGTCGACGGCCTGCGGCTCGATGCGGTGCCCTACCTGGTCGAGCGCGAGGGCACAAACAACGAGAATCTGCCCGAGACCCACGCGGTGCTGCGCCGCATCCGTACCGAGATCGACACCCATTACCCCGGCCGCATGCTGCTCGCGGAAGCCAACCAGTGGCCCGAGGACACCAAGGAGTATTTCGGCAACGGCGATGAATGCCACATGGCGTTCCACTTCCCGCTGATGCCGCGCATGTACATGGCGCTGGCCCGCGAGGACCGTTTCCCGATCACCGATATCATGCGGCAGACGCCGCAGATCCCCGAGACCTGCCAGTGGGCGATCTTCCTGCGCAATCACGACGAGCTGACGCTCGAGATGGTGACGGATTCCGAGCGCGACTACCTTTGGCAGACCTACGCGACCGACCGCCGCGCCCGGCTCAATCTCGGCATCCGTCGCCGGTTGGCGCCGCTGCTCGAGCGCGACCGCCGCCGCATCGAGCTGATGAATTCCCTGTTGTTCTCCATGCCTGGCACGCCGGTGATCTACTACGGTGACGAGCTGGGCATGGGCGATAACATACGGCTGGGCGATCGCGACGGCGTGCGCACCCCGATGCAATGGTCGCCCGACCGCAACGGCGGCTTCTCGCGCGCCGATCCGGCGGCGCTGGCATTGCCCGTCATCATGGATGCGCTGTACGGCTACGAGATCATCAATGCCGAGGCCCAGACACGCGACGCCCATTCGCTGCTTCATTGGACCCGGCGCACGCTCGTCATCCGCCGCATGCACGCCGCCTTCGGGCGCGGCTCGTTGCGCTTTCTGTATCCGAAGAACCGCAAGGTGCTGGCCTATCTGCGCGAGCTCAACGGCGAGGTCATCCTGTGCGTCGCCAATGTCTCGCGTGCGCCACAGGCGGTCGAGCTCGACCTCTCGGAGTTCAACGGCCGCGTGCCCGTTGAGCTGAACGGCGGCTCGCTGTTCCCGCCGATCGGCCAGCTTACCTATTTGCTGACGCTGCCGCCCTACGGCTTCTACTGGTTCATCCTGACGACCGAGACCGAGGCGCCGTCCTGGCACACGCCCGCGCCCGAGCCGCTGCCGGACTACGTCACGGTTGTGCTGCGCAATCGCCTCGACCAGGCGCTGGAAGCGGCCGCCCCGATCCTGGAGCGCGAGACCCTGCCGCCCTACCTTCAGAAGCGCCGCTGGTTCGGTGCCAAGGATCAAGCGCTGCAGTCTGCGCATGTCGCCTACCTGGCGCGTCTGACGGAGGATGTTGACGTCCTGCTGGCGGAAGTAGAGGTCAAGACCAGCAGCGGTGTCAGCCGTTGGCAACTGCCCTTGTCGATGTGCTGGGAGGACGAAGCCACGGCGGCACTGCCCTCGCAGCTCGCCCTGGCGCGGGTGCGGCGCGGCCGGCGGGTCGGGCTTTTGACCGACGCCTTTGCGTTGCCGATCTTCGCCCGCCGCATGCTGGAGGCGCTGGCCAACGGGGAGCGCCTCGAGACGACGGAAGGCCACATCGTCTTCGAGCCCATGCCCGACAAGGTCGAGGTGCTGCGCCGGCCGGCCGACGCGCAGGTCATGTGGCTGACCGCCGAGCAGTCGAACAGCTCGCTGATCGTCGACGATGCCGTGATGCTGAAAATCTTCCGCTCGGTCTCGACCGGCGAGCATCCCGAGGCCGAGATGGGCCGCTACCTCACCTCGCATGGTTTCGCCAATGCGCCCGCCCTGCTGGGCGAGGTGAGCCGCATCGACGCCGCGGGAAAGCGCCACGCTCTCGCCGTGGCCCAGGCCTTCATCCGCAACCAGGGCGATGCGTGGACGTGGGTCCTGAACCAGTCCAATCGTGCCTTCGACGCCACGACCAGTCGTGAGGCCTCGGCGGAGGCGCGTGGCGACGACATCCGCGACTATCACGCCTTCGCGGCCACGATCGGCCGCCAGCTCGGCAACATGCACGTCGTGCTGGCGCGGCCGACCGACGATCCCGCCTTCGCGCCGCGGCGCGCCACAGCCGAGGATGTCGAAGAGTGGATCGCGCGGGCCTCGGACCTTCTTGCCCGGGCCTTCGACGCCATCGCCAACCGCAAGGACTGGGACAGCGAAGCGATCGAGGCGCAGGCCGCACAACTGCTCGTTGACCGCGACGCGTTGATGGAGACGCTGCGCCGCCTCGGCCGGCGCGGCGAGGGCACGTTGATGACGCGCATCCATGGCGACTTCCATCTCGGCCAGGTGTTGGTCGCCAGCGCCGATGCCTACATCATCGACTTCGAGGGCGAGCCGGCGCGGCCGCTCGAGGAGCGCCGGCGCAAGGCGAGTCCCCTGCGCGACGTCGCCGGGTTGCTGCGCTCGATCGACTATGCGGCCGCCACGGCGATCGACCCCAAGAACGTGGTCGCCAGTCGGCTTTCTCCCGGGCGGCGGCAGCGGCTGGTGACGCGGCTGCGCGAGGGATCGGAAAAGGCTTTCGTCGACGGCTATCGCGAGGCGGCGGCCGGACTGCCGGACATGGGTGACGATGCGCTGCTCGACTTCTTCCTGCTCGAAAAGGCGGCTTACGAGGTGGGCTACGAGGCCGCCAACCGGCCGAGCTGGCTCGCTGTCCCGATGACCGGGTTGGCGCGTATCGCCAAGCGCCTTCTCAAAGTTGCACGGAGCGAAGTGTGAACGACATGACCAGACCGCAGCTCGACCGCGGCGAGGTCGAGGCGCTGATGACGGCGCGTCATCGCGATTCCTTCCGCGTGTTGGGGCCGCATGACGGCCCCAACGGCCGCACCATCCGGGCCTATCTGCCGGGTGCGCAGTCGGTCGAGGTACTGCGCCGCACCGACCGCGCCTCCCTCGGCATGTTGCCTGAAGTCGAGTCCGGCCTGTTCGACGGGGCGGTGGCCGACGCCTCGCCCTACCTGCTGCGCATCCAATGGCCGGCCGCGGTGCAGGAGACCGAGGATCCTTACGCCTTCGGACCGGTGCTGGGAGAGCTCGACCTGCACCTCTTCAACGAGGGCCGCCACTTCCATCTCGCCGATGCGCTGGGCGCCAACGTCGCCGCCATCGAGGGCGTCCAGGGCGTGCGCTTCGCCGTCTGGGCGCCCAACGCCGAGCGCGTCGCGGTGATCGGCGATTTCAATTCCTGGGACGCGCGGCGGCATCCCATGCGGTCGCGCTATCCGTCCGGCATCTGGGAGCTGTTCGTGCCGCGGGCCGCCGCGGGTATGCGCTACAAGTACGACATCATGGGCCCGGGCGGCGTGCGCCAGCCCGACAAGGCCGATCCGGTGGCGCAGCAGGCCGAGCTCGCGCCCGGCACGGCCTCGATCGTGCCCGCGCCGCGACCGTTCCGTTGGACCGACGACAAATGGATGTCGAGCCGCGCGCAGCGCCAGGCGCCGCAGGCGCCGCTCTCGATCTACGAGGTGCATATCGGCTCCTGGCTCCGATCGGGCGAGCCGCACGGCTCGCTCTGGGACCTCGCCGTCGAGCGCCTGATCCCCTACGTCGCCGAGCTCGGCTTCACGCATGTCGAGCTGCTGCCGATCACCGAGCACCCGTTCGGCGGCTCGTGGGGCTACCAGCCGCTGGGACTCTTCGCACCGTCGGCCCGGTTCGGCCCGCCGGAGGCCTTCGCCCGCTTCGTCGATGCTCTGCATGCCAACGGCATCGGCTTGTTGCTCGACTGGGTGCCGGCGCATTTCCCGACCGACCCGCATGGCCTGGCGCGGTTCGACGGCACGGCGCTCTACGAGCATCTCGACCCGCGCGAGGGCTTCCACCGTGACTGGAATACCTACATCTACAATTTCGGTCGCCGCGAGGTGCAGGGCTTCCTGATCGCGAGCGCGCTGCACTGGCTGGAGCGCTATCACGTCGACGGGCTCCGGGTCGATGCCGTGGCCTCCATGCTCTATCGCGACTACAGCCGGCCGGCCGACGCCTGGATCCCCAATGTCTATGGCGGCCGCGAGAACCTCGAGGCCGTGGGCTTCCTGCGCCATCTCAACGCTGTCGTCGCCGAGCGCTGCCCTGGCGCCATCGTCATCGCCGAGGAATCGACGGCCTGGCCCGGCGTCACCCAGGCGCAGCCCGATGGGCTCGGCTTCTCCTACAAGTGGAATATGGGCTGGATGCACGACACGCTGCGCTACATCGAGCACGAGCCCATCCATCGCGCCTACCATCACGACGACATCACCTTCGGCCTGCTCTACGCCTTCTCGGAGAAGTTCATCCTGCCGATCTCGCACGACGAGGTCGTGCACGGCAAAGGCTCGCTGCTCTGCAAGATGCCGGGCGACCGCTGGCAGCGCTTCGCCAACCTGCGCGCCTATCTCGGCTTCATGTGGGCGCATCCCGGCAAGAAGCTGCTGTTCATGGGCTGCGAGGTCGCCCAGCCGCACGAATGGAACCACGATGCCGAGATCGATTGGGGCCTGCTGGGCGATCCCGCCCATGCCGGCATCCAGCGACTGGTGCGCGACCTCAACCGGCTCTACACGGCCGAGCCCGCCCTGCATCGTCGCGACGCCGAGCCGGAAGGCTTTCGCTGGCTGATCGGCGATGATCGCGCCAATTCCGTCTTCGCCTTCCTGCGCCAAGGTCGCGAGGGCGATGTCCCGATCCTGATCGCCTGCAACATGACGCCGGTGCCCCGGCATGGCTATCGAATTGGCGTTCCGCGGCCCGGCCGCTGGCGCGAGATTGCGAACACCGATTCGCGCTACTACGGCGGCGGCGACATCGGCAATGACGGCGGCGCCGTCGCCCATGATCAGCCCTCGCACGGTGAGGCGCAGTCCGTTCTGTTGACCCTGCCGCCGCTTGCCACGGTGATGCTGCGCGCGGAGGGCTGAGATGGCATGGCCTGACCGCCTGCTGGCGGGCTCGCCCTATCCGCTGGGCGCAACCTGGGACGGGCTCGGCACCAACTTCGCGGTATTCTCCGCTCACGCCACCAAGGTCGAGCTCTGCATTTTCGATCCGTCGGGACGCCGCGAGATCGTGCGCTTCCAGCTGCCGGAATGCACTGACGAGGTCTGGCACGGCTACATGCCCAACGCACGCGCCGGCCTCATCTACGGCTATCGCGCCTACGGACCCTACGAGCCGCAGCACGGCCATCGTTTCAATCATCACAAGCTCCTGCTCGATCCGTATGCCAAGCGCATCGCCGGCGAATTGCGGCCGTCGGACGCGCTCTACGGCTACCGGGTGAACTCGCCGCGCGCCGATCTGTCCTTCGATCGCCGCGACAGCGCCCCGGGCATGCTGAAGGCCGTCGTCACCGACGACAGCTTCAACTGGGCCGATGACAGGCCGCCCAACGTGCCGTGGTCCGATACGGTGATCTACGAGACCCACGTGCGCGGGCTGAGCATGCTGCGCCAGGACCTGCGGCCCAACGAACGCGGTACCTTTGCAGCCCTCCGCGATCCGCACTTCATTGACCACATCAGGCGGCTCGGCGTCACTGCCGTCGAGCTGATGCCGGTCAATGCCTTCGTGCAGGACCGCTACCTGCTGCAGCAGGGCCTGCGCAACTACTGGGGCTACAATACCATCGGCTTCTTCGCCCCTGAGCCGCGCTACCTGTCGGACAACACGCTCGATGAGATGCGCATCGCCGTCCGCCGTCTGCACGCCGCAGGCATCGAGCTGATCCTCGACGTCGTCTACAACCACACGGCCGAGGGCAGCGAGCTCGGACCGACGCTTTCGTTCCGCGGTCTCGACAATGCCAGCTACTATCGCCTGGTCGCCGACAATCCGCGCCATTGCGTCAACGACACGGGCACCGGCAATACAGTGAACCTTTCGACGCCGCGCGTGTTGCAGATGGTGATGGATTCGCTGCGCTACTGGGTGACCTCGTTCCATGTCGACGGCTTCCGCTTCGACCTCGGCGTGACCTTGGGCCGCGAGGGGCACGGCTTCGATCCCGGCTCCGGCTTCTTTGACGCCATCCGCCAGGACCCGGTTTTGTCGCGCGTAAAACTGATCGCCGAGCCGTGGGACGTCGGGCCGGGCGGCTACCAGCTCGGCAACCATCCGCCGGGCTTCGCCGAATGGAACGATCGGTTTCGCGACGGCATCCGCCGCTACTGGCGCGGCGACGAAGGCCAGCGCTCGGATTTTGCCGGCCGCCTCGCCGGCTCCGCCGACTTCTTCGACAGGCGGGCGCGCCGGCCGTGGGCGTCGATCAACTATGCCGCCAGCCACGACGGCTTCACCCTGGCCGACACGGTGAGCTACGCCGAGCGCCACAACGAGGCCAATGGCGAGGACAACAACGATGGCCACGCCGACAACTACTCGGCCAACTGGGGCGCCGAGGGCGTGAGCGACGATCCCGCTATCCTCGATACGCGCCAGCGCCTGCAGCGGGCGCTGCTTGCCACCGTATTCCTGGCCCAGGGCACCCCGATGATGCTGGGCGGCGACGAGTTTGGCCGCACCCAGAAGGGCAACAACAACGCCTACTGCCAGGACAACGAGATCTCGTGGATCGACTGGAAGCAGGCCGAGAGCGAGGAGGGAAGAAGCCTCACCCGGTTCGCCGCCCGGATCGTCGCCTTGCGCCGCCGCCACGCGGTGTTGCGGGCCGGCCGCTTCATGCATGGCCATGACCAGCTGGTCGATGGTATTCGCGACATCGCCTGGTTCGATGTTTCCGGCGAGCAGGTCTCCAACGATTCATGGAACAATCCGAAGGAGCAGCGCCTCGTGCTGCGCCTTGCCGGCCGCAACGGCGACGGTGCGATCTCGATCCTGACGGCGTTCTTCAACGCGACGGGCGAGCCGCAGCTCTTTCGCCTGCCGCCACCCGGCCGGCCGGCGCGCCTGCTGCTGGACAGCGCCGAGCCTGACGCGCCCGAACGCTACCTCAGCAGCGACGACCTGATGATCGGTCCGCGCAGCGTCGCGCTCACCTTGAGCAGCCTCAAGGATCGCTCACCATGACCGGCTTTGCGCGCGACCTGCCGTTCGGCGCCACCCTGGTCGATCCAGGCCATACGCGCTTTCGCCTGTGGGCTCCCGGCCAGCCCGAGGTGGCCGTCGCCGTCGAGGGTCTCGGCGTCGTGCCGATGACGCGCGATGCCGAAGGCTGGTTCGAGGCCGAAGCGCCGTGCGGGGCCGGCGCGCGCTATCGCTACCGCCTGGCCGACGGCCTCGCCGTGCCCGATCCCGCGTCACGTGCCCAGGATCGCGACGTGCACGATCCCAGCCTGGTCGTCGATCCGCGCGCCTATCGCTGGCGGCATCCCGACTGGCGCGGCCGGAAATGGCCGGAGGCGGTGCTCTACGAGCTGCATGCCGGCAGCCTGGGCGGCTTCGCCGGTGTCGCGGCAAGGCTGCCCGATCTCGCCCGGCTCGGCATCACCGCGGTCGAGCTCATGCCGGTCAACGACTTCCCCGGCCAGCGCAACTGGGGGTACGACGGCGTGCTGCCCTTCGCGCCCGATGCCGCCTATGGCGCGCCTGACGATCTGAAGGCGCTGGTCGATGCCGCGCACGGTCACGGCCTGATGATCTTCCTCGACGTCGTCTACAACCACTTCGGGCCTGACGGGAACTACCTGGCTGCCTATGCGCCGGGCTTCTTCCGCGCCGACGTCGCGACGCCATGGGGCGCTGCCATCGATTTCCGCCGGCCCGAGGTGCGCCGCTTCTTCATCGAGAACGCGCTCTACTGGCTGATGGAATATCGCTTCGACGGCCTGCGCTTCGATGCCGTGCACGCCATCGCCGCCCCCGACTGGCTCGACGAGATGGCGGCCGAGGTCCGTGCCACCGTCGAGCCCGGCCGCCATGTCCATCTCGTGCTCGAGCATGACGGCAACGTCGCCGACCACCTGCGCCGCGGCTTCGATGCCCAGTGGAACGATGATGGCCATCACGTCCTGCACGTCCTGCTGACCGGCCAGGCCGATGGCTACTACGCCGACTATGCCGAGCGGCCGGCCGAGCGCCTGGCGCGCTGCCTCGGCGAAGGCTTCGTCTACCAGGGCGAGCCCTCGCCCTATCGCAAGGGCCAGTGCCGCGGCACGCCCAGCGCCGACCTGGCCCCCACCGCCTTCGTGCTGTTCCTGCAGAACCACGACCAGGTCGGCAACCGTCCCTTCGGTGATCGGCTGGTCGAGCGCGCCGATGCCGCGACGCTCGAGGCGGCGATCGCGCTGCAGCTTCTCTGCCCGCAGATCCCGCTGATCTTCATGGGCGAAGAGGGCGCGAGCCGCACGCCCTTCCTCTTCTTCACCGACCATCACGGCGAGCTCGCCAAGGCGGTGCGCGAGGGGCGGCGGCGCGAATTCGCAGGCTTCGCCGGCTTCCACGACGGCGAGACGGCCGAGTCGATCCCCGATCCCAATGCGCTTTCGACCTTCGAAAGCAGCCGTCCGGTTGCCGCCGACGCCGACCGCCGCGCGCTCTACCGGCGCCTGCTGGCGCTGCGCGCTGCGGCCCTGGTGCCGCATCTCGACGGAGCGCGATCGATCTCGGCGAAGGCCGGCGGTCCGGCCTGCGTCGCGGCGCGGTGGCGGCTCGGCAACGGTGCGGTGCTGGCGCTGGTCAGCAACCTCGGCCGCGACGACTGTCCGGTCGATCCGCCGAAGGGCGATCTGTTGTTCGAAACCCGCGCTGGCGCCAGCGAAGACGTTCGCGCCGGCCGACTCGCAGGACCTGCGACCGTCGCCTTCCTGGAGCCGGCGGGATGAACGAGGAAGCGGTCCTGGCCCGTGCCCGGTCGGCCGGCGTGGCCGTCGACTGGACCGATGCCACGGGCCGCCCGCAAAGGGTCAGGACCGAATCGCTGCGCCGGCTCCTCGACGCGCTGAACGGCGTCGATGCACCGGTCGGCGTGCCGCCGCTGGTGACGGCGCGTCTTGGCCGGCCGATCGCGATCGCCGGCGTCGACGGCGACCATGCCGCCGAGTTGGTCCTGGAGGATGGCGACAGGAAATCCGTTGCCTTGCGTGACGGCGCGCTGCCCGGCATCGGGCGGCTGGGCTATCACCGCCTGCGCTTTGCCGATCGCGAGGTCACGCTGGCCGTGGCGCCGCCGCGTTGCGTCACCTTGCAGGATGTCGGCGCCGGCGAGCGCATGTGGGGTGTCGCGGCCCAGGTCTATGGCCTGCGCCGCGCCGGCGACGGTGGCATCGGCGACGCCGGCGCCGTGCGCGAGCTTGCCGAGGCCGCGGCGCGGCACGGCGCCGATGCGGTGGCCCTCAGCCCGGTGCACAGCCTGTTCCCGCACGATCCTGCGCGCTACGGCCCCTACTCGCCGTCGAGCCGGCTGTTCCTCAATCCGCTCTACGCCGATCCGTCGGCCACCTTCGCTTCCACCCCCGTCGTCTCGGACGAAGCGCTGGAACGCGCGAGCTTGATCGATTGGTCCGCCGCCGGCACCGCCAAGTTCACCCGCTTCAAGGCCCTGTTCGACGCGTTCGACCAGGTCGACACGCCGCTCTTGCGCGAGTTCGAGCGCTTCGTCGCCGACGGCGGCGAGGCGCTCGGCCAGCATGCCCGCTTCGAGGCTGAGCAGGCGGGCGATTCCGAGCGCTATCACCTTTTCCTGCAATGGATCACGGCCCGCTCGTTCCTTGCCGCCCAGCAGGCGGCCAAGGCCGCCGGCATGCGCATCGGCCTTCTGAGCGACCTTGCGATCGGCATGGACCGCACCGGCAGCCATGCCTGGGCGCGCCAGTCCGAGCTGCTGATGGGCCTGTCGATCGGCGCGCCGCCCGATGCCTTCAACCCGCACGGCCAGGATTGGGGCCTGACCGGCTTCTCGCCGCGCGCCCTGATCGCGACCGGCTTCGGACCCTTCCTCGCCACCTTGCGCGCCGCGCTCGCCTGGTCGGGCGGCGTGCGCATCGACCACATCATGGGCCTGATGCGTCTGTGGCTGATCCCGCGCGGCCAGCCGGCGGGCGAGGGCGCCTATCTCGCCTATCCCGTGGAAGACCTGCTGGCTCTGCTGGCGCTCGAATCGCATCGCCACGGCGCGGTGGTGATCGGTGAGGATCTCGGCACCGTGCCGCCCGGCTTCCGCGCCCGGCTGCGCCGCGCCGGCATTGCCGGCATGGACGTGCTGTGGTTCGAGCGCACGCGCCTGCACTTCAAGAAGCCCTCGCGCTGGCGCGCCGACGCCGTCGCCATGACCACCACGCACGACCTGCCCACCGTCGCCGGCTGGTGGAAGGGCGAGGACATCCGCACGCGCCGCGCGCTCGGCCTCGGCACGCCCGGCGAGGATCAGGCGCGCCAGCAGGATCGCGCGCGGCTGTGGCGGGCCTGCGCCAAGGCCGGGCTTGACGGGGAGATGCCGTCGATCGACCAGCCGGCGCGGGCCGTCGATGCGGCGCTGGGCTACGTCGCCCAGTCGCCCTCGCCCTTGATGCTGGCGCCGCTGGAAGATCTGCTGGGGCTCGCCGAGCAGCCCAACCT
>Ga0081539_10003654_pt1 | contig 18513 bp, 18 predicted proteins | sample TabmetS4T2R2_FD_71023 | JGI IMG/M metagenome (GOLD analysis project Ga0081539, IMG submission 71023) | Tabebuia heterophylla rhizosphere microbial communities from the University of Puerto Rico - S4T2R2 | ecosystem: Host-associated > Plants > Roots > Rhizosphere ...
GCTGGGCGCGGTCTTCCTCCAAGAGGCGGTCGCGAGCGGCGGGCTGCCAGCCGGGCTGCCGCACACGGATCCGGCCTTCTACCTCCAGCAGGCGGCGCACTGGGCCCGGCAATACATCTCGAGCGCCGACGACGCCGCCGACACGCTCAACCTCTACGACGTCAGCGGGCTCGCGCACTACGAGCTCCACAAGGCGATCGGGCAGGCCGGGAATCCGTCCGGGCTCGAGGTCACGAAGGCCGACCTCGTCGCGGACCTGAAGAAGGCCCTCGACGGCGCCACCGCCAAGGCCGCCTCCGACCCGTTCCAGTTCGGCTTCCCGTGGGCGACCTGGGACACGGCCTCGCACGGCACGGGGCTTGCCGTGATGGCGCGCGAGTACGCGCAACTGACGGGCTCGACGGCCTACGTCGACTGGAGCCAGCGGTGGCTCGGGAACGTCCTCGGCGCGAACGCCTGGGGCACGTCGCTGATCGTCGGCGACGGGACGACGTTCCCGCACTGCATCCACCACCAGGTCGCGAACCTCGTCGGCTCGCTGAACGGAACGAGCCCGATCCTCAAGGGCGCAGTCGTCGAAGGCCCGAACGGGACGCTCTACACCGGCTTCCTGACGGGGATGAACAACTGCCCGCCCGACGACAGCGACCCGTTCGCGCAGTTCAACTCGAACCAGGCGAAGTTCCGCGACGACATCGAGTCGTTCTCGACGGTCGAGCCGGCGGTCGACCTGTCGGCGACGTCGCCGCTCGCGTTCGCGTGGCAGACGGTGACGCCGCCGCCTCCGCCTCCCGGTGGCGGCGGCCCGACGACCGTCGTCTCGATCCAGTTCGACGACGGCAACGCCGACCAGATCGGCGCGCTGCCGATCCTGAACGCGCACGGGATGCACGCGACCTTCTACGTCAACTCCTCGTTCGTCGGCGACTCGGCGCACATGTCTTGGGCGCAGCTCGGCGACCTCTTCGCGGCCGGCAACGAGATCGCCGGGCACACGCTCACGCATGCGCACCTGAAGCACCTGAAGACCGCGGACGCGCGGCACGAGGTCTGCGACGACCGCGTCGCGCTCTACAACCACGGCCTCCAGCCGACCTCGTTCGCATACCCGTTCGGCGAGTTCGACGCAGGCGTGAAGCAGATCGTCCACGACTGCGGCTACAACAGCGGCCGCGGCGTCTCGGGCGTCGACGACCGGAGGACGTTCGCCGAGACGATCCCGCCGCTCGACGCCTACGCCACCCGCACGCCGCCGAACCCGAAGCAGGGGACGACGGTCGCCACGATCGAGGGCTACGTCACGGCTGCCGAAACGCACGGCGGCGGCTGGGTGCAGCTCGTCTTCCACCATCTTTGCGACGGCTGCGACGCCTACTCGATCTCGCCGGCGAACCTCACGGCGCTGCTCGACTGGCTCCAGCCGCGGGCCGCGTCGGGGACGGTGGTCGAGACGACGACGCAGGTGATCGGAGGGCCGCTGAACCCGCCGGTGCCTGGCTAGCCGGAGAACCGCGCGACCAGCTCGCGCGCGTAGACGTCCTCCCAGCGCTCGCTGGGGTGCGCCGCCGTGTACTCCTTGTCGAGCCTGACGAGGGTGTAGACGAGTTCGCTGCGAACCGGCTTCGTGCCGAGGAGGTCCGGCAGCTCCGAGTGTTCGAGGAGCCAGTCGGCGTACCACGACGCCCAGTCGGGGTCGTCGCCGTCCGTGATCCGGAAGACGACGTGGTGCGTCTCGGACGCCTCGTGCAGGAGGTCGGCGATCTCGCGCGGGCTCGTCACTTCGGCAGGCCCTGGTCGTTCGTGTCGAGCGTCTGTGTCTCGAACTTGGTCAGGAAGGCCGCGAGTCGGCCGTCAGGGTACTCGACGAGCGTCCCGCCGTCCTGCCAGATCCCGTCCGACGGCTGGTGGATCCCGGGCGGGTCGCCCTGGTTCATGTGGATGTCGTGGACGCCCCGGCCGGTCGTGTACGGAGCGCCGAACACGAAGAGGCGCGAGCTTCCCTGGATCACGCGCTCGAGCTCGTCGAGGGCGTTGTCGCCCGTGCTGTCGGTCCACTGCTCGAGCCGCAAGTTGAGGAGCTCGCGCAGGCGCTCGAGGAGCGGGTTGAACACGAACGTCAGGCAGCCGAGCCGCGGATGGAGGAGCGGGTTCCGGACGTAGTCGAGAGCGCCCGACGTCGAGTTTCGCGCGAGTTGGTGCCATCCCGCCGTGAGGCCGCCGAGTGGGAAGAGCGTCCGATCGAGCGAGGGCAGCGATCGGTACTGCACCTTGATTCCGCTCGGCGTCGCCACGTCGACGGCCCCCTCGTAGAGGCCGGCCGGCGTCTGGATGTAGAGCTTGCCGTGGTAGTAGGTCCCGAAGTTGGTCGGGTCCTCTCGCGCGAAGTGGTCGAGGGTGCCGACGACGACGCCGTAGTTGGGAAGCACGGGGTGAACGTCTCACCGGCCTGCGCCTGTTGTCAAGCGCCGGCGGCGTGACAGAATCGCGCGATGGCCGTCGAGCATCAGACGATGCGGCTGGCGCGCGACGGCGGGACGCCTGCCCGGACCCGACCCGAGCACCCGATGTTCCCAGGCGGCATGGAGGTGGGGGACGAGGAGCTCGAGGCGCTCGAGCGGGTCATCCGGAGCCGCAACCTCTTCCGCTACTACGGCGTCGGCGACGGGCCGAACGAGGTCGAGGCGTTCGAGCGGGAGTTCGCGGAGCACTTCGGCGCGCGGCACGCGCTCTGCGTCAACGCGGGCTCCGCGGCGCTCATCTGCGGGCTGATCGGCGCGGGCGTCGGGCCCGGCGACGAGGTCGTCGTTCCGGCCTACACGTGGAACGCGACGCCGAACGCGGTCATCGCAGCGGGAGCCATGCCCGTCCTGGCGGAGATCGACGACTCGCTGTCGCTCGATCCGGCGGACGTCGAGCGCCGGCTCACAGCGCGGACGAAGGCGATCCTGCCCGTCCACATGCGCGGCGCGCCGGCCGACATGGGTGCGCTCGTCCGACTCGCCGAGGAGCACGGGCTCGTCCTCGTCGAGGACGCGTGCCAGTCGGCGGGCGCGTCGTTCGACGGCCGGCGGCTCGGAACGTTCGGCGACGCGGGCGCCTTTAGCCTCCAGTTCAACAAGATCATCACGACGGGCGAGGGCGGCGTGCTGATCACCGACCGCGACGACCTCTACGACCTCGCGATCGACGTCCACGACTGCGCCGGGTCGGTCCGCCGGGGAGCGGGGCTGCCGCGGTTCCCGGGCTGGAACTTCCGGGCGCCGGAGCTGATCGGCGCGGTCGCGCGCGTGCAGCTGCGGCGGCTCGACGGCCTGCTCGAGCGGATGCGCGCCGCGCACCGGCGGCTCTCGGCGCACGTCGCGGAGCTTCCGGGCCTGACCCTGCGGCGCGCGAACGACGACGGCGGGGACGCAGGAATCGCGCTCGTCGCGTTCGCGGAGACCGCAGCGCTCGCGCGCGAGGCCGTCGAGGCGTTGCGGGCCGAGGGCGTGGGCGCGATGCAGATCTACTCGCCCGACGTCGTCGACCTGCACGTCTTCGCCTACTGGAAGCCGGTGCTCGATCGGCTCGACGGGCCGCCGGACTGCCCGCGCACGCTCGAGCTGCTCGAGCGGACGATCCACCTCGACCTCTCGCCGCTGAACGACGAGCAGGACCTCGCCGAGATCGAGCTCGCGCTGACGAAGGTGGCGACCCAGGTGCTCGCTTGAGGGTGCGGGTGGCGGTCGTGGGCGGCGGTCTCGTCGCCCAGGCCGAGCACCTCCCGTACCTCTCGCAGTTCCGCGACCGGTTCGAGCTCGCGGCGCTCGTCGAGCCGAGCGAGAGGGTTCGCGAGGCGCTCGCGGCGCGGTACGGGATCCCGCGCACGTTCGGCGACTACCGCCGTGCTCTCGACGCCGGTGGACTCGACGCGGTCGTGATCTGCTCACCGGCTGGGACGCACGCGGAGGTCGCCCTCGCGGCCTTGGACGCCGGCCTGCACGTCTTCGTCGAGAAGCCGATGTGCCTCACGCTCGCCGACGCCGACGCGATCGTCCCAGCCCGCGACCGCGCCGGGAAGGTCGTCCAGGTCGGGTACATGAAGCGCTTCGACCCCGCCTACGAGCTGCTGCTCGAAGAGCTTCCGCCGTCGGCGGCGGGGTTGCGCTACGTCTCGGTCGTCGTCAACGACCCCGAGTTCGCGCCGTTCTTCACGCAGGGCGAGATCGTCCGCGGCGAGGTGCCGCGGGAGGTCGTCGAGGCGACGCGGCGCGCCGAGAGCGAACAGGTCGAGGCCGCGGTCGGCGAAGGCTCGCCCGAGGTCGTGACGGCCTTCTCGGAGGCGTTCCTGGGCTCGCTCGTCCACGACGTGAACCTCGTCCACGGCGCCCTCGAGCGGCTCGGCGAGCCGTTGCCCGCCGAGGTCGTCGGCGGCTCCTGGTGGGCCGGTGGCCGCGCGGTCGCCGGGTCGGTGCGCCTGGCGAGCGGCGCCCGCTGGGACAGCGCCTGGATCCAGATCCTCGGCGTGTGGGAGTACCACGAGGCCGTCCTGTTCATGTTCGACGACCGGGTGCAGCGGCTGACGTTCCCCTCGCCGTGGCTGAAGCAGTCGCCGACGCGGTACGAGCGGACGACGACCGACGAGGGCCGCGCTCTGGCGGTAGCCGAGCGGTACGAGGAGAGCTTTGCTCGGGAGCTGTTGCATTTCCACGCGTGCGTCGTCGACGGTATCGAGTGTCGGACGCCGCCGGAGCAGGCGCGACTCGACATCGACGTGCTGACCCGGATGTTCCTCGCCTCGCGGTGAGGGCGGCGATCGTCGGCGGCGGGTTCGTCGGCCGCGTGCACGCGCGGGCGCTGGCGCAGCTCGGGGTCGAGCTCGTGGGCGTCTGGGGGCGTCACGACGACCTCGCGGCTCGGCTCGAGGGCGAGCGGCCCGACGTGCTCCACGTCTGCACGCCGAACGCGCTCCACGCCGAGCAGGCGCTCGCAGCACTCGGCCGGGGGATTCACGTCGTCTGCGAGAAGCCGCTCGCGGTGTCGAGCGAGGAGGCGGTGCGGATGGTCGAGGCGGCGGCGCACGCCGGGCTCGTCGGGGCGACGTGCTACCACGTGCGCGGGTATCCACAGGTCGAACGGATGCGCCATACGGTCGCCGAGGGCGAGCTCGGCGAGGTTCGGTTCCTGCACGGGCGCTACCTCTGCGACGACGTGCTCCACGGCGAGGGCGGGTGGCGCGTGCGGCCCGAGTCGTCCGGGCCGTCGTACGTCGTCGCCGACCTAGGGACGCACTGGCTCGACCTCGCGGAGCACGTCACCGGCCTCCGCGTCCTGGAGGTGCGTGCCGAGCTCCGCGGCGCGCCGCTCGAGGACACGGCGATGCTGCTCCTCCGGCTCGAGGGCGGCGCGACGGGGTCGCTGCTGCTCTCGGCCGGCGCGGCGGGTCGGAAGAACCAGCTGCTCTTCGAGTGCGAGGGCTCGCGCGGCGGCCTGACCTGGGACCAGGAGCGGCCGGACGAGTTGCTCGTGCGCCACGCCGACGCGCCAACCGAGCTCGTGCTGAAGGACGCCGCGACGAGCCGGCTCGCGTGGTATCCAGCCGGCCACGGCGAGGGCTACGGTGAGGCGTTCGCGAACGGCTTCCGCGAGGTCTACCGCGCGATCGCGGGCGAGGAGCACGAGCCGTTCCCCACGTTCGAGGACGGCCACCGAGGCGTGCGAGCCGTGGAGGCGGCTGTCGCGAGCGCGAGGAGCGGCGATTGGGTCGAGGTCTAGAAACCGCGTGTCCCGAACGGCCAATTGTGCGGCGCGACCTCGCCACGCAAGATCTCCGTGTGCCCGATCAAGCGGTCACGGAAGAGTTCGCGGACGACGAACCGCCCCGGATCGTCGTCCGCGCCGAGCACATCGCCGGCGAATGGACGAACTGGGCGCGCGTCGCCCATGCGAAGCACGAGTTCACGATCGACTTCGTCCGCATAGACCCTTTCGCACGCCGCGGCATCGTCGTCGCGAGAGTCGCCGGATCCGCGAACTTCGTCGACGAGCTCATCAGGACGCTCGGCGTCGTCTGGCACGATTGGGTGAGGAACGCGATGCCGCCGGAGGTGGACGAAGGCGATGGAGGACAACCCCCAGAAGCGCCCTGATCCCTGGTACCAGCCGGGGAAGCATGTGTGGACGACGTCGGATGTGAAGCTGCCGCCCGAGCGGGAGCGTTTGTACGCCGCGATCGACCGCGAGGTAGCCCGCAAGGGGCTCGAGCGCCTACACCGAAGCACGTCGGAGCACGACCGCCTGCCGGACGCGCCGGTACGCGAGCGGCAGCACGAACGCGAGCCCGATCAGGACCAGTGACGCTGCGAGCAGGAGCGACGCGAGCGCGTTCACCTCGGGCGTGATCCCGAACTTCACCTGCGTGTAGATGTAGATCGGCAGGGTGTTGTGCCCGCCGATCAGGAAGAACGTGATGATGAACTCGTCGAGCGAGAGCGTGAACGCGAACAGCGCGCCAGCGAAGACGGCCGGCATGATCAGCGGCAGGACGACGTGCCGTAACCGGCGCAGCGTATTTGCGCCGAGGTCGGCCGCCGCCCGCTCCAGCGAAATGTCGAAGCCCTGGAGCCGCGCCGCCACCAAGAGCAGCACGAACGGCGTCGTATAAACGCTCTGGCCGATCGCCGCGGTCGTCGGCGAGAGCTGCTCGTGCAGCACGTTGGTGAAGAAGACGAGCAGCGAGACCCCGATCAGCAGGCCGGGGATCATGATCGGCAGCGTCATCCCGACGCGGATCCCGGTTCGGAACGGCAGCCGCGACCGAACCAGCGGAAACGCCGCCGCCGTCCCGACGATCGTCGAGACGATCGTCACCGTCACGGCCACGCGCAAGGTCGTCGTCAGCGCGTCGCGGATCTGGTAGTCGCCGAACACCTGGCCGTACCACTTCCCTGTCCAGCCGGTGAAGGGGAAGGTCCCGTACCGGTTCGCGTTGAAGCTGAACGCCACGAGCAGCGCGATCGGCGCGAACAGGAAGAGGTAGACGAGGAGCGCCCAGCCGCCGAGCAGCCAACGTACGAGACCCGCCCGCGGCGAGACGATCTCCGCCTCACGCGCCATACGCGTCCTCGACCTCGAGCGACCGGCGGAAGATGACGAGCAGGACGACGATCAGCGCCGCGATCAAGAGCGCCGCCGCAGCGCCGCGTGTGTACTGACCGCCGACGAAGAAGTTCGCGATCAGGTTTCCGATCATCACGCCCTTCGCTCCGCCGACGAGCTGAGGCGCGAGGTACTCGCCGAGGATCGGGATGAAGACGAAGATGACGGCGGTCGTGATCCCCGGCTTGATCTGCGGGAGCAGGATCTTCCGCATCGCCTTGGCAGGCGTCGCGCCGAGGTCCATCGCCGCCTTGAACTGATCCCAGTCGAAGCGCTCGAGCGACGCGTACAGCGTCAGCGCCGCGAACGGGAAGTAGAGGTAGACGAGGACGAGCACGACCGCCGGCCGGTCGTAGAGGAAGAACGAGACCGGGTGGTCGGTGACGTGCGCCCACCCGAGGAACCGGTTCACGGCGCCCTTCTCGCCGAGGATGTTGAGCCACGAGTAGACGCGCAGCAGGTAGCTCGTCCAGAAGGGCAGGATCACGAGCACGAGCAGGACGCGCTGCATTCGCTTCGGCACGTAGCGCGCCAGCCAGTAGGCGAACGGGAAGGCGATCGCGATCGTCAGCGCTGTCGAAAGAGCCGCGACCCAGGCGGTGGCCCAGGTCGTCGTGACGTACGTCGAGACGCTGAAGAAGTAGCGGTAGTTCCCGAACGTCCACTGGTGGACGACGTTGTAGTCGACGACCTTCCAGAAGCTGTACGCGACGATCAGCCCGAGTGGGACGGCGAAGAACGCGCCATACAGCACGAGCGCCGGCAGGAACCCCGCGTACTGCGTGAGCGAGAGCCGCCGCCTCGCCGCCTCGGCGCCGCGAGGCTGTGCCGGCGAGACGGCAGCTCCTGAGCTCATCTAGGCCCCGAACACCTCGTTGAAGGCGTCCGTATATGCCTGCTCGTTCCCGGCCGGACCCTTGATCGTCATCTCGAGGGCCTTTTCCGGCTGGTTGTAGAGGAGGCGCCGCGCGCGGTCGCCGTGCCCCTGGTTCACGAGCAGCTTGTACGCCTTCTCGTTGAACAGCGGCCGCCCGTTCGTGAGGAAGTTCTTCGCGATCCACGGAGCCTGCTGCATCGCGTTCTCGAACGGGATGAACGCGTCCTTGTTCTTCGACGCGGAGACGATCTGCTCGGAGTCGATGAAGCCGATCGTCCCCTCCTTCGGGTAGGCGGGCTTGACGACCGGCCCGCCCGCGTCCTTCACGCGGTCGTCGGTGCCGAGGTTCGTGATCCCGATCCAGGCCGACTCGTCCGCCAAAGCCCGCACCACCTCGTTGTTCTGTGAGGCGAGCTTGAGGACGTTCGGCTTGAAGTCGTCGAGCCACGACTTCGCGTCCTTGATCTGGCTCGTCGACATCGAGTACGGCTTGGCGGCGCCGGTCGCCTTCGCGGCGATCGCCATCATGTCCGTCGGGATGTTCTCGAGCGAGATCTTCCCGCGGTACTTCGGGTCGAGGAGCGCGTGCCACGAATCGGGCACGGTCTTCACGTACTTCGGGTTGTAGTAGATCTGGACGGTCGACCACGAGAACGGGTAGCCCATGTAGTTCGAGCCGTCCTGCCAGAACGGGAACGTCCTAGCGATCGAGTACAGCTGCTTCGAGGAGCCGACCTCCGAGAGATCGAACGACTCCGTCAGCCCGTCCTTGTTGTACTTGGGCACCCAGAGCGCGTCCCCGGAGACGATGTCGAACTGGGACCCGGTCTGCTTGATCTTCAGGTACGCGTCCGCGTTGTCGCTGAAGAGCTGCGGTCGCCCGCGGATCCCGGTCGACTTCTGCACCGCCGCGAGCTGGTCGTTCGCGTAGTGGTCGGACCAGGTCAGCATGTTCACGGTGCGCGACTTCTTCGCGCCGCCGCCGGCGCTGCCCGACGACGCCTTCTTCTTCCCGCTCGAGCCGCAGCCGGCGAGGTACAGGCCGACCGTCGAGACCGCGCCTGCCTGCAGCAGGCCGCGGCGGGTCACCCGCTTCTCCTCCGTCACGTGCCTCCTCCTTTCTCGGGTTCGCTTTCGTCCAGCAGGACCGCGTCGCCCGGCTGCCACCAGAGGGCGATCTCCATGTCGGGGACGAGGTCGCTGGCCGCGAGGTGGTCGCGGCCCGAGAGGACCGCGACCATCGGCACCGGAACCGCGTCGCACGCCACCGCGACCCGGGTCAGGCTGCCGAGGAACGACGTCTGGACGATGCGTCCGCGCAGCGTCTCCACCGGCGCGTCGCCCGAGGCGGACAGGTGGATCGACTCCGGGCGAACCATCAGCGTGGCCCGGCCTCGACCGCCTGCGGGCGGAGGAGCGGCGCACGGGACCGGTGTCCCGTCCGCCAGGTAGACCCGCCCGTTGGTCGAGCGGGAGAGGTCGATGTCGACGAAGTTCGACTCCCCGATGAAGTCGGCGACGAAGCGCGAGTTCGGACGGCGGTAGATCTGCTCGGGCGTGCCGATCTGCTGGATCCGGCCGTCGCTGAGGACGGCGATGCGCGTCGCCATCGACATCGCCTCCTCCTGGTCGTGGGTGACGTAGACGAAGGTCGTGCCGATCTCGCGGTGGATCTGCGCGAGCTCGATCTGGAGGCGCTTCCGCAGCTTGAGGTCGAGTGCGCCGAGCGGCTCGTCGAGCAGCAGCACCGCGGGGCGGTTGACGAGGGCGCGGGCGACCGCGACGCGCTGCTGCTGGCCGCCCGAGAGCTGCGAGGGCAGCCGGTCGGCGAGCTGCTCGAGGCCGACGAGGGCAAGCGCCTCCTCGATCCGGGTCTTCGCGTCGCGGCTCGGGATGCGCGCCATCTTGAGCCCGAAGCCGACGTTGTCCCCGACGGTCATGTGCGGGAAGAGCGCGTACGACTGGAAGACGGTGTTCACGCTCCGCTTGTGCGGCGGCAGCCGGTCGACGCGCTCGCCGCGGATCCAGATCTCGCCCTCGGTCGGCGCCACGAAGCCGCCGATCAGGTTCAGCGTCGTCGTCTTCCCGCAACCCGACGGGCCGAGCAGGCAGAAGAACTCGCCCTCGGCGATCTCGAGCGACGTCGGCTCGAGCGCGAGCTGCGTGCCGTAGCGCTTCGAGACGCCGCGGAGGCCGATCGCCGCCGGCTCGCTCATCCGGGGCACCCGCACGAGCGGCGGCGGACGAGCTCGACCGGGACGGTGACGGCGCGGTACGGGCGGTCGCCGTCCTGCATCGACTCGACGAGGAGCGCCGCGGCTGCACGGCCGACCTCGGCGGGGTCGTAGCCGACCGCTGTGAGCGGCGGCTCGAGCAGGTCGCCGAAGTACGGGTCGTCGAAGCAGACGAGCGCGAGGTCGTCGGGAAGGGCGACGCCGCCGGCGCGGCACGCGGCGAGGCAGCCGAGCGCGAGCTCGGCGCTCGACGCGACGACGGCGGTGGGCGGGGTCGCGAGGTCGAGCAGCTCGTCGGTTCCGGCCCGGCCGCTGTCGACGGTCCAGCGGCAGTGCCGCTCGTATCCCGCCGCGACGCGGAGGCCGTTCCGGCGCATCGCCTTGCGGAACGCCCGCAGCCGCTCGGCGCCGCTCGTCTCCGCGAGCGAGCCGGCGAGGATCGCGATCCGCTCGTGCCCGTGCTCGGCGAGGTGCTCGACGAGGAGGCGAATCCCGGGCTCGTTGTCGAGCGCGACGCTCCCCGCGCCGGCGCGCCAGACGAGGCTGTCGAAGAAGACGCAGGGCGTGTCAGAGCCGCCCGCGACCTCGTGGAAGCGCTTCGGCGAGAGGCCGGTCGTCGCGACGAGCAAGCCGTCGACCCGCTGGTCGAGAAGCGTCCGAAGCGCCGCGACCTCCCCGGCCTCGGTCTGCTCGGAGTCCATCAGCATCACGCGGTAGCCGGCTCCTTCGAGCGTGGCTTGGGCGCCTTTCAGCGCCGCCGCGTAGAACGGGCTCGCGACGTCCGGGACGACGAACCCGACGGTGAAGGTCGTGCGCGTCCGCAGCGAGCGCGCGACCGCGGACGGGCGGAAGTCGAGCGCGGCGGCGGCTTGCAGGACGGCCGCGCGGGTCGCTTCCGCCAGCTCGCCGCGGCCGTTGAGCGCGCGCGAGGCGGTGGACGCCGACACGCCCGCGACCTCCGCGACGTCCGCCAGCGTGGCTCCCCGCTTCCGGGGCGACGAGGAGCCGGAACGGGCCTCCCGCAGGCTCATCAATCGATTGCGCAAGCGATTGCGACGCTGACATACTCGCCGCGGCCCTGTCAAGGTTCGGAGGTCGGGTGCGGATCGGCGTCGCTGGGCTCGGTGGCATGGGCGTCGTCCATGCTCGAAACGCGCTCACACTGGACGGCGTCGAGCTCGTCGCAGTGGCTGCGGCTCGGCCCGGACGCGCCGAGGAGGTGGCTCGCGAGCTCGGCGTGCGCGCGTGCTCGTACGACGAGCTGTTCGCGGCCGACGACGTCGAGGGCGTGGTGGTGGCGGCTCATTCGGTCGACCATGCGCGGGTGGGCATCGCGGCGCTCGCGGGCGGGAAGCACCTGCTGCTCGAGAAGCCGGGCGCGACGACGCTGCGCGACCACGCGGCGCTTCGGGCGGCGGCTCTTGCTGCGCCCGAGCTCGTCGTGCAGGTCGCGTACATGCGCCGTCACGACCTGGCGTTCGTCGAGGCGCGGCGGCTCGTGTCGGTCGGGGCCGTCGGCACGCCGCTCACGGTGCTGATGACGAGCCGCGACATGGAGTGGCCGGAGGGCGAGGACCCGCGGGACACCGGCGGGTTCCTCCTGGACATGGCCGTCCACGACTACGACACGGCGTGCTGGATGCTCGAGCAGGAGCCGATCGAGGCGTTCGCGGCGCGGCAGGCGGAGGTGTATCCCGAGCTCTGGGACATGGCCGACCTCGACAACGCGCTCGTGACGGTGCGGTTCGCGGGCGGCGCGCTCGCGTCGACGCACGTCTCCCGGACCTGCGTCTACGGGCACGACATCCGCTGCGAGATCGTGGGCACGGACGGGTCCGTTCTGATCGGGAACGCGGCGAGCCGGGACGGCGTGGCGCTCCTGCAAGCCGGCGACGCTCGACTGTTCCCCGCCGACTACCGGACGCGCTTCGCGGACGCGTACCGAGCCGAGCTCGCGGCGTTCGTCGCCGCCTGCCGAGGCGAGGCGCCGCCCGGGCCGAATCTAGACGACGACGCGCGCGCAGTCTCGATCGGCGTGGCCGCGCGGGCGAGCGCCGTCGCCGGGAAGCCGCTCGAGGTCGGCCTCGACTGGCGCTGGCCGTGACGCGGATCGCGAACGTCGCGGCGGTCGCGGTCGTCGTGGCCGTCGTCGCGGCGGCGGGCGTCGACGCGATTCGCGGCCATCCACGGCGGCCCGCACGGGCGCTCCGTCCGGCGGCCGCGGCGCTGGCGAAGGCCGGGATCGGCGGGACGCTCTACTACGTGGACGAGGCGTGCCGCCTGCGCGCGCTCCGGCTGCCGAGCCTGCTGGCGGCGGCGGCGCCGCGGGTGCGCGCGTGCTCGGTCGCGGTGGCGCCGCAGCGCTTGTCGTCGGCGAGCTGGTCGCTCTGGCGGCCGGGCGAGCGGCTCGCGGCGTTCTGCCGGCGCGGCCGGGGCCTCGTGCGCGCCGAGCGCGGCCCGACGCTTCCGTTCATCGTCGGCTGCGCGCCCGCGTGGAGCCACTCCGGCGCGCTGACGCTCGTCCGCCACGGCTCGGTCGTCCAGTTCGTGCCGCACGGCCGCGCGGAGGTCGTGCTCCCCGCCCAGGGCATCCGCGAGGTGACCTGGCTCGGCTCGCGGCTCGTCGTTCTCGAGGGCGACCGCCTGGTGGTGTTCGACGGTGCGAGACCGAGCGCGCAGCGGGCGATGCGGTCCCGCTCGGCGGTCGACCGGCTCCGCGCGAGCCCGCGAGGGAGGTGGGTCGCGGTGCGAGCGGGCCGGAGCGTTCTCGTGCTCGACGAGCGCCTGCGCGTCCGGCGGCGGCTCGCCGCGCTCGCGGTTGCGTGGTCGCCGGACGAGCGCGAGCTGGCGATCGCCCGCGGCGCGCGGATCCTCGTCGAGCGCGGTGGCCGCGTCGTCGCGACGATCCCGCTCGCCGCCCGCGACCTCGCGTGGCGCTGAGCCTGTGGACGTTCCGCGAGCGTTTCGCGCGAAACCGGGGTCAGACCCCGAAGTGCCGCGCGAGCCGCCGAGCCCGCATCGCTCCGTAGTTCGACCGCTCGCCTCCGGACGACCTTTCACGGTTTCGCGCGAAACCGGGGTCAGACCCCGACTGTTGCGCTCGGGCTAGACGCCGGCGTGCGCGCGGAGCCACTCGCGGTTCCGGCGCTGCGCCTCCACGGCCTCGGCCACGTCCTCGTCGGGACGCGGGATCCGGTCCTGCTCGACGACGAGCCAGCCGGAGTAGCCGCTCTCGCGAAGCGCGGCGAAGAACGCGTCGAGGTCGACGTCGCCCGTCCCGAGCTCGACGAACACGCCGCGCCGCCAGGCCTCCGCCATGTCCGCCCGGTCGGCGAGCACGCTCTCCAGGACTGTGCGGCTGTAGTCCTTCACGTGGACGTGGTCGATCCGGTCGCGCCAGTCCCGAAGCGCCTGCACGGGATCGCCGCCGCCGAGCGCGAGGTGGCCCGTGTCGAGCAACAACCCGACGTCGGTGAGCGACAGGAGCCGCTCGATCTCCGCGGGCGTCTCCACGAAGGTGCCCGTGTGGTGGTGAAAGGTCGGCTCGAAGCCGCGCTCCCGCGCCAGCTCCGCGGCCCGCTCGACACCCTCCGCGAGCCGCGCCCAGCCCGCGTCGTCGAGAGACCGACCGCGTCCGGGGTTCGCCAGTCGCTCCGGCGACCCCGCGTCGGCGAGCACCGGCCGGACGGAACCGCCGTCGGCCGCCGCGAACAGGTCGAGCGTCAGAGCCATCGCCGCGAGATCGACGTCCCAGAACGCCGGCTCGCTGAACCGGATCGGGATGTAGCCGCCGGCGAGCGCGAGGCCGTGCCGCGCCAAGTGCTCCCGCAGCGAGGCCCAGTCACCGAGGTAGCCCGGCGGTCCGAGCTCGGTCCCGGAGTAGCCTGCCGACGCGATGGCGTCGAGCACGACCTCGGGGCCCGGCACGTTCGCCAAGATCCCGACCGTGATCTCGAACGCTCCGAAGCTGCACGGCGCGTTGGCGACGCGGATCAGGGGGTCACCAGCGGGACGCGCGGATCCGGCTCGAGGCTCGCCCACGCGTCGCGGATCCACGCGAGCGAAGGATCGTCCGCGGCCGCCATCGAGCGGCGCTCGCCCGCCAAGGCGTTCAGGTAGTAGAGGTCGTACCCGTGCGCGGCGGCCGTCGTGTGGTAGCCGAACGGCACGAGCAGCAGGTCGCCGTCGCGCACGGTCGCCGTCAGGTCGAGGCCGCGCGGCGCGGAGTACAACCGCTGCACCGCGAAGGCCGCCGGGTCGCGCGTCCGGAAGTAGTACGTCTCCTCGAGCACGACCTCGCCCGGCGGGTTGTCCTCGTCGTGCTTGTGCGGCGGATAGCTCGACCAGTTCCCTGACGGCGTGAAGACCTCGACCACGAGCAGCCGCTCGGCCGGGAACTCCGGCTTGACGATGTGGTTGATCTGCCGCGTCGCGTTCCCGGCCCCGCGCACCTCGATCTCGACGTCCCCCGGCCGGACGACGACCGGCTCGCGCGCCCGCTCGCACCGCGCGCCGCACACAGCCACCTCCGCGTCGCCCTCGACGCGATACGAGGAGCCGAGCGGCAGGTAGAGCGCCCACGGCATCCCGTCGAACACCGACGTGCGGCCCCCGAGCTCCCACCGCTCGCCGTCCGCGTCGACCGCGCACCGCCCCCCGAGGACGACGAGCGCCACCTCCTCGCCGTCGGCGCGCCCGTCGAACGGCGCCCGCGCGACGCGGAACGACAGGTGGCTCCAGCCAGCCGACGCCGGCGTCACCTCGGCCCACGACCCCGACCGCAGCAGGAGCTCGCTCACAAGAGGTGCCGCTCCGCCTGCCGCGCCTCCTCGTAAGCCGCACGCGCCTCGCGCACCGACTCCACGGCCGACACCTCGGAAACGGGCACGTCCCACCAGCTCTCGTAGCTCGGGACTCCTTCGTACCGGTCGACCTCGACGTGGATCACGACCGTCGCCGGGTGCTCCTTCGCCTCGCGCAAAGCGCCGCGGAGCTCCTCGACCCCGTTCGCTCGAAGCACCTTCGCCCCGAGCGACGCCGCGTTCGCCGCGAGGTCGACCGGCAGCGCCGCGGTCGCCGGTCCCGAGCTGTCGACGCCGAGCGAGCCGTTCCGCCGCGCCTCGAACCGCGTCCCGAACCCGTCCGTCCCGAGCGACCGCGAGAGTGCGCCGATCGAGTTGAACCCGTGGTTGTCGACGAGCACGACCGTCAGCTTCAGGCCCTCCTGGAGCGACGTGACGATCGCCTCCGAGAGCATCAGGTACGAGCCGTCGCCGACCAGCACGTAGACCTCGCGCTCCGGCGCGGCCATCTTCACGCCGAGCCCGCCTGCGAGCTCGTAGCCCATGCACGAGTAGCCGTACTCGACGTGGTAGCCCTTCGGGTCGCGCGTTCGCCAGAGCTTGTGCAGGTCGCCGGGCATCGAGCCCGCCGCGCAGACGACGACGTCGCTCGGCTCCGAGAACGAGTTGACGGCGCCGATCACCTCGCTCTGCGCCGGCAGCGGCCCGTGACCGAGCCCGTACAACCGCTCGACCTCCCCGTCCCACGCGCGCGCGAGCCGCTCGGCCTCCGCGCGATAGCCGTCGTCGCTCGACCGCCCGTCGAGCGCTTCGGCCAGCTGCCCGAGCACCGTCCGCGCGTCGCCGACGAGCGCGATCCCGCCTTGCTTCAAAGCGTCGAGCTCGGCGACGTTCACGTTCACGAAGCGGACGTCGGGGTTCCGGAAGGCGGTCTTCGACGCGGTCGTGAAGTCCGTCCAGCGCGTGCCGATCCCGACCACGACGTCGGCGGCCGCCGCGATCCGGTTCGCGGCGAGCGTGCCGGTCGCGCCGACTCCGCCGAGCGCGAGCGGGTGGTCGTACGGGAGCGACCCCTTCCCCGCCTGCGTCTCCCCGACGGGGATGCCGGTCCGGTCGACGAGCTCGCGCAGCGCGTCCGCCGCCTCCGAGTAGATCACGCCTCCCCCGGCGACGATCAGCGGCCGGCGCGCGCCCCGAACGAGCGCAGCCGCGGCCTCGACCGAACCCGCGTCGGCGGCAGGCCGTGGAATCCGCCACACGCGTCGCTCGAGGAAGGCCTCGGGCCAGTCGTACGCCTCGGCCTGGACGTCCTGCGGCAGCGCGAGCGTGACGGCGCCGGTCTCCGCGGCGCTCGTCAGCACGCGCATCGCCGACAGAGCGGCTGGGATCAGCTGCTCCGGCCGCCAAACGCGGTCGAAGTACCGAGACACGGGCCGGAACACGTCGTTCACCGACATGTCTCCCGCCCACGGCGTCTCGAGCTGCTGCAGCACGGGGTCGGGACGGCGCGAGGCGAAGACGTCCCCGGGCAGCAGCAGAACGGGGAGCCGGTTCACGGTCGCGAGCGCCGCACCGGTGACCATGTTCGTCGCGCCCGGCCCGATCGACGAAGTGCACGCAAGCGTCCCGAGCCGGTTCCGCATCCGTGCGTAGCCCGCGGCGGTGTGCACCATCGACTGCTCGTTCCGGGCCTGGTAGTAGGTGAGGAGCTCCGGGCTCTCGTAGAGCGCCTCGCCGATCCCGGCGACGTTGCCGTGCCCGAAGATCCCGAAGCAGCCGCCGAAGAAGCGCTGCTCGACGCCGTCGCGCTCGACGTGCTGTGCCGCCAAGAAGCGCACGAGAGCCTGCGCGGTCGTGAGGCGGACGCTCACGTGCCCAACTCTACGCCGGAGAGCCGTTCGGATCGCCTGACGCTAGCCTCCGCGCGTGCCGCGCCGCAACACCCTCGGGTTCGCCAAGTACGGCTCGCTCTTCGCGCTCGATGGGGCGCGCGCGTTCGTCGTTGCGGGGTTCGCGGGCCGGCTCCCGATGTCGATGCGCGTGCTCGGCTCGATCCTGATGGTCCGCGGGTTGACGGGCTCGTACGTCCTCGCGGGAGGCGTCGCCGGGACTCTCACCGTCGCGCAGGCACTCGCGTCACCGCGGCTCGGACGGCTCGCCGACCGTCGGGGCCAGCGCAGCGTCCTGGTCGGCGCTCTCGTGGCTCACGCGGCGGGGGTGGGCGGCCTCGTGCTTGCCGCGGAGCTCGACGCGCCCGCGTGGACGCTGTTTCCTCCCGCGGCCGTCGCCGGCGCCGCGTCCCTGCCGCTCGGCCCGCTGATCCGGGCGCGCTGGGCCTCGCTCGCCGGTGGAACGCCCGCGCTCGAGACCGCCTACGCGTTCGAAGCGATCCTCGACGAGATCGTGTACGTCGTCGGCCCGGTGATCGTCGCCGCGCTGGCCGTCGGGGTCGAGCCAGCCGCCGGCCTCCTCGGTGCGCTGGCGCTGACCGCCGCCGGGTCGGTCGCGCTCGCCGCACAGGGAGCGACCGAGCCCGTCCGCGCGCCCGAGGCCGACACCTTCGGGACCAGCGCGCTCGCGTCGCCCGCGCTCCGGACGGCGGTCGGGGCCTTCGCGGCGCTCGGCGTCCTGCTCGGCGCCGTCGACATCGGCATGGTCCGGTTCGCGGACGAGCAGCACCGCACCGCTGCCGCGGGGCCGCTCCTCGCGCTGTGCGCGCTCGGGAGCCTCGTCGGCGGCGCGCTCTACGGCGCGGCGGAGTGGCGGGTCGACCAGGCTCGGCGTCTCCTCGGAGCGACCCTTGTCCTCACCGTCGGCACGGCGGCGCTGCTCCTCCCGAACGGGACCACGGCGATGGCCGTCTGCGCGCTCGTCGCGGGAGTCGGCATCGCGCCGACGCTGATCGCCGGGAACACCCTCGTCCAGGCGTCGCTTGCACGCTCACGGCTAACGGAAGGGCTCACCTGGCTCTCGACCGGAGTGGCGGTCGGCGTCGCCGTCGGCACGACCGTCTCGGGGCGCGTGGTCGCCTCGGCCGGCAGTCGCGCGGCGTTCCTGGTGGCCGTCGGAGCGGGGGGAGCCGCGGTCGTCGCCGCAGCCGCCGGCCGCCGCCACTTCGCCCGACGCCGCGATTAGAAGTAGCTCTCGAGGACGCTCCGGCGGCGCACGTCGAGCGTCATGCAGTGAAACCCGCCGCCGACCATCCGGCCATGGCGCCACGGACTCGGGAGCGGCGTGAACCCGGCCCGCTCGAGGTCGCGGATCAGCCCGCTCTGCCCCTGCTGGACGACGACACGCTCCTCGTCGATCGAGAGCACGTTCATCCCGAGCCCCATTGACGCGAGGACCGGCCTGCCGCCGTAGGCACCCGGCTCGAGATCCTTGCCGGCGGGCGAGTAGCGGACCATCTCCCACTCCCGCAGGAACGGCGGGGGGTGGTCGCGCCCGGTATCCCCCTGGGGGG
>Ga0081539_10003655_pt1 | contig 18508 bp, 15 predicted proteins | sample TabmetS4T2R2_FD_71023 | JGI IMG/M metagenome (GOLD analysis project Ga0081539, IMG submission 71023) | Tabebuia heterophylla rhizosphere microbial communities from the University of Puerto Rico - S4T2R2 | ecosystem: Host-associated > Plants > Roots > Rhizosphere ...
CGTTGCTGCCACCAAGTTCGCCCCGGCGCCAGGCGATGGTCCCGGCATCCTGTGGCGTCACGTAGGGATTGAACATGGCCCCGTCGTAATACCGGTTGCCGGTCGGTTGCACGAACGGGGACGCTTGGATCATGAGCGACACACGATGATCGCATGCCGGCCCCGTGCCAATGTGATAATCGGCGCCCAGCGGCGCGGCCACTTCGTCCGCAAAGAATGTGCCCAGTCTCTTGCCGGTGACACGGTGGATCACTTCGCCCAGCAGCGGTCCAAACGTGATCGGGTGGTATCCAGCAGCAGTACCGGGTTCCCACCAGGGCTCCTGGCGCGTCAGGAGCGTCGTCGCCTTCTCATAATCCAGAATGTCCGCCAGGGTCATGGGCGCGGTCCATCCGGCCAACCCCGACGTGTGTCCAAGCAAGTGCCGGACGGCGATCCGTGCCTTGCCCGCCGCCGCGAACTCGGGCCAGTACTGGGCCACCGGTGCGTCGAAATCGAGCACACCACGATCGGCGAGGATCAACGCGCACAAGGCGGTCATCGTTTTCGTGGTGGAAAAATTGTTGACGATGGTATCGCGCTCCCACGGTCGCGTCTTTGCCTTGTCGACATAGCCACCCCAGAGGTCAACGACCGGCTCACCTTCAATGAACACCGCGGCCGAGGCGCCGATGTCGGCGCCGCTATCGAGATTGTGGGCGAGGGCGTCTTGCACTCGGAGGAACTGTTCACGGCATAGGCCCTGAATCTCGGCCATGAGCTTTCTCCTGCGCTTGCTGTGGTTCTGCAGAACACCAGGAGCAGCTCATGAAGAGCCAGCTCGAACGAGGCGTTCTTGAGGTAAAGAAAGAGTTTGAACCAGCCCTGCTCTTGCCCCGGTCCTTCTGCCATCAGTCTTGCCCTCGCGGGAAGGTACGGTGTCTCTAGGTCCATACGCCCGGGGCTTCACCCCGGGTGTTGATCAAGCCGTACAGCGCAGCAGAGCGCCTTGATCAACCATTGCGCATCAGGCCATTTTGCTCTGGTAATATGATATGCATAGGGTTTTCAGGCACTTTTGTCTGATGTCCATTATCAAGCAGCAGGGACTCTCCCCCTGGCGCGCTATCATAGCATAGTTATGTCAGACAGAGACAAATAGTTGCTCTGAACTCTTGAGGTTATCACGATTTATGGTAGACTGCGCCTCTCCTCACAGGAGGCCCATGGCGCATGTACCGTATACCGACGTGCAGGATCGCCCCACAGCGTGCTTGGATGTGACGCGTTTGACACGCGACGAGTTGCAGCGCCTGGTCGCGCCCTTTGCGGCCGCGTTCCACGCGCAGATGGCCGCGTGGCGCCTCGCTGGCACACCCCGGACGGCGCGCCAGTTTGCCGCCTACACGCACTGCCCTTTCCCCACGCCGGAAGAACGCCTGTGCTTCAGCCGCACGTACCTGAAGACGTCCAGCCTCCCAGGCGTCCAGGGGCGCCTCTTCGGCATGAGACAGAGCAAAGCCCATCCAGGGATGCATGGCCTCCTGCCCGCACTGTTAGCGGCCCTGCGCCCCCTCGGCGCTGCCCCGGCCCGTTCCCTGGTGGCCCTCGCCCAACGGCTCGGTGTCCGGGAGGCCGATGCCGCCTCCGTCGTCAGCGCGTTGGAGGAGGAGCCGGCACCCGTCGCCATGACAGACGCCCCCCTTTGGCCCATGACGGGACGGAACGACGCATCGTCCGCCCCCAAGACCCGGCTGAACCGACCGCGTGTGAGAACGGCAAGCACAAAGCCCAGACGGTCAAACATGTGCTCCTCGTCAACGCCCTACTCCTCATCCTCTTCCGCAGCGCGACCTATGGTGGCCGGGGCCATGACAAGCGCATGGCTGACGCAACGCCCTCTCCCTGACCCGCACGGAGCCAGTTGTTACAGGAGCTGGGCTTGCTGGCCTTCACGCTCCCACAGGTGGAGAGCCTCATGCCGACCAAGAAGCCACGCGGCGAGGAGCGCACGCAGGAGCAGCCCTGGGCGAACCAGGCACTCAACCAGCGGCGGTTGCGGCTCGAGCATGTCAAGAGCAGTGGCAAGCGCTGCCGCATCGTCACAGACCGCATCTGCCTGTGGAAAGAAGGCGTCCGCGATCTGGTGATGGCACTCTGCGGTGCCCTGCACCACTTCCGGGTGCGCTTGACTCGATGGCAGCCCATGGTTTAATCGGGATAAACTCAAGTGTTGCACGCTCCTGTCGCGTGGTGTTGCATCCTGGAGCGGTGATGCGTGTTCCTGTTGCGTCTGCGCCTGGAGCGTGTAGCCTGCACGCAACAGTTCAGCGGTGTCGGGTTGGCCGTCAGGATCAGCACTTAAGCGCCCCGCCTTGATGGCGCGGTGGAGGGTGGAGCGTGCAACACCTGCAACACGTGCTGCATCGCTGATGGTGAGCTTGGCCATGGGTAGGCCCTAGGGCCGGACATAGGTCGTGTCGCTGTCCTGGGGTTCGTCCGGCCAGAAGGCGGCGTCCAGCACCTGCTCAGGGGACCACGGGCAGCTCTCTGGCAGCCACGCCTCGTCCATCTGGAGGGCGGCGAGCGCTTGCAGCCGGGCGACCTCAAAGGCTTCCGTCACTTCCTCTGGGACGGTCGGCTGGAGACTGGGATTGCGTCTGAGGAGGCGGGCTAAGCGGCGGCGTTGCTCCCGACACGTCAGGCGCCACCCGCGCTGGGCACGGTCATAGATCCCAGGGAGCAGCTCGGCGGCCACCTTGAGCTTGAGCAGATGTGCGAGCAGGACGATCAGCCGGTCATAGAGTTCCCCGAGGGCATTTCCGGCCATCAGGTCCAGTTCCTCAATGAGATGGGGCAGGTCGAGCGCCTCAAAACAGCCCTGCTCCAACAGGGTGATTTGCTCGTGCACCCAGGCGTACCAATCGGTGTCGTAGAGGGTCATGTGACATCCTCCTCCTAGCCCACCGGCGCGGTCTTGCAGGGCCGTGGGCGCTTCGCTGGGGGCGGGGTATCGGTCAGGCCCAAGAGGTAGTCTGTACTACACTGGAGAGCCTGGGCGAAGCGATACACCGTCTCGGCTTCGAGCCGGGTCTGCTTGCCAGTCTCTAATTCGGATATCCACCCTTGCGCGATGCCCATATGGTGGGCAAGCTCCTGTTGGCGCAGGTCCAACTGCTGGCGTCGTGCACGCAGTCGCTCACCAAAGATTCTGATTCTGCCTGTGTCCATGCGTATCCTCCTCAGGAGAATATATACAAGCGAAGATACTTTTTGTCTATGTTTCTCTGGTGTTTCTATCTACTCTTGTATATAAGCCTAGGCAAGAAAAAGGCGCTGCGACGCCCTAGGAAAGTGACGCAGCGCCTCTAGCATCTCCCCCGAGCTCGAAGGACAGATACCATGGCAAGTGGAGCGCAGATCGCGATCATCAACCACCCCACCATCCCTGCCCACCGTGAGATCCTGACGCTCGTGCGCCGCTGGCTAGCCACGCCGCCGGCACCGGAGTGTTGCCTCACCTGTGGGCAGGAGACTGGGGACACGCTCAGCCTCACGCAGTGGCCCCAGCACACGCACTGTCCGCACTGCGGCGCGGACCTGTGCCCGTTTTAACCACCCTGGGGAGCCACGCGCTTCCCACCCCCAGAGGAGAGACAGTTCCATGATCAACCTTGGTGAACAGATCGCCGAAGCCCAGCGGGATCTCGGCCTCTGGAAGAAGTGCTACCCGCAGTGGGTGAAGAGCGGGAAACTCGACGCTGGGGATGCCAAGTACCAGATATTGGTGCAGGAGGAGATTGTCCGCACGCTCATGCGCTTCGATGCCGAGCAGCGGCAGCTCTCGTTGTTCGGGGGCCGGGAGTATATCCGCAGTGTCGGGCTCAGGTGGTCGTAAGCAGCATGCGACAGCTCCGAGCCCTGACACCACGAGGAGGACGCCTCCTCAGAGAAGACAACGATGCCGCGCGGCGCGTGGATGCATCGGACGCGAGGACGTTGCACAAGGTCTACCTTGGTGGACAGCCCTTCTATACTTGGTTCGCTCAATTTATCACACTTTGTAGCGCGTCAAATCTGGTGGAGGCGCGGTATGTTTCCTCTCTGGTGCAGGGCGCATCGCCTGCAAAGACGTGGGCCTCTTTGAGGCCTTCTCGTGCCCATGGCCACCATCTCCAACCTGCTACAAACTGCGAGAAATTGAGCGGTGGACCTTATCAGATCCTAGGGCATTATGATGGGAAAAAGGATTGACTCTGTTTGACTCAAGGCATAGGATCGACGTGTTCAAGACTGTCCTTGCAGCAGTGTCATCTGCCCTTGGAAGCACACGGGACGCAGGGGGGCGCGTTATCGATCCCTCGCTCGGGCTCGACGCGACCCGCGACGTGGCCATTGCCAATGGCCGCATTGCGGCCGTGGAACCGACCATCACGGCCGAGGCTGCCGAGACACTCGACGCACGCGACAAGCTCGTGGTCCCAGGGTTGATCGACATCCATACCCATGCCGCCCGTGCTAAGGAAGAGCCGCCGCTGTGTCTGGCGGATGGCGTGACGGGGTTCGTCGATGCCGGCTCGGCGGGTGCCGATCGCATCGAGGAGGTGGTAGCCGTTGCGCACGCGGCGCCCAACCTGGGCCGTGTCCTCGTCAACATCGCGCGCACCGGCGTCATCCCCGGCGGCGAGCTGCTGGATCTCAGCCGCGCCAATGTCGCGCTGGCCCGGGGGGCCATTGCGCGCCATCGCGACGTTATCGTCGGCATCAAGGCGCGGCTCTCGGCCAATGTGGCCGGCACGGATGATCTCGAAGCGCTCCGGCGGGCGCAGGACGCGGCCGCGCCGTTCCAGCTGCCGGTGCAGCGGCGCACGTGGCCTCTGGCGTGTGCCGGCCGGCGCCGTCGCTGCCGCGCCTGGCCCAGGCACACGGCCTGCACGTGGTCGCCACCTGACTGGACATCGCCCAGGAGATCGCGTCCGTCTCACGCGTGGTCGCAGGGGTCACCACGGAGAGAGCTGCAGGCCTCGGGCATGGACTGTATCCCGAGACGCTTGTTGGATGCCAGGATCTGAGGCTCACCCGGACGTCTGCTACGCGCCCATCCTTGATAAGGGCCTTGCACCATCCTGACTTTCAGGCGGTGGCATGCACAAGCCGGGGTGGACGCTCTGCCTACATCGACGTCCCTGGCATCCACGTAGAGCCCTCGCGCCATACGAGGAGAGGCATCGATCAGGTGCCAGCGCTGGATGGGCGTGGCGGCACGGTGCTGTCACCCTCGGCGTCTCTGTGCGCACGTCTAGCGCTGCAGCACGACCCATAGGCCTGTGAAGGCACGCGCTCCCGTCCCTGCCTGGCATGGGGAGGAGTGCCCTAGCCAGGTGGGCCAGGGACACGTCGGGCACGGGCAGGCTGGGACGGGGGCGCGTGGCAGGCCACTACCGCCCGTGCCCGCCACCGGCCCCGACGTCACCGGCGTGCCGCGCGGTGCGGGCCAGCGGGGCTGCGACACCTCCTGGCGCCCGACGCTGGGCACAGTCCAAGTCTCGCCGTGGTCCCAGCGGTGCCGGGCTACGACACGGAGGAAGGGAGAGGGTCATGCCTGTGGGAGCCTCCACGCCCAGCCCGCGCCGGCAGGAGCACCCGACGTCCCGGGGGCAGCAATACGTGGTCACCGTGGCCGTGATGGCCGGGACCTTTCTCGCCGTCATGGATATCAGCGTGGTCAACGTCTCCCTGCCCCACATGATGGGCAATTTCGGGCAGACCCTCTCCGCCATCACGTGGGTGGCCACCAGCTATAGCATTGCCGAAATGCTCATGATCACCATGGCGGGCTGGTGGAGTGCCCTGCTGGGAAGGAAACGCCTGTACCTCGCCTCCCTGGTGCTCTTTACGTTGGGGTCGATGCTGGCGGGGACGGCCCAGACCTTCCCGCAGATGCTCTGCTATCGCATCCTGCAAGGGATCGGGGGCGGCAGTTTGATTCCGATCTCCCAGGCGATTCTGCGCGAAACCTATCCCCCGGAGGAACAGGGCATGGCGATGGCGATCTTCGGGATGGGGGTGGTGCTGGCGCCCGCCATGGGGCCCATCCTGGGGGGCTGGCTCACCGACCACTACGGCTGGCCTTGGATATTCTATATCAACATCCCGGTCAGTCTGGTTGCCCTGGTGCTCGTCAGCACGTGTGTCGAAGATCCGCCGTATCTGCGGCGAGGCATTAGGCAGGTGGACTGGGTGGGCATCGGGTTGCTGACCCTGGGGCTCACTGGGCTGCAGGTGGTCCTGGAGCGGGGCCAGGAAAACAACTGGTTTCAGTCCCGGTGGATTACCGCGGGGGCCATTGGCACGGTCATGGTGCTGACGACGCTGGTGTGCTGGGAGGTCCGCACGCGCGAGCCCATTATCCAATTTCGCGTCCTCCGGAACCGCTCCCTGAGCGTGGGTGCGGGGATGGGTCTGGTGTTTGGGCTGGTGCTCTTTGGGACGACGTTTAGTCTCCCCCAACTGACGCAGCAGCTGCTGCACTATCCGGCCTATCAGGCTGGCCTGGTGCTCATGCCACGCTCGCTCACCCTCTTTCTGCTCATGCCGCTGGTGGGCTGGCTCTTCAACTATGTCGACCCCCGGCTGCTGATGGCGGTGGGGATCGGCATGACTTACTGGGCCTTTCATCACCTGGCCCAGCTTGCGCTCACCGTGGGGTTCTGGAATCTGGTGCCGATCATGGTGCTCATGGGCGCGGGCCTGCCCTGCGTGTTTGTGACGCTCAGCACGGTGTCGCTCCGCACCGTCCGCCGGGAGGACATCACGGCGGCCACGAGTCTCTATACGCTCGCACGGAGTGTGGGGGGCAACCTGGGGTATGCCTTGGTGGCGACGCTGCTGGAGCGGTTCTCAGTGGTCCACCACGCGTACTTGAGCGTCCATATCAGTGGTCTGAACACCACCTACCCGGGCTATGCGACCGCCCTCGCCGCGCGCCTGGCGCACCAGACCGGCGATCCCGTGGCGGCCCAGCGCCAGGCCTTGGCCCTTGTCGAGACCGTGGTCCAGCGGCAAGCGGCGATGCTGGCCTACAATGATGTGGCCCGGGTCTTTGGCGTGCTGTTTCTCTGCACACTTCCCTTGCTATGGCTCTTTCCACGCCGGCAAAGCGTCCAGGCAGGCAGGACCTCTGCCTCGCATTGAGCTGCGGGTGGTCTGCTCCATGCGGAGTGATGCCGCGTGCGAAAGCCCACAAACCCCAGTTATCTGTACTGGCTCGTCTCAACCAAACCAAGCGACCTCAACTGCTCCACTATGTGCGCAGTGGTCTGAAACCCGCGCGCACCTCTGCTGCAAAGAGTTCGGGCTGTTCCCAGGCCGCGAAGTGCCCGCCTTTGTCAAGCACGGCGGTGTGGCGACGGCGCGATGGGGCGTATCGCGGCACCGCGCCGATGGCGCTGGCTCGGCGTGCCGTTTGCAGCGACGACGCATCACAGCGATGGTTGGCACGGTGTGACGCTCGTGCGTTGCTGGTGCGGCGCCTCCGCTAGCCGTTCGTCGGCGACCAGCCATAGGCCTTGGCGCACGCGCCGCCCATCAGCATCGCCCGTTCACTGTCGCTCAGGCGGTCGGTCTGGCGGAACGGCTCGACAGCCTGTTCATAGTTGACGACCGCGAAGGCGCGGGTCCAGTCAGTGCCCCACAGGCAGCGCTCGAATCCCCAGGCGTCGAACACGCGGGCGAGCGGATCCCAGATGTCCGGGAAGGGATAGGGTTCCTTTGACAGCGTGCAGGCGCCGCTGACCTTGATCACCGCGTTGGGGCGCGTGGCGAGTTCCAGCACCTTCGGCAGGTCCGCCCAAGGCTGCGGCGGGGCGGGCGGCGTACGGGGCTGTACCAAGGCCAGATGGTCGAGGATGAAGCGCGTGTCGGGGTGGCGGTCGATCAGCGCCCTGCCCGCGTCCACGTTGCCCCAGCACAGCATGTTGACCGGGAAGTCGTACTGCACGGCGGCGCGCAGGATGCGGTCGAGGCCTGGGTCGTTTGGGGCGCGTCCCGCCTCCTGGGTCATCATGATGCGGATGCCGACCGTGCCCGGCGTGTGCTTCCAGTCGGCGATGACCTCGGCCACCGCCGGATCATCCGGGTTCACCGGCTTGACAAGGGCGAACCGGCCGGGATGCGCCCGTTGTACCTCTAACGCATAACTAGCGTCGTACTGGTACAGGGAAAACGCAGAGATAAAGATGGCGCCGTCGACGCCGACTTTATCCATTGCTGCCACCATCTCGTCACCCGTGACGTGCGCGGGCCAATTCGGCACCGTGTGCCAGGGCCGTTGCGGTGTGTTTGCTTCATAGACGTGGACCTGGGAATCGATGATCGCCATCGGGGAGCTCCTTTGGAGTACGCGGTTGCCGTAGAGGAAAACAGGTCGTGCACGCCGCACCTCCGTGATCGCGCTCCAGCGCGCGGTGGAGTGCTGGCACTGATCCTCTGCGTGGGTGCTCGTCCGGACGGTGTGGCACCGTGGTTGCTCTCGCACAGCGAGCTCTCCCCGATGCCTGCAAGCACTGCGGAGGATGCTCGCTGTTGCTTCCGCACAGGCAGGAGCAACATCCACCGCTCTGCCACACCCTCCTCCCGGCCTACAGCTGCACGACATGCGCCTCAGCGGCCGAGCGCTCGATCGCGTCGATCAGCGTGTGACGCGTCACCGCGAGATCGAAGTCCACCTCGAAGCCCGTGCCCGCAGCAAAGGCCTGGGCCGCGCGCCTGTAGGCCTGGGCCACGTTGCGCGGCGGGCCGGGCGGCGTGCCCTCGGGGACAAGCGTGTACGGGGCCGGGATTGGCATCTCGGCCAACGGGGCGTTCCCTTGGGCTGCGTATAACACGTTCGGGCCAATGTTGAAGCCGCCCGGGGCCGCGAGCACCATCGTCCCGTCGCGGCCGTAGATCTCCAGGCGTGTCCCGCTGGGGTGGAAGGGGATCGCTGCCACGTGCACCGACACCTCGGCGCCCGACTGCAGCACGCCGGCGACGCTGATGGTGTCGGGTGAATCGACAGGCACGTCCTGGCCCGTCTCCGTGCTCTTCCATGCCGTGATCCGCGTCGCCAGCCGCGCCGCGAGCGCCTCGAACTCGCCCAGGACATAGCAGAGGCCATCGATGGCGTGGCCCCCGGCAATCGTCAGCGTGTTGGCGCCGTTCGTGCGATCGCCCTGCCAGATGCGGCCAGCACCGCGCTCCAGCGCCTGCTGGCTGATCACCCGCAAGTTTGCCGTGAGCACTTCACCGATATAGCCCTCGTGGATCAGGTCACGGGCGTACATCAGCGTTGGGTCGCTGCGCGCCTGCAAGCCGACGATGGTCCTGAGGCCGCACGCCTTCGCAAAGGTCGCCATCTCCTGGGCCTCGGCCAGGGTGGCGCCCAGGGGCCACTCGCAGAACACCGCCTTGTTGGCGTGCAGGCCGGCCATGACGAGGTTTTTATGGCCGGGCACCCGTACGCAGACGACCACCAGATCGATCTCGGGGTGCTGCGCCATGGCGTCGATGTCGTGGAACGCGTGCACGGCGTCGAACTTGTCCTTCGAGGCCTGGGCGGTGTCCTCGTGAGCCGTACAGACTGCCTGCAGGGTGTAGTCTGGCAGGAGGTGGAGCGCCGGGACGTGCGCGTTGGCGCCCCAGCCGCTGCCGCCCTGCGTCACGGTCGCGCCGACGATGCCGGTACGAATGGTGTTAGCCATGGGTGCGTCTCTCCTCTCGGGGGTTGTCCAGCCTGCGTGTCCATGGGTGGTTGACCAGGCACACGCCTACGCGACGGAAGCCAGTGTGGTGCATCGTGCGCGTGGGATCATCCGGTGGCTCCTCACTGGCCTTCTCGCCATTGTCGCAGGATTTGTGTGGCGTGTCGAGGGCGGAGGTATGGCTGTGCGACTCCTCTACCGTTTAACTAGTTGCAAGTTTTTCTCATCGATTCAACTAATTGAAATATCAAGAGCAAATGCATATCTAAGCCAAACATGCTCCTCTAGAGTACACAAGCACAACAGGCAGGAATCATGCGCATGGCGTCGTACTCACTTTCCGTGCGGGCCACGCATTGTTCTACCGGCACTGCCAGGGTTTCCCGTGCCTGCCCTGCATTATGGGGCAGGAGCCCAGCGTTGACATGATGACAAACGTGCAACCAGTTAAGAGGTAACCTGGAGACGCAGGCCATCATGGGTAGGCGATGCCTCGGACGTGACGACCGGAAATCCACGTTACCGGTCCGTCACCACCAAGCCGTGATCGAAGATGCCTCTGCCGTCCGGTTTGTCGGCGTGGAGTCGCCCAGGGGGTAACGGTGGATTCAGCCGGGACAGGGCTTCCGGCGTCGCCTCAGGCAATGCGTAGGCCAGGCTGAGAAAGGCTTCCAACACCTCAGACGCCAACATCGGGCCCGCCAGGGCACGGAATTTCACGACATAGCCCGCGTGATCCATGGGGCGGGCACCGTGCGTGTGGGCATCGGCGACGGCTTTTTCGCCGCTGATGACCCGACCATCCTTGAGGTGGATCGCGAGCCGCCCGCCCAGGGCCGGTCGATCCGGCAACGCCTGACGGTATAACGCATCCCAGGCGGGGTCGATCACGGAGTGCACCCGGCGCCACAAGTCGATGGTCTCCGGCCGGTGGGCTCGTGCGTAGGTATAGCTGTGTTCGTGGTGAAAGCCGCCGTCCTCCAGCGCCACGGCCACAATATAGGCCAGGGAGTGATCCAGAGTTTCTCGACTGGCATCGGGATCATATTTTTCCGGATCGTTGCTCCCACTGCCCACGATATGATGGACCGCACTGTTGGTGTGCACCACCACCTCACGCACCTGCTGCAGATCGACCTGCGGCCGCAGCTCACAGGCCAAATCGATAAAGGCCTGGGCGTGGTTGACCGCCGAGTGCGCCTTGGTAAACGTCTCCAGGATCGCCCGGAGCGGTTGGCCAGGTGCCGGTAAGGCCACCGTATAGCGGGCCTCTGGTCCATCAAGCAGGTAGGCAATCACCCCGCTTTGCCCTTCGTACACGGGACTGGGTGACACTTCGCCCCGCATGGCACGATCCATCGCCTCGATGGCCAGCTTCCCGGAATACCCCGGCACAAACGCCTTCCATGACGTCATGTCCCCGGTGCGCGTCTGGCGCGGCGAGAACGCCAGCAGCACGGCCTGATTCAGGGCGTGATAAATCGTCGCGACGGGCAACCCCAGCAACGCCCCCACGCCGGCCGTCGTGGCCGGGCACAAATGCCCGGTCTGTTCCTTCTGGGTCGGGGCCAGGGGCATGCCCTTGACGAGCGCCACCTGGACCTCGTAGGCTACCGCAATGGCCCGGACCAACGCGGCCCCATCACAGCCCATCTGTTGCGCCACCGCAATCAGCGGCGCGATATTGTCGCCCGGATGGGCGCCCGGCGATACACAATCATGCAAGTCCAGTTCACGCACGGCCGTGGCATTGGCCCAGCACGCCCACTCGGCCTGCACCCGGATAGCCGCAGGCAGTCCGAAGAGCGTCGCCCCCTGGGGTCGCGGGTGGGCCAACGCCATGACACGCGCCGTGGCGACCGGCTGGCGATTGAGCGCCGCCAGAGCCACGCCCGCGTTATCAACGACCCGGCACGCCACCATATCGGTCACGTCCGCCTCAGGTGGTGGCGCCGCGGCAGCCAACTCGGCAATCTTCCAGGTCAATTGGGCTTCCCGCGGCAGGCGCACTGCACTGGGATGGACCCGCACTTCGTGCACTATCATGCCTCTCCCTCCTGGGGTCAGGTAGTGTTTGAGATGTGCACTGCATAGGGTGAAACCGGCACGCTGCATGCATACCGATTGGTGAACGATCCGAGGCCCATGTCATGCATAACGGTTTCAACAGGGCCTTGAGCTGGAGAAACACCGCATCGCTGCGGCGCCCCAGGACGGGTTGCCGTGAAAATTTCTCATACCACGGGCCCTGCCACTGGTTCGAGATGCCCATCATATCCCAGGCACTCCATCCGCCGGGTGAGTCGATCGACAGTAAACTGCCGCTGGAGGGTGCGATACGTCAGGCGGCCCCGCTGCCGCAGCAGCGTCATCACCTGATCCATCACCGCGACAAAGTCCACCCCGTCTCCTCCTTGCTCAGGTGCTCGGCCTCCATGCTTATGCGCTCGCCCATCATAGCATAGGTGAGAGACAGTGGAGGGAAGGAAGTGGAGGAATGCAGAGTCGCGGGTGATGTCTAGAGTGGCGGTCTTGGGCGAAAAGTCACGCAACAAGGCTAGCGAGCGCTTCCCACCATTAGCGCCCCTTCACCTGTGCTAACGCTGCCTCGGTCTCTGGGAGCCAGAAGGTCCGTGCTGTATACGGTGCACTGATTGCCGCCAAGGGCATAGCCATACGAGGGCCCCTGTGGCACAATCCCCCATCCCCCCTGTGCGACAGGGGGACCATGAGTACTGTGGAGCCCTGGCCCTTGATGCGCTGCGCTATGGCCCAGGGACGATGACACGCCTGCCATTCCTGCTGACGACCAGGAGAGCAACGCGAAAGGAGTGAAGTATGAGCCTCAAGAATTTTGGTGTCCAGCCTGACGGCATGCCGTCACGTGCCACGACGCGGCTGCGGCAGATGCTCCGCAGCGGTACGATGGTCGCCGCGCCGTTTGTGCTGAATGCTTTCCATGCCAAAATTGCCGAGCGGGTGGGCTTTCAGGCCCTCTACATGACAGGCTTCGGCACCGCGGCCGAGCGTGGGTACCCGGACGTGGGGCTAGTGACGCAGACGGAGATGGTCGAGAACGCCCGCTACATTGCCAGTGCCGTGGACGTGCCGGTGTTCTGTGATGCCGATACGGGCTACGGCAACCCCCTCAACGTCACGCGGACCATCCGCGAGTACGAGCGGGCGGGGGTGGCGGGGTGTCATATCGAGGACCAGGTGTTTCCCAAAAAGTGCGGCTTTTTTGCGGGCAAACTGGTCATCTCCCTGGAAGAGCACGTGCAGAAAATCCGTGCCGCCCTCGCCGCCCGGCGCGACCCGGACTTCGTCGTTATCGCCCGCACGGATGCCCTCGCGGTCAACGGCTGGGCCGACGTCATCCGCCGCTGCCGTGCCTACCGCGCTGCCGGGGCTGACCTGGTGTTTGTCGATGGGATCACGGCCGTCGACGACCTGCACACCTACGCCCGGGAGCTGCGGGACGTCCCCAAGCTCTACAACGGTATGCTGCTGCCCATCCCCGCGGTGGAGCAACTGGGCTTCCAGGCCATGATCACGGGCGGCACCATCGGGGTGGTCTGCAAGGCCCTGCATGACGCGCTGCACGAGCTCAAGGAGACGGGCATCGTGGCGTCGCACCGTCTGGCCTCACGGGATGACATCACCAGCATCCTCGGGTTGGACCACGTCTACGAGCTGGAGCAGACGTACGGAACCTCGGAGGGCCAGCCGGTCGGGGCGGTCAACACGTAAAGTCTCAGACACGCGCCGGCACGGCGTGCGCCCCGTCCAGGCGCGCTGGCCCATGCCGCCCCTCGTGGGTGGCAAACGCTGAGGCGTGGAGCGCAGGGTGCTCCCGAGCGGTGTGGAGAGCCCACCGCCGCTCCCCGCACCCTCCGGCCGTCATCCGGACGGCACGTCCAACCCGTCGAGCAGCTCCTGAGTGCGCTCACCCGGGAGCACCGGCGGATGCAGGCGTCAGAGGTACGCGGTGGCCCAGGCGCAGCGGCGCAGTCTGGGGGAGGCGCATCCAGAGGCTATCGTGCGGGAGCTGGGTGCGATGGGCGAGGAGGGCCTGGCGCTGGACCAGGGGAGCGGACAACATCGTGCGCAGCAAGAGGCGCATCACACGGCCGTTCCACCGACTCCCGCACCCACCCCGTGCGGGGGGCAGCCTGCACGCCCCGCGCTGGCACCAGCGGAAGCAGCAGGCGGTGCAAAAGGCCGTGGCATTTTCTTATACTCCAACGCCTCGCGTGCACGAGCGCACCACGCCCCGAGATACCTGAGCCTCCTAGTGCTGTGAGTGCCCCGATCGTTGTCGGGGCGAACACTGATGTGGATGTGGCTCTGTGGTCCCGATGCCTCCCAGCATACGGATGTGGGGCAACGTGCCGCCCATCGGCGCGCCATGCCTCTGGTGGCACTGGTGGTCTTCATGGCCATGTCCCGATCCTCGGGGCGCAGATGGCGCTACCCATCATCGCCGCGGCTGGTGCCGATGACGCGTCTTACGATATTCGCCGGCTCCTGTCGTTGACCCGCATCGCACGCTGCGACGCGTGTTGGTGTCTTGGCGGCCCGTCGACAGGCGCGGACGAGGCAGTGGCGCGTTTGCTCAGTGCGGGCAAAGCCGTGTATCGGTCCATGGATGCAGTCCCTCCGCCCGGCACTCGCGCCGAGGGACACGCTCCACGTGACCCAAGAGGGGACAGTGTCATGAAGCCATTCCGTTTCGGTGTGAACCTCTGGCATGCCGCCTCACGGGCCGCCTGGGTGGATAAAGCGCGCCAGCTCGAAGCGCTCGGCTATGCGGTGCTGAGCGTGCCCGATCACCTGGCCGACTGCCTCGCGCCGCTGCCGGCGTTGGTAAGTGCGGCCGAAGCCACGACGCATCTCCGCGTCGGCACCTATGTCCTCAATAATGATTTGCGCCACCCGGTCCTGGTCGCACGGGAAGCGGCGACGGTCGATCTCTTGACCGATGGCCGCCTCCAACTCGGCCTCGGCGCGGGATTCATGCAAGCCGAGTACGACCAGCTTGGGGTCCGCTTTGACCCCGGAGGGCGCCGGGTCGAGCGCCTGGCAGGGCATTGTCAACTTCATGCAAAAAATTGGACGTCTGTGCAGTAAAGAGAGGACTATATGTGGTTTTGTGCTTTCACAAACTCCTGTATTTTCGCCGCTCACGCCCCCTCACATTTGCTCAAGGGAAAGGCGTCTGGGGCGATTTTCAATGCACCATTGAAGGCACGCTCGAAAATCGCTCCAAGACTGTTGGTCACCCTCCTTCACAGTTCGAGGAGGACTTTTTCTTGTGAAGGTTTCCTGAGCTTTTTTGCCTGTAAAGAAGGCATGCTCGAGACACACATTTCGGCACTTGGGGGTTGGCCAACAGTATCCGCTCCTTACATGAGACATGAACACTGCATATTTTTATATGCCGATGTGGTCGAAAAACCGCACAAAATGACGGTCCTGTTGACAATTGACTATACGTCTCGGCAGGCATATAACGTCTCCGTCATCACAGCGCCCTGCGAGGACTGGCAATGCGCATGGGGCAACACTGTCCGAAAACCCTGCCAGTACGGATTTATCAGGGCAAAATGACATGTGAATCCATGGTTAGACCCTTGGACTGCATCGGTATGTTCTTCTCAAGACTGAGGGAGCCTTATGGATGACGTGACGCCTTCTTCTACGCGTTCCTCAAAGCCCCAGATTGCGGTGTTTTCCGGTGCGACGGCCACGATCGCGAACAGCGCCCCGCTAGTCACGAGCAACAAGGCGAGGGAGCAATATGGGCTACCGTTGCGCGCGCATCCGGACGGGAGTCCCATGCGGTGGGATGTGGTGCGGCCCCAGCGGCTCGCCCGTCCTGTGACCGTGTACATCGAGCAGTTCAGCGCCCATCCGCTGGAGCGCGATGCCGCCGAGCTGTATGCCCCACCAGATGGCTACCTGAATGCGCAGGGGAGCTTTCACCCGACGCGCCAGAGCCCCAACGACGTCCCGGTCTACGAGGTGACCCTCCGTCCCGAGGACGGCCTCTTCTGGCTCCCGTACATGGCGCGTCAGGCCGACGGGCGGGCGTGGGAGGATGACAGCACCGACGCGTTCGCCCCGCCCGAGCGCTGCCGGCAGCCCTTCTATCCGGACGCCTCGCGCATCTTCGAAGAGATCGATCGGTTCGGCATCGGCGCCGCAGGTGTCGGCAATCTGCTCGCCTCCCGGGCCGACTTTGCGTTCTATCGGGCCGTCCCGCCCGGGGGCTACACGAAGGGACTGCCTGCCGCCCAGCGGACGGATGTGGGAAGCGGCGACATCGTGCCGGAGACCCTGGGCGTGGACTTCTTTCCCTACCGGCCCTTGTGGCTCTTTCACCAGCCGCCGCGCGCGGCTATAGCCCGGGTGACCAATGTGGTGCAACGCGCCTTGGCGAGCGGCCGGTATGGGGGGGCCATCTGGTTAGAGGGGAGCCCGAACGTCGAAGAGACGCTCTACTGGCTCAACCTGCTGATCGACACCACGGTGCCGATCGTCGGCAATGCCTCGCAGCAGCCCCATGGCGCCGCCGGCAACGACGGGGACCAGAACCTTATCGATGCGGTCGAGTACATCGTCTCGCGCGTCTGGGCAGACGAGGTGGGGCGGGACAGAGTGGGCGCCGTTGCCATCCAGAACAAGCAGATTTTCGCGGCGCGCGAGGTCCAGAAGGCCGATGCCCGTCCCGGTGGCTACATCGCCACGGGCGGCCATGGGGGTATCGTGGGGCGCATCAGCGAGGAGTTCCCGGCCACCCCAACCGTCTTGACGTTCGTGCCAGCGCGGCGCCATACGTCCAGCTCCGCCGTCAACCTCCGCCAGCTCCCCGGTGTGGTGACGGGGGTACGCCGCGCCGGAGAGCGGATGGTGCCGGTGCCCGTGCAGATCAAAGATGCGCAGGGCGACCTGCTCACCGGGGCGATTCCCACGGTCACGATCGTCAAAGAAGCCTACCAATACGCCGGGGATGCCGCGACGGACACGCCGACCGGCGAGGTCGATGTTTTAGCTCGGATCGAGCACAATCTCCACCAGGCCCCACTGGCCGGCTTCGTGGGCGAGGGACTGGCGCCGTACGGCGTGATGAGCGGGGAGATGGACACGGCCCTGCGTCGAGCTGTGTTCAGCGGCATGCCCGTTGTCAAGGTAGGGCGTGGGAACGCGGACGGGTTCACGCCACGCATTCCACCGTTTCTTTCCGGCACCAATCTGACCGCCACCAAAGCGCGACTGGTGCTGATGGCGTGCCTGATGAAATGCGGCAGTCTGCCTGTGGCCGCCGATCCCGACAATCCCACCCAGGCCGAGTTCGAGATGACCATGGCTAGGCTGGACGCGTATCAGGCGGTCTTTGATAGCCACTGAGGGCCTTGGACCTCGTGCACCGCTGGGGGCGCGTCGGGGTCTAACACGGCGCTGGAGGCGATGGGCCGCAGCGTACACCTTTCGCGAGGCGGGTGTCGGTAGGCTGTGGCCCGCGCCTCAGCTTGGGCATTGATATGATTGACACTGCAAACGGTTGTGCCAAAAGGACTTACAGATCCGACTTTTGGCGCAACCGTTGCGCCAATCATCATTATTTTCTGATTTGCACGCAGGGCAAATCATAGAGTCTAGGTGCTCCAAGCAGACAGAAGGATCAGACGGTCTCTTTAGCACGAGAACTGCCTGATATCCGGGAGAGGAACGCACACCTCATCTCTCTAGGCCACAGCGCGGAGGGGGTATGGACACACCAGAACACCGTGAGGCACCAATACGCGTGCACTTCGGCCCAGGGTTCCACGCGGCGGTGGGACACCCCATCGACCGCACCGCGTACGACCGGTACGTCGGGGATTGGTCGCGCCTCTTCGTGCCAACGGTGTTGGCGGCGGCGGAGGTCGCCGCCGCTGACCGCATCCTTGACGTCGCGACCGGACCGGGCGAGGCGGCGGCGCTCGCGCTGTCCCAGGTCGGGCCTGCGGGACTCGTCGTCGGTGCCGACATTGCGTGGGCCATGGTGGACGCCGCCAAGCGCCGGTTGGCTGGGGCACGATTCCGGCCCGTCGTGGCGGATGGGCACGCGCTGCCCTTCGCGGACGGCACCTTTGACGCCGTGCTCTGTCAACTCGGCCTCATGTTCTTCTCCGATCCCGCCCAGGGCCTGCACGAGTTCCGCCGGGTGCTCCGCCCGCACCGTCGTGCCGCTGTGTGCGTCATCGCTGCCCCCGAGCACGCGCCGATGTTGGGGGTCCTCCCGGACATCCTGAGCCAGTATCTGCCTGACCAGCGGGAGGTCCTGCACCTGATGTTTGCGCTCGCGGATGCGGAGCGTCTCGCACGGCTCTTCGCGCTGGCCGGTTTTCGCGAAATCACCGTGATGCGGGAGACCCGCGAGCACCGTTTCGCGTCGTTCGACGACTACTGGGCTCCGATCGAGGACGCACCGGGCAGTCTGCCCCAAGCGTATCGGGCGCTGCCGGACGCGCGTCGCCAGGCGGTCCGGGAGGAGGTACGGACGCGCCTCGCGCCCTTTGAAGTCGATGGGCGGCTGGTGATGCGGATCGAGATGCTGATCGGGGCGGGCCGGGCATAGCAGCGCGGTGTCACGCTGCCCCACCATGTGGGCCTTAAACTAGAGAAGCTGTCACAGGGTGCCAGTTACCATGACTTTGCCGTAAAAACCCCTTTTAGGACGAGTTAGAAAGATGAACCGCAATGAGCAGGCAGATCACAGATGCGTCTTTTGGCAGTTCTCAGGC
>Ga0081539_10003656_pt1 | contig 18508 bp, 15 predicted proteins | sample TabmetS4T2R2_FD_71023 | JGI IMG/M metagenome (GOLD analysis project Ga0081539, IMG submission 71023) | Tabebuia heterophylla rhizosphere microbial communities from the University of Puerto Rico - S4T2R2 | ecosystem: Host-associated > Plants > Roots > Rhizosphere ...
CCGTCGGCGTCCCCCTGCGCTCGCCGCTCGCGGCGTCGAAGAGCTCGAGGGTGCCCTCTCTGGCGTTCGTGATCCACACGTCGGAGTCGGTCGCGACGATCCCGTCCGGCCCGGGGCCGGTGTCGATCGTGGCCGCCACCTCGGGCGTGGCGGCCGGCGCCTCCGGCTCGGTCTCGGGCGCAGGCGTCGTCGCGGTCGCGGCGGGCGCCTGCTCCGTGCCGGCGACGAACTGCGCGACGGCGCGAATCTCGTCGTCCGAGAGGCGGCCTTCGAACGCGGGCATCGAGCCGCCCGAGCCGCGCCGGACGATGTCCGTCACGCGTGACTCGCTCGGCTTGCTGTCGTCGAGGTTGGGCCCGCTCACGCCCGACGCGCCGGCCGCCTTGAACGTGTGGCAGCCGCCGCAGCCCGCGGACTCGAAGACCTCGCGTCCGGCCACCGCGGCCGTCTCGGCCTCTCCGCCGCCACCACCTCCCCCGGCCACCGCCGCGGGCTCCTTCTCGGCGCCGATCAGCGAGGGCCCGACGAGCAGCACCACGACGGCGAACGCGGCGGCAAGCCAGGTCAGCGGCGCGAGGACGCGATCGAGCTTCGCGAGCACGCTAGGGCGACGGGAAGCCGTTCTCGGTGATGAACCAGAAGCCGCTCGTGAGCCACGTGGCGACCAGGACGGTGAACACCGTGCCTCCGGCGAGCGGCAGCGCGATGCCCGGCAGCGACCGCGAGCGCACCACGACGACCTTGGAGGCGAACGCGCCGTAGAACAGGCAGCCCAGCAGCGAATGGGCCAGGGCGCGCGTGGTCGAGTCCTGGAACGCGAGCTGGTAGAGGCAGTGGTAGGCCACCGGGAGGCTCACGAGGAACGCGAGCCGGCCGGAGACGCGATGCAGCGACCCGAGCCACGAGGGAGCGGCGCCGAGCGGCAGGCGCCCGTACATCCACAGCGCGGAGCCGAGCTGCACGAGCGCGAGGAGCAGCGACACGCTCGCGAGCCAGACCTTCATCGTGATCGTGTCCTTGAAGCCCAGCGTGATCGAGAGATCGTTCGCCGGGTCGTGCACGTTGCCGTACACGCCCAGGCTCACCGCGACGAGCGCCCCCACCGCGCCGGCCAGCAGCAGGCGGCCACCGGAGTCCGAGGTGCGGGGACCGGGGATGACGGTTGGCACGTCGGCCACCGCGCGATCCTCGCGGTTCGGGCGAGCGGGATGCAAGGATCCCCGCCCGAGAGGATGGGAACTACGGTCCTTCGCCGACCGCGCGGAGCACAGCGGCGCCGAACACCGCCGCCGAGGGCCGGTCGCCCGGGCGCTTCGCCATCCCGGCGCGGATGGCCTCGTCGAACGCGGCCGGGACGTCCGGCCGCTGCTCGCGCACCGACGGGGGCGGCGCGTTCAGGTGCGCCCACATCTTCGCCGTCTGCCCGCTCTCGCGCGCGAACGGCGCGAATCCGCTGAGCATCTCGTACGTCACGCAGGCCAGGCCGTACACGTCGCCGTGCGGCCCCGCCTCACCGCCCTCGATCTGCTCCGGCGCCACGTAGTCGATCGTCCCCAGCATCTGCTGGGCGACGGTGAAGCCCGACAGCGACTGCACGCGCTTCGTGAGACCGAAGTCGGTGATGTAGACGTGGTCCTCGTCCGTGACGAGCAGGTTCGACGGCTTGATGTCGCGGTGGATCAGCTCCTGCTCGTGGGCGACCTCGAGCGCCGCCGCGATCTGGCCGGCGAGCCGTGCGGCGCGCCGCACGCGCAGCGGGTGATGGCGACGGATGAGCTCGCCGAGCTCGGTCCCCTCGACCCAGCGCGTGGCGATGAAGACGGTCCCGCCCTCCTCGCCGGCCTCGTAGAGGGGCACGACGTTGGGGTGGTCGAGCGCGGCCACCGTGCGCGCCTCGCGCCGCAGGCGCTCGCGCACGAGCGGATCGCTGGCCTCGTGCGCGTCGACGAGCTTGAGCGCGACCGGGCGGTCGAGGCGCAGCTGGCGCGCCTTGTAGAGCACGCCGACCCCGCGCGTCTCCACGACGTCCTCGACCACGTATCCCGCGATGCTGGTTCCGGGCGCGAGCATGTGCTGGGCCTAGAGGTCGTGCTCGGAGATCACGCCGCTGAGGAAGGCGCGCTCCACGAGCCGGATCCGCTTCTGGTTCTGGGGCAGCTGCTCGACGCCGAACTTCGCGAAGAGCACTCGCAGGTGCGTCTTCACCGCGTCGACCGACAGGTAGAGCTCCTCCGCGATCTGCTGGTTCGTCGCCGGGCTCGCGAAGGTGGTGCCCTCCTTGTACGGACGGCACAGCGCGACGAGCACGCGGCGCTGGCCGCCTGACAGCTCGACGGCGGCGGGGCTCTCGCCCGCGATCGCGGTCCCCGCCACGACCTCGTTCAGCGGCGAGCGGAAGGTCATCGTCGTCGAGCCGAAGCGCAGCGTGTCGCCGTCGCTCAGCCGGCGCCGGCCGTGGATGCGCTCGCCGTTGACGAACGTGCCGTTGCGCGACAGCCCGTCGTCGACGACCGTCCACTCCTCCTCGACGCGCTCCAGCCGCGCGTGCACGCGCGACACCTGCTCGTCCCAGTCGAGGACGACGTCGAGGTTCGGCCGGCGGCCGATCGACAGCTGGTCCGTCCGCGCCTCCAGCGCGAGCAGGTGCTGGTTGCGCTGGCCGTCGCGGTAGATGAGGAACGGATGGCCCGTGCGCTCCGCGTCCAGGCGCGCCTTGAGCTCGGAGACGGACACGTCGGGCATTATCCCTGCCTGGTCGGCCGGGGGAAGCTCGTCATCCCGCCGGCGGGCAGCGCAGCGGCCGCGGAGGCCTGTGCGCGGAAGCGCACCGCCGTGTCGCCGAAGCGCAGGACGTCGCCGTCGCGCAGAGCGGCGCGCTCGGCGACGCGCTCGTCGTTGACGTAGCTGCCGTTGCGCGACGTGTCGTCGACGAGCGCCCAGCCCTCCTCCGTGCGCTCGATGTGGGCGTGACGGCGAGAGACCTCGTCGTCCCAGACCAGCGCGACGTCGTTGCCCGGCAAGCGCCCGATCGTCGTCTTCTGGCCGAGCTCGACGACGTGCTCCTGGCCGCTCCCATCGCGGAAGACCACGGAGGCGCCGCCGCGCCGCTCCTGCTGCAGGCGGTCGCGCAGGAGCGCGTCGACCCTGGTGAGCTGACCCGCCTCCGCGAGCGCGATGCCGAGCTTCGTGGTGACCTCGCGGCGTGCCGGGTCGCCGGCGTCGAGCAGCGAGACGGCGTGCTCGAGGAGGCTGACGGCCGCGCGGGTGTCGCCGCGGGCGAGCGCGCGCGCACCGGACGCGCCGAACCGCCGGGCGGCGCGGGCGCCCAGTCCGCGTGCGCGCTCGTCGGACGCGCCGAGCTCCATCAGGTAGCGGTGGGCGCGGTCCAGGTGATAGCCGAGCAGCTCGTCGTGCTCCGCGACGCGCTCGCCGGCTGCGCGCTCCAGCCAGTCGGCGTAGGCCGCGTGCAGGTCGGCGCGCCGCGCCTTGAGCATGCCCTGGTAGGCCACGTCGCGCACGAGCACGTGGCTGAAGCTGAGCGTGTCGTCCCCTGCGAAGCGGCCGCCGTCGGGCTCGACGAGCTGCTTGCGCACAAGCGACTCCAGGCAGGCCTCCACCGCCGCGCGGTCACCGCCGTCCACCAGCTCCAGGAGGGCGCCCGCGCCGAACGAGGCGCCGATCACGGCCGCCGCCTCCACCGCCGCGCGCTCGGTCGCGCCCAGGCGGTCCAGGCGGGCGGCCAGCAGCGCGTGGATCGTTGGGGGCAGCGAGAGCGGGGATGTCTGGACCGCGGACACGCCGCCGTCGCCGCGCTCGAGGTGGCGCTCGTCGACGAGCATGCGCACGAGCTCGGCGACGAACAGCGGATTGCCCTCCGCTCGAGCGAAGACCAGCTCGGCCAGGTCCGCCGCCACGGCATCCTCGCCGAGCAGGTGCTCGACCAGCCGCGTGCTGTCCTCGCCCGTGAGCGGAGGCAGTTCGAGGCGCGGCGCGCCGCCGCCGAACTGCGGCCGGATGTCGAGGAGGTCGGCGCGCGCCAGCGCGAGGAGGAGGACCGGGACGCCGTCGAGCGTCTCCGCCAGGTGCTCGACGAGGTCGAGGAAGATCGGCTCCGCCCAGTGGATGTCCTCGAGGACGACGACCAGCGGCCGCTCGGCGGCCGCCGCCGCCAGGAGCCTGCGGACCGCCCAGAACGTGCCGGGAAGATCGACGGCGCCCTCCGACCACCCGAGAGCGCCCGCGATGCGCTCGACGATCACGTCCGCGTCGTCGTCCCCCTCCAGCAGCCCGAGCAGGCCCGCCCGAACCTCGTGCGTGCTCTCGGCGTCGGCGCCGCCGGCGAGCGTCGCGACGACCTCCCGCAGCGGCCGGAACGTCAGCCCCGTGCCGTAGGACAGGCAGCGCCCGACCGTAACGACCGCGCGATCGCGCACCGACTCCACGAAGTCCGCGACGAGCCGGGACTTGCCGATGCCGGCGGGCCCGATGATCGTGAGCAGCTCGCAGCCGGGCCGCTGCAGCGCGCGCTGGAAGGCCTCGTCGAGGCGCGCGATCTCGCCTGCGCGACCGACCAGCGGCGAGGAGAGCCCGGGCCCGGCGGGACCCGGCGCGACGTCGACCTCGAGGAGCCGGAACGCCGGGACGCGCCCCGCCTTGCCCTTGAGCTCGAGCGGCGGGACCGGCTCCACGCTCACCGCCTGCCTGACGAGCTGCATCGTGCGGTCGCCGATGAGGATCTCGCCCGCCTCGGCCGCCTGCTCGAGGCGGGCCGCGACGTTGACCGCGTCGCCGCTGACGAAGCCGTGGCCGCGCGAGGGATCGCCGACGATGACCTCGCCGGTGTTCACGCCGGTGCGCGTCACCAGCGCGACACCGAAGCGGCGCCTCAGGTCCTCGTTGAGCTCGGCCAGGGCCGCGCGCATGCCGACGGCCGCGCGCACGGCGCGCAGCGCGTCGTCCTCGCGCACGGCCGGCACGCCGAACACGGCCATCACCGCGTCGCCGATGAACTTCTCCACGACGCCCTCGTGACGCTCGAGCACCGCGCTCATCGAGCGGAAGTACTGGGCGACGACCTGCCGGAGCGTCTCCGGGTCCAGCCGCTCCCCGAGCGCGGTCGATCCGACGAGATCGCAGAAGACGATCGTCACGATCTTGCGCTGGCCCTCGGGTGCGCGTCCCTCCCCAAGCGCGAATCCGCACTCCGGGCAGAACCTGGCCCCCTCCGGCGTCGGCACGCCGCAGCTCGGACACGCACGCACGGCCCGAGTCTAGATGGCCGATTTCCGTGAACCCAGTTGGCGGCCCTCGTCCGTGAGGGTAGGGTTCGCGCTTGTGGCGGGCGAGCAGCTGCGCGTGACGGAGGGCAAGGCACGCGGCACACGTCTCCCGGTCGCCGGCGAGTTCCTCCTGGGCCGGGCCGCCCCTGAAGGGGACGGGCGGCTGGGCGACGATGCCGAGATCTCGCGCCGCCACGCGCGGCTGTTCCGCAGTTCGCGCGGCGAGCTGATGATCGAGGACCTCGGCTCGTCCAACGGGACCTTCGTGAACGGCGAGCGCATCGAGGCGCCGCGGGTGCTCGAGCTGGGCGACGTCGTGCGCGTCGGGACGACCGAGATGGCGGTGACCGACGCGGAGGGTCGCGTTCCCGAGGAGACGCGGATCGGGTCGCCCGCGGTCACGAAGGTCACGATCCCCGAGGAGCTGGTCGTGGTCGAGGGCCGTGCGAAGGGCAAGCGGATGCCGCTCGGCGACGAGCTCCTCATCGGCCGCGCCGAGAGCGGCGACGGCCGGCTCGGCGACGACCCCGAGCTCTCGCGCCGGCACGCGCGGTTCTTCCGCGCCGGTGGGCGCCTCATGATCGAGGACCTGGGGTCGGCGAACGGCACGTTCGTGAACGGGGAGCGCCTGCGGGAGCCGCGCCCGCTGCAGTCGGGAGACGCGCTGCGGCTGGGCCAGACGACGCTCGAGATCGCCGGGCCTGCGGCATCCCCGGTCGCGGCCGTCGCGGCGTCGCCGCCCCGGCCGGCCTCCCCGCCGGCGCCGGTCGCGTCACCGCCCCGTGTCGAACGCCCGGAGCCCTCGCCGGTGCCCCTGCCGGCCTCCCCGCCGCGGCCCGCTGCGCCGCCGGCCGACGCGCTGGCCGTCGGCTCCGTGTTCGCCGGCTGCCGGGTGGAGGAGATCATCGGCTTCGGGGACATGGGCGTCGTCTACCGGGCCGAGGAGCTGGCGCTGCAGCGCCGCGTGGCTCTGAAGGTCATCCGTCCCGAGCACTCGGGGGAGGCGCGCTTCCGCGAGCGCTTCCGGCGGGAGTCGCGCGCAGCCGCGTCGATCGACCACCCGAACGTCATCCCGATCCTCGAGGCGGACGAGGAGGGCGGCATCCTCTTCATCACGATGCGGCTGGTCGAGGGCACCGACCTCGGCGGGCTGCTCGCGGCCGAGGGGCCGCTGGAGCCGCTGCGGGCGGCGCGCATCGTGCGCCAGGTGGGCGCCGCGCTGGACGCCGCGCATGCCCGCGGGCTCGTGCACCGCGACATCAAGCCGGCCAACGTGCTGCTCGCGCGCGGGGACCACGTCTACCTGACGGACTTCGGGCTCGCCAGGCGCCAAGAGGAGCCCGGCGGTCTCACCCGCAAGGGATCGATCGTCGCGCGCGCCGAGTACGTCGCGCCCGAGCAGATCCTCGAGGACCGCGTCGACGCGCTCAGCGACGTGTACGCGCTCGGCTGCCTGCTCTACGAGTCGCTCACCGGCGCGGCGCCCTTCGCCGACTCGCCCGACGGCCCCGCTGTGCTCGCGCACGTCAGCTCGCCCGCGCCCTCGCCGCGCGAGCGGCGCCCCGAGCTGCCGGCGGCGTTCGACGACGTCGTCCAGCGTGCGATGGCGAAGACTCCGGGCGAGCGCTTCCCGTCGGCCGGCGACCTTGGGCAGGCCGCCCTCGTGGCCGCCGGGGACCAGCGCCGGGCCAGCCCTGAGTCGGTCGTCGCCACCGGTCCCGCGGCGCCGCCGCCGGCTGCGATGCCGGGCCTGTCGCGCGCCTTCACGCCCGTGTCGGACGACGGCGATGCCGCTGTGGCAGGCGGCCGCGGCGACGCGGTGCGCTGGGGCATCGCGCTCGCGTTCCTCGCGATCGTGGCGATCGGCATGATCGCCGCGCTGAACGCGCTGAACACGCTTTAGCCCGAACGAGCCCCACCCTGGTGGGGGACGTCCACACCTCGGGGAGCCAGGCGAAGCCCTTGGGGCGGTTGTGGGGGTGCGCCCGCGAAGCGACGCTGCGGCCATGACCACGACGACCCCCGCGCAGTTCCTCCGCTTCGGCCTCGTAGGCGCCTCCGGATTCGCCGTCAACCTCGCCGTCTTCGCCGCGGCGCTGGCGGCCGGCGCGCATCACCTCGTGGCGGCGGCCGTGGCGTTCGTGGTCGCCATGGCGAGCAACTTCACGTGGAACCGGTCCTGGACCTTCCGGGCCGGCAACGCCGCCGCCGCGCCCCAGGCCGCCCGCTTCGTCGTGGTCAGCGTGACGGCGGGGCTGTTCGCCCTGCTGGTCGTCGAGCTGCTCGTCGGATCGGCCGGCGTCCCCGAGCTTGCCGCCCAGCCCGCCTCCATCGCCGCTGCGCTGCCGCTGAGCTTCGCCGGCAATCGCGCCTGGGCGTTCGCGGACGCCGCGCCCGCCACGGAGCCGCAGCCCGTGACCCACCCGGTCGCGGCGGATGCCCCGACGACGTGGCTCGTCGTCCCGACCTACAACGAGGCGGAGAACATCGAGCGCTTCGTCAAGGCCGCGCTGCCGCGGCTCGCCGCCGCAGCCGGCGAGCACCGGATCCTGGTGGTCGACGACTCCTCGCCCGACGGGACCGGCGCCATCGCCGACCGGCTCGCCGGCGAGCTCGACACGGTCGAGGTGCTCCACCGCACCGAGAAGGACGGCCTCGGACGCGCCTACGCCGCCGGCTTCGCCCACGCCCTCGCCGGCGGCGCGGAGCTGGTGATCCAGATGGACGCCGATCTCTCCCACGACCCGGCACACATCCCGGCGCTCGTCGCCGCCGCCGAGCACGCCGACCTGGTCCTCGGCTCGCGCTACGTCGCGGGTGGCGGCGTCGAGGACTGGGGCTTCTGGCGCCGCGCGCTCAGCCGCGGCGGCTCCTTGTACGCGCAGGTGGTCCTGGGCGTCGGCGTGCGCGACCTCACGGGCGGCTTCAAGTGCTTCCGCCGCGACCTGCTCGAGCGGCTGTCGCGCACGGGCTTCGAGACGGCGGGGTTCGGCTTCCAGGTCGAGGTCACCTACCGGTCCCTGCGTAGCGGCGCGCGGGTCCGCGAGGTGCCGATCCGCTTCCGCGACCGCACCGCTGGCGCGTCGAAGATGAGCTCGCGGATCGTGCTCGAGGCGCTGTGGCGGGTCGTGGCGCTGCGGGCGCGGGGCGCGCGGATGAGCGTGGCCTGAGCGGGCGGTCGCGCGCTCCGCGCGATCGCGGGGTGTGGCCGCGGCGCGGGGTCCGAACAGCGCACTTAGGAGGAGGCAGAGGCCGGGGCTGGTGGCCCGAGCGGCGTCCCCGAAGCGCTCGCGGGCCGGTGTGCGGTCCGGATTGTGGGCGCTCTACGCCCACAAGTCGACACGCCGCCGTTCACGCCAGCCGATCGACCGCCCCTCGCAGCGCCGCCCGCGCCTCCACCGCCAGCTCCTCCACGAGCGCGCCCGCCGAGGCGTCGCGCGTCAGCGCGTGCGCCTGCCCCGCCCACAGGTGCAGCAGGTCGGGATCGTTGCGCTCGCGCGCCGCGGCGCGCAGCGGCGCCGTCACGTAGTGGACGTCGGGGTAGGCCGACGGCGCGTGGGCCGAGTGCTCGCGCAGGAACCGGTTGACGATCCCGCGCGCCGTGCGCCCCGTGAACGCGCGCGTGAGCGCCGTCGGCTGCTCGGTGCCGAGCGCCGCGCGGTGCAGGGCGGACGTTCCCGCCTCGCGGGTCCGCAGGAACGCCGTCCCGAGCGCCGCCGCCCAGGCGCCCGCCGCCAGCGCCGCCGCGACGCCCGCCCCGGTCGCGATCCCACCCGCGGCGATGAGCGGGAGGTCGACATGCGCGCGCACGAGCTGCAGGAGGGCGAGCAGGCCGATGTCCCCGGGCGCGCCGTCGTCGAAGCTGCCCCGGTGCGCGCCCGCCTCCACGCCCTGGACGACGAGCGCGTCGGCGCCCTCCCCCGCCGCCGAGCGCGCCTCCGCAGGCGTCGTGACGGTCACCCAGACCTGGCATCCGGCGTCGTTGAGCTCCTCGACTACCGCGCGCGGCGGGCAGCCGAAGGCGAAGGACACGACGGGGACGCGCTCCTCGGCAACGAGCGCGAGCTTCGCCTCCCATCCGTCGTCGTCGTGGCGCGGGCGCCCGATCTCGAGGCCCGCGCGCTCCGCCTCCGCGGCGAGGCGCGCCGCGTAGCGGTCGACCTCCCCCGCGTCGGCGTCGCCGGGCGGCGCGAAGATGTTCACGCCGAACGGGCGCGCGGTGAGCGCCCGGACGGCCGCGACGTCGCTCGCGACCGCCTCGGGTGTCTTGTAGCCCGCCGCGAGGAACCCCAGGCCGCCGGCGTCGCTGACCGCCGCGGCCAGCTCGGGCGTCGAGGCGCCGCCGCCCATGGGCGCGCAGACGATCGGGTGCGTGAGGGCGATCATGACTCCGGTCGCGGGCAGCTGCTCGCTCGGGAAGCCTAGATGCAGCATCGCCGAACGGCGTCGCGGCGACCTGCGCTCGGGATCAGACGAAGATGCGCCCCCCGTCGACCACGATGGTCTGCCCCGTCACGTACGCGGAGCCGTCGCTCGCGAGCCACAGCGCCGCGCCGACCACGTCATCGGGCTGCGCCGGGCGCTTGAGCGACCCGCGGTCCAGCGCGTACGTCTCCGGATCGGCGCCCTCGCCCTCGAGCATCTCGCGGCTCGCCTGCGTGAGCGTGAAGCCCGGGGCGATCGCGTTCACGCGGACGCCGAGCGGGCCCGCCTCGCGCGCCATCGCCCGCGTGAGGGCGATGACCGCGCCCTTGGACGCCACGTAGTGCGCGAACCCGGCGGAGCCGTTGACCGCGGTCGTCGACGCGAGGTTCACGATCGCGCCGCCGCCGTCGCGCAGCGCCGGCAGGCACGCCCGGGCGCACAGCCAGGTCCCCTTCACGTTCACGGCCATCACGCGGTCCCACTCCTCCTCCTCGAGCTCGTGGAACGGGCCGCGTCGCAGCCCCGCGTACAGCGCGGCGTTGTTCACCAGGACGTCGATGCCGCCCAGCTCGGCCGTCACGCGCTCCACGGCCTCGCCGACCGACGCCGCGTCCGCGACGTCCATGCGCACCGCGATGCCACCGGCGAGCCGGGCCGTCTCCGCCGCCCCCGCCTCGTCGCGGTCCGCCGCGGCGACCTGATCGCCGCGCTCCGCGAAGGCCTGCGCGAACGCGCGACCGAGCCCGCGACCGGCACCGGTCACCAGGACGCGCATCGCGACTCGGCGAGCAGCTCGTGCGCCAGGGCGCGACCGGCATCCGTGAGGAACCAGTCGTCGATGCGCGACTCGACGAAGTCCATGAAGTCCTCCGGCGTGCGCTTCATCCAGACGTGGCAGATGCGAACGCCGCTCTGGGTGAACCGCCACGCCTTGTCGGCGTCCTTCACCAGCGCGTCCTCCAGCGACAGCGCCTCCTCGCGCGAGTCGTGCCCATCGACGATCTCCTGGATGTGCGCCGTACGCCGCGGGTCGTAGCCGACCCGTCCGAGGATCTCCCCCGCCAGGCGCGCGCCCTCGATCTCGTGGCGGCGCGTGACGTCGGCCTCCCAGCCGATCGGCGCGCCCGCGAGGCCCTTCAGGTGGTCCCCCTCCGGCACGAGGAAGTAGCCGCAGTCGTGCAGCAGGATCGCCGGCAGCACGACGTCCTCGTCGGCCTCGGGGTACGCCTGAAGCAGCCGCCGCGCGAGCTCGAACGAATCCGGCACGTGGATCTCGTTGGAGCGCGTCTGCCAGTACGGCTCGGCGAGCGCGCGGATCTCGTCCAGGACGGTCACAGCAGCGCCGCCTGGAGGATCGCCCGGCTCTGGGCGAGGTCGCGTGCGCCGATCTCCCGCGCGGCATCGGTGAAGAGGGCACCGGCCACCTGGCGCTCCAGGCGAGCGGCGTACCGCGCGGGCGTCAGGGAGAACCAGTCGCAGACGACGCTCACGCCGGTCAGCGAGAAGCGCCACAGCTTGTCGGCGTCCTTGACCAGCTCGTCGTTGCGCGACAGCGCGTGCAAGCGCGAGTCGTGCCCGTCGATGATCGCCGCGACCTCCTCGACGAGCGGAGCCGGCTCGCCGAGCGCGCCGAGGGCCTCGGACGCCAGCCGCGCCCCCTCCTTCTCGTGGAGGATGCGCACGTCGGACGCGAGGTCCACCTCCTCGTCCCCGCTCGCGAACCCCTCCGCGTAGATGCGCTCCTCGTCGATGACCGCCCACCCGGCGTCGTGGAACATCACGGCGAGCAGGACCACGTCGGCGTCGGCCTCCGGATACCGCTCGAGCAGCCGCTGCGCGTACCAGAAGGAGATCGGGACGTGGACGTCGTTCTTGCGCGCGCGCATGTAGGGGCGCGCCGCGACCCAGGCGGGGGCGAAGCGAGCCGCGTCGCTCAAGACTCGATCGTGACCGTGCCGGTGTTCCCGTCGACGATCACGCGGTCGCCCGTGCGGATCGCCGCCGTCGCCGAGCCCGTGCCGGTCACCGCGGGCAGCCCGTACTCCCGGCAGACGATCGCCGCGTGGCTCATGATCCCCCCGACGTCCGTGACGACCGCCCCGACGCGACTGAAGACCGGCCCCCAGCTCGGCGCGGTGATGCGCGTGACGAGGATGTCGCCGTCCTGCACCTCGTCGAGCTCGCCGGCGTCGATGATCACGCGCGCGACGCCCTCCACGCGTCCCGGCGATCCCGCCATCCCCGTGAGCTCGCGACCGCCCTCGCCGCCGGACAGCCACGAGCTGACCCGCTCGCTGGTGACGCCGAACAGCATGATCGTGAACGGCTCCGTGATGACCTGCGGCGGCTCGTTCATCGCCGGCGGCGGCGCCTTCTCCGACAGCGCGGCGACCATCTCCTTGCGCCGGGCGATGATCGGCGGCCAGTGCAACGGGCCCGCCGGCTCGACGCCGACCGCCCACGCGTTGCCGTAGTCGAAGATCGCCAGCGGAACCTCGTCGCGGCGCAGGTAGAAGATGTCGTCCGCCTCGGCCCAGAAGCCCGCGTCGGCGAGGACCTGGCCGAGGCGGCGGATCCTGCGCCAGAAGATCGAGTAGGACCAGTGCTCGATGAAGAAGTTGTGGTTCTCCACGTAGGGGAACACCATCCGGCACAGCCCGAGCTTCTCGTCGAACGCGGCGCGCGCCTCGTCGTCGGGCAGCAGCGCGCGGTACTCGTTCGTGATCCGGTCGCGCTCGGCCACGACCTGCTCCGTGGGACGATCGATGTCGTGGCCCTCCTGCACCTGGGCCACGTACCCGCGGAGGAAGCCGAGCGGGATCTCCAGGTGGTCGAGCCACACCCGGTCGTCGCTGTACATGCCGCTGCCGGAGGAGAAGTTGAACCAGGGCTCCTTCGCCGCCTCCCAGGCCGCGAGCCACTCCTGACCGCCCGGCGCGGCGGCGACGGCGGCGAGCGCCTCGTCGACAGAGCCGGTGGCCAGGGCGCCCGCCACGTCGAGCCGCACAGCGAGCCTGGCGAGCTGCTTGAGCTCGTCGTCGGGGCGCAGCAGGTCCACGTCGATGCCCTGCACCATCCTCGCGATGCCCTGGTCGGAGATGCCGGGGAACGCCTCCTTGCAGAAGCCGAAGAAGTCCAGGTAGGCGACGTAGCCGAGGTTGAGGAACTCGAAGTGGTGCTGGTACGCGCGGTAGCCCAGCTCGATCGCGCGGTTGTAGCTCTCGGTGAGCTCGAGGTGAGGGTCGGCTCCCTTGCCGGAGACGATGTCCTCCATCGGCACGCGGTCGGGCAGCGGCTGGAAGCGCAGGGCGTCGAGGTCGGCGATCATCGCGCGGACCTTGCGCTCCCAGTTCTCCAGCAGCGCGGGCCAGTTGGCGAAGTAGTGGCCGGCGCGCTCCAGGAACTCGGGAACGCGCGCGGGGATCTCGGACTCCGGGACCCCGACGGGGTTCATGTACAGGTAGCCGTTGTGGACCCGATAGTCGATCCCCTGCGCGGGCGGGATGACCCAGTGGCGCGTGTTGTACTGGCCGAGGCAGCGGCAGGCGAACTCGACGCTGATGCAGTCGAACGGCTTGAACACGCGCGGCCAGTGCGTGAGGTCGGCGAACCAGAACTTCGCCTCCTCCTCCGCGCGGCGCTCCTCCGTGAAGTGCAGGTAGTACGGGTACATCTCCTCCCAGCCCTCGGCACCGTCGGGCGCCGGGTCCTCGTACGGGCTGATGAAGCGCTTAGCGGTCGGCGTCGACATCCGAGGCCCTCCTCGCGGCCAAGGGGTTCATGAGCGTCTGGACCAGGCTCGTCATGCCGGTCGACATCGCGCCCACGGATCGGGGAGCGCGGCTCCAGACCGTCTCCGGCCTGCTCTGCAGCATCACGACGGTCGACTCCTCGTCGACCGCCCACTCGACGTCCTGCGGCGCGCCGTAGTGCTGCTCGGCGCGCTTGGCCAGCTCGGCGACCTGCCGGACCTCGGCCGCCGACAGCGCCGGCTTCGTGCGGCGCTCCTCCTCCACGACGCGCTCGGTGACGCAGCCGCCGCGCGCGTCCACGACGAGCTCGACCTCCTTGCACGCGACGCGCCTGTCGACCACGTCGAGCATCACCTTGTCCACGAGGAGGCTGTCGGGCGTCACCTGCCCGCTCACGACGGTCTCGCCCAGGCCGAAGCAGGCCTCGATCGCGATCTTCGAGCGGTCGCCGTTGGCCGGGTTCAGCGTCATGGCCACCCCCGCGGCGCGCGCGGGCACCATCCGCTGGACCGCGACGCCCATGTGGACGCCGTCGTGCGCGATGCCGCGCTCGGCGCGGTAGGCGATCGACCGGGCCGAGAGCAGGCTCGCCCAGCAGCGCCGGACGTGCTCCACCACGGCCTCCTCGCCGACGACCCACAGGTAGGTGTCCTGCTGGCCGGCGAAGCTCGCGTCCGCGGAGTCCTCGGCGGTGGCGCTCGAGCGGACCGCCACCGGGACGCCGTCCCCGAGCGCGCGGTAGGCGGCGCGTATCGCGTCGGCGACGGCCGGCGGCACCGGCGTGGTCTCCACGAGCGCGCGCAGCCGGGCGCTGCCGTCCTCCAGCGCGGCGACGTCGCCCGGGTCGAGCGTCGCGAGCTCGTGCGAGATCCGCTCCGCCACCCCGCCGCCGAGCGCCTCGCGGTACGCGCGCGTGGTCACCGCGAATCCCGGCGGAACCGGGAAGCCGGCGCGCAGCAGGGTCGAGAGGCTCGCCGCCTTGCCGCCGACCTGCTCGACGTCGGACGGCTCCTCGAAGCCCACGACGAGGGGAGCCTGCTCGACGCCGAGGTGGACCCGGACCTCCTGGGGCGCGCGGAACGTCGTGTTCGGCGGGAACGTGAACCGCTGACCCTCGACGAGCCGCATGCCGGGGAAGCGCTCGGACAGCTCCTCGAGCACGACCTGCGCCTCAAGCCGCGCGAGCGGCGCGCCGAGGCAGAAGTGGATCCCGAGGCCGAACGCCAGGTGATTGCGCGCGTTGGGGCGGTGCAGGTCGATGGCCTGGGGCTCCTGGAAGACCGCCTCGTCGTGGTTGGCCGAGCCGAGGACGAGCAGCAGCTTGTCCCCGGGCTGCAGGTCGACGTCGCCGACCCGGGCCGGCTGCTTCACGAGCCGCTTCCACGCGAACACCGGCGTGGCGATCCGCAGCATCTCCTCCACCGCCGCCGGCGCGAGCGAGCGGTCGGCGCAGAGCTCCCGCCAGCGGTCGCGCTGGGTCAGCAGCTCCTTCAGGCCCGAGGCGAGCAGCGAGCTGGTCGTCTCGTGACCGGCGGTGAGCTGCGAGTACACGAGGCCCGCCATCTCGTCGATCGTCAGCGACTGATCGCCATCCTGGTAGATGCGCACGAGGTCAGAGGGAAGGTCGTCCTGCGGCTCCTCGAACCGCGACCGCACGAGCGCGAGGCAGTAGCGCCAGTACCCGACGAGGTTGTGCGCGTGCTCGAGCTGCTCGTCGAGCGGCCGGTCGCCGAAGCTCAGCACCACCCGGCTCGCGGCCCAGCGCTTGACGTCGGCCACGTCCTCGTCGGGCACGCCGAGCAGCCGGAAGATGACCAGGGCCGGAAGCTCGTACGTCAGCGCCGACACGAGGTCGACCGGCTCGCCGCTCGGGTCGAACGCATCGATCATGCGGACGGCGATCTCGCGGATCTGCGGCTCGAGCAGCGCGACGCGGCGCGGCGTGAAGGCCTTCTTGATGAAGCCGCGCAGGCGCGTGTGATCGGGCGGCTGGCGGGCGGACAGCCCCGAGTAGGCGGTGAAGTCGCCGTCGTCGAGGACGCGCTGCACCTCCGGCGGGCGCTCCTTGTAGGGCGCCTGGGTGATCTCCGAGGAGAACGTCGCCGGCTCCTTGAAGATCGCGCGGATGTCGTCGTGGCGCGTCACGACCCAGAACCCGAGCTCCTCGCTGAAGAACACGGGTTGCTCGCGGCGCGCGCGCTCGTAGAACGCGAAGGGATCGGCGAGGTCGAACGGGCGGAAGTCCCCCGCGACGTCGCCGTGGATCGGGCAGCCCCCTGCCGAGCCGGCTCTCTCCTCCATGTGGTGACCGTACGAGCGCCGGCGCCGGGGATCAACGATGGATCACCCACGCTGTGAGAGGCATTGCCTATCATCCGCCGATGGAGCTGCGCCAGCTGCGCTCGTTCGTGGTCCTCGCCGAGGAGCTGCACTTCCGCCGCGCGGCCGACCGCCTGCACATCGCCCAGCCGAGCCTCAGCCAGCAGCTGCGCCGCCTGGAGGACGGGCTCGGCGTCCGGCTGCTGGAGCGCGACCGCCGCCGCGTCGAGCTCACGGCGGCCGGCGCCGCGCTGCTGCCCGAGGCGCGCGCCGTGCTCGCGGCCGCCGAGCACGCCGCCACCGTGGCGCGTGCGACGGCCGCCGGCGAGCAGGGCAGACTCCGGCTCAACCTCACGCGATCGCTCACCGGAGGCCTGCCGGGCGACATCGTGGAGGCGTTTCGCGCCCGCTACCCGGGCGTCGACCTCGAGCTGGACGTCGGCACCACGCTTCTCAACGCGCAGCGGCTGCGTGAGGAGCAGATCGACGCCGCCTTCGTCCGACCGCCCGTGATCGACGACCGCCTCGAGGTCATGGATCTCGGGCGCGAGCCGATGGTCTGCGTCCTCCCAACCCGCCACCGGCTGGCGCGCCGGCGCACCGTCCGGGCGCAGGACGTCCGCGACGAGCCGCTCGTCTGGTGGCCGCAGGACCACGCGCCGGCGCCGTGGCGGCAGATGCTCGCCGAGGTCTACGGCCCCGATCCGGCCGACTGGCCGAAGGTCGCGCGCGCCGAGCCGGAGGAGGAGCGCATCGTCAGCGCCGTCGCGGCAGGCGCCGGGGTGGCCTTCATCGGCCTCGAGCGCTCCCGCAGCCTGCGGGTGCCCGGCGCCGTGTACCGGCGCTTCGCACCGCCCGAGCCGACGATGGGCATGGCGCTCGCGTGGCGGCGCGGCGCGGACGCTCCCGCGCTGCGCCGCCTGCGCGAGATCGCAGGTCAGTTACGCCATTTGACGGTGCAGCCCACGGGCGGGGTGTCGGCGATCTCCGGGGAGCGGCCCGCGAGCGCCGCCTCGAGCGCGTCGCGGAGGTAGTGCCTGGTGATCGCGTCGCCGCTGCGGTCGTCATCGACGGCGCCGTGGTAGACGAGCCTGCGGTCGCGATCGAAGACGAACGCCTCCGGCGTGCGCTGCGAGCCGAGCGCCCGCGCGAGCGACTGGTCCTCGTCGTAGACGTAGTCGAACGCGAAGTCCTCCTCGCGCGCCCGGGCGACCATCGCCTCGAAGCCGTCCTCCGGGTAGGCCCGCGCGTCGTTGGATGCGACCGCCACCATCGCGACGCCACGGTCGGCGTACTCGCGGGCCAGCGCGTTGATGCGGTCCTGCCAGGCGAGCACGTAGGGGCAGTGATTGCAGTACTGGATCAGGACGAGCACGTCGGCCGAGGCGTAGTCCGCCAGGGCGTGCCGGCGGTCATCGACGCCGGGAAGGTCGAACTGCGGGGCGGTCTGCAGCGAGATGCTGGTCACGTCAGCGCCTCCTTGATCTGATCTCTCGTCGGGACGGGCGAGGCCCGGCCGTCGGGTCGACGATAGATGCGACAGGTGAGCGAGGGTCGTCCGGCCGCGCCGGCGGCGTCGATGTCGGTGCCGTCGACGCGGATCGTCGGCGACCCGGGGAACCGCTCCGCCTCCGCCTCGGCCTGCGAGCGCACCTCGCGCAGCTCGAGCGGCGCGTCGATCCCGAGCTCGGAGAGCACGTCCTCGACGAGCTGCCGCGCCTCCGGGTACGACGGGCATCCCTCCCAGAACAGGAGCTCGATCCGCGGCATGCAGGTCGTCTCCTATGCGGCGACCGCGTCCACGCGCGAGATGACCTCGGTCCTGGCCAGGCCGGGCACGATGACGCCGCTGAGGTCGCGCTTCTCGTCCGACGCGTGCAGCGCGTCGTTGACGTCGTCGAGCGCGTAGCGCGTGGTGATGATCGGGTCGGCCGTGATGAGGCCGTCCTCGATGAGGCGGGCGAAGCGCGGCAGGTCGGCCCGCATGCGCACGTTGCCGTTCTGGGTGGAGATGATCGCCCGGCTCTGGACGGCGATCGCGACCTGCGGCACGGTGACCTCCGCCGTGCCCGACTGCACGCTGGAGAGCACGACCGTCCCCGCGCGCCGCGACATGAGCACCGCGTCGCGGACCGCCGACGTCAGGGTCGCCGCCTCCAGCACGACGTCCGCCCCGCGCCCCTCGGTGAGCGCCTGCACGGCGGCGACGGAGTCCTCCGCGCTGGGATCGACGGCGTGCGTGGCGCCCAGCGACCCCGCGATCTCGCGCCGGTAGGCGATCGGGTCCACCGCGATGATCTTGCGCGCGCCCGCGACCTTGGCCGCCTGCACCATCCACTGGCCGAGATGCCCGAGGCCGACGACGGCGACGCTCTGGCCCGGTTGCACCTTGGCGACGTGGAAGACGGAGCCCAGCCCGGTCGTGATCCCGCACCCCATGCACCCGAGCACCTCGTCGGGCAGGTCGGACTCGATCGCCCACACCTGGTTGGCGGTGACGTTCATGACCTCCGCGTAGCCGCCGACGTTCCCCGCCGCGCTCACCGGCTGGCCGTTGCGGCGATCGGCCACGTGCGGCCAGATGCCGCCACGGTCGAACGTCTCCGAGCACTGGTCGGGCCGGCCGATGGAGCAGTAGAAGCAGACGTTGCACTCCGACGTGCCGGGGACGATCACGCGGTCGCCGACCTTCACGTTGTCGACGCCCTCGCCGACCTCCTCCACGTAGCCCAT
>Ga0081539_10003657_pt1 | contig 18499 bp, 10 predicted proteins | sample TabmetS4T2R2_FD_71023 | JGI IMG/M metagenome (GOLD analysis project Ga0081539, IMG submission 71023) | Tabebuia heterophylla rhizosphere microbial communities from the University of Puerto Rico - S4T2R2 | ecosystem: Host-associated > Plants > Roots > Rhizosphere ...
TGCCCGGCTACGTCCAGGACGACGCTGCGGTGCTTGCCCCCGGTGCAGCCGATGGCCACGGTCAGGTAGTGCTTGCCCTCCTGGACGTAGCCGGGCAGGGCGATCTCCAGCAGGGCCTCCAGGCGGGCCAGGAACAGGCCGGTGTCGTTCTGGGCGAGCACGTAGTCGCGGACCCGCTTGTCGGTGCCGGGCAGCGGTCGCAGCTCGGCCACCCAGTGGGGGTTGGGCAGGAAGCGGACGTCGACCACCATGTCGGCGTCCAGGGGCAGCCCGTACTTGAAGCCGAACGAGGTCACCGTGACCAGCATCCCGGCCGCCTCGTCGGCGAAGGCGGCCAGGATCTTGGACCGCAGCTCATGGACGTTGAGGTCGCTGGTGTCGACGACCAGGTCGGCGTCGGCCCGCAGCTCGCGCAGCAGGTCCCGCTCGAGGGCGACCGACTCGGCGACCCGCTCGCCGGCCACCGGGTGGCGGCGGCGGGTGGCCTCGAAGCGGCGGATCAGCACCTCATCCGACGCCTCCAGGAACACGATCCGGAGGTGGACGTCCTTGGCCCGGAGCTGGTCGAGGGCGGTCTCCAGCTCGGACACGTCGGCGGTGAAGGCGCCGCCGCGGGCGTCCATGACCAGGGCGACCCTGGTCGGGTCGCGGCCGACCACGGCCAGCTCGGCCACCCTCCCGATCAGCGACGGGGGCAGGTTGTCGATCACGAAGTAGCCGAGGTCCTCCAGCACCTTGGCCGCCTCCGAGCGGCCCGCCCCCGACAGCCCGGTGATCACGACGAACTCGACGGCGGCGGCGCGAAGCCGGTCCTCGGTCCGAAAGTCCTGGGTCATGTTCGGGCAACCCCCCCATGCAGATGCTCGTACACCACCTTAGCAAGCTGGGGGCCGAGGCCGGGGACCTCCTCCAGCTCCTCCAGGCTGGCCTGGGCGGCCTTGCGGGCCGAACCGAAGTGGCGGACAAGCTGGCGGCGGCGGGTCTCCCCCACGCCGGGGATCCCGTCGAGGACGCTGCGGGTCATGGAGCGGTTGCGCAGCTTGCGGTGGTAGGTGATGGCGAAGCGGTGGGCCTCGTCGCGGACCCGCTGCAGGAGGTACAGGGCCTCGCTGGTCCGGGGGATGACCACCGGCTCGGGCTGGCCGGGGATGTAGACCTCCTCCATCCGCTTGGCCAGCGACACCACCGGCAGGTCGGGGCTGGCCGAGTCCCGCACCGCCTCCAGGGCGGCCGACAGCTGGGGCCGGCCGCCGTCGACCACGATCAGGTTGGGCGGGTAGGCGAACTTCCTGCGCCGCCCGTCCTCCTCCGGTTCGTGGCGCTCGGTGGCGAGGCGGGCCAGGCGGCGGCCGAGGACCTCGCGGAGGGAGGCGACGTCGTCCTGGCCCTCGACCGAGCGGACCTCGAAGCGCCGGTACTCGCTCTTGCGGGCCAGGCCGTCCTCGAACACCACCATCGAGCCGACCACCTGGCTGCCCTGGAGGTTGGAGATGTCGTAGCACTCGATCCGCAGCGGCGCCTCGGGCAGCTCCAGGGCCTCCTGCAGCTCCTTGAGCCCGCGGGCGCGGGCGTCGAAGTCGCTGGCCCGCTTGAGCTTGTGGGTGGCGAAGGCCTCGCGGGCGTTGGCCGCCACCGTCTCCAGCAGGGCCCGCTTCTCGCCCCGGCGGGGCACCCGCAGGTCCACCGGCCCGTCCCGCAGCCCGGCCAGCCAGGCCGCCAGCCCCTCGGCGCCGGACGGCAGGACCGGCAGGAACACCTCCCGGGGGATCTCGTCGCCCCGGTCGCCGTAGAGCTGCTGGACGAAGGTGGCGGCCAGGGCCGGGGTGTCGAGGGCCTCGACCTTGTCGACCACGAACCCGCGGCGGCCCACCACCCGCCCCCGGCGGACGAAGAACACCTGCACGGCCGCCTCCAGGTCGTCCTCGGCGAAGGCGGCGATGTCGAAGTCCTCGGGGGTCGAGGACACCATCTGCTGGCGCTCCATGGCCTTGCGGACACTGGCCAGCTGGTCGCGGAGGCGGGCCGCGAGCTCGAAGTTGAGCTGCTCGGCGGCCTGGCGCATCTCGGCCTCCAGCCGCTGCAGGGTCGGCCGGGTGCGGCCGTCCATGAAGGCCACGAAGTCCTCGACGATCCGCCGGTGCTCGGTGGGGGTGACCTTGCCGACGCACGGCCCCGAGCACTTGTTGATGTCGTAGAGGATGCAGGGCCGGCCCAGCCGCCGGTGCCGGTCGAACACCCCCTTGGAGCAGGTCCGCATGGGGAAGGTGCGGAGCAGCAGGTCCAGGGTCTCGCGGATGGCGTAGGCGTGGGCGTAGGGCCCGAAGTACCTCGTCCCCTTGCGCTTGGCCCCGCGCTCGACCCGGGGCCGGGGGATCTCGTCGGCCACGGGCACGGCCAGCCACGGGTACGACTTGTCGTCGCGGTAGCGGACGTTGTAGCGGGGCCGGTGCTGCTTGATCAGGCTGACCTCGAGCTGGAGGGCCTCGACCTCGCTGTTGACCAGCACCCACTCCAGGGTCGCCGAGGCCTCGACCATGGCCGCGGTCCGCGGGTGCAGGTGGCGCATCGGCTGGAAGTAGCTGGCCGTGCGCTTGCGCAGCGAGATCGCCTTGCCGACGTAGATCACCCGCCCGTCCCGGTCGCGGAACAGGTACACGCCGGGATGGTCGGGAATCGCCTCAGGCTTCGGTCTTGGGCTGGTCGCGACGGTCATACCGCAATTCTAGGACCGGTGGTGTGACGGAGCCTGGCGGAAAACCCCCACGGCGAAGACGGGTGCCAGCCCCGTTCCGCGCCGCCGGCCGGGCCCGTACGGTCGGTGGACCGCCCCACGGAAGGAAGACCCATGATCGAGGTTCGCGATCTCTCCAAGCGCTACGGTGCCACCGTGGCCGTCGACGGGCTCAGCTTCGACGTGCTGCCCGGCGCGGTCACCGGGTTCCTCGGCCCCAACGGCGCCGGCAAGTCCACCACCATGCGGCTGCTGCTCGGGCTGGACGCCCCCGACGCCGGGCAGGCCCTGATCGGCGGGCGTCGCTACCGGGAGCTCCCCTGGCCCCTGCGCGAGGTCGGGGCGCTGCTGGAGGCCAGGGCGTTCCACCCCGGCCGCAGCGCCCGCGCCCACCTGGAGGCACTGGCGGCGGCCAGCGCCATCCCGCGGTCCCGGGTCGAGGAGGTGCTCGGGCTGGTCGGCCTGGACGTGGTCGCCGGCCGGCGGGCCGGGGGCCTGTCGCTCGGCATGGGCCAGCGGCTGGGGATCGCCGCCGCCCTGCTCGGCGACCCCGGGGTGCTGCTGCTCGACGAGCCGGTCAACGGGCTGGACCCGGAGGGGATCCGCTGGATGCGGACCCTGCTGCGGTCGCTGGCGGCCGAGGGCCGGGTGGTGCTCGTCTCCAGCCACCTGATCGGCGAGATGGCCCTCACGGCCGAGCGGCTGGTGGTGATCGCCCGGGGCCGGCTGCTGGCCGAGACGTCGGTGGCCGAGCTGTCGGCCCGTGCGGCCTCGCTGGAGGAGGCGTTCCTGGAGCTGACCGCCGACGGCGTCGAGTACCGCGCCCGACCGGCCGACAACCCCGAGAGGAGAGTCCGATGACGACGACCACGATCACCATGCCCGGGCGCTACCGGTTCGCGGACGCGGCCCGCATGGAATGGGTCAAGCTCCGAAGCCTCCGGTCCACCTGGTGGACCCTGGCCGTGACGATCGCGGCCGCGGCCGGCATCGCCGTCGCCGTCGGGGTCAACACCGAGGACGGCTCGGCCGACCTGACCAACAACGCCCTCGCCGGCATCTCGGTCGGCCTGCTCATGATGGGCATCCTGGGCGTGCTGGCAGCGACCAGCGAGCACACCTCGGGGACGATCCGGTCCACCCTGGCCGCGATCCCGAACCGTCCGCTGGTGCTGGCGGCGAAGGCGGCCGTGTTCGGCGTGGTGGCCCTGGCCGCCGGGGAGGCGGCCGCCTTCGTGGCCTTCTTCGCCGGCGGGGCCGCCCTGCCGGCCGGGATCGCCGGCCCCGCCCTTGGCCAGCCCGGCGTGCTCCGCGCGGTGGTGCTCGGCGGGGCCGGCTACAGCCTGATCGGGCTGCTCGGCCTCGGCCTCGGCACCGTGGTCCGCCACACCGCGCTGGCGGTGGGGCTGCTCGTCGGGGGAGTGTACGTGGTCGCCCAGCTCGGCGCGGCCCTGGCCCCGGCGCTCATGCCGTACCTCCCGATCGCGGTCGTGGCCAACTCCCTGACCGTGGTGCAGCCGGTGACGGCGATCGGCGACGTCCGCTTCCTGTCGCCCTGGGCCGGCCTCGGCGTGCTCGTCCTGTACGCCGCCGTTGCCCTGGGCGCCGGGGCGTGGCTGCTCGCCGAGCGGGACGCCTGAGCAGGACAATGGTGGGATGGGAGACCCACTGACCACGGCCGTGGCCTGGGGCCGGACGGTGCTGCTGGCGCCGTTCGGCCGCCGGGCCCGCAACGAGCTGCTGTTCTGCCTGGCCGGGGTCCCGCTCGGGCTCGGCCTGGCCGTGGTGGTGGTCTGGCTGATGGCCTTCGCCACCGTGGTGGCGCTGCTCTCGCCACGGTTCGAGTCGACCTGGGTGGCCGGGGTCGCCCTCGGCGTCGGCGCGGTGCTGACCGTGGTGCTCGCCCCCTGGGCCGGCCGCCGGCTCGGCGCCGTCCACCGCCGGCTGGGCGCGGGGCTGCTGGGCACGCCGGTGGCCGCGCCACCGTCGCCCGAGCCCGCCGGCCGTTGGCGGGGCCTGCCCGGCTGGGTGGCCACCGGGCTGGGCGACGGCCCCGGCTGGCGGGCCGTCGCCTACCAGGTGGTCAAGCTGCCGCTGGCCTTGCTCGAGGCCTACGCGGTCATCTGCTGGGCGGGCGGGCTGGCCAACCTGACCTACCCGTTCTGGTGGGGCCTGTTCCGCAACCACCCGCCCGGGGTCACCCTGGACCCGGTGCCGGCGGTCACCCCGTTCCCGGGGCGTCCGCTCCAGATCGCCACCTACCCAGAGACCTTCCTCGCCCTGGGCGTCGGCCTGGCGATGGTGCTGGCCGCGCCCTGGGTGACCAGGGCGGTGGTCGCGGCCGACCGCCGGCTGCTCGTGATCCTGCTCGGCCCGGGCCGGCTCGCCCTGCGCGTCCGCGACCTGGAGCACACCCGCGCCCTGGCCGTCGACGACGCCGCCGCCCAGCTGCGCCGGGTCGAGCGCGACCTCCACGACGGCGCCCAGATCCGCCTGGCCACCCTGGCCATGCACCTGGGCCTGGCCAGGGAGACCCTGGCCGGGCTCGACGGGGGGGATGACGTCGGCCGGGCCCGCGAGCTGGTCGACGCCGCCCACCGGGACGCCAAGCAGGCCCTTGGTGAGCTGCGCGACCTGGCCAGGGGCATCCACCCGCCGGTCCTCGACTCCGGCCTGGACGACGCCCTGGCCTCCCTGGCCGCGACCAGCGCCATCCCGGTCGAGCTGGCCTGCGACCTGCCCGAGCGGCCGGCCCCGGCGATCGAGACGATCGCCTACTTCTGCGCCGCCGAGCTGCTGGCCAACGCGGCCAAGCACAGCCACGCCGGCCGGGTCACCGTCCAGGCCGACGGCCGCGACGGGAGCCTGGTGCTGGAGGTTGGCGACGACGGTGTCGGCGGCGCCGACCCGGCCCGGGGCAGTGGCCTGGCCGGCCTGGCCCAGCGGGTGCGCACGGTCGACGGCCGGATGCGGATCGCCAGCCCCCGCGGCGGGCCGACCCTGGTCAGCGTGCAGCTGCCCCTGCGGACATGAGGGCCGTGGACCCGATGCGGGTGGTGGTCGCCGAGGACGCGGCCGTCTTCCGGGAAGGCCTGGCCCGGCTGCTCGAGGACCGCGGTCACCGGGTGTGCGCGGCCGTGGCCGACGGCGAGGCGCTCCTGGCCGCGGTGGCCGCGCACCGTCCCGACGTGGCCGTGGTCGACATCCGCATGCCGCCGACCCATACCGACGAGGGGCTCCGGGCCGCCCTGCGGCTCCGCGCCGACCACCCGGGGACCGGGGTGCTGGTGTTCTCCCAGTACGTCGAGACCCGGTACGCGGCCCGGCTCCTCCAGGGGACCGCCGCCGGGGTCGGCTACCTGCTCAAGGACCGGGTGGCGGACGTGGCCGAGTTCCTCGACGCCCTGCGCCGGGTGGCGGCCGGCGGGACCGCCCTCGACCCCGAGGTGGTCGGCCAGCTACTGGGCGCGGGCCGCCACGCGAAGGGCCTCGCCGGGTTGACCGCCCGGGAGCGGGAGGTGCTGGCCCTGATGGCCGAGGGCCGCTCCAACGCCGGCATCGCCGAGCTGCTGGTCATCTCGGGCGGGGTGGTCGAGAAGCACGTGGCCAGCATCTTCGCCAAGCTCGGCCTGCCCCCCGCCGAGGGCGACAACCGCCGGGTCCTGGCCGTCCTCCGCTACCTTGAGGCCTGAATGGGACCTGGGACGTGCGACGTGTGGTGGGCCGGCACCGCCTGGATGCGGCCGTGGCATGCCGACCTCCTGAGCGACGGCGAGCGTACCCGTCGCTCAGGGCTGTGGGACGCGCAGCATCGGGCGCAGTACACGGTGGCGGCGGCGCTCCTCCGGCTCGTCGCCGCCTCGCTCAGCGGGGGATCCGCCGCCGGCGTGGTGGTCGACCGGACCTGTCCGGACTGCGGCCGGGACCACGGCCGGCCGCGCCTCCCAGGGACCGGCCTACACGTCTCCATCTCGCACTCCGGCGCGACAGTGGCCGTCGCCGTGAGCGACGCCGGCGAGGTGGGCGTGGACGTGCAGCAGGTCGAGGACGGCTCCGTCCAGGAGCTCTCGCCGCTCGTGCTGGCCGAGTCCGAAGCCGGGCATGTCGCCGGCGCCCGTGACTTCTTCACCTACTGGACCCGGAAGGAGGCGCTGGTCAAGGCCACTGGTGACGGGGTCACGGTGCCGCTGTGCGAGGTGGTGGTCTCCCCACCGGGGACCCCTCCGCAGGTGCTCGCCTACCCACGACTGGGAGGGCTCGCGGCGCAGCTCCGCGACCTCGGCCCCGAGCCCGGCTACGTCGGCGCCCTCGCCGTGCTCAGCCCCCGGCCCGTGGTCGTGCGTGAGCGGTCCGCGGAGCAGCTGCTGACGGCCCGGTGATCGTCAGCGATCGCTCGCCAGGACGCGCTCGACCTCCTCGAGCCGCTCCACAACCGCGACCCGGCCCAGGTCGGCCGCCGTCCCCCCGAGCTTCACCTCCCGGCCGGTGACCAGCAGCACCACGGTCTCTGACCGGGCCGCCAGGCCGCGCTCCAGGGCCTGGTCCAGCCCGGCCAGGGCCGCCGCCCCGGCAGGTTCGGCCCCCACGCCCGCCCAGCGCGCGAGGGACGCGACCGCGCCCAGCAGCTGGCCGTCGCTGACCGCCACCATGCCGCCGCCGCCCCGGCGCACCGCCTCCAGCACGGCGTCACCGATGGCCGGCCGCACCACCGCGATGCCGTCGGCGACGGTGGCGGCGGGATCCAGCTCCGCCGGCCCGGCGGGGCCGCCGAGCCAGGCCCGCACCAGCGGCTGGCAGGCCTCGGCCTGCACCCCCAGCAAGCGCGGTTGCCGCTCGGCGAGGCCGCAGCTGACGAGCTCCGCGAAGCCTTTGTCCAGGGCGACCAGGGTGGGGCCGTCGCCGACCGGGGCGACCATCAGGTCCGGGACCCTGCGGCCGAGCTGCTCCCACACCTCGAACGCCACCGTCTTCTTGGCCTCGATGGTGTGCGGATTGACGCCGGTGTTGCGGTCGAGCCAGCCGAACGCGCGGGCGGCGGCCCGGGAGAGGTCGACGGCGGCCGCGTAGCCCTCGGGCACCTGCAGGACCCATGCGCCGGCCTGCGTCATGAGCGCCAGCTTCTCCGGCTGGCAGGTGGTGGACACGAAGATGACGGCCCGCACCCCGGCCGCCGCGGCGCCGACGGCGGTGGCCACGGCCGCGTTGCCGGTGGAGGCGGTCGTGATCGTGTCGGCCCCGCGCCGCAGCCCGCCCTCGATCACGAGCGCGGTGGCGCGGTCCTTGTTGGACGCGGTCGGGCTGCGCGTCTCGTCCTTGACCCACAGATGCGGCGCCCCCAACCGCTGTCTGAGGCCGGGCACGGGCAGCAGCGGGGTGCCGCCGATCGGCACCGGGTACCGCACCGGACCGTCGGGAACGGGGAGCAGCTCGCGGTAGCGCCACATCGTGAACGAGCCCGGTGTGTCCCGCGCCATCAGCGAAGGGCCGTAGTCGTAGTGCAGCCACTCGCAACCCGCCAGATCGACCGACCCGGTCACGCTACCCATGCCGGCGGAGCTCGTGGAAGAAGTCGTCCACCATGCGCAGCTTGCCGGAGCTGGCCACCTCGTCGTAGACGTACTTGCCCACCGCGAGATCGAGCACGCCGAGGCCGAAGGGCGAGAACACCACCGGCCGGCCGGCCGGGAGCGTCACCCGCCCGGCCATCACGTCGTCGAGCGTGCCAGCCACGAAGTCCCGGCTCCCGGTGCGCTGCTCGGCCAGATGTGGCGAGGTGTCGGCCTTCAGGCAATGCTCGACGTCGTCGACGATGTTGGTCGAGGCCAGCACGATCTCGGGCGCGAGGTCGCGCAGCGACACGTGCAGCACCAGCGGATCGTGGTCGAACCACGACAGGTCGCTGACATGCGGCCGCGCGGCGACGGTGGCGAAGACCACCAGGTCGCTGGAGCGGAGCAGCTGCTCGGGGTCGGGGCGCAGGGTGACCCGGCCGGTGGTGCCCGACCGCTCCAGGTACCCGCAGAAGCCGGCCGCGCTGGCGGCGGACAGGTCGTGCACCCCGATCTCGTCGAACGACCAGCCGGTCCCGGCCAGGAAGCTGTGGATGTAGCGGGCGATCAGCCCCGCGCCGAAGAACCCGACGCGGGTCGGGCGTTCCCGGCCGCGGCTGAGCCAGTCGGCCGCCAATGCCGCCGACGCCGCCGTCCTGGTGGCGCTGATGATCGAGCTCTCCAGGCAGGCGAACGGATAGCCGGTGTCGTGGTCGTTGAGGATCAGCACGGCCGAGGCCCTCGGGATGCCGGCGGCCACGTTCTCCGGGAAGCTGGAGATCCACTTCAGGCCGTCGACCCGGACCGGCCCGCCGATGGAGGCGGGGAGCGCGATGATCCGGGCGGTCGGGCGGTCGGGGAACCGCAGGAAACAGGAGGGCGGGTTGACGGAGGCGCCGGCGCCGTGGAGCCGGTAGATGGCCTCGACCAGCTCCACGAGCTGCTTCTCCCGCCCGTCCAGTGCGTCCTGGACCTGAGCGCCGGAGATCACCGCGAACCGCGGCACGGCCATCTAGGTGGTCACCTCGACGGTCGGCGAGCAGTCGGCAAGGCGCACTGGATCGGCCATCGCGACCAGCACCTCCCGCGGTCCCGCGAAGGCCTCCCTGCTGTGCGCGGTGCGGACGTTGTCGACCAGCAGCAGGTCGCCGGCCTGCCACGGCTCGCGCGCGGTGTTGGCCTCGTAGACCTGGTTGAGTAGCTCCACGATGTCCTCGCCGATGGGGTCGCCGTTCCCGAACCGGGTGTTGAACGGCAGCCCGTCGGCGCCGTAGACGTCCACCAGGTACTCGCGGATCTCGGCGGCGATCGTCCACTCGTTGAGGAACGGGATCTGGTTGAACCAGCACCGCTGGCCGGTGACCGGGTGGTGCACCACGGCACTGCGGCGCTGCCGGGTGCGGAGCCCACCGTCGGGCTGCCACTCGAGCTCGATGGCGTTGGCGCGGCAGTAGCGCTCGACGGCGCCACGATCCTCGGTACCGAACGCCTCGGCGAAGGACGCCCCGATCTCGTCGTTGTAGTTGCGGGTGAGCAGCCAGCCCTCCCGCTCGAACCGCGCCACCAGTTCGCGGGGCAGCGCGTCGAGCACGGTCGTCGAGTCGGCCACCGCGGTCGCCCCGCCGGCGGTGGGCGGGCGCAGGCAGGCGAACAGCATCAGGCCCGGGAACTCGAGCGTGTAGCTCAGCTCGTGGTGCATGCACATGGGCTGGTTCGGCGGCCAGTTCGTCGCCGAGTAGACGCCGTCGGCGAAGGTCCGCCGGGATGCGAAGGCCTCCCGCTCGGACATCAGGCTGGCGGCCAGCCGCCGGACGACGGCACCGACCTCGGCCGCGTCGCGCAGCTCGAGGCCGCGGACCAGGACCGACCCGTGCTCGTTGATGACGCCGCGCAGCGCGTCGCGGTGCTCGGCCGCCCACCTCGGCGCGTCGCCGCTGACGTCGGCCCGCAGCACCGGAGGCTTGCCGGCGTCCACGTCCAGGTCGACCGGGAACGCCGGGGATGGGTAGGACATCTCGACCTCCTGGTATCTGCGACTCGGGGATGAAGCCGGCAACGCGGCGCGCCGCACGACCTGTGCCGCCTCGGCCGGACGCGTGCGCGCGAAGTAGTGACCACCGCCGGCCAGCTCGTGCAGATCGACGTGCTCGGCCAGCAGCAGCCAGTCCCGGTGGCGGCTCGGGAACTCCGCCGTGACCGGGTCGTCGGCGGCGACGACCACGGTGACCGGGGCCGACAGCTTGGCCGCCGGCGGGTTGTCCAGGGCGTCGGCAAGATAGCGGCTGGCGGCCACGCAGTCATGCCGGAAGGCGGCACCGACGTGCTCGGCGCGCTGCGCGTCCAGCTCACCGAGCTCGCTGTAGCCGCTGTCGGCGATCAGCGCCGCGGCGATCTCGCCGTTGCTCCGCCCGGTCAGCTCGGCGATGAGGGCCTGCCGCTCGGTGGCGGTCCCCGGCAGCTGGGCGCCGAGGAACACCCGCTCCACGGCCACCCCGCGCTCCTCGAGCTGCCTGGTCGCCGCCACGGCCAGGGCGGCGCCCGCGGAGTGGCCCCACACCAGGACCCGGCGCGGGCTGCGCTGGAGGAGCTCGGCCACGACCTGCTCGACCACCTGATCCAGGGGCGCGAACGGCTCGCGCCCGGCGGCCAGGTCGTGGCCGGGCAGCTCGACGGCGTAGACGGCCAGCCCGCTGTCCCGGAGCGCGCTGGCCATCGGCTGGAAGTTGACCGCGTTCCCGGCGGCGTAGGGGAAGCACACCAGGGCGCCGGCCGGCTCGCCGGCCGGTGCCGACAGTGCCTGCAGCAGCCCGGCGCGAGGCTCGGACCGGCCGTCGACCAGCTCGGCCAGGTCGGCGAGGACCGGGTGACGGGTGACGTCGTTCAGGGACACGGCGCGGTCCAGGGTGACGGCCAGCCGCACCGCCGACAGCGAGTTGCCGCCCCGGTCGAAGAAGTGGTCGCGGCGGCCGATCTGGTCCTGGGGGATGCCGAGGACCGTCGCCCACGCGGCCGCCAGCCGCCGCTCGGTCGAGGTGACCGGCGCGGCGACGTCCTCCTCGACCTCGACGACGTCGAGCTCTCCGGCCAGCGCCGTCAGCGTTCTCCTGTCGAGCTTGCCGTTGGCGGTCAGCGGGAGGGCGTCGCGCCAGTGGAAGGCCGACGGGACCATGTACCGGGGCAGCGTCCCGGCCAGCCGGTCCGCCACGACGTCGGCCTCGAGCGGCCGCTGGCCGGAGTAGAAGGCCACCAGGCGCTTGCTCCGGTCGGCGCCCTCGGCGACCACCACCGCGCCGTCGCGGACACCGGGCACCCGCGACAGGGCGTTCTCGATCTCGCCGATCTCGATCCGGAAGCCGCGGATCTTGACCTGGTTGTCCCGGCGGCCGAGGAACTCCAGCTTGCCCTCCGGCTGCCAGCGGCCGTAGTCGCCGCTCCGGCAGAGCCGCTGCCCCTCGTGGTGCGGGTCGGCCATGAACAGCTGGCGGGTGCGCTCGGGGTCGTTGATGTAGCCGCGGCCGACGCAGACCCCGGAGAAGGCGATCACGCCGGGGGCGCCCAGGGGCACCGGCGCCAGCTGCTCGTCGACCACATAGACGCGCACGTTGTTGATCGGGCGGCCGAGCGGGACCCGGTCGCGGTCCGGCACCCCGTCCATGACCTCGTGGACGGCGTCGTCCGAGGTCTCGGTCAGCCCGTAGGTGTTGACCAGCTTGATCTTGGGCTGGGCGGCGAACCAGCGTTGCACCAGCTCCTTCTTCACGAAATCGCCGGTGGGCGACACCGCATGGAGGTCGGGCAGCTCGTGGGGGTGCTGCTCCAGGTAGGAGAGGACGACGTCGAGGTAGGAGGGCACGACCTGGAGCACGCCGGCCCGGCCGTCGACGATCGTGTCGACGAAGCGCTCGACGTCCAGGATCGCCTCCTGCTCGACCAGGAGGGTCCGGCCACCGACCAGCAGTGCGGCGACCAGCTGCCAGACCGAGATGTCGAAGCACTGTGGACCGGTCTGGGGGACCACCTCGCCCTCGCCGATCTCCAGGTCGCCGATCTTGGCGTAGATGTGGTTGAGCATGCCGGCGTGCTCGCACATCGCGCCCTTGGGCTCGCCGGTGGAGCCTGAGGTGAAGAGGATGTAGGCGAGCTGGTCCGGCGCGACGGCGACGCCGAGATTGCGCTCGGCATGGTCCTCGCCGTAGGCCGCGTCGACGAACAGCCGCTCGACCCCGGGCAGGGTGTCGAGGGCCTGGTCGAGCGCGGTGGTGCTGCCGCGCTCGGTCAGCACGAGCCGGCACTCGGCGCGCGAGAGCGCGGCGGCGATGCGGCCGGGCGGGAACTGGGGCTCGATGGGCAGGTACACGCCGCCGGCCTTGAAGATCGCAAGCACGGCGGCCATCCAGTCCAGGTTGCGCTCGGTCACCACCGCGACGACGCCCTCGCGGCCCAGTCCCCGCGCCAGCAGGGCACGTCCCAGCCGGTTGGCACGGGCGTTGAGCTCCCGGTAGGTCCACTGCCGGCCGGCGTGCTCGGCCGCGACGGCGTCCGGGTGGGCCTCGACCCGCTGCTCGAACAGCTCGTGCATCCTGCGGTCCGGCAGCTCCAGGGGGGGCCCGGCGAGGCCTTCGAGCTGACGCTGGAGCTCCTCGGCAGCGAGCAGGCTCTGGCGGCGGTGCTCGGCATCCGGGTTGGCGGCGAGCAGCGCCAGCGCGGTGAGGTGGTAGCCGGCGATCCTGGCGGCGCACTCGGCGTCGAGCACGTCGGTCCTGTACCGCAGGCAGAGCGTCACCTGACCGCCGCGCCGCGAGGCCCCCACCCACAGCTTGGTGTCGTCGGCGAGCTCGCCGCCGTCGCCGGTGGGATCGAAGACCGTCTCGAACAACGGCTCGGTCAGGCCCAGCTCACGCCTGAGCTCGTCGACCGGGAAGTCCTTGTGCGACAGCAGCTCCGACTCGGCTCGATGGGCGGCCAGCAGCACCGACCGCCATGCCTCGGCTCCGGTCGTCAGCCGGCAGGGCAGCGGCCGGCCGCCCGCCACGGCGACGTAGCCGGTCACGACCTCGAGCTCGCCGGCCAGGACGGCGAGCACCTTGGCGTGGGCGGCCAGGAGCAGCGAGCTGAGCGGCACCGCCAGCTCGTCGGCCAGCCGGCGCAGGGCCCCGACAAGGTCGTCGGGGATCGTCGCCTCGTGCTCGGCGACGCCCGCTGCCGGCTCCAGGGTCCACCGCGGGATCGCGGTGAACCCGCCGGCGACGAGCACCCCGCGCCAGAACTCGCGGCCGGTCTCGGCTGGCAGTCCCATCAGGTCGTCCCTCCACCTTCCGTCGCCGGGTCGACGGAGATCATCCGTCCTCACCGAGGATCTCCAGGTTGCTGGCCGCCACCAGCGCCGCCTGAGGATGGCCCGAGACCACGACCCGCTGGTAGGCGCGCCTGGCGTCGACGGGGTCCCCCAGCCGGGTCAGCAGCACGCCCATCCCGATGATCGCCCACGGCGCATGGTCGGGATGACGCGAGTCGGCGGCGTACTCGAAGGCGACCCGGGCGCCGTCGATGTCCCCCTGCATCGCCAGCAGCGCACCGAGGTCGACCGCCGCCCTGGGGGCCTCGTCGGGATGGCCGGAGGCGATCACCAGCTCGCAGGCGCGCCGGGCGGCCGCGACGTCGCCTTGGGCGACCAGCCGGACCACGTCCGTGGCGCTCGCGGCGGCCACCTGCCCGTTTCCCAGCTGGTTGCGCAGCAGCCGGAGGTTGAGACTGGCCAGCGGCGCGGCGTCGGGATGTCCGGACGCGCTGGCCTGCTCGAACGCCGCCACCGCGCCCTCCGCATCGCCGAGCTGCTTGCGCAGCATGCCGAGGCTCACGCTGGCCCAGGGCGCCGCGTGGGCGTGCCCGGATGTGGCGGCCTGCTCGAACGCCGCCACCGCCGCGTCGGTGTCTCCCAGCCGCTTGCGCAGCGCCCCGAGGTGCACCGCCGCCAACGGCGCCGCCTCGGGATGCCCTGACAGGCTGGCCCGGGACCATGCCGCCGCCGCGACCTCGCCGTTGCCGCGGATGGAGGCGTTGAAGCCCACCCGCATGGCCTCCTCGGGCGTGGCCGAGGCGACGGCGAGGTCCCATGCGGCGGCGGCGACCATCCGCTCCGGGCTCCCGGCCTGCTGGTCGGCGAAGGCGACGATGTGGTCGGACGCGACGAACATGTCGGACTGTCGCCGGCCGACCGGGTGCAGCAGGGCGATGCCCGGGGCCACCTCCTGGCACGCCCAGGCCAGCCCGTGGGCGTAGCTGCGCCTGCCGGCGGTCGCATGGACGGGGTTGCCCTCGAGGTACCGCTGGCACAGCTGGCGGAGCTCCCGCTCGGCGATCGGACGGGCCATCCCCGCGCGGCGCCAGTCCACCGCCGCCTGGACCATGGCCCAGCCGACCGGCGCGGCCACCTGGCCCAGGCGGTACCGCCATTCCAGGGCGGGGGCGGCGGCCAGCGGTGCTCCGATGCCGCCGCCGAGATCGAGCTCGGGATACAGCCGCTCGGCTTCGGGTCGCTCGGCGGCACTCAGGCGCGCCGGCAGCTGGATCTCGGTCGCGCGCTCGAGGATCTGGCGGGCTACCCAGCCGATCTCGCCGCTGGTCGCCCGCAGGTCGTCCAGGCGGGTCTGGTCGATGGTGGCCACGATCACCGTCCGGCCGTCCTGCCGCCGGAGCCGGCCGAGCAGCTCGCGGTCGAAGCCGCTGGCATCCCCGAGATACCGGTCGAGGTTGTCGAGCCAGAGGACGCGAGGGCCCGGGTCCGCGCCGGCGGGCGTGGCACCGACCAGCTCGGCCAGGGCCCCCGCCCCGTCCCCGGGAACGACCAGCGGCGCGGCGGGGAGGCAGCGGCGCGCGGCCTCGATGGCGCTGCGCGACTTGCCGGCCTTGGCCGGCCCGACCACCAGGGCGAACCGCCGCTGCTCGAGCGCCTGGTCGAGCAGTTGGTCCACCTCCCGGCGCACATAGGGTGGATCCGGGTCGCGCTGCAGGTAGATCGACGGGGCGACGCCGACGAGCCCGTAGACGGGCGTCTCGGCCACCGTGCCCGGACCGGCCGAGCGGACCCGAGCCGTGGGCGCCGCTCGGGCCCGTGGCGGCGCCGCGGGGGCGGCGGCCGGAAGCTCCATGGCCGGGTTCCCGCCCCACCGCGCGTGGGGTGGGACCTCCTCGCCCTTCATGAGGAACGAGTCTGGGGCCAGCACGGCGCCGTCGCCCATGGTCACGCCGTAGTGGACCAGGGCGCCGACCCCGATGGTGCAGCCGGAGCCGATGGTGATGCGGTCGGACTTGAAGGCGTAGTCCTCCTGCGAGTGGCACTGGAGGTTCGAGCCGGCGTTGAGGGTGACGTCGTCGCCGATGGCCACCATGTTCTTCTCGGCCAGGCCGCAGCCGTCGTCGTAGAGCCTCCGGCCGAGCCGGACCCCCAGCAGCCGCCAGACCACGCTCTTGAACGGGGTGCCGTTGAGCACGAGATGGGCCTCGGCGGTGTTCTTGAAGAAGCGCTCCACGCGCCAGAAGTCGATCTGGTAAATGGAGCAGTACGTCGGCTGCGCGGGCCGGAACCCCCTGCCGGCCCACTCCATGAGCACGGAGTAGAGGAGCGCGAACGGGAGGATGAGGACGGTGGGGATCAGCGCGACGGCCGGCAGACCGAGCGTGTGCTGGAGGTTCACGACGCTGGTGAGGATCACGGTGAGCACGAAGGCGTAGAGCCACCGCCCCAGCAGGTGCAACCCCAGGGTGACGAGGTTGTGCCGGTTCTTGGCGGCGAGGCGGCGGCGACGCTCGTCGCCGCTGGCCAGGTGGGCGAACCTCGTGTCGCGCTCGACCGTCCGGGGGATCTCGAAGCTGGGCGAGCCCAGTAAACCGACCCCCTGGCGGACCTCGCCGTCGATCGGGACCATGACCTTGGTCGCGAGCAGGCAGTTGTCGCCCACCCGGCTCCGCGAGGGGTAGGCGATCAGGTTCCCGGTGAAGTTCTCCGCCCCGATCGACGCCCGGGAGACGCGGAAGGACGTGCTCGAGTAGTCGGCGTTGATGAACGACAGCTCGCTGGCGCACACCGTGCCGCTGCCGACCGAGACCAGGAAGGGCGTCTCATGCTTGACCTGGCTGCCGAAGTTCGACCCGGTCTGGACGACCGGCGAGAGCTTGTAGCCGACGCCGCGCAGGTAGGGGACGATGTAGGAGCTGTCGCCGAACAGCGCGGTGAAGAACCGGTTGTTGGTCAGCCGGGCGATCGTCCGGTGCAGCGCGTAGTGGAGGCCGTAGAGGCGATAGAGCCGGTCCGGCTGGATGGCCAGGTTGAGCACGCGCGGGACGACGACGACGACCAGGAGCATGACCAGCCCGGAGCCGAAGTAGAGCACGAACGAGGTGGCGAGGGCCTGGCGGTAGAAGCTCGAGCTGGTGAGGGCCTGAGGGGCGGTGTCCAGCGCGGCGAGCCAGGGGACGGCCGCGACCAGGCCGACCAGGACGCCGGCGGCCAGCGGCAGGTTCAGCGCCAGCATCCGCAGCAGCTGCAGGAGGCTGTAGACCGCCCGTCTCCAGGTGCCGCAGTGGGCCGGTTCGGCCGCCCGGTAGTCCACCTCGGTGCGCTGCGCCGGGGACCCGTGCCAGCGCTCCCCGGCCGGGACGGCCTGCCCGGTGTGCAACGAGGAGGCATGGCCGAGCTGGGCCTTGTCGCCCATCGAGGTGCCGATGTCGAGCACGGTCGCCTCGCTGACCAGAACGTCCCTGCCCAGGGTGACGGCGCCGGTCTGGATCAGGCCGGCGTGGGCCCGGAAGCAGGCGAAGAACGAGTCCTTGCGGATGACCGTGCCGTCGCCGATGGTGAGCAGGTCGGTGCAGACGGGCACGTGCCTGGACAGGATCACCACACCACGCCCGATCTTCGCGCCCAGGGCCCGCAGGTAGAGCACGTACAGCGGTGAGCCGAGGAAGTAGAGGACCGGGTTGGCCTGGACCAGCGTCTTGACGGTCCAGAAGCGGACGTAGCCCAGGCTCCAGATGGGGATCTGCCGGGGCTTCCACCGGCCGATCAGCGTCCATTTCGCCACGATCGGAAGGACGCACATGCCGAGGAAGAGCCCGCCGCCGAACAGGGCCGACCGCACGTAGCCCTCGACCAGCCCCGAGCTGGCGGCGACCCAGAAGTAGCCCTTGATCAGGATCAACGCGGCGAGGTAGGCGTAGCCGAGGTAGACCAGGAGCTGCAGCGCGCCACACAGGACGTATTGCGCCGTGCTGACCGGTGCCGGACGCTCGGCCGGCGCCGGGGCCGGCGACCCGGCGGGGACCGGTGTCGCGTCGGCGAGGGCCGCGGCCAGGCGCCGGATGGTCGGGTGCCGGTAGACGTCCTTCATCGACACCGACGGCAGCTCGGGCCGCTTGCGCACCCGCGCGCAGAACTGGGCCATCACCATCGAGTCGGCGCCCAGGTCCTCGAAGAAGTGGCTGTCGACCGACACCCGCTCGACCTTGGCCACCTCGGCCAGCACCGCAGCCAGCCCCCGCTCGGTGCTGGTCGTCGGGGCGGCGTCGCTGATCTGGGCGATGGACATGGTCAGTGCACGCGCGAGACACCGCGTCGGGGCCGCGGCCAGACGGTCTGGAACCCGGCGGTCAGCTCGTCGGCGTCGAGCACGTCCTGCCCGTACAGGTCGTGCAGCCAGTTGATCTGGTAGATGGTGTCGAGGTAGCGCTCACCCAGGTCCGGGGCGATGGCCACGGCGGTGAGCTCCTCGGCGCCATGCCGGTCCAGCCAGCCCATCGCGCCGCTGACCACCGTGCCGGTGGAGCCGCCGAACAGGAATCCGTGTCGGGCCAGACGATGGCAGGCGCGGATGGTGTCCTCCTCCTCGACGCAGATCGCCTCGTCCACGCAGGACTTGTCGAGCAGCGGCGGGGTGATGCTCATGCCGAGGCCGGGAATCATCCGGCGTCCCGCCTCACCCGTAAAGGTCACCGACCCGAAGCTGTCGACCGCGACGACCCGCACCGGCTGGTGCCACTCCCGGAAGAAGCGCGAGCAGCCCATCAGGGTCCCGGTCGTGCCGGCCCCGATGAACAGCACGTCCAGACGCGGGAACCGGCGGGCGATCGCCGGCGCCGTCGTGCGGTAGTGGGCCTGCCAGTTGCCCGGGTTGGTGTACTGGTCGAGCCACACGTAGCGGTCGTCGGAGGCGCAGAGCGCGCG
>Ga0081539_10003658_pt1 | contig 18498 bp, 17 predicted proteins | sample TabmetS4T2R2_FD_71023 | JGI IMG/M metagenome (GOLD analysis project Ga0081539, IMG submission 71023) | Tabebuia heterophylla rhizosphere microbial communities from the University of Puerto Rico - S4T2R2 | ecosystem: Host-associated > Plants > Roots > Rhizosphere ...
CTCTTCCAATTTGGCGTCGGAATCCACGTACACGTGGCAGTTGCCCACGCCGGTCTCGATCACCGGCACCGTGGACTCCTCGACCACTGTCTTGATCAGTGAGGCGCCGCCGCGCGGGATCAGCACGTCGACCAACCCGCGCGCCCGCATCAGCTCCTTCACCGAGTCGCGCGTCGACGCGTCCAGCAGCTGGATCGCGTTGACCGGCAGCCCGGCGTCGGCGACCGCCTTGCGCAGCACCGACACGATCGCCGCGTTCGAGCTCATCGCCGAGCCGGAGCCGCGCAGTAGTGCCGCGTTGCCCGACTTCAGGCAGATACCGGCCGCGTCGGCGGTCACGTTCGGCCGGCCCTCGTAGATGATGCCGACCACGCCGAACGGCACCCGAACCTGGCGCAGCTCGAGGCCGTTCGCCAAGGTGGAGCCGCGGACCACATCGCCGACCGGGTCGGGCAGTGCGGCGAGCTGCCGCAGGCCGTCGGCCATCGCGGCGATCCGGGCCTCGGTCAGCGTGAGCCGGTCGATCATCGCATCGGACAGCCCGCCGTCGCGGGCGTTGCGCACGTCCACCTCATTGGCCGTGACGATGTCGCCGGTCCGCTCGACCATCCGATCCGCCATCAGCAGCAGCGCGGCGTCCTTCTCGGCGCGGGTGGCCGCGGCCAGATCGAGCGCGGCGATCCGCGCCTGGGACGCCTGCTGCAACACGCTGCCCATGACATGCCCTCTCACAGAAGTACGAGATCGTCGCGGTGCACGACCTCACGTTCATAGCCCGGACCGAGCGCCGCGGCCAGCTCCGGTGTGGATCGTCCGAGCAGTGCGGGCAACTCGACCGCGTCGTAGTTCACCAGACCCCGGGCGACCGGCGCACCCGAGCCGGCGTCCACCAAATCTACGGGGTCGCCGGCCGCGAACGATCCGTCCACCGCGGTGATTCCGGCCGGCAGGAGCGACTTGCGGCGGGCGACCACGGCGGCCACCGCCCCCGGGTCGAGGTGCAGGCGACCGCGTGGCGCGGTGGCGTGGGCGAGCCAGAAGAGCCGGGCCGCCGGCCGGTTCTCGATCGGGTGGAAGAACGTGCCGATCTCCTGACCGTCGAGGGCGGCACCGGCCAGCGGCGCCGCGGTGAGCACCACCGGGATGCCGAAGCCGGTGGCGATCCGGGCCGCTTCCACCTTGGTGACCATGCCGCCCGTGCCGATCTTCGACCCGGGCCGGCTGATGGACACGTGCTCGAGATCCGCCTCGTCGCGGACCTCGGCGATCCGGGTCGCCCCCGGGTCGGATGGCTTCGCGGTGTAGAGCGCGTCCACGTCCGAGAGCAGGACCAGCAGATCGGCGTGCACGAGGGCGGCGACGAGTGCGGCCAGCCGGTCGTTGTCGCCGAATCGGATCTCCTCGGTCGCCACCGTGTCGTTCTCGTTGACGATCGGCAGCGCACCGAGGTCGAGCAGCTTGCGCAGCGTCCGGTACGCGTTTCGGTAGTGGGTCCGCCGGGTGACGTCGTCGACGGTCAGCAGTACCTGGCCGACGGTGAGGCCGTGCCGGGCGAAGCCCGCCGCGTACCGCCCGATCAGCAGCCCTTGGCCGACGCTGGCCGCGGCCTGCTGGGTGGCCAGGTCACGCGGACGCCGGGGCAGACGGAGCGGGCTGAGCCCGGCCGCGATCGCGCCGCTGGACACGAGAACCACCTCATGTCCGGCCACGGCCAGGTTGCCGAGCACGTCGACGAGGGCGTCGACGCGCTGCTGGTCGATTCCGCCGGCCGCGGTGGTGAGCGAGGACGAACCCACCTTCACCACGATCCGGCGGGCCTCGGTCACCGCTTCGCGCACCCGACCATTCTGCGCGTCCGGTCGCGCGAGGTCGGCGCGAGATCCCATATGGTGGCGTCCACGACACCCCCGGAGGAGAACAGCACAGGTATGACCCCGCAGGAGTACGTCGAAGAGGTCCTCTCGCTGGTCGAGCGGATTCCCGCGGGCAAGGTCATGTCGTACGGGGCGATCGCCGACGCGCTGGCCGACCGGTCCGGCCGCAACTCCGCGCGCCGGGTCGGCACCATCCTGGCGCAGCATGGCGGCGCCGTCCCGTGGCATCGCGTGGTCACCAGCGCGGGCCGCCTGCCTCCCGGCAACGAACTCGAGGCCCGCCGGCGCCTCCTGTCCGACGGCGTGCCGCTCGCGGGTGACCACGTGGACATGTCCCGCGCGGCCTGGACCCCCGGACCCGGGTAGGACGTCTCTAGAGCAGGAGGCCGGCGCCGCCGCGGCGAGGGTCGCCCGCCGCGCCGCCCGCGCCGACGCCGGTGACCCCACCGAAGTAGTGGTTCAGGTCCGGCCACTGGTGGATCTGGAAGCCCGCGTCGGCCAGGGCCGCCAGGTCCGCCTCCGGCACCCCGAGCTCGGCGTGCACGGTGTCGTTCACGACGTGGAAACGCGGCCGCGCGATCGCCGACGGCATGTCCAGACCGTCGACCAGCACGCCCAGCAAGGTGTCGATCAACGCGGTCCGGATCCGGGACGCTCCGGCCGACCCCGCCGCCGCGGCCAGCCGGCCGGCCGAATCGATCACCACCAGCGGACACATGTTGGAGGACATCCGCCGGCCCGGTGCCAGGTCCTCGGTGACCAGCTCGCCCTCGCCGAGCATCGAGTTCATGTTCACGCCCAGCCCGGGCAGCCAGACCGCGGCACCCAGCCCGAGCGTCGTGGTGATCACGCAGGCGTTGCCCTCGGCGTCCACGACCGAGACGTTGGTCGTGTCGCCGTTCTTCTGCCGCCCGCAGTCGCGCAACGCCGTGGCCACGGCCACCGCTCGCGCCGGCGGCGTCATGTCCGCGATGTCGGCCGGCAGCGCCGCGATGGTGTCCACGGTCCGGCTGAGATCGTGTCGCGCCCGCACCCGGTATCCGGCGAGCGACGCGTGATCCACCGGAACGTCCAGGACCCGATAAGCGGACAGATCGGCCGGCCCGAGAGATCCGCCGGCGGCGCGGACCGCGTCCACCATCACGGATGCGAAAGCCCCGGTATAGAACACCGACGGCCCCTCGGTGGCCAGGCCGTCGAGGGCGGTCGCCAGGCCCGGATGAAAAAGCAGCTCACCGCCCTCGAGCAGCTTGCCGTTCGGGGTGTAGCAGGTGGCCCCTTCGCCGTAGGCGAGCGCCGGCGCACACGACACCAGCGTCCGCGCCTGTGCCGCGGGCAGCACCACGCCGGTCCGCGCCAGCGCTGCGGCCGGGGCGACCACGGCCTCCCACGGCAGCCGTCCCCACCGTTCGTGCACCTCGCCGCAGCCGGCGGGCACGCCCGGTACCGCGACGCTGGCACCGCCGATCGAGTACAGCTGCGGCATCCCGCCGAAGAACACGTCCACCGCCACCATCGGGCCGGACCGGCGGTCACCGTCCGTGCCCGGCACCGCGACGAAGAAATCGAGGCACGTCACCTCGCCGGTGGCCGCCTCGAAATAGGTCGCGAAGCCGCCCCCGCCCAACCCCGTGTAGATCGTCTCGGCCACGCAGCACGTGAGGACCGCTGCCACGGCCGCGTCCGCCGCCGTGCCGCCCTCACGCAGGATCTGGAGTCCCACCTCGGCGGTCGCCGGATGAGCCGTGGCAACGCCGGCCGAAACCGCATCAAGCTTGCTCATTCGGCGAAGCGTAAGCGCAGCGCGGGCGAGATGGTTAACATCCGCTTCCATGACGGCCGCGCGTCCCACCGATGATGGACGCCGGGGTACCGCGCCGACCTGCTGCCCGGCCCGGCGTGCCACGGGGGTAGGTTGGCGGCGTGGCCGGACTTCCAGGAGTGCTCGGGGAACCGATCCGGTTCGTGCTGAACTGGGGCCGCCGCTACTCGCTCTGGGTGTTCAACTTCGGCCTCGCCTGCTGCGCGATCGAGTTCATCGCGTCCAGCATGGGCCGGCACGACTTCATCCGGCTGGGAGTCATCCCGTTCGCGCACGGTCCACGACAGGCCGACCTGATGGTCGTCTCCGGGACGGTCACGGACAAGATGGCCCCGGCGATCAAGCGGCTGTACGACCAGATGCCGGAACCGAAGTACGTCATCTCGTTCGGTTCCTGCTCGAACTGCGGTGGACCGTACTGGGACTCGTACTCGGTCACCAAGGGTGTCGACCAGCTGATCCCGGTGGACGTCTACGTGCCCGGATGCCCGCCCCGGCCGGAGGCGCTACTGCATGGGATCTTGACATTGCAGCAGAAGATCGCCGCCGAGCAGTCCGGCCCGGGCGGGGTGTCCCGACCCGATCCGCTGGCCGCCCGGGATGCCGCGTCACTGACCGCCCCCATGGTCAAGCCCTCGGCGCCCTACGGTTCACCCGGCCGTACGGAGGGGCCTTAGGATCACCGGAATGACGCCCGAAGAGGTCGGCGAGCGACTCGTCGCGCTGCTGACCACCGACCAAGCGCACAGCGGTGAGGTGATCGCCGGCGTGTCCGGCGGCGGCCCCGGCCACGAGCGGGCCGTCGTGGACGTGCCGGTTGCCCGCTGGTGGGAGGCCGCCGGCTCGGCGCGTGATCCGGCCGGGCTGGGCTGTGACTTCTTCGACTGGCTGTCCGCGGTCGACGAGCTCGAGGACGGCTTCACCGTTGTCGCACACCTGTGGTCCTCCCGGCGCAAGCACGGGTTGCTGCTGCGGGCCCGGGTAGCGCGGGACAATCCGGTCGTCGAGTCGGTGGTGGATCTCTTTCCCGGCGCGGCGTGGCACGAGCGCGAGACGTACGAGATGTTCGGCATCACCTTCGCCCGCCACCCCGACCTGCGCCCGCTGCTGCTGCCGCCGGGGTTCGAGGGCAACCCGCTGCGCAAGGAGTTCGTGCTGGCCGCCCGGGTGGCGAAGACCTGGCCCGGTGCGAAGGAGCCGGGGGAGTCGGAGGCCGGCGGGCCGGCCAAGCGCGCCCCGATGCGCCCGCCCGGCGTGCCCGATCCGAACGAGTGGGGCCCGCTCAAGGGCAAGGTTCCCGCGCCGGAACGTCCCGAGCGGCCGGCCCGCCGGGAGCGCCCCTGATGCCACTCTGGCTCGACCTTCTCATCCGGATCGCCGCGGTCGTCGCCGGCTTCCTCGTCCTGCCACTCGTCGTCGGCCAGGTCGAGCACAAGGTCATGGCCCACATGCAGGGCCGCCTCGGCCCGATGTACGCGGGCGGCTTCCACGGCTGGGCTCAGCTCATCGCGGACGGGGTGAAGTTCGTGCAGAAGGAGGACGTCGCCCCGCGCGAGGCCGACCGTCGTGTCTTCCAGCTGGCCCCGATCGTCGCGCTGTTCCCGTACCTCCTGGTGCTCCTGGCCATCCCGCTCGGGCCCGGCGGCCTGGTCGCGCAGGCCCTGGACGTCGGCTTGTTCTTCGTCCTCGCGGTCCTCGGCGTCGGGGTGGTCGCGGTGCTGATGTCCGCCTGGGCGTCGGCGAACAAATACAGCCTGCTCGGCGGCCTGCGCGGCGCGGCACAGTTGCTCGGTTACGAGCTACCGCTGGTGCTGGCGGCGGCCAGCGTCGCGATGGCGGCCGGCACGCTCAGCCTGCCCGGCATCGTCGCCGCGTGGTCGCCGTGGTGGCTGCTCTGGCAACTGCCCGCCGCGCTGGTCTTCTTCGTCTCCGGCGTGGCCGAGATCCGGCGGCCGCCGTTCGACATGCCGATCGCCGACTCGGAGCTGGTGTTCGGCTACATGACCGAGTACACCGGCCTGCGGTTCGCCTTCTTCCTGCTCGCCGAGTACGTCGGCATCGTGGTCATCGCCGCCTTGACCGCGGTGCTGTTCCTCGGCGGTTGGCACGGCCCGTTCTCCGAGCAGCTCGGCTGGCTGTGGACGCTGGCCAAGATGTTCGCGGTCGCGTTCGTGATCATTTGGCTGCGTGTCACGTTCCCGCGCCTGCGCGAGGACCAGCTGCAACGGCTCTGCTGGCTGGTCCTGGTGCCGGTGGCGCTGGGTCAGCTGGTATTGACCGCCGCGGTCAAGCTCCTCACCTGACCGCTACATGTTCCGTGGGCGCAGCCTCTCCACAGAGATCCTGATGAGCCATGGCTCGGTCAACTCGATCGTCTCCTTGAACGTGCCGGACGGTCGGTAGACCTTGGTGCCGTCCTCCGGCTGGAGCCGATAGGTGTGCACCGTCAGCCCGCTCTGCGTTTCGATCCGCCAGAAATGAGGGATCCCGGCCTCGGCATAGAGGGCGGGCTTCAGCACCCGGTCCATGGTCTCGGAGCTCGGCGATACGATCTCTACAGCCAGCACGACCTCACCCGCGTCGAACTTTCCGCCACGCCGTTCCGCTGCCTCGAAGCTGGCAACCAGCACGTCGGGAACGAACAGCCGGCTGCGGCTCAGCTGCACCTCGTTGGCCTGGCTGACGAACAGGTGTTTCGGACAAGTCTGTTCCAAAGCGACGCCAAGGCGCATGGCGATGACCTGGTGAATGCTTGACGGTGTGGGGAACTCGAGGAGCACTCCATCGAGCAATTCGCGGTGGATGTCGTCTTCCGGGAACTTCTCGAGATCGTCCGTGGTCCAGCCGTCCGCGGGCGGGCGCTCGCTCATCGCAGCGGTCATCACGGCCTCCGGCGGGGTACTTACCTCTTGACTAGACCCTAGCGGAAGATCTGCGGGGGGTGTGCTCGCCTCTGATCGCCCGACGGGGCAGGATATGCGCTTGTGAGTGAGCACGGGGACCGCGGTGCGCCCGTCAAGGGTCTGATCAACGGGCTGGCCGTGACGTTCAAAACCATGACGAAACGGTCGACGACCCGGCAGTATCCGGACATCGAACCGGACCTCCCACCCCGCTCCCGGGGCGTCATCGCGCTGCTCGAAGAGAATTGCACGGTCTGCATGCTCTGCGCCCGCGAGTGTCCCGACTGGTGCATCTACATCGACTCGCACAAGGAGGAAGTCGTCGTTCCGGGTGCCGCCCGCGCGCGCCAGCGCAACGTGCTCGACCGTTTCGACATCGACTTCTCCCTGTGCATGTACTGCGGCATCTGCATCGAGGTATGCCCGTTCGACGCGCTGTACTGGACGCCCGAATTCGAGTACGCCGAAACCGACGTGCTCAATCTGCTGCACGACAAGGCCCGTCTGGGGGACTGGATGCGCAGTGTGCCGCCGCCGCCCGCGCACGACGTGCTGGGCGAGCCGTCCAAGGAGGAGGCCGCGGCGGCACGCAAGGCCGCGGGCCCGGGCACGCCCACCGCCGCCAAGACCGTGCAATCGAGGGTACGGGAAACCGAGTCGCCAGCCGCAGAACCCGAGTCCCGTCCGCCCAGGCCGGCCCGGGCGCCGCGCAAGGCCGCCGCCCCGCCGCCGGCCCAGGAGGGTGGCGAGCAGAGGTGACCGTCGCCGACGCCCTGCTGCTCGCGCTCGGGGCCATCGCAGTCGGCGGCGGCGCCCTTGTCGTGATCAGCAGCCACCTGGTCCGGGCCGGCCTCTACCTGGTGGTCAGCCTGGGCGCCATCGCCGGCCTCTACCTGGTGCTCGGCGCCGAACTGGTCGCCTGGGTGCAGGTCCTGGTCTACGTCGGCGCGGTGGTGGTCCTGCTGCTGTTCGCGGTGATGTTGACCCGTGCCCCGATCGGCGCGTCCGACGACCTGGACCGCCCGGCCTGGCCAGCCCTGCTGGTGGGCGGCGGTGTGGGGCTCGGCCTGGCCGTGCTGCTCGCCGATGCGTTCCGCTGGACCATCCACCCGCTGCCGCGGAACGGCACCGCCGAGCGGATGGGCGAGCAGATCTTCGGCAACTGGGTGCTGCCGTTCGAGGTCATCTCGATCCTGCTGCTGGCCGCCCTGGTCGGCGCGATCGTGCTGTCCCGACCGGACATCGGGGCGCGCCCGCCGGAGGACGGCGCACCGGCGGTGCCCGAGCCGGAGCGGGAGGCCGCCTGATGCACGCGGTCATCCCGTACGTCATCGCCGCCCTGCTCTTCGGGCTGGGCGTCTACGGCGTCCTGCGCCGGCGCAACGCCATCCTGGTCCTGATGGCCGTCGAGCTGATGCTCAACGCGGTCAACCTGATCTTCGTGACCGCCGACGTCACGACGGCCGCCGCCGCCCCGCACGCGGGTGCGGTGTTCGCGCTGTTCGTGATCGTGCTGGCGGCCGCCGAGGTGGGCGTCGGGCTGGCCATCGTGCTGCAGCTCTACCGGCTGCGGAAGATCGTGGCGGTGGATGAGGTCATGCTCGAGGCGGCGCCACGCGACGAACCGGGGCAGGCCGTCCGGTGATCATGACGGCGGTCCTCGGGACCATGCTGCCCGGCGTACCCCTGCTGTTCGGTCTTGCCGGTCTTCTCCTGCCACCCGGGGACGCCGCTGAGCCGGCACCCGGCGGGAGGCCGAGATCGGCCGGCGAACCAGGCCGGCGCCCGGCCGCCGCCCTGGGCATCGCCGGCGCGGCGATCTCCTTCGCGGTGACCGTGTTCCTGCTGGCCGTCGTCGAAGATCCGATCGAGGGCGGCATCCGCTGGATCAGGTTCGGCGACCTGGACGTGACGCTGACCTTCTCGGCCGGCGTGGCGGCCCTCTACGTCGCGCTCGCGGTCTGCGCCGTCTCGCTGGCCGTGCAGATCTACTCGGTCGACTATCTGCACGACGACCCGCGCTACGCGCCGTACGCCGCGCAGGTGAGCCTTTTCACCGGCGCGATGCTCCTCGTGGTCTGCGCGGGCGACCTGATCCTGCTGCTGGTCGGCTGGGAGGTCATGGGCATCTGCTCGTACCTGCTCATCGGGCACGACCGCCGGTTGCCGGAAGCGCCCGCCGCCGCGGTGAAGGCATTCCTGGTCACCCGTGTCGGTGATGTCGGCTTCCTGCTCGGCGTCGCGTTACTCGGCGTCGATGCCGGCACCTTCCGGATCGAGGAGGTGCTCGCCCACGACTACGACGCCGGCACGTTGACCGCGGCGCTGGTCCTGATCCTGGCCGGGGTGGCCGGCAAGAGCGCACAGTTCCCGCTGCACACCTGGCTGCCCGACGCGATGGCCGGCCCGACGCCGATCTCCGCGCTCATCCACGCCGCCACGATGGTCGCCGCCGGCGTGTACGTCGTCTTCCGGCTGTTCCCGCTCTTCACCCGGTCACCCGCGGCGCTCGCCGTGCTGGGCGTGATGGCCGCGATCACCGTGCTGCTCGGCGCGCTGTCGGCGACCGCGCAGGACGACCTCAAACGGGTGCTGGCCTGGTCGACCGTCTCGCAGATCGGCTACATGACGGGCGCGCTCGCGGTCGGCTCGCCCGCCGCCGCCCTGTTCCACCTGCTCACCCACGCCGCGTTCAAGGCGCTGCTGTTCCTCGCGGCCGGCGCGGTGATCCACACGGTCGGTACCAACTACCTGTCCCGGATGGGCGGCCTCCGGCACGCCATGCCGGTCACCTTCTGGTCGTTCGTCATCGGGCTCGGCGCGCTGGCCGGCGTGCCGCCGCTGGCCGGTTTCTGGTCCAAGGAGAACGTGCTGGTCGCCGCCGCGCATGCCACCGATGGCGGTGAGCCCACCCCGGCCTGGGTGGCCTGGCTGGTCTGGATCGCGGCGCTGGTCGGCGTCCTGATCACCGCCTGGTACGCGACCCGCCTGCTGCTGCGCGCCTTCTTCGGCCCCTCGCGCGAGTGGAGCGCGGACGGGCCGGACTGGGAGGTCGGCTTCGACGACGCCCGGTACTCGCCGCCGCGTGCGCCGCACGACCCGCCGGGGCTGATGCGCTGGCCGATCCTGTCGCTGGCGGTTCCGTCCGCCCTGCTGGGCCTGGCCGCGTTCGCACCCGGGTTCCGAACCGCCCTCGAACTCGAGCAGCCGCACCTCGACGTCGCAGTCATCCTGCCGCTGGTGCTGCTGGTGGCGGGGGCCGGGACGGCGTGGTGGTTGTGGCGTGCGGTGCCCGGCGTGGACCCGGTTCTCGCGCTCGGCCGCGCACAGCCCGTCCTGGCAAACGGCTTCTACCTGGACACGTTGCAGCACCTGCTGGTGGTACGGCCGGTGCGCGCGCTCGCGTCGTCGCTGAAACTCGTCGACGAGCGGGTGGTCGACGCCACGGTGGAGGGCACCGGCGCCGCCACCACCCGGGCCGGAACGCTGCTGGCCGCGGCGCACCAGGCCGCGTTGCCGCGTGCGGCTGTCGCCGTCTTCACCGGTGCGTTGCTGCTCGGCGTGGCCGCCGCGATCTACGGAGTCGCGTCATGAGCGTGCTGCTGGTCGCGGTCCTCGCGGTGCCCGCCGCGGGCGCGCTGATCGTCGCGCTGATGCCGGACCGCGCCGGCCGGATCACGGCCGCCGTGGTTTCCGCGATCACCTTCGTGCTGACCGTGCTGCTGGTCATCCCGCGGAGCCGGGACCACGGCTGGTTCGCGTACCGGCCGATCGAAACGGCGCCGGTCCGGCCGTGGGCCGAACTGAACGTCTCCTGGATCCCCGCCCTGGAAGTGGACTTCCACCTGGGCGTGGACGGCGTCTCGTACCCGCTGATCGTCCTGACCGGACTCCTGAGCCTGCTGTGCTGCGGGTACACCGTCCGGAAGGTGCCCGCGGGTGGCCGCTCCGGCCGTACGCTCGCCGCCTTGCTGTTGGTCATCGAGGTCGGCATCCTGGGCACCTTCCTCGCCCTCGACCTGGTGTTGTTCTTCGTGTTCTTCGAGGTCGTGCTGCTGCCGATGTACGCGGTGATCGCCGGCTGGGGCGGCCCGGAAAGGCGGCCGGCGGCTCGGAAGTTCGTGCTGTACACACTGTTCGGCTCGGTGTTGCTCCTGCTCGGCGTCTTCACCGTCGTGGTCGCGGCCGGCACCGGCGACCTGCTGGCCCTGGCCGGTGGCCTCGGTCTTTCGCGCACCACTCAGCAGGCGGCGTTCGTGCTGTTCGCGGTGGCGTTCGCGGTGAAGGCGCCGCTGTGGCCGCTGCACACGTGGCTGCCGGACGCGCATACCGAGGCGCCCACCGTGGGCAGCGTGATCCTGGCCGGCGTCCTGCTGAAGATGGGCACGTACGGGCTGATCCGGGTCGGTGTCGGCGTGGCGCCGCGGGGAGCCGCGTGGGCCGCGCCGGTGCTCGCCGTCCTGGCCGTGGCGGCGATCATCATCGGGTCGCTGGTGTGCCTGCGGCAGACCGAGCTGAAGCGGCTGATCGCCTACTCCAGCGTCGGGCACATGGGCTTCGTCCTGCTCGGCATCGCCACGCTGACCGTGACCGGCGTGCAAGCCGCGCTGATCGGCAACGTCGCGCACGGCGTCATCACCGGCCTGCTGTTCTTCCTGGCCGGCGCGATCAAGGACCGCGCGCACACCGGCTCCCTCGCGGAACTGGGCGGCCTGCGCGAATCGGCGCCCCGGCTGGCCGGCGTGCTCGGCTTCGCGGCCATCGCGTCGCTCGGCCTCCCGGGTCTGGCCGGCTTCTGGGGTGAGGCGTTCGCGGTGGTGGCCGCGGTGGACCGGGGCGGACCACTGTGGATCACGCTCGCGGCGCTGGCCGCCGTGGGTGGCGCGCTGACCGCGGCGTACTTCATGCGTCTTCTGCGCCGGGTGACGCACGGGCCGGCATTGCTGGAGCTGCCGCAGCCGCGGGTGAGCCGGGTGGAATGGATGGCCTGGGCTCCGCTGATCCTGCTGGCCCTGCTCATCGGCTTGATGCCCGCCCTGATCACCGCGACGACCTCGGCGCCGATCAGCGCACTGACGGAGGCCCTGAGGTGATCCAGTCCGTCGACCATCTGGCGTTGCTGCCGCTGTACGTCGCCGCCGGCACCGCGGTGCTGATCCTGGTGATGGACCTGCTGGGTGGACCCCGATCCTCGGTGGTCGGCTCGGCGGTGGTGGGCGGTGTCGCCACGCTCGTGGCCGCTCTGCTGACCCGCGGCGCCGATCCCACCTTCTGCACCGGTACCCGGTGCTCCTGGATTCCGTCGCCGCTCGCCGCCGTGGTCGCCGTGTTGTTCGCCGCGCTGACCGTCGGTGTGTTGGCCCTGTCCATGCCGGCGTTGCGTCTGGGCGCCGCCCCCGCCGGCGAGTTCGGTTTCCTGCTCGCCTGCTCGATGACCGGCGGCGTGGTGATCGGGTACTCCGGTGACTTGATCGCTCTGATCGTCGGTCTGGAGACCCTCACCCTTCCCCTGTACGTCCTGGTCGGCCTGCGTCGCTTCGCTCCCGGTTCACCGGTGACCACCACGGGCGCCTCGGCCGCGGTCACGTTCCTGTTGGTCAGTGTCATCTCCACGGCGATAGCCCTGCTCGGTGCCGGGCTGCTGTTCGCGGCCACCGGCGCATTGCACCTGGCCGACCTGACCACCGGCACGGCGCCGCTGGCCATGGTGGGCGTCGCGCTGATCGTGATCGGCTTCGGCTTCAAGGTCGCCGCGGTTCCGTTGCACGCCTGGGCGCCGACCACCTACGACGGCGCGCCGCTGCCGATCGCCGCGTACCTCTCCACGGCCTCCAAACTGGGCGGTGTGATCGCCCTCGCGGCGGTCGTCCAGCGGGTCGACGCCGGCCTGTCGCTCGCCGTCCTGGCCGTACTGACCATGACGGTCGGCAACCTGGTGGCGCTCCGCCAGACCCGGATGGTCCGCCTGCTCGCCTGGTCGTCGGTGGCCCAGGCCGGTTACATCCTGGCCCCGCTGGCCGCGGGCGCGGCCGGAGTCGCCGCGGCGGTGGCGTACGCCGCGTTCTTCGTCGTCCTGGAGTTCCTCGCCTTCGCGACGTTGGTGGCGGTGCGTCCGCCCGAAGCCGACGGCGGCGAGATCGCCGGCTACCGGGGCATGGCTCGCCGGTCGCCGTGGTGGGCCGCCGCGCTGGTACTGGCGTTCGCCGGTCTGGCCGGTCTGCCGCCGGGTCTGGCCGGTCTCTTCGCCAAGGTCGTCATCGTCGCCGCGCTGATCAACACGGGCTGGGGCTGGCTGGCCGGCGTGGTGGCGCTGAACGCCGTGATCGCCCTGGCTTACTACGTCCGGGCGGCGGCGATCCTCTATGCGGGCCCGGTGGGCATCGCGGTGGCCGACCTGCGCCCGGCGAAGCAGCCGGTCTCGTGGCCGGTGGCCGCGGCGATCGGTACGGCGGCCGTGGTGGCGGTGGCGCTCGGCTTCGCGCCCCAGTTCCTGTTCGACGCTCTCAGCTAAGCTCGCCGCGCTCGCCGGTCGCGGCGATTTCGCGATCTTGGACTCGCCACGCCGTGAAACCGTACTGCGGATTCCATGATCTGGCCCGGCTTACCGGCACGCGGCGATGCGGATCGCGCCACGGCTAGGTCTCGGCTAGGTCAGTCCCGCAAAGCTGGCGTTAGGCCAGATTTGCCCGAACATTTCCGTGACCCTTTGGTTACCAATGGTCGAGATGGCGTTTCCAGGATCGCGGCCAGCGCGGCCGGTGGCGGGCGTCATCGTCAACCAGCCGGGCGGTCTCCAGTGGGCGTTCGTCTCCGCGGCCTCGGTACCGGCGGCCCTGGTGGCGGCCCCGCCGGCTGGGCTGATGGCACGGGCGGACCAGCTTGCCGCGAACAGGTTGCGTCAGGCGCTTGTCACTTCATGAGGCCGTTCTCCCAAACGCACACCGTCGTGACGGTGTCTGCCGTGCACAGGCTTCCCGACCCCGATACTCCGTCGATCTTGGACTTGTGGTGGTCCACAAAAGCCGTGTTCCACCCGATACCGACCACCACAACTCCAAGATCGACGGGGAGGACGAGGCACCGCCACCACAACTCCAAGATCGACGGGGAGGGCGAGGCACTACCACCACAACGCCAAGATCGACGGGCAGCGCGAGGTTCGACACGGTCGGGGACGGGCTGGCCGTTGCTAGCCTGGCCGTACCGCGCGATGCGTGTGAAGGAGCGTCCGATGGCCAAGGAAGTCGCCAAGTCCGGCGGACAACCCGATCCGGTGCGGATGCGTGCATCCGACGCCGACCGGCAGAAGATCGCCGAGCAGCTGAAGGCCGCGCTTGACGAGGGACGACTCACCCTGCACGAGTACGACGATCGGGTGCGAGAGGCCTACGCGGCACGCACGTACGCGGATCTGCTCGGCCTGGTCACCGATCTGCCGGCGCCCGGGTTGAGCGCCGGGGAGGTGCACGCCCGGCGGCAGGCCGAGCTCAGACGCGCGGCCCGCAAGTTTCCGATGGCCCTGATGGTGCTCTGGACGATCTGGGGCGCGCTGGCCGCCGTGAACCTGGCCGTCTACGTACTGCTCGTGATGACCGTCGAGCACGAGATCTACCCGTGGCCGGTCTGGCTGCTCGTGCCCGGTGCGGCGCTCTGCGCGGTCACGATCGGCGTCCAGACGATCAGGCACCGCAGGTAGCAGTGACGACGCCGATCGGGCGGCGAGGACCGGCTCCGAAATCGGAATGCGTGGCTGCGGACGAGCGGCCAGGCTAGGCACATGGGCTGGCAGATCACCCTCAGCGTCGACGAGTTCCTCGCCACGGCCGGTGGGTTCCTGCGATCACGGCCGGTGGAGCACACGATCCTGCTGACCGTGGCGACCACGCTCCAGATCCGCGGTGAGCACCACTTCGCGGAGGCGGATCCGATCTTCGGCTGGTTCGCCACGGCCGACGGCCCGGTCGACGGGGCGTTCCTGCACACGCCGCCGTATCCGCTCCTGCTCGCCGCCGTGCCGGAGGATTCGGCGCCCCAATTGGCCGAGCTACTCGCCGGACGAAAATTGCCCGGGGTGAACGGGCGCACCGCCGACGCCGACGCGTTTGCCGGCGCCTGGACGCGACTGACGGGTGCCGCCATCGCGCCCGGGTTGCAGTCCCGGCTGTACCGCCTCGACAAGCTCCGTCCGCCCGTGCCGTCACCGGCCGGCGCGGCCCGGGTGGCCGGGGACGGCGACCGGAATTTGCTCGTCGAGTGGTTCCACGCGTTCCAGCGGGACATCGGCGAGCCGGCGCGCGACGTCGAAGACTTGGTCGACGACATGCTCGCATATCGCGGATTGCGGCTCTGGGAGGTGGAGGGCAAGCCCGTCGCGATGGCCGGCACCACCCGCCCGGAAGCCGGCATGGTGCGCGTCGTCGCCGTCTACACGCCGCGGGACCTGCGCGGACGCGGCTACGGTGGTGCGGTGACGACGGCGGTGACCCGGGCCGCACTGGACGCCGGCGCGGAGGACGTGGTGTTGTTCACCGACCTGGCAAATCCGACGAGCAACGCCCTGTACCAGCGGCTGGGTTACCGCCCGGTCGAGGATCGAAGCGTGGTGGAGTTCACGGCATGACACGCGGCAGAGTCCTATCGGTCAACCTGGCCGTGCCGGAATACAGCACGGCAAAGAGCGTCGGTCTCACCGGGATCAACAAACGGCCGGTGGACCATCCCGTCGCGGTACGCGCGCCCGGCCCGCGGACCACCGGGCTGCACAGCGGGCTGGTCGGTGACAAGATTTTCGATGTGGCGCATCACGGCGGCGACGATCAGGCGGTCTACGCGTACGCCCGTGAGGATTACGACTGGTGGCAGGAGCAGCTCGAGCGGGAGCTGCCGGGCGGCCTGTTCGGAGAGAACCTCACCACGGTCGGGGTCGATGTCAACGGGGCGTTGATCGGGGAGAGATGGCGTATCGGGCCGGACCTGATTCTGTCGCCCACCTTCGGCCGCATCCCGTGCGCCACGTTCCAGGCGAAGATGGACGTGCCGCGGTGGGTCAAGCGGTTCACCGCTGCGAACCGGACCGGCGCGTACCTGCGGGTGGTGGAGCCGGGGGAGGTCAAGGCCGGTGATCCGGTGGAGGTGGTGGATCGACCGGCGCACAGGATGACGATCGCGCGGGCGTTCCGGGCGTATCTGATCGAGCCGTCGCTGCTGCCGGAGTTACTCGAGGTGGACGACCTGCCCGACGGTGTGCGCGCGAGCGCGCGGCAACGGATGTCCCGGTGAGTCGCGGCAACAACTTCACGTTAAGGAGCCGCTAGGTGATGAGCGTCAACACGGCAGAGCTCAGTCCGACAGCCCGGCGGCGCGCATTGGCCGAAATGGCAGCCGGCGAGCGGGACATCCTGGTCATCGGCGGCGGCGTCACCGGCGCCGGCGCGGCTCTCGACGCGGCCACCCGTGGGCTGCGGGTCGCCCTCGTCGAGGCCCGCGATCTCGCCGCCGGCACCTCCAGCCGCTCCAGCAAGCTCATCCACGGCGGCCTGCGGTACCTCGAGCAACTGAACGTCGCGCTGGTCCGCGAGGCTCTGCGCGAGCGTACGCTGCTGCTCAACACGCTGTGCCCGCACCTGACCCGCCCGGTGCCGTTCCTCTACCCCATCCAGCACCGATTGTGGGAACGCTTCTACGTCGGGAGCGGCATCGCGCTGTACGACACGATGGGTGGCCGGCACGGTGTTCCCAGTCACCGGCACCTGAGCCGCCGTAAAGCGCGGCAACTGTTCCCGTCGCTGAAGAAGGACGCCCTGGTCGGCGCCATCCAGTACTACGACGGCCAGGTCGACGACGCCCGGCACACGATGATGGTCGCCCGGACCGCCGCACGTTACGGCGCACTGGTGGCCACCAGCGCCCGGGTCACCGGATTCCTGCGGGAAGGCGACCGGGTGGCCGGGGCCCGGGTACGTGACCTGGAGACCGGTGAGGAGGTCGCGGTCCGGGCCCGGCAGGTCATCAACGCGGCCGGCGTGTGGACCGACGAAGTCCAGGAGATGGTCGGCGGACGCGGACAGTTCAAGGTGCGCGCCTCCAAGGGCGTGCACCTGCTCGTCCCGCGCAACCGGATCCACTCCTCCACCGGCATCATCAGCCGCACCGAGAAGAGCGTGCTGTTCATCATCCCGTGGGACAGCCACTGGATCATCGGTACGACGGACACCGACTGGGCACTCGACCTCGCCCATCCGGCCGCCAGCCAGTCCGACATCGACTACCTGCTCGGACAGGCCAATCGGCTGCTGACGAACCCGCTCACGCGGGAAGACGTGGTCGGCGTCTACGCCGGACTCCGGCCGTTGCTCGCCGGCGAGTCGGAGTCCACCAGCAAGCTGAGCCGGGAACACGCCGTCGTCAGTCCGATGCCCGGACTGGTCATGGTCGCCGGTGGCAAGTACACCACCTACCGCGTGATGGCCAGGGACGCGGTGGATGCCGCCGTACACGGCCTGAACCGGTTGGTCCCCGAGTCGTGCACCGACCGGGTTCCCCTTCTCGGCGCCGACGGATTCACCGCGGCGTGGAACGGCCGGGAGATGCTGGCCGCGGAGGCCGGCCTGCACGTCGGACGGATCGAGCATCTGCTACGCCGGTACGGCACTCTGTTGGCGGAGTTGACGAACCTCATCGCCGAACAGCCGGAGCTGGCCGAGCCGCTCGCGGGCGCACCCGGTTACCTCAAGGTGGAGGCGTACTACGCCGCGTCGCACGAGGGCGCCCTGCACCTGGACGACATCCTGACCCGCCGGACACACATCTCGATCGAAACCTGGGACCGTGGCGAAGGGGCCGCTCGCGAGGTCGCGGAACTGGTCGCCCCGGTTCTGGGCTGGAACAAGGAAGACATCGAACGGGAGACGAAGCACTATCTGGCCCGGGTGGCCGCGGAGCGCGAGTCCCAGGATCAACCCGACGACCACACCGCCGACGCCGCCCGGCTCGGCGCGCCCGACGTTCGGATGGGCGCCAAGGCCCGCGGATGACGTGCGGTACGAGGCGGTGAGATCCCGGCAGCGCTCCTCGTGATGGACGTGATGCTCATGGCGTACCTAACGTCTGAGGTATGGATGGCTTCTGGCGAGACGTGAACCGGCATCTGGTCCGCTATTCGGGTGCCGGGCGGTTCACGCCCGAGATCATCGAGCGCGCCGCAGGAAGTTACATCTATACCGATTCGGGCCGGCGGATCCTCGATTTCACGTCGGGCCAGATGAGCGCGATTCTCGGGCATTCACATCCGGAGATCGTGGCGACGATCCGGCGCCAGGCCGGGTCGCTGGACCACCTGTTCAGCGGAATGTTGAGCCGCCCGGTGGTCGATCTCGCGCGGCGTCTGGCCCAGTCGCTGCCGGAACCCCTGCAGAAGGTGCTGTTGCTGACCACCGGCGCCGAGTCGAACGAGGCCGCGATACGGATGGCTAAGCTGGTCACCGGGAAGCACGAGATCGTGTCGTTCGCGCGCTCATGGCACGGCATGACACAGGCCGCCGCGAATGCCACATACAGTTCCGGCCGCAAGGGCTACGGCCCCACCGCGCCGGGCAACTTCGCCATCCCGGTGCCGTTCGCATACCGGCCCGACTTCACCACGTCGGACGGCGAGCTGGATTGGCGCCGGCAGCTGGACTTCGCGTTCGACCTGATCGACGCCCAGTCGGTAGGCAGTCTGGCCGCGTGCATCGTCGAACCGATATTGAGCTCCGGCGGTGTGATCGAGCCGCCATCCGGCTATCTGGCGGCGCTGCAGCAGAAATGCCGCGAACGGGCCATGTTGCTGATCCTCGACGAAGCACAGACCGGCCTGTGCCGCACCGGTTCCTGGTACGCCTTCGAACGCGACGGCGTGGTA
>Ga0081539_10003659_pt1 | contig 18496 bp, 15 predicted proteins | sample TabmetS4T2R2_FD_71023 | JGI IMG/M metagenome (GOLD analysis project Ga0081539, IMG submission 71023) | Tabebuia heterophylla rhizosphere microbial communities from the University of Puerto Rico - S4T2R2 | ecosystem: Host-associated > Plants > Roots > Rhizosphere ...
AGATCGTCGAGCGCCTGAAGAACGAGCTTGAGCCGTGCGTGACGGCGGCAGCTACCCAAGCCGCCGCGCAAACTGCCTCTCGCGAGATCGCTCGCACTCGTGAATGGTTCGAGACGAAGGCGCTGCCGAAGGCCGTCCGCGTTGCGCAGCACGAAACATATGACCTGCTCCGTAAGCACGGCACGGTTGACGAACGGGCGAGGCGCGTACGCGCTGATCTCGAAGTCGGGCGCGCCACGTCCGACTCCTACGCGCAGGTCGCTGCCCACGAGCTTTCGCCTGAAGAGATTCGTGAGACGGCCGAGACCTGCGTGGCGCTGCTCGAGACGCAGAGCAAGTCGATTGACGTGACGCTCTCGGAGATCAGTTCGGAAGGCGGAGGCTGGCTCTTGCCGGAGGACGCGCCGCGGGTGCGCGAGGCGGCGCTCTGCTTGCTCAGTGAGCGAAGCGAAAGGAGATGAGCTGAAAACTATGCCGGCACAACCAGCAAAGAACTATCCGCTGACAGTTATCTCTTCTCCAACGTCGGACGATAGTTCGGAAGCCGCACGCCCAGATTCGCCAGCAGTGTGCGCCTTCTGCTACGGGACGGGCATGGAGGTCGTGCCGGGCAAGGGCGCGCGCCGCTGTCGCTGTCGAACCGAAGAGCGGCAGGCAAGGCTCATTGCGGCGGCACACCTGCCGCGCCGCTATGAGCGCTGCTCATTCGCCAACTATCATCCAGTCCAGGGCAACGGCACACATCTCCAGGCCTTTAACTATGCTTTCAAACTTGTGGATGAATACCCGGCGGTGGAGCGCGGGTTACTATTCATGGGGCCGGTCGGCACCGGCAAGACGCACCTCTCAACGGCTATCTTGCGCGGCCTGATCGAGAAGGGCATCCCCTGTCTGTTTTATGAATTCGGGGCGCTCCTTAAAGAGATTCAGAATTCGTACAACCCTGTCTCTCAGACTTCGGAGCTGAAGGTGCTCGCGCCTGTCTATGAAACTGAAGTGCTGGTGCTGGATGAACTAGGCGCGGTGAAGCCGACGGACTGGGTGAGAGACACGATGATGCAGATCATCAACACGCGCTACAACGACAAGAAGCTCACCATCTTTACGACCAACTACACGGACACGCGCCGTCAGCCTTCGGAAGAGACGCTGGAAGATCGAATTGGCGCGAGACTCAGAAGCCGCCTCTATGAGATGTGTAAAACTGTGATGATTGAAGGTGAGGATTATCGTCGCCGCTTCGATCAGATAATAATCAGCACGAGGGCGGAAACTATCGAGTCATGAGCAAATGCTAAAAGATGCGCGGCCACTTTAAACTTACGAGCGACGGTTCTTTTTAGATGCGCGTTTCTTTTTCGTAGGCGAGTTCTCAATAGCGCTCCTTTTTATTGCCCCGTTGATTAGTTGCAGGGGCTCATCCTGCGGCTTTAGTTGCCCGGTCAGCGATAGGAGATAGAGTTTGAGTGCAGCCCTGTGTGCGTCAGTATAAAGATAAGCCGACTCAATACCAGCTAAGAGCGCCTTGCTAGCTAGTTCTACTCCGTCCGGTCCGTTTTCAATTGCCTTCTTAATCGTGAACAGTAGTCGCGCCAGACATTCGACGGCGGCTGAATCCTGGCATAAAGCTGGCTCAAGAATATTAGCCCAATCCTCGTGGCCTACGAGTGATTCATACTGATTACCAGTTGCGCTAATGGGTTCTTTCACAGGACACCTGCTCACATATGAGCAACGAAGCTTGATACAGCGGCACTGATATATTACCAACATTAGTAATTTTTATCAATCTAGGGAATCTCCAGTGATGCGGAAAAATAACTTTACTGTCCGCTAATAGGCGGTTCTACTCTTACCAAGCTTAGTAAGCCATCTAAAATCAGTATCATAGCGGTGTTATAGTCACACGCCTATGGCACTGAAACTACAAGTCCAAGAGATAGCTAGAAAGCTAGGAGTAGAGAACGCAGCTCAATTGGCGAAACTGACAGGTCTTGGATTGACCTCCTGTTATCAATTATGGGAGGGAACGGCTCGAATGGTCTCGTTGAGAACATTGAATACACTTTGCAATAAACTGAAGGTTCATCCGGCTCTGTTGTTTGAGTATAAGCCTGATCCAGAGGAGGGAACTAGACGTTCGGTTAAGGGCAGAAGGAAGTAAGAACTATTGTAAAGTACAGGTTAAAGCTTTATCCGATCGACAGACTTGAAGTGAGCCTTCAATGATTTAATCTAGCCTCAGCCTGCTCAATCAATGCTTCAGCCTCCCGATTACCATAGCGCAAGCCGTGGGCGCGATAGCACGACCAGCAGGCCACAAGCCCTGTTTCTTTGCGCCCGCTACACAAGGGACATACGCTGCTCGACCTGACACGCGGGTAATCCACTTCGGCATGCATCGGCTCAGTCATGAATGTTGCTACCTATATTCCGTCACCGGAGAACTGGAAACTCCTTCCACACCTCTTTTACCTCTTCAAGCGACTCGCCCCTAAGAGTCTCGCGCCACTCACTGATAGTTACGACGTGCAGGCTTAGGTTTTGAAGTACGGCCTCGTCAACCCCTTTCGCTCCGTCCCACACGACGACGCTGGTTTTAGTCTCACGCCCGCTGGTGCGCGCGTCCTGCTCCCGCTCGGCGATCAACTTTCCGAGTTGGCGGCAGACCTGCGCGTTCTGACGGTGGTCGCTATCGAAGGCGACGGCGACCTCCTCCCCGCGCGTCGCTTCGATGATCGCTTGGTGCGCGACCCCGACGCCGGCGGTGGCTATCGCGCGGCACGCGGGGCGCAGGGCGACAAAGGCTTCGGCTTTGAGCGCGCCCTCGGTGACGATGACAGGTAAATCAGGCAGGCACTTGTCGCCGCGTAGCGCGAAGTGGATGGGACTGCCGGAACTCGTGCCGCGCGGCTCTCTCTCAAGGTTATCTTCGGAAGTAGAAAGCCACGTGTAGATCGACTTGCCGCGCGCGCCGCCGAATCTTAACTGGCACGCCTGAATCATACCCCGGCTGTCGCGGTAGGGAATTACCAGCGCGGGTCGCTTATAGTCGGCCGGTCGGCCCAGTCGCGGTCGCCCGCCCGGTCCCTCCCAGAAACCCGGCACGCCGAGAACGACCGCGCCGCACGTCTCGGTTGCGTAGACCGGATGTTCGCCCGACAAAAGTTCGTTGATGACCTGCGCGAGTGCGTCGCGCTCGGCGACGCGGGGCGGGAGTGCGCCGAAACGCGAGACGTCATCCGCGCCGAAGCCGCGGGCGAAAAGCCCGCGCTCACCGGTGACGAGTTCACGCTCGTACCTCCACGCCGGCGAGAGTTCGAGCAGCTTGCTGTAGGCGGAGTCTCTGATTTCGAGCGGCGCAAGCTCGGAGCCAAGGCCGTGATGGTTGTTCAATGCAGTCGGATAGTAGTTACGAGCTGGTTCTAAGGTCGTGTCATAGACGAGCACGTGAATATACCCATCATCCTTGGCGCGCTTGACCGCGCCACGCGATTCCCACATGCAGTGCGCGAGTCTCCCGTCGCGCGTGATCTGACACCACTTCTTGTGCCCACAGACGGGGCAGGGACGGCGTGCGGTCACGCGCTGAAAGCCGACATTAACGCGCGGCTCATAGGTGGGGCTGAAGATGCGTTTGGCGTTCGGCATCCTGGTGTTGAGCATAAAGCGGTCCTTCGGCTTTCTTTCAGCGAGTCCTGCAAACCATCGCTCAAGGTTGCCAGCCGCTCATCTTTTCGACTCGCGTTACGCGGTCTCTTTCGGTAGTTAGAAGTGGTATTGCCCCATCTCTTCGATACGGCGCGTCATGTCGTGCGTGACCTGGCTGATGATCTGCGCCATGCGGTGATACTCCGCGGCCTGTAAGCCGGCCGAGCGCACCTGGCTAATGGCACTCTCCGAACCGGCGAGCTTGATGCGCGCGGCTTCATTCAAAATAGAGGTGCTCTCTTGCGCCGCCTGGGACGCGATCCCGGCCTGCGTGTTCGCCGCCGCGTTAACACGCTGCTGCCACGCGGAGACCGCGCCCGACTGAGCTTGGTACTGCTCGGTGAGCGCGCCCTGCTGCGCTGTGGCGCGCGTCTGCTCGATGTCGGTGCGTGTGTCCGCGAAAGTTCGATTGTTTTCGCCGGTGCGGGCCAGGTACTCGCTCGACAGGCCGATTCCGGCATTTAGACGGGTATCGATGTTCACCTGATCGGTCATGATCTCGCCGGGCCGCGCCGCGGTACTCCCGACTGATGCGCCAGGCCCCGCGCCTTTTGCACCTGCCCCAACAACTCCGCCGACTTCGCCGGCCGTTTGCGTCCCGAACGACCACCACTGCTGGTCGTTCGAGTTCTGAGCGACTTGATTATCGACTAGCACCTGAGCCTGCTCGCGGGCTGTGGCGTTCGACGCCCCGCGCGTCGAATACGAACGTTCCGCCTCAATAGTGCCGACCTGTGCGTCACGGTTGATCGAGACGTTCGCCATGCTATTCCGGTAGACTGAAATTAGATTGGCCTGCTCGCGCGCCGCAGCAGCGTTGTTCGACATGATCCCGCCCACGCGGCTGGCGTTAATCTGCCCGAGTTGATTGTGTAGTCCTGCGGCGTTGATCTGTGTCGTCGCGTTGTAATCCGCGCGCGCAGTAGTCAACCCGGCGGAGGCCGACGACTCGACTTGCACCCTTTCAGCCAGATTGTTGAGAGCCGCCCCGATGCGCGCGCTCACAAGGTTGATGCCCGAGCCGACAATCGCCGCCATCCACCCCGAAGCCACGGTCGCGACGCCCTCAAAGGTCTGACCGAAGGCGATCTTCCACGAAAGCACCGGCGCGGCGATGAAGCAGAGCGCCGCGACTGCCATCATGAAGACGGCGACGCCGAAGCAGAAGGTTGGATCAACGTCGGGCCGCGCGATGAGCTGCGCCGTCTGCGGATCGACGTTGTACATAGGTGTGCCGTCGTAGATCGCCAATCCCAGCGTGCCAATCTTGTAGGCGATGAGCATCAGGATGTGCGCGACGATAGGGAAGACGAGTGTGAAGACGATGACACCGCGCGCGAACTTGTAAGAGACCTCGTGCACGAGCGATTTGTCTATACTCATCGCGATCATCCACGGAACGGCCAGGCGGAAGGCGATCATCAAAAATCCCGTCAGGACAATGAGGACGAACTCGCCGAAGGAGAGAATGCCCCGGACGATATTGAGGCAGGTGAAGAGCTTCGTCATGTCCCACTGCGACGGGTCGAGCATCTGGTCCACGGTCTTCACCGTGTTCTCGCGGTCGGTGAGCACGCCGACTATCCCGGCTGTGCCCGTCGGCATCGGCTGGTAGACGCCGCCGCGATCCGTTGCCGTGAAGATGCCCATCGTGAAGCGGTAATAGGAGTCGTCGAACTCGCGCACCGCCTCGCGCAAAGGGACGCGCAAGGGGAAGACGAGCTGACCGCCCAGTGTGTAGAGGTAGCTGACGAGCCACGGCCCCAAGAGGATGAGAGGCAGAATGATGACCGAGCGCCCGCACTGGCCGAAGAAGTCGCGCGTAGCGCCGGGCTTGTCGGCCTGCAGCTTTAGAAAAGCCGCGAGCATGATGAGCTGCGCGAAGACGGTTGCCAGAAAGGTGTAGCGCTTGAGCATCGCGCCTTCGACGACGCGCTTGACCGCCGGAACGAAGCGCACGGCGATGTCCGAAAGGTTACGAACCTGCTGCTGCGGCACGGTCGCCTGGGCGGAAGGCGTCGGAGTGGGCGACGCCGATTGAGCGAAGACGACCGCCGCGCAGTCGAACAGCGAGAAGCAAAGGATGAGCAGCAGGAGTGCTTTCCGCATTGTGCCTCGGCTAAAGCCAGCGCGCGCACTCAAGATCGCGGTGCTCCTTTTCTTACTACTGCCCTTACTTTGCGGTCGTCTTATCTTCATCTCATCCTTCGCGGCTTAATCTTGGGTGTCGACGGTCGGCATTGTTCTCATTTAATCGCAAACGGCTCGTACTCATCTTCCGGGAAGTCGAAGACTTCCTCCACCGGGTTATCAGGATCGAAGAGCGCGTCGAGGCTACTTAAAGTCTGTTCGTTCAACCGCGTCATCTCGCGCCAGGCCTCCGTCTCGCGCACGACTGCCTGCCCGAAGCGCGCGTGCGCGTCGATGCGAACGCCGAACTTCTTCATCTTGTCGTCTATGATCTTGGTGTAGTCAGCGATCTGCTGGGTGAGCGTGGCGATGTACTGCTTGCAGTCCGACAGTTGTTGCAAAAGACTCTCGACGCCCTGTTGCTCGCCCGCAGGCTTCGACGTTTCAGCCGTGAGCGCCTCTTCCAAAGCCTTCTGCGCCTCTTCTGCGCGCGCGAGCCTGCCGTAGGCCACCTCGCGCTGGTACACGGCTTCGCTGAACTCGGCGTCCTGTTCGAGCAGCAACTCGTGGTATTCGATCTTTTGCTGTGACGCCTTGCCGATGGAGTTACGCATGTAGTCTTCGAGGTCGCGCATGTTCTGCTGCGGGTCGAAGATGCCTTGCTTCATCCGGTCCCAGACTCTCTGCACGGCGAGGATGCGGCACGTCACCATCGTGCGGATATCCTGTTGGAGCTGGAAAATCTGCCTGATGGTGCGCCCGAAGCCGGCGACGGTGTTGATGAGGTTCTTGTTGCGCGCGAGCTGCTCGTCAACCGTGCGCAGGATGTTACCGAGACTGGTGATCTGCTCCACCTGCTTGTCAATCATCGTCTCGTACTTCTTGATCTCTTCGAGATAGTGATTGACAGTCTCCATCCAACGGGCCGCGTCCTGCGCCATCCTCTCAAGCTGCGTGGCGTGGTTCGCCGCGTCATACACGGCCCACTGTGCCTGTACGCTTTGCGCCGGAACAAGGAACAGCCCGACGAGCAGCCCCGTTAATACTTGTCTGGCGCGCGCATTCAATCTTCGCATCATCGTCATCTCAATAATTCTTCACGCCGCGCGTTGTTCTTCTGCGAACAGCAATGCTTCATCAATCTGCGTGAGGCCTGCGCCCACCAGCCCCTGCGGGTAGTGTTCGGCGAGCCACATGTGAACCTGCACCGAATGCCAGTCGGGGCGGAGGAACTGTACGCGCCGACGGGCGTTGCGCTCGTCCGGATTCGACGTGTACGTCCAAAGCTTCAGGCTGGAGTTCAACACGACGCGGAACTTCTGCGCCTGCTGGTGACTTCCAGCGCCCCACACGCCGACGAACTCCGAATAGTGGCCCGGCACGTTCTTGATCGAATCAATGGCGTCAACCACAGCCTCGGTGAACTTGAACTTCTTCACCATGTCCGCGTAATCGCCCGACTGCACGCCGATGAATTTGACGCCGACGTTCGACATCAGCGAATGCCCAATCGGGTTCGGCGCTTCCGGCGTGCCGGTGATGTCCTTGAAGGCCTGAGTTGCCAGAAGAGTCAGCACGCCTTCCTTGCCGCCTGTCCGCGCGTAGCGGTCAATGGCGGCGACGATCTTCGGATAGTTGCGCGTGTACTCCCACATCTCGTCGAAGGCCAATAGCATCTTCGTGCGCGTGCCGTCCGGCTCACGTTGCCCCTCGCTCTGGATAACCCGCGCAACGATGCGGAACGCCAGAGACTGCCGCACGCGGTCTGAGAAGTTCTCCAGAGTCTTCATCTCATAGACATCGAGCGGTGACTCCTGGGTGAACTGAGGCGAGGTGGGAGCGTCAATGAACGGATCATTTCTGAAAGTCTCAAGGGCGATTCGGAGCTGAGTTCGGACGGCATCGGCTTCAGCGTCATCGAACTCGTAGGTGTCGAGCATCTCCAAAAGATGCTCATGGCGAGGCTCGTGCTTCGGCTTGCCAGGAGCGTTGCGAGGCACCTCGTTGTTATAGACCTCGCGCACCATCAGGGTAAGTATGTCTTCGGCGAAGCGGGCGTAGGCCGAACCGCTCTCTTTGGCGTCCACGCGCGCGAGCTGTAGCGCGTCCTGGACGACGTACCACTTCTGAAGCTCTGATGGAGCTACGCCGTCCTTCAGCCCTTCGTAATCCCAGATGTTGATGGTGGCTTTCGACTCGGGATCGAACTTGAGATGCCGTCCCCCGAGCGCCGCGACCAGAGGCTCCTGCGAGTGGCCGTAGTCAACGACACGCACGCGGAGCTTCTTCACGGTCGCCAGGGCGTTCGTGATGATCTCGGAAAGGAGCACGCTCTTGCCACCGCGCGATCCGGCCAGTAGCAGCCCCAGGGGCGATGGCACTTCCGAAGCGTCGAAGAGGTTGAAGCCGATCAGGTGGTTCGACGGCGTGGTGACGAGCGTGTGCGGCTTGGCCGATCCGCGCCACACGGCTTCGAGCGGAGCGAGCCGCGCGAGAGAGCGCGTCGTCTCTTTCCACTCGCGGCCAGTAGCCCGCGCGCTCAGCTCTCCGGCGATGCACTGCGGGTAGATGGCGCGCAGGGCCTGCGACGATTCGCGCGCCGCGTCCGCGCCGGGCATCTTGCCGAGCGCCGACGTGACGCGGCGGCAGCGTTCGTCGAGCTGCTCTACCGAACGGCGAAGTGTCGAGCGATTACGAACGCGCTCTCCGTACACGACGACGTAAGCGCGTGCTTCGATCAAACTCTCTCGCCCCCCGGCGATCTCCGCGCGCAGGTGCTTGATGTCAACTTGCGCCGCCTGAGCATCCGGGTCGTCGTCCAGCGGCGTCGGCGACTTTCGTGAAACGGCAGTCTGCGCGCGGCTTAAATCTTTATGCTGCCCCTTGAGCTGGTCTTTGGCTTTCACCTGGTCGAGCGTGATGTACTCGACGACAGTGATGTGACGAAAGGCGAGCGTCGGATTCGCCGTCATCACGCGCATCATCCCGGCTGAGATCATCGGCGTCGGCGGTCGGAACAGCGACACGAGCGCGACCGGGCAGTCGCCGTGCAGAAGATACTGCTCACGGGCTTCGATCTCTTCGCCGCAAAGAGGCTGCCTGATGTCAGTACCCTCTACAGATGAGAGCGCAGGGGCCACGCGCTCGTTCTGCCGGTGAGCGAGATAGACTTCGCGCCACATCTGCTCGCGCGAGAAGGCGCGCATGATGAGCGGGCACATCTGCTCGATGGTGGCGAAGATTTGCGCGGCGGCGCGGGCGGCTTCGCGCTCCGCGGCGCGCGCCCGGGAGAAGGCCTGTTCACGGTTTGTCCGCGTCCAACTCACCGCAACGGCGCTTATAAAGTTGGTGATGCCTTGCCGCCGAAGCTCGCGCGCGAGGGCAGGGAAGAATCTGACAAGGCTACTGAGCTTTGCGCGTGAAGGGTCATTCGCATGTCGCAGCGGGACGCGCACCCACAAGGTCAGCCTGTCGTCCTGGTAGAAGCCTTCGCACGCCGCGCTTTCCGTCCCGGTGAGTCCGACGGTGTGGAGCATCCGAGCCGGCATATACGTGGCTGCGGTGTGCGCCTGCGCTTCGAGGTGCTGGCGCAGGGCGCGCCCGGAATCACTCCACACGTCGTGGCGTGTCTGGATCACCACTCCCGCCTGCCGCACGCTTTGCAGCATCCGCGCCCAGTCGTTGTAAAGACGATCCACCTCCGCGTCATCGGCGTAGAGCGTGGCGGGCATCATGACCTGATAGGCTTTGGTGTAGCTTCCGTCCGTGTGCCGGATGAAGCCGTCGCGGGTGACGCCGTGGACCGTGGTCGTGCGGCGCCGCCCGCGCGCCCCCGTCAGACGCCGGCGCAATCGCTCGTCGTCTTCACCCTTCGACGGTTGGGCCGAATCATTGTCTCCGCCGTCTTGAGCACTCGTGCGTCGGAGCTTCAAGAGACGTAATCCCAGTCCGACCCCAAGCCCGGCGAGGAGTAGAGAAAAGCAGATGCCGATGATCGTCGAGATGTCCATGAAAGCCATCCTCACAGGTGCTCGAAGCGGAAGACTTGCGTCCGTCCTGTTTTTCTTTCGTCGCGCCGCTTCGTGCCTTGACCCAAGTCGTCCGTTTCTTCGAGCCAGGCTTCGTTCAAACCGTCAACGGGTAGCGCGGCGCGCTCCCGTGAACTCACGAGGAGCGCGCCGCATGTGTGCTGAAACCACAGTGGCCGCCGACCGATGCGGATGAAGTTGAAGAACGCGACCGACAGCGCGAGCGCCGACACTCCCGTGAACATCGGCGCCGGCACGCCGTAGAGCTTGATGTTCAGCACGAAGGGAAGCACGAACCCGCAGAGAGTGACGACGAAGACGTACTTCCAGTCGGTGTGCGGGACGCCGAAGCGCACTACGGGTAGGTAGATGCGCTCGCGCATCGGATACTCCTGCATCTTTTAGAACCTCGCTTATTCCGGTGACGTGCTCTCAGTTGAGCGTGCGGTCAACGGTGACGCCGCGTCCTGAAGCCAAGTAGCTGATGAGCGCGATCACGCCGCCGATGGTCATCAGGAGTCCGCCGCCGATGAAGCAGTTCATGCACTCCTGACGGCGCGAGTATTGGAACGCGCCCCAGATGACGGTGAGCGCGCCGACGAGGAAAGCGATTCCTGCGGCGAAGATAACGACCTGCCTGACGGCGTTCGGCACCATTGACTGATCCTGCCCGAAGATCGTGCCGCCCGTCTGCGCGAAGCAGGGAACGGAGGCGAGCGCCATCACGACGAAGACCGTGACGACGGGTTCGATTGCTTCGAGCACGATGCCTGCCATCATCGCCGCTTTGCCCAGCCTCGCCGCGCGCGAGTTCTTCGCGCTTCCGAGTCCGATGTCAATCATGCTCAGTTGGTCGCTAGCTTCCGCCGTGCGCGCGCGCAGGCGTTCTTTAATTCTCTTCATGGAGTTCTCCTCGTAATCCTTAACTGAGATTCACTCGCCTTTCCTCACGAGCTAGAGAGCGACGCTGCCCGAGAGGAGCAAGGCCTCGGCGTCTTTACGTGACGCGGGGGCATGTGCAACGCGAGTGCCAGAGCCGTTGCCGCTCGTGCCGGAGGCGGTCGTAAGGAGATGGCGGCATCGCTCTTGCAATGCGGCGCACGGACGACTAGGAGAAGACCGGGCGTGAGAAGAGCATTCATCTCGAAAGCAGCACCGATCCTGTTAATTACTTGCGCGCTGTTCGCTCCGGCGCAGGCACAGCAAAGCCGCGCGCGCAGGAACTCTTACTCCGGGCCGGTGAAGATTCGCGTGCGCGCGGGCGAAACGATCCCCGTGCTCGCCGAGCGTTTCAACGTCGCGGCGGTCGAGATCGCGCGCCTGAATAATCGTGCGGTGGATGCTACGTTGCAGCCGGGCGAAGAGATTTTTATGCCGTCAGTATCCTCGGCCGCCGCGCCTGTAAAGCGCACTGCCGCAGGAATCACTAATGACGTTCGGGCGCGCGCCGTCCAGTACGAGCCGGTGATCGCGGCGGCCGCGGCTCGCAACGGCGTTGACCCGCGCCTGCTGTGGACAATCGCCTTTCTGGAATCAAGATTTAAGCCCGGAGTGGTCAGTTATAAGAATGGTCAGCCGTGCGCTTACGGGTTGATGCAGTTCATCCCTTCGACCGCCGCGCAGTACGGGTTGCAGAACCCACTCGACGCAAACGCTTCAATTGATGCGGCAGCCCGCTACGTGCGCGATTTGGCGGCACGCTTCGGGGGCCGCGCCGACCTGGTGCTTGCCAGTTATAACGCCGGCGAAGGCGCGGTAGAGGCCTACCGGAAGGGCATCTCGATCAAGCTGCCGGATGGCCGCGTCATCAACCCCAACCGCCTGCAAACGGGAGGCATTCCGCCTTACGCGGAGACGCAAAATTACGTGTCACGCGGGTTCGCCGTCGCGCAGGAGATTTCTCAGGCGAATATCTTTTCACAAGCGAACCTGGCCGCCGTAGGCACGCCTTTAATGTTGCCCTCTATTAACAAAGTGAATGACTCGACGGCAGAAGGGACAGCCTCTTCAGGTACTGAGGTCGCGCAACCTGAGTCTGCGCCGCGGACGCCCGCATCTAGCTATGCGTTCAGTAATCAATCAACGGCAGCAATGATTGAGGCGAACACCCAGGCGTCTTCGGAATCAAGCGGAGCTGCGCCTCGACCGGTCAGCACCCGCTCGTTTAGGGCCACAACAGCGGCAGCACAGAATGATTCGCGCAACTCAACGGGTGGCACGACGACGCAGACACGCTCGACATACGTCGGCACCGCGCAGCAGCGATGAAGGGTGAGAGGCTCGAATACGAACCCTGCGGGTTCAAATACGAGCCTGCCGGGTTCACATACGAACCCGGTTGCATGAAGAACTCTGAGCCGCAGGACCGTGATGCGAATTGAAATCGTCAGTCAAACTTCCATCGCGCCGAAGTGGCCGCCTACGTCCATTTGATAACGAGTTGCATGGCACAAAGGTTGTTTCCACCGAAGCAACTCCTGGTGGATTCCCGCTTGATTAAAGTCCGGCTGGCGAGGGCTAGGAATCAACCATGAAGAGGACGAAAAAAATGACCGCCCGCCGCCACGAACCATCAACCGGAGAGTCCCAACCGCAGAAGACGCGGGCGCAAGCTACGGACGATGAATTGAAGAGACAGATGCAGAGCGCGCTCGAAGACGTTTACGAAGTCCTTTTGATTGCGGACGGGGGCGAAACGGAAAAGAGCTGGGCTGGGATTGAGTTGGTCAACGACCTGACTCACTGATTGTCACTGAGGTCACTGAAAGCTGATGGCAACTGCCGCTGAAACCATCGAAGCGCAAAGGGCCGGTGCCGGTCTTTTCGACGAAAGAAGTCTGGAAGATGGCGTGAGTGATGTGCGGTCTGACTCCCCGGAACGCATCGTCGATTACGTCGCCGACCCGGACACTGTGGAGTCAAACCGCCGCCTCGTCGGCGCTCTCGGCATCTGCGTAATCATCATCCTCGTGCAGGCTGCCTTTAACCTGACACTCTATCTCAGGCGGCCCGACCGCATCGTGGTTGATCGCACGGCGGGCGGCGACCGCGTGGTGGTGATGAACAACCGCGAGTACGGACTGACGGACAATGTCGCGTTCTCGCCGGACGAGCCGACCGCAGGCGACAAGAAGTATCTCGTCTCGCGCTTCCTCGAACTCTACTACGGGAACAACCCAGACATCCGCGACCGCCAACTGAACGAGGCGATCCAGTTGATGGTCGCGTCGCGCGGGCGTGAGTTCTTCGAGTACCTCCGGCGCAACCGTGTGCTCGAACAGCAGGCGGGGGAGAGCTGGCAGGCCAAGTGGACGCAGCAGCAGATCTGGGTTGACCAATCCGACCCCTTCACTGTTCACGTCATAGGCACGCAGCACCTGACGCGCGTCATTAATCAGCGTCCAGTCGAAGAGACTCACCAACTGAATTTAACCGTGAAGGTTGCGCGCGACGAACTGGGCCGCGACGACCGCAACCGCCGCTCGGGCTATCAGATCACTTGGTTCGGTTGGGAGGAGCTTCAGAACGCGGAAGGCGCGTCGGTCAATCAGCTTCCGAACCAGAGCGCAGTTGCTCCTACGGCGACGACGCAACCTCCCGGCGCTCGGTGAGTCAAAGGTGGCTGCCGCTCCAATCGGTAGAACTCGTTGGGTAGAAAGTTTGAATCGCGATAGTTACATGGAGGATGAGCAATGCCAATCTCCCGTCAGAGATTAATCACGATCCTTATAAGCGTCATCATCTGTCTCTCCAGCCTTTCTGCGGCGAGCGCGCAGACCGCCACGCCGGGGCGTAAGTTTCGCGGTGTGAGAGGGCAGGGAATTAGACGGCCAAGCACGCCCGCGCCAGTTGCGCCCGTCACGGTCGTGCCTCAGCCTAAGCCGCCCGAATACCTCTTCGGTCAGGCGCAGGTCACAGTGCGCGGCAACGAAGACCCGATCATACGCTTAGGGCTGGCGCAGCACGGCCCCATCGTCGTCGAGTTCCCGGCCTCAGACAACTTCTTTGCGGTGCATCCGGGCGGCTCGAACATCGTGACATACGACGAGTCGCCGACCTTAGCCACGGATCACTACCTCGTCTTCCGCGCCGGTGGAGGATTCATGACGGGCGCTGAGACGGAAGGGAGCAGCGAGGCGCGCGCGTCCATCTCGGTGCAGATGCAGTCGGGCATGTTCGTGACATTCCTGTTCTATCCGGTGCGCGACGTGGCGCGCATGGCCCACCGCTGCGTGGTCAGCTACTCACGCGACGAGATCGTTACGGCGCGCCGCGCGGCGGGGTTGGCGGTCAACCTCGACGGCAGGACGCCGCCTCCTCAAGCGAACACGCAGCAGACGGGATCGCGTCGCATAGGGATGGGAGCGGGCGAGGGCGTTTCACAGGTGCGCGACGAAACAGGCGCGGGTGGCGAAAGGCAGAACGCAGCCGTGACGCTCGAAAGCGGAGAGCTGATCGTGGCCGCGTCTCGCTCCTCTAAGAAGAAACTCAAAGCGAGTGACATGCCGAAGGAAGTGCAACGTGCCTTGCGTGAAGCCATCGCAGCGCCCGCTCGCTTTAACCGCTGGAGTCAGCCTTCGCACGGCCTGTCCATCTCGGTGGCGGCCCCGGTTGATCTCGATGACCAAAGACGGATGACCGTCGTCGCCGTTAAGAACACGACTCAGGCGGGCCTGCGACTTCTCGCCGGAGGCCCCGAACTTGACGTGCAGACGCTCAGCGATGGCGGGCAGGTCGTCCAGGTGCGTTCCATCAAGCTCCTGCAAACGGCAAGCTCCGGCACGGGGGGTGCGCTCCCTGCCGGCGCGACTATTTACTACGCCATCATTTACGAAGCGCCGGTGCTGGACGCGGCGCAGCGCGTGCGCCTGTCGGTCGCGCAGGACACGGCGGCGGACCAACCGGCTTCGACCGAACTGAGCAGAACGAATTAGAGAGGAGCTAGGGCGAGGTGTACACCAACGGCAGCAACGGCAACGGTAATGGAAACGGCAACGGAAGCAAGCGGACGAAGCTGTCGCTGTCGGCTTTGAAAGGCGGCGCGAGCGACGTCGCGACCGCGCACGAAGATTTCCCTGAGTTGCTCAGTGAGAGCGAAGATGCTTCGTCAGAGAGAACAACCACTTCAGCCAAGCGGGAAAACGCAGCCCGCGCGGAAGTTGTTGATGATGAAGATGTCGGCGTCGAGCTGCCGGAAAAGGACGAGAAGCGGGGCACGTTCAAGCGTGTGGTCGTAGCTTTCGGCGTCGTGGCCTGCGCGCTGTTGGTAGTTGCTGTCGCTGGCTACCTCTGGCTGTTTTCAGGAAGCCGCGACGACACGTACCGCGTCCGCAACCCGCGCAGTCGCTCGGAAGCAAGTGCGGCTAACGACAACTCTCCGCAGATGCCCACCGCCGAAGAGATCGCCCGCGAGCTGAACAAAGGGGGCAACTCGAACAGCGTGGCGAATACGAATAAGGGAGTCGCGCCTGACGCTGCTGCGAACAATAACCTTTCGCTGAATAGTAATAGCCCCGTCACAGACCGACTGCCGCTCGGGGATTTCTCCGCGACCGTCACACCGCAAACGAACGTGGGAACACTCCCGGCTACAGGTGCTCAGAACGCGACGGGACAGACAGGCCAAATTGATTCGACACAAAGCTCGACGAGCCGAGAGGCGACAGTCACAAGGGCTGGCACAGAACTCGGAAGTCCAAACCCTGAGCGTTCGATCCGCGTCAGCGCGCTCATTGCGAATAACGGCGGCAACATCAGTGGTGCAGGTTCGCAGAATCTTTCGGGGAGCACACCTGTGTCTGCGGAGCGCACGACTCAATCGGTGCCGCTCCCGCCTCTGGGCACGATGCTCCCTGTTCGCACGCTCGGCGCTGTGTACACCCTGCGCAGCGAGGGCTACGTGCGAATGCAGCTCACTCGGGCCATGTCTGGTCAGGGGTGGTCGCTTCCCCGCGGCACAGAATTGTACGGCGTAGTCCGTGGGAGCGACTACGAGATCGGGCGCGCATATGTCCAGCTCGTCGGCTTCATTGATCAGGCGAGCGGCAAACTTGTGCGCCTTCAGGGAAGTCTGCTCGGCTCGGACGGTACGGACGGGCTGCGCGGTCGTAAGCACAGCCTCAACTCGGGGTGGAGTCGGGCCTTGAAGATCGCCGGGGCGGGCGTGGTCGAGGCGCTCTCCACGGTCGCTGCCACAATCGGCAACCGGCCCGTTTACGTCGGCGACGTGTACGGCTACGGCGCACCGCGCATGACATCACCGCTCATGCGGGAGTTAAACGGGCTCGCTTACCGTGAGGGGCGCGCAGGCTTCATCGAAGTCCCGGCCAACACCGCCGGGTACGTCTTCGTGATGACATCCCCGCGAGAGATACAGGGCGTTGACGCGGGCGTGAACACGTCGGCGGATGACCTGCGCCGCATGTCCGACGCGGGGCAGGCGCGCGCTGGCGGCCAACTGTCAGAAGCCGAACTCGTCGAGCTGATGACGCAGGGGAGCGCCGACGACATCCGCCGCGCTCTGCCGCGCATGACGCCGGAGATGCGCCGCGTCGCGGAGGCCGTCTTAGCGGGACAGTAAGCGCCCCGCAATCTGTTGATTAACACGCACTCTTGATAAGGAAAACGTAGGAACATGATTCCGCCGCCCGCATCCGACAAGCCGCAACTCAATCCGCGCGAAGTTTTGCAGCAAGAGGGGGTGAGCGGGATCGCGGAGCGCCTGGCCTCGACCGGATACCTGATCCAGCAGGACTTGCTGAGCGACTACGTGCAGGTCTTGCGTAGCGGCAAGATTTGGATGATCGAGGGCGAGCCGGGGAGCGGTAAATCGGCGGTCGCCCTCGCCACTCAGTTCGGCTTCAACATGACCATGTTCCCGATTCAGGGGATGAGCGAGTTGAAGCTGAGCGATTTGCTCTACGAGTGGGATAGGGAGGCGCAGAACCAGTCGGTGATTCAAGCGGTCACTTCCGGGGCGAAGACGCTCGACGAAGCGCAGGCCGAGCAGTACCGAATGAAGTTCTTAAAGCTCGGTCGCGCGCTTCACGCCTTCCACTGGGCCGCCAGCACGGGGCAAGTGCCGCTCCTGTTCTTCGACGAGGTGGACAAGCTCCCGGAACACCTGCAGGACATGCTCCTGGGTCTTCTGGAATGCGGCTATGCTTACGTGCCGGATTACAACCAGCCCGTCGGCATCTACGACGCGGAGAAGGGAAGGGCGAACCGCCGCTTGTTCCCGCTCGCCATCTTCACCTCGAACAACCTGCGTTTTAAGCTCTCGCCGCCCTTCCGCTCGCGCTGTTTCTACTCCTGGCTCGACAAGCCGACGCCGGAGGAGGAAGTGAAAATCCTGCGCGCTCGCGTCCCCGAAGCGTCGCCAGAGCAAGTGAGAGCTGTCGCCCGCATCAACGAGTCCATCAAGGCCATCCCCGGCGTGCAGAACAAGCCGGGCCTGCGCGAGTTGATTGACCTGCTCGCGGCGTTCGTGCGCGACGACGTGCGCTTGGTCAGCGAAGGCGCGCTCGGCGCTTACGTGGGCTATTTGGCGAAGCAGCAGAGTCAGGCGAAGAGTCTCAGGCTCGCGCTCGCGCGCGTCGTCTCAGATTCTCATCAGCCGGACGCCGTGATTGACGCTTGGGTGGCGAGCGCCTTCGGGCGAGAGCAGTTGGTTCTGCGGGAGGCGGCATAATGCTTGAGCGTCAACGAAAAAGTCGAAAAGTAAATGAAAGAAAGAGCGAGTCACTACGCTTTCCGAGACTGACGCCGAAACAAGTCGTCGGCCTGGTCGCAACGGGCGTCGTGCTTCTGCTGCTCTACGCCGGAGACATCCGGCGCGCTCTGACTGGGCATTACAACCCGCGCATCTCATTCGAGCGTTATGCACAGGCGTCAACAAGGCGTGCCGCGCGCCGCGCGAGTGACTCTTCATCACAGGCGGCGGTCTTTGACGGCGAGGTGTATCGCACCGAAGGGAGGCTGCGCGAAGCGAGCGCGGTTGTGATCGCCGCTTCGCTCTCCGGCGTGGCCCGCAGCACAGAGCGCCGCTCCGTCAGGACGGTTGACGAGCTGCTGGAGGAGATCGCGGCCCGCGGACTGCTCCCGCCCGGAGTCGAACTCGTCCACGAGCGCCACCTGCTCGTCTCCGAGCACAGCACGATTCACGTCCGGTTTCGCCCAGACCCGTTCAGCATCGAGGTCATCTCTTTAGGTCGAGAGCGCGCGGACGGCCCGGGCCTGCTCATACGAGTGCCGGATGAAAACTCGGCTTCGCAAGGAGGCCGCCAGCGATACTTCTACTCGTTCCGCCTCGAAAACATCACCGTGCCAGAAGCCTTCGCGAATGCTTCGGCCGTCGAAGCCGCCGGGTGGCAGATTGATTACGTGGACGCCCAGCTTCCGGAAGGAGCGACGCCCGAGCAACTCGCCGCGTGGGCGCGCCAGTTGCCATCTCAAAGTCGCTAAGAAGACTGTTACCGAAAACGAGCGATGAGCTTCAGCAACCGCATTCAGAGATACGACGCCGAGCGCGGCCTGCCGCGCCGCGCCGACGAGCCGTACCTGCCCGCCTACTACGCGTTCATCCGCTGTATGCAGGACGCCGGGCAGGTCGCTGTTACGCTCGGCCT
>Ga0081539_10003660_pt1 | contig 18495 bp, 17 predicted proteins | sample TabmetS4T2R2_FD_71023 | JGI IMG/M metagenome (GOLD analysis project Ga0081539, IMG submission 71023) | Tabebuia heterophylla rhizosphere microbial communities from the University of Puerto Rico - S4T2R2 | ecosystem: Host-associated > Plants > Roots > Rhizosphere ...
CTGCCGATGATCGGCAGATTGAACTCGATGGCGTAGTGCAGCTGATCCGGGAACATCAGCACCAGCACCCAGAGCGCGCCCAGCCCGGCCGCGGCCACCAGCCACAGGGATCCAAGCACCATGAATGCAGATGCGACGCTGTCCGGCCGGCCGGGAATCAGTGGACCGCGCACGCGGGGCGCCTGGTCGTACGGCCGGAGCTTTTTGGGGTTCACAGCCATCGGCGCGCGGAAACCCTCCTGCGGACTTTCCGGGGCTCGCAAGTCCGCGGGAGCGGACCTCGAGCGCATTGTAGCCGAGCAATCCGGATGCCCGATGGTTTGACCGATATCCGGGCGCTGGCTAGCATAGGCGGCCGCGGGGTGGAGCAGTGGTAGCTCGTCGGGCTCATAACCCGAAGGTCGTCGGTTCGAATCCGTCCCCCGCAACCACGCTCACTAGATACGAACGCCGCCTCCCGCCAGGCGGCGTTCGCCTTTGTCTGGGGCCCGATGGGGCCGGGCGACGCGCCCCGCCTCATCCGCCATGGGTCCGATCGCTCAGTTGACCTTCATGATGCGGTCCTGCGGGCCGGGTGCCACGCCCGGTGGCGTGTGCGCACCCAGGTACTGAGCCAGCGCATCGACGTCGAAGCCGACCTGGTTGACCCGGTTGGTCCCTGCCCGGAAGCCGGGGAAGCTGTCTCCTCCATCGGCCAGGAAGTTGTTCATGGTGACCCTGTACGTCGTGTTCGGATCAAGTGACGTGCCGTTCAGCGTCATGGACGTGATCCGGCTGCCGCAGGCCAGCGAGTCGTTGTACGAGTAGTGGAACTCCGCTGACACCTGGAGGATCACCGTGTCCTGTGTCCTGTTGAAACAGCCCTTGAACGATTGCTCCAGGACGGTCTTGATCTGGTCGCCGGTCATGTCCTGCGTAACGACGAGGTTGTTGAACGGCTGCACGGCGAACGCCTCGCCGAACGTGACCTCGCCGGGCAATTCGCCGCCGCTGATCGCGCCATAGATGAGCGACGTGCGTATGCCGCCGGGATTCATGAACGCGAACTGCGCTCCGGAACCCTGCGTATAGGCACGCTGCGCATCGGCGATCACGTCGCCCAGCGCCGACTCGCCGGCAGTGTTGTTGGTGTTCGTGATGTCGGCTGTGATGGAGCCGACCACCGTGTTCGCGATCGGAGCGACCGCCGTCTTGTAGGTGCTGACCAGAGCGGCCTCGCCGGCGTCCTGGTCGTCACGGAACACGATCCGGTTGTTCACAGCAATCGACATCGGCCGTCCGCTGCGGGAATTGATCCGCAGGTCGATATCGGTCACCAGGCGACCGAACGAGGCGGCGCTCGTCACCGGGATGAGCGACTCCGCGCTGTTCGGAAGCGTGCAGTTGTACGCGTTGTGCGTGTGACCGGTGATGACCATGTCGACCGTCGGCGCCAGGTTGTGGACGATGTCGACGATCGCGCCCGAGATGTTCACGCAGGTGTTGATCGCCGTTGGGCTGATCGGCACCGATTGCACGCCGCCCTGGTGGAGCAGGACGACGATCGTCTTCACCCCCTGGTCCCGCAGCTCGGAGGCTGCCGCGTTGATCGTCGTTGCCTCATCCAGGAAGTTGACGTCGGCGATGCCGCCGGCACTGACGATGTCCGGCGTGCCCTCCAGGGTGAGACCGATGAATCCCACCTTGACGCCGCCGAGGTGCTCGATCGCATAGGCGGGGAAGATGGGTTCGCCGCTGTCCTTGTAGACCACGTTCGCAGCCAGGAACTGGAAGTCGGCGCCCTGGTAGATGTGGCCCGTGTCGCAACCGTCCGTTGGGTGGCATCCGCCATTCTGGATGCGCAGCAGCTCGTCGACCCCCTCGTCGAACTCGTGGTTTCCAACTGCCGAAACATCGAGGCCGAGCATGTTCAGCGCCTCGATGGTCGGCTCGTCGTGGAACGCGGCCGAGAGGAGCGGTGTCGCGCCAATGTTGTCGCCGGCCGAAACCACCACGGTGTTCGGGTTCGTCGCCTCGAGATCCTTGATGTCATCGGCCAGGTAAGCGACGCCGCCGGCCAGGACGCAGGTGGCAGGGCCGGCGTCGGTGCATGCCTGATCGTTGGCGGCCACGCCCACCCGACCACCGGATCCGCCGGGCGGCTCAAGGTTGCCGTGGAAGTCGTTGATGGCAAGCAGCTGGACGTCCACTGCATGGGGCGGAGTGGTGGCAGGCGGCGTCGCGAGCGTTGAGCTCGGGACGAGAAGGGACAGCGCAACGAAGACGACGCTGGCGACCTTCAGGCGACGCCGCACGAAGTGGGCTTGTGTCTCACGGACAGTCACGGGAAGACACCTCCTCATCAGTGCTCGATGGGATGTGGATTCGCGCGGCAGCAGGATGCGCGACCACAAGATCCTAGGCCGTTGACAACCTATGCGGGAAGGCCTCTCCGGCGCCGTAACGGCGCGCTAACGGAGCGATAAGCGCGGCGCGAACGCGGCAATCCGGTGCGTCATGGCAACGCCAGGAAGCCCCGGACCAACGACGCAAATTCCGCGGGGCGTTCCATCGGCGGCAGGTGCGCGACCCCGGGCAGGACCTCGTGGCGCGCGCCCGGTATCTCGGCGGCCAGCTTCTGCGCGATGGCGACCATGTCCGGCTGGTCCAGCTCGCCCACCGCGACCAGGGTCGGTGCGGCAACCTCGGCAAGCCGCTCTGCAGAGGGAGGCTGCGGTCCGTGGGCGTTCGCGTCGTCGTTCTCCAGGTCGATCGCCAGCCGCTGCATCTCCCAGGCTTGCCGCCGCGCAGTCGCATCGACGTCGTCCGAGGAGCGGCTGGGCCCGTCGAACCAGGTCCTGATCGATTCCTCCGCGCAGCCGTCGAGGTCACCGCGCTCCCAGGCGGCGACCTCGGCCTGCCAGCGCTCGTTCAGCTCCTCACGGAAGTTCCAACCGCGCATGCCGGCCCCGACGAGGACGAGGTGATCGACGCGCGTGGGACCCACCAGCGCCGCGTCCAGCGCGGTTTCGGCGCCCTGCGAGACGCCAACCAGGTGGGCGTGCTCGACACCCGCCGCGTCCATGACGGCGAACAGGTCCTCCCAGCGTGCGAACTCCCCGTCCGGCGGGCGCGACGACTCTCCGAAACCTCGAGCGTCGTAGCGCAGCATCCGGTACGCGTCTGCCAGCAGCGGAACGACGGAGTCCCACATCCGGCGGTCGACGATGCCGGCGTGCAGCAGTACGACCGGCGGCCCGTCGCCGGTCAGGTCGTAGGCGAGGCGAACCCCATCGGCCTCCGCGAAGCGAGTTTCTGTCACTCGCTCAGCGACCTGCGAGGGCTTTGATCACGGAGCGCAGCACCAGCAGCGCGACGATCCCGGCCGCGATGCCCATGATCGAGATGCGGTTGACGTCGACGGCCGGCTCCCACTCGATCTCGCCTCCCTTGACCACGTACACGCCGACCGGGCGAGCCGAGAGGCCAAAGCCACCGCCCCCGTTGTTCTCCTTGTCGCCACCGCCCCCACCGCCGCCGCGGACGTCGGCGGCCGGCACGATGGTCAGGCCCTCGCGCTCGATCGGCTCGCCGTAGACGCGCTTCACCGTCATGGCCTCGCGGGCGCCTTCGAGCATCTCATCCACATTCATGGGAGTCACCTCTGCATCGGTCCATCGAAGGCGAACCAGTCTAGGCCCTATCCCTCAGGTGGGCCGATGCGCCCCGGGCTCCATCTCGACCATGTCGTGGTGGATGCCGTATCGATCCATCAGCTGCAGATACGGGGCGGCATCGAAGGCCTCGGGACCAAGGACCCCACTGCCTGACCATGTCCCGTCGTCCAGCAGCTCCATGGCCAGGACGGGGTTGAAGCCGGTTTGCCATCCGACGACCTGCGAGCCGGTGGTGCGCAGCGTCTCCGCGGCATCGGCCATCTGGTACAGGAAGACCTCGCGCGGCCGGCCATCCTTCGAGCCGATGACCCAGGTGCCCACGATCGCGCGGCCGACCATCTTGTCGCCCATCGTCACCGGGTCGGGCACCACGGCTGCGACGAGGTCACGTGGCGACACCTTCATGCCACGGACGTCGACCGGCTCCGTGCGGTCAAGGCCGATGTCGTGGAGCAGCTTCAGCTTCTCGATGAAGTCGGAGCCGAGCGCGTACTTGAACGTGACCCGCCGGACGTGAGGCAGCCAGCGCGGGACGAGGAGCACCTCCTCGTGCTCGACGTTCACGCATTCGACCGGACCGATGCCTTCGGGAAACGGGAACTCCTCCGGCGCGCTGAACGGCTTGGTGGTGTGCCAATCGCCATCGGACCAGATCACCGGCGGGTTGAGGCACTCCTCGATGGTGGTCCAGATGCTGAATACCGGGGCGAACGCGAAGCCCGGGATGTGGAGGTCGCCGCCGTCACGGATGTGGACCTCGTCGACCTGGTCGAACAGCTGGTCGGCGGCGTAGCGGGCAAAGACGTCGCTCAGGCCCGGATCCATGCCCATGCCGATGAGCGCCAGCCTTCCCGCTGACTCCCATGCTCCTGCCTTCGCCAACTGCTCATCGGCCAGCTTGATGCCCGGCTTGGTGAACGGGGCGTCGGGGTGCGGCCGGGAGAGGCTGTTGGCCATGTCCATGTAGTCCACCCCCGCCGTCAGCGCCCCGTCGAAGATGGGCATCACGAAGCGCGGGTCGACCGCGTTCATCACCAGCGTGGAACCGGTTCGGCGGGCCAGGTCGGCCACCGCTCCGGCATCGCGCGCGTCGATGCGCTCCACCGGGAAGCGCTCCGGGTCGCCCAGCTCCGCCTGCAACGCGGCTGGCCGGGACTGGTCGTAATCGGCGAGCACCAGCTGCTCGCACCATGCTCGGCGCGCCGCCTCGCGGGCGATCGCCTCGCCAACGGTTCCGACCCCGATGAGCAGGACTCGCATCAATCCTCCTAGCCGATGATCTGGCGGAGAGCGAACCAGACGTTCGCCGGACGCTCGGCGAGCCTACGCAGGTACCACGCGTACCAGGCATCGCCATACGAGATGAGGTCGCGGACCTTGTAACCCGCCGCCGCCAGGCGGCGCTGCTCGTCCATGCGAATGCCGTACAGCATCTGCACCTCGAAGGCATCGATCGCGATGCCGGTGTCGCGGGCCGCCTGGGCGATGCGCTCGACGATGCGGGTGTCGTGCGTCCCGAGGCCCAGCCTCAGGGTGCCTGCGCCGACCGCGGGCAGCATCGAAATTGCCTGCGCCTCGTAGGAGGCATCGACGTCCGCCTTCTTGCGCAGGGCGATGGTCGCCGGCTCGTCGTACGCGCCCTTCACCAGGCGGATTGCAGGCTTCAGCGGCATCAGCGCCTCGATGTCACCGGGCGTGCGCAGCAGGTACGACTGCAGGCAGATCCCGACGTTCTGCTGCTCGGCCTTGAGCCGGCGGTAGAGGTCCAGCGTCCGCTCGGTATAGGCCGATCCCTCCATGTCCAGCCAAACGGTCCCATCGGCTTCGGCGGCGGAGGAGGCCAGCGAGCGAAGGTGCGCCAGGGTTGCATCGGCATCCAGGTCCAGGCCGAGCTGGGTCGGCTTGACGCTGATCTCGGCGTCCAGGCCGCGGGCCATGATCTTGCGCAGCACGTCGTGGTAGTGATCGGCGACGGCCTGGGCCTGGTCGAGATGGGTGAGGTTCTCGCCCAGCTGCGTGAGCAGGATGCCGATGCCAAGTGGCCGAAACTGCTCCGCGGCTTCAAGGGCATCCTCGATCTGCTCGCCGGGCATGAACTTGCGCACTGCCCGTCGCGCGAACCACAGCCGCGGCAGATAGGTCTTCAGCAGGCGGTTGCGGGCCATCCACAGGAGGATCGTGCGCATGGGCGGCGAATCTAGCACGCCCGCGCCGGCGGCAGGCCCGCCGACCGGTTACTGGCCGATGGGCTCGCGCGAGGCGCGTCGAATCGGTGGCACCAGCTCGCCGACCGGCTGCCGCGCCCACCATGCGCCCGTCGCGCGCCGCTCCTGCCAGCTCGTGTATCGGTACTCGAAGAGCCGCGCCCGGATGAAGGTCGGCGGACCACCCGGAAACGGGTTGACGCGGAGCAGGCGCAGGACCTGCGGATCGCCCTCCAGCAGGCGCGTCAGGAAGCCGCCGAACCAGCTCTGCCCGTAGGCCGGCGAGATTGGCAGGAACCACATCAGCCAGTCGAGCCGAAGGTGATACGGCGCGACCTGTGGCGGCCGGCGTGATGGATCGCCGGGCTTGCCGGGGAACTCGTACTCACGCCACGTGGCGACCTCGATGGCCTCTGCATCGGACCCCTCGACGACCACTTCGTATCGCCGCCGCGTGACCGATCCGAAGGCGCCGTACGTGTTCACCAGGCGAAACGGCTCGAATGACGCGTTCATCGCCTGGTTCGGGCTGAGCAGGTTGCGCACCGGCCGGTAGCTCAGGATCAGGATCCCGATGGCGAGCGCCACGACCAGCAGCGCGAACCATGCCGGTGGCGCCGGCATCGACGCCGGGACCGGCTGGCCGAAGAGGCTGACGATCCAGTCGCCGATCGCTGCGGTCATGACCACGATCGTCACCCAGTTCAGCCAGGCGTAGTTGCCGCTGACGACGAGGTACAGCTGCGTGCCGATCATCAATGCGGCGACGATGGTCGCGATCGGCTGGGGCGCGAACAGCCCGAACGGCAGGATCAGCTGCGCCACGAAGTTGCCGAGCGTCTCGAGCCGATGCAGCGGCTTCGGCAGGTGGTGGAAGTACCAGGACAACGGCCCCGGCATCGGCTGGGTCTCGTGGTGATAGTCCATGCAGGTGAGGGATCGCCAGCACTCGTCGCCGCGCAGCTTGATCAGGCCCGCGCCGAACTCAACCCGGAACGCCAGCCAGCGGAAGGCGAGGATGACCAGCAGCGGAGGCGCCACTGCGGCGTTGCCCAGGAAGATCGCCAGGAAGCCAGCCTCGAGCAGGAGGGACTCCCAGCCGAACGAGTAGAAGGTGCCGCCGATGTTCACGATCGACTGGTAGAGCGCCCACAGGCTGAACCAGGCGAACATGGTGACCGGCAGTGGCGCCAGCTGCGGCAGACCCAGCACCATCGCCGCTGAGAGCGCGGCGCCGAACCAGGCGGTGGCCGTCAGCAGACGGTCCGAGTAGCGCAGCTGGAAGACACTGGGCACACTCCAGAACGTGGTGGCCGCCAGCAGCGGTGGCGCCGGCTCGAGGCCGCGTTCGCCGGCGAGCGCCGGAAACTGGCGAGCCGCAACGACGAACCCGATCAGGTACAGCGCCCCGAGGCCACGCTCGATCAGGAAGCGTGCGATCTGGTAGTCGTTGCCTGACAGCTCCGGCATTGATGCCGTCTATGCTGCATGCCGCGGGCCGTTAGCTCAGTGGCAGAGCAGGGGACTTTTAATCCTCGTGTCGTGGGTTCGAATCCCACACGGCCCTCAGCGGCCCTCAGCAGCACTCAGCCCGCGGTCACTGCCCCGAGTCGGGTGGCACCACCAGGATCTCCAGGTCGCACTCGGTGCATTTGAAGAGCCTGTCGCCACGCAGGAGGCGGCGCTCCAGATCGTGGTCGACCGACGAGTGGTCGACCTCTTCTAACGGCGTCCAGTCGTTGTCGTGACGATGCAGCAGCTGAGTTGAGCTGAGCGGTACCACGGGGCCTCCTCACGTGCACGCTGCGCGACGAAGAACGCCAGTGTGGCGCATCGGTCAAGCGCAGGCGTTACGCGATGCGGGGCCTCAGCCGCACTCGGCGACGACGGGTGGCGCGAAGTATTCGGCGGCCACCATGCGGTCCGCCTGGAAGGTCAGCGCCCAGGTGCTGGCTTTCCGTGGCGGGATGTCGTCAATGTCCACGTCATCGGCGTCGGCCAGGCGCTGGACGAGGTCTGGAATCACGCCTCCCTGCGTGCAGAGCACGACCGCCCCGTCGCTGCCGTCCACCTGCCGCACGAAGTGAATGGCCTCGTCCTCGCGGCCGGGATAGGTCGTCTCCGACAGGATCGGGTCCTGCTCGATGGGCAGGCCGATGGACCGCGACAGCGGCTCAACCGTCTGGGTGCAGCGGGCGTTGTCGGCGCTGACGATGCGGCCCGGCTCGAAGTGCGTCAGGAAGCGGACCAGCGCGCTGGCCTGCGCGCGGCCGCATGCGTCGAGCGGGCGCTCGGCATCGTCGCCACTCCATCGCGTCCGGTCGCCGGCGCGCGCGTGGCGGACGAGCAGGATCATCCGGGCGGGAGCCGATCCGCGCACGAACCGCTCCAGCACATCGCGATCGGTGTCGCGCGTGACCTGCTCGTGTGCCTGCGCGATGGTGACCCACTCGAGCGCGTCAACCTCGCGTCCGGGCGTGAACCGCCCGCCGAGCGCCTCCATCGCCCACCAGCGCACGACCTTTGGAACGCGGATGCCGTCCTGCTCCTTCATGTATCGCGTCTCGCCCAGCGAACGGCCGAGCTTGGGTCGGAAGCCCGTCTCCTCAAGGACCTCGCGGATGGCCCCGTCGACCTCCGACTCCCCGGCGGACAGCTTGCCCTTCGGCAGGCTCCAGTCGTCATACCTGGGCCGATGGATCAGCGCGACCTCGACCGACTCGCCATCGCCGTCGGGCGCGATTCGCCACAGGACTCCACCCGCCGCCCTGACCGTCGGCGTGCTCACGAGGCATCCTGCCAGGCGCGAATCGCCTTCCGCAGCGAGCGCCATCGGCGGGGCACTCGGCCACGCAGGTCGCGGCGTGCGGTCTCCTGTCGCTCTGCCAGGCGGCCCACCGCAAAGGTCGATGCGTTCGGCTGCTGTCTGCCCTCGGTGAACCGATCGATGGCGTCTCGCAGCGTGACGGCGTCCTGCAGCATGCCCAGCACGTCTTGCAACTTCGCTGCCTTCGACGCCACCGCCTTGACCAGGCGCGGCTTTTGGGCATATGGCTGCAGGCTCTCCGCGGCGTATCGCAGCCGCTTTGCCCGGATGCGGACACGATGGAACGCCCGGTCCGACGCCCGATCGTTGAGGCGCTCTGCGGCCTTGGCGAGCTTCGTCGCGGCGGCGAACACCTGGGGCTCCAGGGCGCGATCGGCATGGCCCTGGACGCCCTGCCGCAGCAGCGGGGCTTTCGCCGCGGCGACAAGGCGGTCAACGAGGTCCAGATAGCGCGAGGCGTTGAGCTCCTTCGTCAGCGCGGCGCGGGCCGCTTCCCGTCGGCGCCCCACGTCCTTGGCGAGTGCCCTCAGCCGTGGCTGGAGGTCGCGGCCCTGCTCCTCGATCATCTCGAGATGGACGTCCGCGTCGCGGACCGCGGCGAGCATGTCGCCCAACCACTCCAGCTCGACGTCCAGTGCCTGGGCCCAGCCCGGGTCCAGGAACGCGTCGAACGTCTTGAAGTCGCTCCGCAGCCGGCGCGCCGCGACGCGCATCTGGTGCAGGCCCTCGGCGTCGCCCAGGATGGTCGGCGCGTGGTGGCGGATCAGCCACGCCACGTCGATGGCGAATGCGGCGCGCGTCGCCGCGTCGATCTCGGCGTCGCGGTCGAGCGTCGGAGGGACGACGTCGGGTGCTGCGGTGGCGCGGGGGCCGAGGGCGCGCACGTACTTGGGCATCGGTTCTGTTGGCCCGGCGCCGGTCTGCTGCAGGAGGCGGCCGATGGCGTTCAGCTCTCGCCGGGATGCGGTCCTGGCCTCGACCTCAAGCTCCCTGAAGCGGGCGGCGATCTCGTCATCGTCCAGGACGGTCACCTCGTCGTTGGCGACCTCGGCGATCTCCCTGCCGTCGCTCCCGACGAGCAGCACCCGGCGGCGCCGGGTTCGCAGGGCGGCGGAGGGGGCCAGCGGCGCGCGCCGGACCCACGCTGCAACCGCCTCGCGCGCCGCCGACGGCACTTCCGCAGGCCCGGAGTCGAAGTTGACCTCGTCCCGTTCCAGCGCCGTGCCCTGCTGGCCAGGGATCTTCAGGGTCCAGTGGGGGCCGCTCTCCTCGCCGATGCGGTAGCGCAGGCTGACGCCGTGGCGCGCCAGGCGCAGGTCCGAGGTGTCGTAGTAGACGCTGCCCAGCTCGAGCTCCGGGAGGTCGCGGACGGTGCCGATTCCGTCGTGGTTCACGAAATCGGGCATGACGAAGGTTTCGCCGACGGCGAGCTTCAGCTCAAGCTCGCGCACTCCGGGCCTTCCGTCGCGGCTTCATGCGCCCGCCACGCTGCATCAGGGTGCCCTGCAGGTCGACCGGGTCCGAGGGATCGGTCGGGACGCGTTCCCAGGAGCCATCAGCGTGCAGCTCCCACGAGCCGACGTTGTCGCGCATGGCCAGGCGAAGGGTGCGCTCCAGGTACCGTCGCAGACGTCCGCTGTCGACGCGCATCAGCGTCTCGACGCGACGGTCCAGGTTGCGGTGCATGAGGTCGGCGCTGCCGATGAAGACCTCGGGCTGGCCTCCGTTGCCGAACCAGAGGATGCGCGAGTGCTCCAGGAAGCGACCGAGGATGCTCTTGACCCTGATGTTCTCGCTCATCCCCGGCTCGCCCGGACGCAGCGCGCAGATGGCGCGGATGATCAGGTCGACCTGCACGCCAGCTGCGGAGGCGTCGTAGAGGGCGTCGATGATCGCCTCGTCAATGAGATTGTTGACCTTGAACATGATCCGGCCGGGGTGCGACTTCGAGCTCAGCTCGGTCTCTCGGCGGATGCGCTGCACGATCTCGTCGCGCATCCGATTCGGCGCCACGATGAGCTCGTCATACTCGGTCTCGCGGGCGTACCCGGTCAGCAGGTTGAACAGCTTGGCCACGTCGTTGCCGAGCTGCGGGGACGCGCTGAGGATGCCCAGGTCCTCATAGATGCGCGCCGTAATCGGGTTGTAGTTCCCGGTTCCCACGTGGACGTACCGCCGCAGCCTGCCCTGTTCCGATCGCACCACCAGGCACAGCTTGGCGTGGGTCTTGAGCCCAACCACGCCGTACACCACGTGGCAGCCGGCCTGCTCCAGGAGCCGGGCCCAGCCGATGTTGTTGCGCTCGTCGAAGCGGGCCTTGATCTCGACCAGGACGACTACCTGCTTCCCGCTGCCCGCCGCCTCGGCCAGCGCCTGGACGATGGGACTGTCGCCCGACGTCCGGTACAGCGTCTGCTTGATTGCCTGGACATCGGGATCCGCCGCGGCCTGCTCGATGAAGCGCTGCACGCTGGTCGCGAACGAGTCATACGGGTGGTGGACGAGAACGTCGCCTCGCCGGACGGCGGCGAACATGTCCGGCAGCGGCTCATCCGGCGTCACGACGTCCGGGTGGGTGAACGGCTGGAAGGGCGGATCCTTGAGGTCAGGCCGGTCGATCGCGTAGAGGTCCATGACGCCGGCGAGGCCGAGAGGCCCCGGCAGCCGCTGGATGTCCATCCCGCCGACTTCCAGCTCGCGCGTCAGCAGGGCGAGGACATGGTCGGGCATGCTGTCCTCGACCTCGAGGCGCACCGTGCGGCTGGTGCGCTGGCGGCGCAGCTCGTCCTCGAGCGCCTCCAGCAGGTCCTCCGCATCGTCATCGTCGAACTCCAGCTCCGCGTCGCGCGTGACCCGGAAGGCGTGCTCCTCGGCGATCCGCATGCCGGGGAAGAGGGCCTGCAGGCTGCCGGCGATGACGTCCTCGAGGGGGACATGGACGCCGTCGGCCGGCGAGACGAAGCGCTCGAGCAGCGGCGGCACCTTCACACGGGCGAACTGCTCGCGGCCCGTCTTGGGGTCCTCGACGATGACCGCCAGGTTCAGCGACAGGTTCGAGATGTGCGGGAACGGATGTCCGGGATCCACGGCGAGCGGCGTGAGCACCGGGAAGATGCGTTCCATGAACAGGTCCTGCGCGCGGGCCTGCTGCGCCGAGTCGAGGTCAGCCCAGCGCACGATGTTCACGCCGGCGGCCCCCAGGGCCGGCCGGATGTCGTCGGCGAACAGCGCAGCGTGGCGTATCGAAAGCTCGGCCATGCGCTCCTGGACGAGGGCGAGCTGCTCGGCCGCGGTCAGCCCATCGATCGACCGCGTCAGTGCCAGCCCGGCGGAGAGCTGGCGCTTGAGCCCCGCGACGCGCACCTGGACGAACTCGTCGAGGTTGGTGGCGAAGATCGCCACGAACTTCGCGCGTTCGAGCAGCGGCCGCGACTGGTCCTCGGCGATGTTGAGGACCCGCTCATTCAGGTCCAGCCAGGACAGCTCCCGGTTGAGGTAGCGGGCGGGGGCAATCGCGAGCTGCTGCTTTCCGCGCCGCGCCCGCGAGCGCGGGCGCGGGATGGTGGCCACGGACATGGCCGCCAATCGTACGCGCGATCGTTAACCGGATGCAAAATCGAAACCGCCTTGACACTTCGATAACGATTGCTCGCCACATTGCCGAGCATGGAGCCCGAGCGCGTCCTCTTCATCTGCACGCACAACAGCGCGCGCTCGCAGATGGCTGAGGGAATGCTCCGTGAATGGGGTCGCGGTCAGTTCGAGGCGTTCAGCGCTGGGCTCGAGGCGGGTGGTGTTCGGCCGGAGGCCGTGCGCGTCATGGCCGAGATCGGGATCGACATCCGCGGCCACGAGAGCAAGACCATCGAGCGCTTCTTCAACCAGCCGTTCAGCTGGGTGATCACCGTCTGTGACAGCGCGCGGCAGAACTGCCCGGTCTTTCCCGGCGTCGATAAGGCTGCGCACTGGGCGGTCGACGATCCGAGCGAGGAAACCGGGGCGGAGGAGGCACGCCTCGAGGCCTTCCGGCACGCCCGCGACGATCTGCGCAACCGGATTCACATGTTCATCCTCGCCGCCGCGCGCGAGGACCTGCCGCGTCCCGCGGAGACCGTCATTCCCGGCTGATCGCCGGCATGGTGCCATCCTTTAACAAGCCCTTGATCTGCGGCTATGCAGACATTAAGGGCCCTCCGGGAACGTGGGCGGCACTGACTGACTCTCAATCGGAGGAGTGTTTCTTGAACCTCTATCGCAGCAAGGCGGCTGTGGCCGCCGGCATCGTGAGCGTCGTTGTGCTCGCCGCGTGTTCGAACGGCAGCTCGGCATCGCCTTCGGCCTCGACGCAGACGAGCTCCAGCGCATCTGCTGACACCGGCGTGGAAGGCTTCGTCTCGATCCACGGCTCATCCACCGTCCAGCCGATCTCGCAGGCCGTCGCGGAAGCATTTGCCGCCGACAACCCTGGCTTCGACTACGAGGTGGGCGGCGAGGGCACCGGCGACGGGTTCGCCAGCTTCTTCTGCACTGGCGACTCGGATATCAGCGACGCCTCCCGCCAGATCCACGAGGAGGACGAGGCGAAGACGTGTGCCGACAACGGCGTCGAGTACACCGAGCTGAAGATCGGGTTCGATGGCATCACCGTGATGACCAGCCCCGACAACTCGGTCGACTGCCTAAGCTTCGTCGACCTGTACGCGCTGATCGGCCCTGAGTCCGAGGGCTTCGCGAACTGGTCTGATGCCAATGACCTGGCTGCTGAGCTCGAGGCCGCGGGCCTCGGCAAGTCGAACGCCCCGTACCCGGATGAGCCGCTCGACATCACCGGTCCTGGCGAGGAGTCCGGCACCTACGACTCGTTCATCGAGATCGCATTCAAGGACATCGCCGCCGCCCGCGTTGAAGCGGGCAAGATCACCGAGGACCAGGCTGCGACGACCCGCCCCGATTACCAGGCATCGGCTGATGACAACGTCATCGTCGAGGGCGTCGAGGGTTCGAGCTCGTCAATCGGCTGGGTCGGCTTCGCCTACTACGAGGAGAACGCGAGCCAGCTGAAGGCCATCGATGTCGACAAGGGCGACGGGTGCACAGGCGTGTCAAAGGACACGATCGCTGACGCCAGCTATCCGCTCAGCCGTTCGCTGTACCTCTACGTGAACAACGCCAAGGCCGCGGACAACCCTGCGGTGCCCGCCTTCGTCGACTACTACCTGTCCGATGGCTACTCCAAGGTCAGCGAAGTGGGCTACGTCCCGCTGCCTGACAGTGAGCTGGCCAAGACCGTGTCGACGTGGGAAAGCCACTGAGGCGGTAGTTAGCCCTTCCTCCTCCACGTTCCGGGTGGGTGGCACGCCCACCCACCCGGGACGCTCCTTCCTTCGAGTCCGCTTGACGGACACCGCAGCATAGGCATCGACGATGGCAGCCACGCCAGGCGCACTCACCCCCGCTCCGACGCTTGACGACCTGCGCGGTGCCGGTCCCCGCCGGCGGCGTGAGCTGATCGTGCGGCTGGTCTTCATGGCGGCGGCCAGCGTCTCGATCCTCATCAGCCTGCTCATCATCCTGTCCCTCATCGGCCGCGCCGGGGCGTTCCTCTTCCAGGTCGACCTTGGGAGCCTGCTCGAGCGCGGATGGTTCCCGCGTCGTGACCTCTATGGGCTGCCGACGATCGTGGCCGGCACGCTCGTGGTGGCCGGCATCGGCATGCTCGTGGCGACACCACTGGGCCTGGGGGCGGCGATCTACCTGTCCGAATATGCAACCCCGCGCGTCCGCCGATCGCTGAAGCCGATCCTGGAGGTGCTGGCCGGCATTCCGAGCGTGGTGCTGGGCTACTTCGCCATCACGGTGATCAGCCCGAACGTGGTCCAGGTCGTCTGCACCGACGCCACCATCTTCAGCATGGCGTCCGCCGGCATCGCGGTAGGCATCCTCATCACGCCGCTCGTCGCCTCGGTGGCCGAGGACGCCCTGTACGCGGTCCCCCGCTCGCTGCGCGAGGCCTCCTACGGCCTCGGCGCGCGCAAGCGCACGACCAGCCTGCGCATCGTCTTCCCGGCCGCGGTCTCCGGAATCGTGGCGGCACTCATCCTCGGCGTCTCGCGGGCGGTGGGCGAGACGATGATCGTGGCCATCGCCGCGGGCTCGACCGGCGGCGCCCTGTTCGAGGTCAATCCCTGCGCTGGCGGGCAGACGATGACGGCTGCCATGACGGCGCTGGCCATCGGCTCGGAGCAGGTGCGCGGCTCCGGCCTCGCCTTCCCGAGCCTCTTCTTCGTTGGACTGCTGCTGTTCGCGATGACGCTGGCGCTGAACCTGGTGGCGGACGCCTACGTCCGACGCGTGAGGAAGCAGATCTGATGGCTACCGCCTCCGGCCAGATGATCGACGCGCGGGAGGTCGTCAGGCAGCGCCTGATGGGCCGCCGATTCGAGCTTGGCGGGGCGCTCTTCGAAGGGCTGCTGCTGGCAGCGGTGCTCGTTGCGTTCGCGATCCTGGCCCTGCTGCTCGGCACGGTCATCGTGAGCGGCGGACCGGTCATCGCCGAGCGCGGGGTCGATTTCCTGACCGCACCGCTGGCATCGAACCCCGACACCGCCGGCGTCGGCCAGGGGATCTTCGCATCGGTGGTGCTCACCGTCTTCGTGATCATCGTGGCGATTCCGATCGGTATCGGAGCAGCGATCTACCTCGAGGAGTACGCACGAGACACAACCTTCACCCGGCTGATCAACACGACCGTGCGGAACCTGGCAGGGGTGCCGGCCATCGTCTACGGGCTGCTGGGCGTGGCCTTCTTCGTGACGATTGCCGAGCCGCTCGGCAACAACGGCCGCAACATCTACGCAGGGGGCCTGACCCTGGGCGTGCTGGTGCTGCCGATCGTGATCATCACCTCCGCGGAGGCCCTGCGCGCCGTGCCGTGGACGATCCGCGAGGCGGCCTTCGGCGTGGGGGCGACCCGATGGGAGGTCGTGCGCAGCCACGTGCTGCCGTACGCGGCTCCTGGCATCTTCACCGGCACCATCCTGACCCTGGCCCGCGCCTTCGGCGAGACAGCCCCGCTGCTGGTGGTGGGCGCCGTAGCCGGCTCGTTCCGCTACACAGCCGACAACCTGTTCGACCAGCTGAGCGGGCCCTACTCGGCCCTGCCGACGATCATCTTCACCTGGGCCAAGCGCCCGGAGGTGGGATTCCGGGCCAACACCGCGGCGGCCATCATCGTGCTGCTCGTCGCGCTCCTGACCGTGAACGCGGTCGCCATCTACCTGCGCAACAGATTCGAACGAAGGTGGTAGGTTCGTGACCGTGAACACCGAGATCGACAGCCCCGGCAAGACGGAGACCGCCGTGCAGGAAACGCCGACAATACGGATCGCCCAGGAAGCCGCGGGGACCGAAGCGATCAGGCAGGAAACGACCGGCGAGAGCGTCCCGTTCCACGTCGAAGACGAGGAGACGGTCTTCGACCTGCGCGAGCTGTCGTGCTACTACGGCGACTTCCGCGCAGTTCGCGAGATCAGCCTGCGGGTGGCGCGCAACAAGATCACGGCCCTCATCGGTCCGTCAGGCTGCGGCAAGAGCACCCTGCTGCGGAGCTTCAATCGCATGAACGACCTCATCGATGGCGCGCACATCGGCGGCGAGATCCTCTACCACGGCGTCAACCTCTACGCCGATGGGGTAGACCCGGTCGAGGTCCGGCGGCGGATCGGCATGGTGTTCCAGAAGCCGAACCCGTTCCCGAAGTCCATCTACGACAACGTCGCCTTCGGGCCGCGCATCGCGGGCTTCCGCGGCAACATGGACGAGCTGGTGGAGAGCTCCCTGCACCGCGCGGCGCTGTGGGACGAGGTCAAGGACAAGCTGCGGCAGCCGGGGACGGCGCTCTCCGGCGGGCAGCAGCAGCGGCTCTGCATCGCACGCGCGATTGCGGTGGAGCCCGACGTGATCCTCATGGACGAGCCCTGCAGCGCGCTCGACCCGATCGCGACGCTGAAGATCGAGGAGCTCATGCATGAGCTCAAGGAGAACTACACCATCGTCATCGTCACCCACAACATGCAGCAGGCGGCGCGCGCCAGCGACTACACCGCATTCCTGACCATGGGTGACGACCGGGCGGGGTACCTGGTGGAGATGGCGCACACGGCGACCCTCTTCACCAGGCCGGAAAGCAAGCTGACCGAGGACTACATCACGGGACGGTTTGGATGATGGAAGACCAGACGACAACCACCACAACGACCACGGGCCAGGCAATCCACACCGATCCGCCCCACGCGGTCACCCGGCGGGGCTTCGAGGAGGCGCTGGAGGCCACCAAGGACGACGTGCTGCGCCTGGGCAGCATGGTCGAGAACGCGCTCGAGCGTTCCGGGAGGGCGCTGGTCGAGCGCGACGTGGAGCTCGCCGACCGGGTCCGATGGGACGACAGCCTGGTCAACGAGCTGCAGCGCTCGATCAACCTGGAGATCACCGAGCTGATCGCGACCCAGGGGCCGATGGCCCGCGACGTGCGCGAGTTGTTGGCCCTCTATCACGCGAGCGCCGAGCTCGAGCGGATGGGCGATTACGCGGTGAGCATCGCGAAGCTCGCCCAGCAGCTGGCCCAGGAGCCGGAGGTGCCGATCCTCCGCCAGATCCCGGAGATGGAACGCCTCTGCCGCGAGCAGCTCCACGCCGCGATGCGGGCGCTGGTCGACGTGAGCGAGGATGCCGCGCGGGCAGTCTGCGCCCGCGACGACGAGCTCGACCACCTCTACGCCAGCGTCTACCAGGACACGATGTCGCTCATGTCGGTGTCGCCGGATCGCGTGCGCCAGGCGACGCACATGCTCTTTGCCGCCCATCACCTCGAGCGCCTCGGCGATCGCGTGACGAACATCGGCGAGGACGTGGTGTACCTGGCAACCGGCAACATCGAGGACCTCAATCCGTAGGAACCGCCCAATGCGCCGCCGGATCCTGATCGTCGAGGACGACCGAACGCTCCGCCAGGCGCTGACCTTCAACCTCGAGCGGGAGGGGTACGAGGTCCGCAGCGCCGTGGACGGCCAGCAGGCCCTGGACTGGGCACGCAACGATCAGTTCGACCTCATGCTGCTGGACGTGATGCTGCCCGGCATGAGCGGCATCGAGGTGCTGCGGGTGCTCCGCACCGACGGCATCGGAACGCCGGTGATCGTCCTCTCGGCCAAGGGCGATGAGATCGATCGAGTGGTGGGGCTCAAGGTCGGAGCCGATGATTACGTCGCCAAGCCGTTCAGCCGGCCGGAGCTGCTGGCGCGCATCGAGGCCGTGCTTCGTCGCGACCGTCGCGCCACGGCCGAGGTGCCGGACACGGAGGAGCGGATCGAGGTCGGCTCGTTGACCATCAACCGCGCCCGGCGCGAGGCGTCGTTCGGGGGAGAGCCGCTGCAGCTGACCCTCAAGGAGTTCGACCTGCTCACGCACCTGGCCGCCCACCCCGGGCGGATCTTCACCCGCGATCAGCTGCTTGCCCGCATCTGGGGCCTCGACTACGAGGGAGACGACCGGACCGTCGACGTCCACGTCAGCTGGCTGCGAGGAAAGCTCCGCGACCGCGACGGGCATAACTACTTCCGCACCGTGCGAGGTGTCGGGTATGCGTTCTCGCCGCGGCCGGAAGTGGCGACCGCATCGTGAACGACGCCCTGTCCAGCGCCGCGTTCGAGGCGCTGCTGGCCCGCACCGGCGAGGGCACGATCCTGGTCGTCGACGAGCGGCTGCGCATCGTGCGCGCGGGCCAGGAGGCCGTGCGCCTTGCTGATCGGCC
>Ga0081539_10003661_pt1 | contig 18490 bp, 13 predicted proteins | sample TabmetS4T2R2_FD_71023 | JGI IMG/M metagenome (GOLD analysis project Ga0081539, IMG submission 71023) | Tabebuia heterophylla rhizosphere microbial communities from the University of Puerto Rico - S4T2R2 | ecosystem: Host-associated > Plants > Roots > Rhizosphere ...
ACACTGGGGCTCTCACAGAGCGGCATGATTAAGCGTCTGGGACTGACCGAACCTTATGACCGAAGCGCCATTTCCTATTATGAACGTGGAGAACGCGAGCCGCCCCTGCCGATTTTGTTACGGTACGCGCGATCCGTAGGAATATCGACAGATGTCTTAATTGATGATGACCTTGATTTGCCGGAGAGGTTGCCGGCTTCTCAACGCAGGGCGTTAAGCAAAGTTATCCAACGAGAACGCGTGGAGACCACTATGGATGCGACACTCACGCTCTGGCTCGATATTGAGAGCAAAGATAAGTCTGCGCGCGTCGAGAATCGTGTGCGCAAAAGCATCGAAAAATATCTCAAAAAGTATAGAGCGAAGAGCATTAATGATTTGGAGTACGATCTAAGTTTTTCTTACAAGAACGACGAAGATCTAGATAAGCAGGTCTATGGATTGTTGCAAGCGATCGCAGATGAGGCCGAACGACAAAATTGCGCCATTAAATTTGATGTCACAGAGAAGAATACAGGTCGGCGTTGGTGAGGACGCCTCCGATAATGCACTGGGTCTTTGATAATGGGAAATGACGGTGAAGCGGCTTTAGCGACCCGCGGCTAAAATTAACAGAAGGGCAGTTCGTTCCACGAGCATCGTGATTCCGGATGCACAGGATGGCTGGTCACTTCCGGAGACGATCGGAAGAAGCGACGACCCGCGCCGGAAGAGCGCATCCGGATGTTAAGATGCGAACAAATGATGGCCTCACCCTTCAATTAATCGGTCCATGCTCCATCATCAAACTACTCTTCACATACTATTGCTTTTGCTGAGCTGAATGGCATTGCATACCGAGGTGGAATCCGCTCGTACCGCCTTCCCTTGTAGTTCGATAAGTATCATCGGTTCACCTCGATCTAGCATGAATGCGTCATAGTAGTGGCCAAAATGACTGCCGGTAGGCGCATGATCAGTAGGACCATTATCAATTGTGATTTCGTATCTCGTGTCCCTTTCCTTTTTGAGCCTCAACATCTCCGGACCGCTTTGGCTGCCTGCCCTCAAGACAATCGCCTGATTCGAACGATTGAGATAAATGTTGACGCCGACATAATCGGCAATTTTCCCCAAACTATGACCTGTTGCATGAGCCGGTGATGATCTGTTTGTATGCGCGTGCGAATGGTTTGAATCATTCGCAGCAGTAACCACTTGGCACGGTTGAGAGGTCAGCGAGGCCGTATAAAAGACTCCCTGCGTGATGAAGAGGCTGGGTTTCAGGATACCTCTCTTGATTTTCAGACGGCGGTTATAAAAGTGTTCACCTTCCAGGTCTACAACATGGCGGAAATCTTGCGGATCGACCGGCGGTTGATTGCGCTTGCCCGCAATAAAAGGCTTGGCCTGTTGCTTTGGAGAAGGCGTACCTTCTACATTTAGCCATAAATTCTTGGCACTGCGAATCATTGCGTGAGGAATCGTCAAAGTTTGTTCCGACCCGGTTGCCGGATCAGGTGTCTTTTTGACTAGACGCAGCTTCAGTTCGTGATCGTCCGTTATGCTGTGAATACCGATCTGACAATATTTATTGTCTTGATCGAAGCAGAAGACCAATAATCCTGTGAAATAGAGGGTGATGGTCGGGTTTTGCGGGAGCGGCATTTTTCTATTTCCTCCTCATAAATGATTCCAACAGGCGTCATTCAGCGACGGATTTGGCCGGCCTAAAAGTTGGCATGACCGCCAATTACCATATACACAGACCAATGATAGGGCTTACGCAGCTCAGGGTCGGAACTGTTGATCATATCTAATTGCGCCTGCCGGAGTGCCTGTGCGGTTGGTAATCCGTCACTTTTGCGGTGTTTGTGAAAACTGATCATGAGCTCTCTTGTCGGATACGATTCCACCGGCCATAAACTGGCCACGACGAGAGGAATTCCGGCCCCCTGAAACGCGCGGGCCAGTCCGATGGCCCCTTCACCCCTGTAATACTCCTCGATGCCGGTTTGACAGGCAGAGAGAACTGCCAAACGCAAGAGCGAAAGATTCATTTGGTACAGTTCAAAAGTTTGCAACCGGCCGTCACGATCTTTCAGCGTCGGTTTTTTTTCTTCAGCCAATACTAATGCCGAAAGCAGTGGCGTCCTTTCGTCTGCCAGATAATGCATTGCAAGGTGCGCCACATCTGATTTTTCAAGTTCCCTTCTGATTGTGCCTTCTCTGGCGTTCCGTTCCAAGAGAACTGCCGGCGCCTGATAGAAGGTCGCGATCTTTGATGCCTGATCGGCGGCCCATGGCAGATCTGCGAGGTTGCGAAAGAGATCCTTGTCAAACAGGGGGTTGCCGATGCTGAGCAATCTCTCCGCTTTGACGCCCTCTTTTTGCCGAGCCTTGTCAGTGCTGACCACAAACATGTTCGCGCTTGGCGAGGTGAAGATCGTGCGCTCTTCGATCAGGTATTTGCCGGCGGGCGAGATGAGCGAGGCGAACGGCAACCGGTTGAGAATTTTGTCGGGGATAATGCAAATCTCCGCGGCCCGAGGAATTAGGGGAAGGATTGGGTTGATCAATAAACTATACAACTCTGAGGAGAGCGTTCGATGATCAACTGTTTTTTTATCACTCAATCCATCGGCGAGTAGTTGCAGATAGGTATTAACCTTATTATTAAGTTCGTCCTGTTTAAGATTGACGAACCGACTCTTAAGATCCGTTTTAGAGACTGCCCAAACGATAAGTTTGTCATCCAAGACCGCATATTGCAGAAGATAGCTTCCCTCGGGAAGTCGCTCCTGGATCTGATCAAGGGACAAAGGCTTAACTGTATAAGGAAGACGTAAATTGGGCATCGCTCCTTCGGGCAGTTTTTCTATGGGCAAGTCAATCGTATCACGCAATGAGCGGGCGCGGCTCATCTCGGAATAATCAAAAGCCCGGCGATTGTTTTGTTTTTTGAAGAAGGCGAATTCAATTGCGATATCATAGATCCCCTGTTCATGATCGAAGAAGCTATTACGGCTGCGCTCATCTTCGATATTATGACGCTGTTGTTCGTACCAATCTATGAGTTGATTTAGCTCTTCTTCCGTCGCGGCATCATCCCCCTGCTTTAAATGAGTGAGGAGTATCCCTCTTTTGGCGCTGTAGTATCGCCCCGGAATATCGATATCATTCTCATTAGAAAGTTCGAGGACTTCCCGATAGCTTTTGGCGGAATTATCAAGATCGCCAATCTCCCGGTAAATTTGTCCCAGGTGTAATTGCGAATAGACCCGGATCTCTCTGCCGAGTTGATTGTTAAGTTTCTTGCCGATCTCCTCGCCGCTCCGGATTAGTTTGATAGCTTCGGCGGATTGATTAAGTTTACTATGTATTATTCCTAAATGGGTGTAATAGCGGGAGATGAGCCAAGGGTTATTGATTTCGAGGCCTAATTTTAAAGCCTCCTCCTGGTAATCCATTGCCGCTCTAAACTTGCCCAGAGCCAAGTAGCTGATAGATGCGCCTGCATACAGCCCTGTCATTTGATTTGCATCTGCTCTCATCTCATCTGCCAACGATAATCCTTCCTGGATGATGGGCAAAGAATCACGATATCTGGCGAGCAGCAGGTATGTATCCATAATTCTGTTCAAGCCACGCAAAATGCCGCGGTCGTCTTCAATTCGTTTCGCATAGGCGAGTAAGTGCTGAGCATGGTCGAGGGCTTGTGAATATGTAGTCAACCGGACATGCACATTATTCATGTCATTGTGAGACATACTGAGTAGCCAGGTATAGGCGCGCCGCTCGCAATCCTGTGCGCTTTGTGTGAGAGTGGAGAGACTGAATTTCGTATTTGCCTGCCGATAATAGCAGTGACCGAGCCAGTATTGAGCCATCAAAGCTTCAGGGATATCGCCGGTTCGATTAAATAGTTCTTTGGCCTGTAGATATCTGTTGATAGCTTCATCCAGCAGCGACTTGCCATAAAACTCATAGGCTGACTTGACCAGCCCACGAGCCTCTGAGAGTTTTTGCAATTGCTGTAAGGAAGACCCTCGATAGATCTGTGCGAGATCATATGTGAACCGGTCGCCGACCTTTTCAAATTCGATGTCCCCTAGGAATACCAATGCTTGCAATTTATCGCCGGCTTCAGTTGATTTGCCTGAGAGCGCTAATGACAAATAATCATCGATCAATCTATCGGTGATGAAACTCCCGATATTCAATCGGCTATGTTTATATGCCTGCCAGACCTCCTCTCCATCTCGTCTTTGGTAGGCTTCCTGGAAATTTTTCTGGACCTGCTCTCGCAAGTTCCCGGCATTTTTAATCTGTCCCTCAATTCTACCGAGGTTTTTTCTGGCCTCCTCAGCCCATGGTGATTGGGAATCCTTTTCGAGATACTTTTTCCAATCCTCTTCGGCTGTCCGCCACAGTTTTTGATATTGATGGCATAAAGCGAGATTGAAATGGGCATCCAGGAACGAGCCGTCCAATTCAATCGCGCGGTGCAGATGCTCCAGTGCTTGAGCGAAGTCTTCACCTGTCGATAGGCCTGGTTTTTTCGCCTTCTCTCTTTCCATCAGGGCAATGGCCAGATCATTGTGCACTTTGGCGTTATGATCATCGCTCTTCAAGGCAATCTCAAAATATTTGACAGACTCATTGAAATCCTTTTCGGTGAGATAAAGTTTGCCGAGGGCGTGGTTTGCCTCTAGGCTTTGCTTCTCATCGGCTTCAACGATAATGAGCTTATACGCTATATCGCGTTTTCGGCGATCAAATTTGAGGTCTTCCCCATTCTGACTAGGCTTATATCTCGCGTAATTGAAGTCGCTGATCCGAGCCTCAATCGGGCGCTGTTCCGAGTATGCCGCCCTGAGATTATTGAGGCCTTTGGCAATCGTGGATTGGTAAACTAATGACCAGATGAGCATTCCGAGGCCGACGACCAAAGCAGCGGCGAGAGTGCGATAGATCAAGACCGGTCGGATGGTGGCATGGTCCGATAACCATTGCCGGAGCCCGTCGAACCGGTCCGGGGCGCCGCTTTCAGAAACTGCATTCAGCTTGGTGTCTTTATATAGTTCTTCGGCTAATCTGAGCTTCTTGATTCTTTCTTCAGAGCATAAATAATAGTTCTCGAATCTCTCACATTTATATTTAGTCAGCCCGCCGCGGACATAGGCGATGATCAATTCATTCTCGGCGGCCTCTAACTGGTCTCTGAAATTGTCATCAGTATGTAATCTGCTTTCAATCGACCACTCTTCGTCCGGAGTCAATTCACGTAGCATATAGCGAAATAGAGGAGATTTAGCATTAGGAATGTTCATACCCTTATTCTCCCAATTAGTATAGTGTTGTTGCACACCCCAGCCTGATAAGTACTTCTTGCGTATTACATTTCACTGCACTTGAATGGAGACCTAGGTCAAGACATACATATATCTCTTACATAAGCACTTACATGCGAATTTGTCGAATGCGGACCCACTCCCTCTGCCTAGATACACCACTACATATTCATGAAGGACGTAATTTCATGGAAAATTTTCCTATCGGTGAGAAAAAAATATTGCGGATCAGTGAGATTTTGACTAGAACAGCAGCTCAATTATCAGTTTAACGTCCGGAAGAGAGGCAGATGAGGGACATCGCGGCCATTCTTGACTGGCGCTACTCCCCAAGACGTTTTTCTGCGCCGGCGACAATCGCACTTTACACAGTGTCCGGATTTGCATACTGTCTTAGCGTTTGTGTTCGCGTTTCGATAAACGGTTCTTTTCACGTTCGGCAGATCACTTTAACGGGTATATTCTAGCAAGATATCTGGCTAGACGACAAGCAGCCCACAGCGGAGGAGAAACGCTGTGGGAATAAGACCCAGATTGAAGCCCACCCAGCTCGCGAAAAAACTTTTGAGAATTCGTGAAGCGCTCGATCTCTCCCAAAATCAGATGCTTGAGCGGATTGGATTGGAGGATCAGCTCGTGCGTCAGAACATTTCAGCTTATGAGCGCGGTGAAATCGAGCCGCCCTTGCCGGTGCTTTTGCGATATGCCGAAGAGGCTGGAGTTTGCACGGATGTGTTGATCGATGATCGGAAAAAGCTTCCGGCCAAACTTCCGGGTACGCCAAAGCATAAGCCTTAAATCACCTTCTTCCCTTTCCTTTCTCATTGCCAACTATATTTTGAACCTAACTACCGTGCCACCATCAGTTGCCGCCAGTCAGCCGGATCCGCGGGAGACCGGTAGTCGAGGCGAGTCTTCCATGTTTCAGCGCCGACTCTAGACCATCCCTCCGAAGTCGAAAGAAATAAGCGGTCAACAAGAGAAGCGATCGCGAGACGCAGTCGCAGAGTTCTTTTCACCGGGAGGGATGATCCATGTCTATCGATCCGAATCTTGCCGTCTCAGCCGCCGACTTCCACTTTGAAACCGAGAATGAGTTGTCGGATTTGGGAGGAGCGGCTGTGCGCTTCAAACATAACCTCGCCGCCATCGCTCTGCTCAAGCAGCTGGAAGCTGAGTCACGTGAGAGGGGAATACTCACACGCGAAGAGCAAGAGGTACTTGCCGGATATACGGGGTGGGGCGATTCCGAGGTTCTCAAACACGCCTTTCCGAACGGTATTTATGCGCGGCCTCAGCCCTGTCAAAGCCTGGAAGAGCTACTCACTCCCAATGAGATCAAGAGCTTGCTGGCCAGCACGCTCAATGCTCACTATACGAGCCTGCCGATCATTCGTGCGATCTATACGGCGCTGGATCATTTCGGCCTTACTTCGCCAAGGGGTGAGCGCGTCCTCGAATTCGATTCCGGCCACTCGGTTTCAGTCGCCTCTTTCCGGCGATCTCCATTCCGCATCCTCGAGCCCGCCGCCGGCGTCGGCCATTTTCTGGGCGCAATGCCGCCGGCGCTCAAGGCGAATTCCGAATGCGTCGCGATCGAGATCGATGCTCTGACGGGTCAGATTCTCGAACGGCTCTATCCGGCGACGCGAGTCTTCATTAAGCCGTTCGAGGAAATGCAGCTGCCGCATGATTACTTTGACCTCGTGGTATCGAACGTTCCCTTCGGCTCGTATGGAGTCGCCGACGCGAGCATCAGGGAGAGCTTTCTCAAAGCCTCAATCCACGATTACTTCTTCGTCAGATCGCTGCGCCTCGTCAAACCCGGAGGCATCGTTGCTTTCATCACCACGAGATATACGCTCGACAAGAAGAACCCGAAGGTGCGCCGGCACCTGGCGACACACGCCGAGTTGCTCGCCGCTGCGCGTTTGCCGAGCAGCGCTTTCCGGGCCAACGCCGGGACCGAGGTCGTGACCGATGTGTTGATCTTGCGCAAACGCGCACAGCCCGCGAAGGACTCGCAGCCGGAATGGATCGGGACGGAAAAGGCCAGACTCGGCAACGATGCAGGGGGTGAATGCGAGATCAATATCAACAATCTCTACATCACACGTCCTGAATTGATGCTCGGGCGACCATGTTATGGACGCGGCATGTACGAGAGAGAAGAATTCCTTCTCAAGGACGACGGCCGCGATCTGGCCGAGAGCCTGGCTCAGACACTCACGAGGCAACTTCCCGCCGACGGTTACCGCACGAGATCCACGCCACCACAGACCGAAGCGCCGGGCGAGAGAGCGGATCGCGAGGACTTTTTGGCCGCCGCTGACCTTGACCGGAATGCGGAGCGCAACCGCGCTTGCACGGACGAATTGCTCGAAATCTATCTGGCGGCCAAAGAGGTCATCAGGCTGCAACTTCATGACGCTCCGGACGAAGAGTTAAGGGAGAAGCAGCAAGAGTTGTCTCGGCTTTATGATCGGTTCCGGATGCGCTATGGCCCAATCGACAAAAACCTCAAGAAACTGAGGCCCCACAGCCCGGTGGTTCCCTTCCTCAAGGCGCTGGAGATTCAGACGGGCAAGAGCAGCTACCGCCGGGCGCCGATCTTCACTGAGAGAACGATCCGTCCGGCCCGCCGGAGATCGACGCAATGCGAACCGAAAGAAGCCTTGCTCATCTCGCTCAACGACAAAGGCAGAGTCGATTCCGACTACCTCGCCGAACTTTGCCGGCAGCCGCTCTCGGAGATCCTCTTGGCGCTTGAAGGATTGATCTATGAGACGCCGAGCGGCGATCTCCTCACTGCCGAGGAGTATCTCTCCGGCGACGTCAGGCAGAAGCTACGGGAGGCCATGGCAGCGGCTCAATTCAACCCGGCGTTCGAGAAGAACGTCGAGGCGCTCCGAACCGTCCAGCCTCCCGATCTCGGACGCGATGAGATCATCGTCAGGCTGGGAGCGGCCTGGATCCCGGAAGATATCGTCCGCGACTTCATCTCCTCTTTGGTCCCGTCGTTTAGTGGGACAGTCAAATACATCCCGGCGCTCGCGATCTGGAAGATCGAGAACCTGAGCGTCTGGGCGAAATCCTCGGTGGAAGCCACACAAGTCTGGGGCACTTCGCGGGCCAACGCCTTTGAGTTGGTCGAGGACATCTTGAACCTGAAGACCACTACCATCGCCGACGAGGTGACGGAGGTCGGCGGAGGCACGCGCCGCGTGGTCAACGACAACGAGACCATCGCGGCTCAAGCTAAACAGGTTGAGATCAAACAAAAATTTCTCAGTTGGGTGTGGCTGGACGACCGGCGGGCGGCGACGCTGATCGGCATCTATAACGAGCGATTCAACGCCTTCCGCAAACGCGAGTATGACGGCAGCCATCTGACCTTGCCGGGAATGAACTCCGAGATCACGCTCTATCCTCATCAGAACAATGCCATCTGGAGGATCTTAAGCAACAAAGCCACGCTTCTCGCCCACTGCGTCGGCGCCGGGAAGACCTATTCGATGATCGCAGCGGCGATGGAACTGAAACGGCTCGGTCTGTGCCACAAGTCTCTGATCGTCGTTCCCAATCATCTGCCCGCGCAATGGGCGGCGGAGGCGATTAATCTCTATCCGAACATCAGGCTGCTCGCTCCGGGCAAAGAGCATCTCACCTCGTCGCAGCGGGGGGAACTGCTCAGTCGCATTGCTACCTCAGAATTCGATGCCATCATCCTGCCCCAAACGGCCTTTAAAATGTTACCGCTCGATTCGGAAAAGGTCAGAGGCTATATCGAGCGCGAGATCGATACGCTGAGAGGATATCTGGAAGAGTTCAAGGCATCCAAGGATGGAAGCCGACGCAGCATCAAGGAGGTCCAGCGGGCCATCAAGAAACTCGAAGCCAGGCTCGCCTCCACCAATCAGCAGATCAAACGCATCTCCGGCGAGACGATTACCTGGGACGAGTTGGGCATCGATCTGCTGATCATTGATGAATTCCATTGCTACAAGAATCTCTATTGTCCAACCAAGATGACGCGGGTCGCAGGTCTGCCCAACGTTGATTCGCAGCGGGCCTTTGACTGTTTCATCAAGGTGCGTTCGATCCTTGAAAGCGGCGGCCGCGTAGTCTGCGCGACGGCCACGCCTGTGAGCAATACCATTGCCGAAGTCTATGTCTGCCAGAAATACCTTCAGCTCGAAGTGCTCCGTGATCTCGGTCTCGATCATTTCGACGCCTGGGTCCAACAATTTGCCGAGACCACGCAATCGCTCGAAATGACTCCGGACGGCTCGACATTTCGGATCAACAATCGCTTTAATAAGTTCACCAACATCCCGGAGCTTTCCAAACTCTGGCAGCAGGTGCTCGACGTCAAATCGGCGGCCGAATTGAACCTGCCGCGGCCCAGGTTGAAAGGCGGAAGACCGGAGATCGTCAGCGTTCCGGCCGGCGACGACTTGAAGGCATATGTGCAGGAACTCGCCAAGCGCGTCGAGGCGATCAAAGCGCGTCGCGTCCCTCCCCACATCGACAATATGCTCAAGGTCACGAGCGATGGGCGCAAAGCGGCCCTGGATATCCGGCTCGTCAAACCCGATGCGCTTCGTCCGGCCCAATCGAAGGTCATGGCGATTGTGGACAACATCGTGAAGATCTATCACGAAACTCAGGACAGTTTAGGAGTACAAGCAATTTTTTTAGACATCTCGACGCCCAAGACATCAAAGGGCTGAGCGCTGATTGCCATTTCATCCTTCCGCCATTGTATGGGTCAACTGACACTCAACACATCAAGAGCGAAAAAGCAGCGGCAAGCAGACTGTGTTCCCGGAGGATTAATGTATGGTTGGATCTCAAATCTTGTTAGATAACGATGAATTGAGCGTGCGCATCCATGACGCCCCGGCCCGCGGATGGCGCATTCTGTTCGTGGAAAAAGACGGCCTGATTACCAGATATACATGCCGGGACCATGCTCTGGCCGGCATTGGAATCTATGACCGTTCAGACAAAACCGTACCGCTCGAGATGGAGTTCGAGGTCTATCGTGAGGCCGCTCGAACGGGAAAGGCGTTAGGTGAATGCGGTCTGGCCTCGCTCGTCCGGTTTGGCGGTCCTGACCATTACCTCCATGCCGCCTTCACTCTGCCGGAGGCCTTCATCAAGCAATCCACACTGAAGATCATCGGTGATCGGGGAACAGAGTCAATCTACAGCGCGGGATGGGAGTAGACCGGTGATGGCGGTTTCGAGCCGGGCGCATCGGTTTCTGAATCGCCACCGATGAAAACGCCCGCGGCGGCAAGGCCGGCGCCGCATCCACCACACATAATCAGCAATGAAGGGACGATCTATGTCTGAAGACCTGGAGTTGGAGGAGGAAGTCTGTCGCGGCATCGAGACCGAACAGGAACGGCTCGACCGGCAAGGCATCTACGGCGAGATCAAACGCGAGCTCATCAAGCGCGGCATTCCCGCCGAGGAGATCGCCTTCATTCACGACTTCGACACTCCGGTTAAGAAGGCGAGGGCTTTCGCCGATGTTAATGCCGGAAAAATCCGCGTCATGATCGCGAGTACGGAGCGGGCGGGCGCGGGAACGAATATGCAGGAGAGGTTGGTCGCGCTCCATCACGCCGATGGGCCTTGGCGTCCAAGTGACGTAGAGCAGCGCGAAGGCAGGATCTTGCGCCCGAAGAATCGATTCCCCGAAGTGAGAATCTTCACCTATGTCACTGAGGGATCGTTCGACGGATTCGTTTGGCAGACGCTTGAGAACAAGGCCCGCTTCATCAGCCAGATTATGTCGGGCGAAGTGACCGCGCGCACTTCGGAAGATGTGGACGACATGGTCATGACCGCCGCGCAGGTCAAGGCCATCGCCAGCGGCAATCCGAGGATCCTCGAAAGAGTCTCGCTCGAAGTCGAACTCTCGCGGCTCTCCCGCCTCTACACGGTCTGGCGCAACAGCCGCCGCCATCTCGCATCCGAACTTGAATCTCTTCCCGAGAGGGTGCGCGACGCCGACCTGCGTGTGACCTCTCACGAGCAGGCCGTCGCCGTTCGCGATCAGCATCTCTCGGCCGGCGAGACTTTCATCATTGAACTCAGGCAATCGCTCAACAGCGATCGGCGGATCGTCTTCAATGAGCGGGCGAAAGCAGGTGAACACCTGGAACGACTGCGCCAGAGAGTCAGGACAAGCGATAGTCCGGAGATTCTCTCGATCGGTTCTTACCGCGGCTTTGAAGTCCTGGCGCAAAGGCAGCGCAAACGTGAAGAAGCGATCTTTACCCCGGTGGAAGGGTTTCTCTCCTTGCCTGAGGGGAGACTGCTCTATCAATTTAGCTTCGGCGATTCCGGCCAGGGCACGATCAAGTCACTTGAGGCTCAGCTCCGCGGCCTGGATTCGCATCTGGAACGCGCCCTGAAGACCCGGGCGGAACTCAAGAATAAACAGGAGCAGATCGAGCGCGCGCTGGCCAGAGGCTGGGAATACGCGAAGAGGTATGCGGAGTTTCAGGCGAAGTTCGATGAGGTCAACCAATCGCTCAAGGAGAGCGGCTGTGAGCTGGATAAGGGGCCGGAGTTCGCCGCACTCGATCAGGAGGCATTTCAACATTGTGAGCGAAACGACGATCCATCCTTGCGCCTGCCCGAGGGATCATCCGCAGGCGAGATCAGTGTGGCTGCTCCGGACCTCTCCGCACCGGCGGTAGATCCGGCGCAACCGGCGGTCTCGGCCGAGAGCGAGATGCAGCCGGCGGCTTCCACTGTGATCGTCGATGAAGAGTCTCCCGCGCGCCATCGCATCACTCTCGATGACCTGCGGAATCAGCCGCAACAAAAGCCGCGACGGCAAGCCGAATCTACCCCATCGATAAATCAATCCGCTCAAATGAGCTTGTGGTAGCTCTCATTTAAAAAACGAGCTGACAGCAAGATGCACTCAAGCCGGCGAGCCGTCGATCGCGCGGGCCGGGGCTCGCGCCGGTCGCGCCATCTTCGCTCACATCAATCGCGAGAAGGAGAGTCCAATGGATACAGGTATCACCACTTTCACCCGGGTTCGGCACCAGCCGGATCCAATCATCGTCTCGAACGGCGATCATCGCGCCTCCATTGCCGCCGAGCGCACAGGCCGCAGCGCCGAGGAGATCGAACGTCTTCCCTTCGACCTCTCTGCCCTTGAGGCGGAAGGGCTCTTCGTCAACGTCGATGCCAGGGGTTTCGGAATCCTCGACCGCAGACTCGATTGGCAATCGCTCGGCGTCGATCTCCCGAAAGACACCGATGTCGCATTCAAACCGCCCCGCTGCGGTCTGCTGCCCAATCGTTATCGCAGACCACTCGTCACGCCCGTCTCGCAAGCGCATGCGGCGCTTCGCAAATACAGTTACCACTTTCGTCTGGTCGAGACGCTCTTCGAGTCGCCGGCATACAGGTGGATTCCATGGCAGGCGTTCACCGAGTTCGAGACGGCCTTCAATAAGGCGAGCGACAACCTGAGGCGAGCGAAGCAAAAGGTGCTCGACCACTACGATGCGGTTCGCGGCGAGGTGATCGCCACCTTCAGGCGAGTGGCGTCCGACTCGACGTCTCGGCTCGAAGCAACGGGTGCGAGGGCGCCGGCGGACTTCGAGGACCGCCTCATCGGCAGTGTGCTCGATGCCTTTCCCGCCGAGGACGAGTTACGAGAAAAGCTGACGCTCCGCTTTCAGGTGGGCGTCATCCTCCTGGGGAGCGAGATGCTGCGCGAACAGCGGCTGGCCGCCGAGGAGCGCCGGCGCATTGAGCAGGTCGAATCGGAGGTCCGGATCAAGCGGATGCGGACGGATGCGGAGGAGAGATCGGTCCAGCAACGGATGTGGACCGAGAATGAGAGCCATCGCCTCAGGCTCGCGGCCGAGGAGGATGATCGCAGGCGTGAAGCCGAGGTGAAGGAACGGATTCGCCGGATGAAGCTCGATGCCGCGCGCGAGAAGCTTCAAGAGACGCTCAGCCCCTTACAGGAAGGCGCGGCTCAACTGCGCTCGCAGATCTATGAATCGGCCGTCGCGATGCAAGAGGCGCTTCAGAAACACGATTTCCTTCCGGGCGCAACCGCGAAGAAGGCGCGCAACCTGACGCGCTGGTTCCGGCTGATGAATTTCCAGTCCGATTCGGAACTGGAGAAGCTCCTCAACGACCTCGAAAGATTGGCCGCCAAACCGAGCGGAAAGAGGAAGCGGAGGGCAAGCAACGCAGCGGTCAAAGAGGTACTGGACGACATCATCCGGTTTTGCTACCGCGACGCTCACGAACTGGCGCAGCCCAATCGCCTGGCCGCGCTCGAACTTTAACCGTTTCATTTTTGATGAGGAGGAAGGATGTCACAGGAATCGCTTGAGAGGATCGTCGCCGATCTCGATGTCTTGATCCGCGCCCGGTATCCGTTGATTGCCGTCAACACGCCGGAAGAGGGCCGCTTTCACCGCATTATCCGCGCGGTCGCGCAGATGAAGTGCCATCGAGAGAAAGAGAAGGGGCTCTTCACCTGGAGCCGGATCACGGGATTGCGCCAGGTCCTGGGAGCAAAAGATGAAGCTTTGATCCCCGACACTTTGGATGCGGCAAGCGTCCTCGAATACATCGCGCAGCAGAAGAAGGGGCTCTTCGTTCTCTGCGATTACAGCCCTTACCTTGCGCCCTATGGACAGGAAGAGGCGCAGCTGGTCAGGCGGCTGCGTGAGCTGGCCTGGGAGATCAAAGGGCGGCACATCAACGTGCTCTTTGTCGAGAAGAGTTTCCCCGACATTCCGGCGCTGGAGAAGGAGATCAAGGTCGTCGATCTGCCTTTGCCCGACGAGCAAGAGGTGATCGCGATGCTCGAGACGCAGGTTCAGTGCCTCAGAGACGGTAAGGTGCCGGTCGAGGTCGATGAACGATTGCGGGAGCAACTCGTCCAGGCTTTGCTCGGCCTCACGATAACCGACATCGAGAACGTCCTGGCCAAAGCGATCATCAGTGGTTCGGGGCTGACAGCCCGCGCATTGCCCGTCATCCTTGATGAAAAGAAGTCGGTGATCAAAGGCACCGGCGCTCTGACCTACACGCACCCCGAACCCGCCTGTCATCTCGGAGGCTACCACAATCTCAGGCGGATCCTCCCCGAGGCGGCGGCCACCTTCACGCCGGCGGCTGGGAGCTATGGGGTCGAGCCGATGAAAGGATTGCTCATGGTCGGATTGCCGGGCTGCGGCAAGGACCTGACCAAGAAGATCGCCTCATCGGTCTTGGGAAAATCACTGCTCGATCTCGATTTCGGGAGCGTCATGGGCGAGGGCGGCGGCGTCATCGGCTCCTCGGCGATCACGATCAAACGGGCGCTTTCAATCGCGACCACGCTCAAAGGCATTCTCGGCATGAGCGAATTCGAGAAGGCCGTCGGCGGCCTCGAATCATCGGCCAAGACTGATGGGGGAGAGACGGCGCGCACCATCGCCTACTTGCTCAACTGGATGCAGGAGCAATCGGATGTCTTCGTCATCGGCACGGCCAACGACGTGCGGGGACTGGCGGCGGAGCAGACCAGACAGGGACGCTTCTCTCACATCGTCTTCGTCGATCTGCCCAACGTGGAGGATAGACGGGAGATCTTTGCCGTCCATCTGCGCAAGCGCAATCGCGCTCCGGAATCCTTCGATCTGGATGAACTGGCGGAGGCGACCGAGGGCTACTCCGGCGCCGAGATCGAGGCGGCGGTCAAAGCGGGATTACTGCACGCATTTATGGACGGAGAGCGCGAGGTGACAAGCTCCGACATCGTAGACCGCGCAAAGCAGATCCAACCGACGAGCGTCATCAAGCGCGAGCAGGTCGAATCGTTACGCAATTGGGCGAAAGATCACATGGCCGTTAATGCGGGCGGTTCCGGCATCACCTCGCTCAGCGAGCGGATCAATGTTGAACGCGCTCTGGAGATGTAACCTGCATTCTTTCCGACCAAAGAGGAGATGTGTTTATGAGCAAATATCTGACCTTTCCTGAAGTCGCTTTCAAAGATCGAGAGCTTCTCATTGCCGCGCTTGAAGAGATCGGCTGCAAGGAGATCAAGCAGGGCAAAGAGCTGGAACTGGGGCGCTACTACACCGACCAACTGCAACAAACAGTCGAGATCGTTATCCCGCGCGGCCGGATCGGGAACGACTATGGCGATATCGGCTTCGAGCGCACGGCGGGCGGCGATTATCGTCCGATCATGGACGATCTCGACCGGCGCCGTGCGCTCAATGGCGGCTTCATTACTCGGCTTCGCGCCGCTTATCACGAACTGGTTGTTAAAAAAGTGGCGGCGCGCCTGCGCGGGACGGTTCACCGCACAGTCGAGGGCGGCGTGGTGAAAATCAAAGTCCGTTACTGAACTTGAGGAGGAACGTTTATGCCCGAGATCAACTTCACGATCGACACGCAAACCGGGGAGATGGAGATGAAGGTGGAAGGCGTTCAGGGACCGCAATGCGCCGATGTGGCGAAGATCGTCACCGAACTGACCGGCGCGCCGGCGATCGAGGAGAACACCCGAGAATTCCATGCGCGCCCCTGCGTCAAGCCGCAAGTACAAGGTAAGAAGAACGCATGAATCTTCCCATCGGAGAGAGGAGACCAGTCATGATCGTCACGAAAGGCTGTTCGCAGTGCGCATCCGAGACGGAGCACTGTGAAGAATGCTCACGGCAGATCGGGCTTGAGATCAGATGCACGCCTCCCAACCGCGACGGCGAGATCGTCATCTATTTCGAGTACCCCAATTCAAAAGGCGAGACCGTCATCGTCAGAGACGCAAAAGGCAACGAGGAGGGTCAATGAAAGAGACGACATGGATCATCGACGCCTCCAACGGAGCTTTGACGGTCGAGGGACTGGGGCAGACCGATCTAAGCGGCCTGGCCGGAGATCTTTTGCCGCCCGGCAGATCGCTCAATTGCGCCCGCCCGATCGATGTCAGGCCACTCGGCGGCTCTCCGGACAGCATCGCGAGTGATAAGCCTTCGTTACGGGTCTTTCGCATCTATCACGGTTCGGTGATCGAGGGGCCGGGCAGGCGGAGCGTCGTGCAAACCAGCGGCTGCAACCTACGCTGTCCGGGATGCCATGCGGTCGAGACTCACTCTTTGGAGAGTGGCGTCGAAATGACGATCGGCAAGATCGTCGAAATGTTGCTCGCCCCCGCGGGCAGGCCGCGCGATGGAATAACCATTCTCGGCGGCGAACCGTTTCTTCAACCCGCCGGGTTGCTGGCTCTGATGAGGACGCTCAAAGGTCGCGGCCAGCACCTCACGATCTATACCGGCTATACCCTGGAGGAGCTGATTGCGCGTCGCGATGAGCGGATCATCGACGTCCTCGCCCTCACCGACATCTTGATCGACGGGCCTTTCGTCAAGGAGCTTGCGGAGAACGCCGGCCAATGGCGGGGCTCGACCAATCAACGTATCGTCCATCGTCCTTTAAGTCATCGGCCAGAGCAATTCAGCCGACCATTCCAATCAGGGAGAAATGTTTATGAACGGCAATCGACAACGGCAAGTTCTGAAGGAGGCGCCTGTCTTGAAGATCGAGACGTCGGATGGAGCGAGTTCACCCGACGAAGGTACGAGCGCTGAAAGCGAGTTCTCGTGCCTCCTCAAACGGCTCAGCGCCGGCATCAGAAAAGAAGACGTCAAGCAACGCGAGGGTTGGCGCGATCGGAACGGGCAGACACATTATGTCGATTATGTCGAGTGGCACGTTGTCGCCGATCTGCTCGATAAGCTTGCTCCCACCTGGTCACATGCCGTGCGCGGCCTCGTTCGAATCGGCGATTACGTGGCGGCCACCGCCGCGATCACGATCGACGGGGTGACGCGTGAAGGCACCGGGACGGGGCCTGCCGACAGCGAGACCGGAATCAAGAAGGCCGAGCATGACGCGCTTAAACGCGCGGCCGTGAAATTCGGCATCGCTCGTGATCTCTATCGTGACGAAGACAAACCGGGCGAGCCGTCAAGGCCGGCGGAAGAGAGAGCGCCGGCGGCATTCCCGGCAGATCCAATGGCCCGGACGGCGGCCGATCTGATCTCGCCCAAGCAATTCGGCCTCATTCGCAAGCTGGCCGCAAGTCGAAAACTCGATCCGGAGGCTGTCTGCCGGGAACTCTATCGCGTCGAGCTGAGTGGGATTTCGCGCAAGGCGGCTTCAGCTTTGATCGACCATCTGAACGCAAAACAACCGGGAGATCACAATCACCCGGCGATCGGCCAACAATGGGAAAGGAGAGCGAGATGAACAAAACCGGAAACCGCCGCGGCGCTCAACGGAGAAAGGTAGCGATCGCATCCATCGGAGATCGTGACGCGCATGAGGTCATCACCGATCCGGAGGTCCCCGAACCTCAAGCGCTGTTTACGCCGATCGTACAAGAGGGCGGCCATCGCATCAGCGTCTATCTTGACCGAAAGGCATTATGCGCCGAACTCGAACTGTTGGCTGAGATCGTCGAGACCAAGAACCTCTTGCCCATCTATAGCCATTTGCTGATCGAGGCCTCCGGCAATCGAGTGATCCTCAAAGCCGCGGGCTTCACCAATATGTTGCGCTGCGAGATCGAAGCCGACGTCCGCGAAGAGGGGGCGATTTGCCTTCCGGCGCGCAAGCTTCACGAGATCGCCAGACACCTGCCCGGCGAAACGCTCATCCTCCGCGGTGAGACAAACGCCGCTACGCTCAGATGCGGCGATAGCCGCTTTAGGCTCAATGCCATTTCACCTGAAGATTTTCCGGCGGCTCCGGCGTGCAATAAGTTCCGCGCCGTCGTTCCGGGCGATCTCTTGCTGGCGTTGGTTCGCTCGACGCTCTTTGCCGCGCGCCGAGAGAACGAGTCGGGGTATTACGCGCTCGACAGTGCGCAACTGACCATTGGGACGAACGGCGCGCGGATGATCGCTACCGATGGACACCGGTTGAGCTGCGCGCAAAGGACAGATGTGAAGATGAATGAGGAGTTCATCTTGCTCGTTCCCCGTGCGGCCTTGAGCGCTCTGACTAAAGTCCTTGGCTCTTCCGAAGGCGAAGTGAGCATCGGCGCTGACGAGAATCATGCTTTCTTCAACATCGGATCGCGGCGGTTCTCCTGTTCG
>Ga0081539_10003662_pt1 | contig 18489 bp, 20 predicted proteins | sample TabmetS4T2R2_FD_71023 | JGI IMG/M metagenome (GOLD analysis project Ga0081539, IMG submission 71023) | Tabebuia heterophylla rhizosphere microbial communities from the University of Puerto Rico - S4T2R2 | ecosystem: Host-associated > Plants > Roots > Rhizosphere ...
TTCGGTCGCTCTTCCTTGAGTTACATTACGGCTATGGCGTGAAGGAGGTGCTCGGTTTTCGCGGCGGTTACGCAGGACTGGATCCGAACTGCGGTTTCGAGCCGGTCACAATCACTTCCGCGTTCGTGGACTGCATTCACCAACAAGGCGGCACGGTGCTGAGCTCCTCGCGTGGTCCGGTCGATGTCACTCGGGCGGTCGATAATCTTATTGCCCGTGGCGTGAATATTCTCTTCACCGTCGGTGGCGACGGGACGCAGCGCGGCGCGAATGATCTTTACCAGGAGGCGCGCAAGCGGGGGCATCCCCTTGCGGTCGTGGGAGTGCCAAAGACAATCGACAACGATGTCACCTTCGTTTCCCGTACGTTTGGCTTTTTTAGTGCAGTGGAAGAAGCTAAACGAGTGCTCGATTGCGCGCACACCGAAGCGCGCAGTGTGAATCGTGGAATAGGTCTGGTGAAGTTAATGGGACGGCATGCGGGCTTTGTCACCGCGGCGGCGGTTGTAGCCAGTCAGGATGTGAACTTCGCGCTCATTCCCGAAGTGCCCTTCAAGCTCGAAGTCTTTCTGGCTGCCCTAAAAAAACGATTGTCCACGAAGTCGCACGCCGTCGTCGCGGTGGCGGAAGGAGCAGGGCAGGACTTGCTCGAAGGTTATAAGACAGAGCGAGATGCCTCGGGCAACGTTAAATTGAAAGACATAGGACCGTTTCTGCGGGAGAAAATCCAGAGCTACTTCAAGGCCGAAGGTATGCCAGTAGTGTTGCGCTACTTCGACCCCAGCTATCAGGTCCGCAGCCGCCCGGCTAGCAGCGAAGATGCCTTGCTTTGCGACCTATACGCGCGTCACGCAGTGCATGCCGCCATGGCAGGTAAGACCGGAGTAGTTATCGGATTTCTGCACGAACGCTTTATTCATGTGCCAATCGAGTTACTTGCTACGAAAACAAAGCGACTAGATCCAACAAGCGGATGGTGGCACGCCGTGCTCGCATCAACAGGGCAACCGGATCGCTTCGTTTAGAGTTCATTTGCGAAAAACGCGAGGGCGTTGATGTCGGAGGTGGCAAACATTGCGCGGGGGGCCAGAATTACTCGTTCAGAAATTTCGCTTGGCAGCAGCACAGTAGGGGGGACGCCTATGAGTCATAAGACTCACGCGCATGTCCTTCCCAGACGTTTTCGTGACTTGAACACTAATTGAGAATCCAGTTCCACCCGTTTCCGACCCGGGCTCATCCGATCCGAGGCAGCACCGGCCGGGTAAGACCCAGCAGCATAGACGCAACCGAGCGCCACCATAATCATGGGGGCGTACGACGCAGAGAGCCCGACATCGCGCGCGCAAGACGAGGAAAGAATCGCTGAAACGCGCGGCGGTGAAAATTGCTCCCACCGCTACGATGAGCCAGTAACGTGCAGGTAATTCTCTAGCTTTTCCCCAATCCAAAGGTTCGTGCGGTAGCAGCCCGCTTCTGTTCCGGTTCACCTACCAGCAGACATATCACGAGGACCGCCAGCACAGCTGGGATAACGGCAATCCACATCGCCGCGCGAACTCCGCCGGAAAAGACAACATTAACAGCACCGCAAGATTGGCCCTAGCACAGAGCCTGTCGAGTCGAGTGCCTGCCGCAAACCGTAGGCTGCGCCTCGCTTCGTTTGCGCAGTGATGTCTGCGACCAGCGCGTCCCGCGGCGCATCTCGGATACCTTTACTCATCCGATCGATAAAACGCGCGGCGAAAACCCACCACGCAGAAGTCGCGAGCGGAAAGAGCGGCTTGCAGATTGCGGCCAGCGCATAACCGAGAACGATCAGTGTTTTGCATCGACGGAAGTAATCGCTGAGCGCGCCGGCGAAGACTTGGTCGCGGCGGCGATGCCTTCCTTCGATGATCCCGACCGCCACGACTGACGCGCTCAGCAAGTTGACGAGAAGGACCGGCGAAAGAGCGTGGACCAGTTCGGATGATGTATCCATGAACAACGAGCCCAAGCCGAGGGGCCCATATTGCGATCGGCAGTCGCTGCCTACCCGGAATCAATGCAGAGTCTTGCTGACGATCGCTCGTCATATCTGCTGGCTCGCAGAGTATGTAAGATAGTTAACTGGAAAGCAGAAGCTTCTATAAAAATCCGCCGATGGGCTGGGCGTTTCCTTGTTTCAAAGCGCCAGGTCGTGTGCGGGGCAACTGCATGAGCAGCTCGGCAAATCGCGCGTCATATGAATCACAGGTAGGCGATTCGCCATTTGCTAAAATCCACTCCGGATTCTGCGCTCTGAGAGCCTCGTGAACGACTTGTCGCAGCTGCGCATAAACAGGGTCTGGCATAGGAGAACGCTCCGTTTCACCCTCGCCAGACGTTCTCGCGCTCGTTCAAGGGATTGAAGATCCGGTTCCAGCCGGGCTCGAAGTTAAACAGCGACATACTCAGGACAAGCATTGGATCGTGCCGGCGCCGCCGGGGAAGCAAGAAGCTCCGCCACCTGCGGCGTTTGTTTATATTGCTTTGATTCGTCAGGTTCATCGTTTTTGATTCGTTAAGGTCTATTAGCCGAAAACGAGGAGGCCGAGAGGCCGACTAAGATTCCCAGGAGCGGACGGATTAGGAGGAACCAGGTCGACAAGTCCGGTTTGCGTTTCACGATGGTACTTCCCGATTTCATTTCCCCTCGTTACATTGATTTTATTGTTTACCTGCTTTTTTAGCGAGCGAACAAAAGCAAGCTGAGGAAGCCAATCAGGAGGCCAATCAAGGGACTGGCGAAGGCGAAGCAGGTTGAGAAATCCCATTCCGCTTTCGCCTTTGGAGTAATTTGTTTCATAGGCTCTGCTTTAGCCCGGCTTATGAGGTTTTGGTTGGTTTATCGGTCGACGGAGCGACGTAGCCACCGAAGAGCCAGATGGTAAGTGCGCAGACGATTGCGATCGCGATCATGGTGTCGATCCTTCTTGTTGCCTTTCCGGTGCCATTTGTTTTGTGTAACGCCTCTATTTCCCGACTTCTGAGGACGACATTACAAAGAAAGTGACGCCTCTTGTGGCGGCGCTCTATGACCGTCGCTAGCGCGCCACTCGCAGGCAAGGTGTGCGAGCGGTCGCAGACGGCCGCGACAGACGTCTTATCTAGTGGCGAACCGGCGGCAAGTTCTTCAGCCATGTAAGAGCCCGTTGTAACTTAGCGCTTCGCCAATAAGGCTGCCGAGAACAACCACCGCCAGCGCAGCAAGCAGCGCGTAGGAAAGAATTTGCTGCCCAATAGGGCTCCTCTTACCCGCAATCACCAGGGCGAGGAAAATCACTGCTGCCAGAAACGACGCTACGATGAAAAACAAAGCCACCAAGCCCTGGTTTGATGTAACACCTCTCTCTAAGGGTTTGCTCGCTTCGCATTTCAAAAATCTGATCTTTCCAGTCGTACCCGTGGCGGGGCGCAAGAGAAGTTCGCCCGCCCGTGGGCCAATCTGGTCACTTGTTTACTTGTTGGGCGCCGATTTGCCGTCGAGCAACCTTTGGAAACGCGGATGATTGCGCAGGGGATCCAAGAACGGGGAGAAACGAAGGTCGCCGGGCGTTACTCCCGCTGGCACCTTAACCAGGCGCTCCAGTGCGGTGAGCGCGGAATCGGCGTCGCCAAATCGCGCCTGAATTTTTGCGAGCCAGCTTTCGGAGGCCGGCCTTACCACAGCATCATTCTTGTAATCCGTCACTGATTGCCGCGCCTGCTCAAGGGCCTTTTCTTTGTCGCCCAATCCGGCATAAGCGAGCGCCAGGTTAGACCGCGTTCCGCGAGTGTCGGCGACAACGGTCGACCCAGGAGTCGGCGCGAGTGCCTGAACAATAAGTTCAAAAGTCGCGCGCGCTTCGTTAGGGCGTCCGGCCCACTCCTGGCAATAGCCTTGGACAATGAGAGCGAAAATTTTCGAGGCGCTGATCGGCTGTCCCGGCTTAAGCGATCTTGTTAGCTGTTGGGTCCAGGAAATTGCCGCATCAAACTGGCGTTCCTGCATCGCCTGGTATGCTCGAACGAGCAGAAGATAAGTGTCGGTCGAGTCGGCCGGGAGACGGCCCAGCTCTTTGGCGGCTTCGCTCAACCGGCCTTCCTCTTGAAAAGTATCTGCCCTGGCTGTAATGGCGCCGGGATCGTTAGGCGAAATTTCCAAAGCCCGATCCAGCGCGGCGTGCGCTTCGGGATAACGCTGCTGAGCCTTGAACAATTCTCCCGCAATCGACCGCCAAAGCTGGTAATCACGCGGATCCAATCCAGCCGCTTTCAGATAGTGGGTTTCGGCTTGTTTCCAGCGACCAAGGCGCCGTTCAACGTAAGCCATGTATTCGTTAACCAACGCGCTGTTGGGTAAACGTTCTTCCGCTTCTTCATACGCTTTCAGTGCGCCGGGAAAATCCCGCACCACGCGATAGAGATACGCGCCCTGTGCCAGCCAGCCTTCGCCCAATTCCGGTTGCAGCGTCCGCGAACGATCAGCCGCTTCTTTTACCGCGGCGGCAGCGCCTGGACTCTTATCAATGCCATTAAAATAAAGGAAGCTTTGAACTAGACTCAATCTCGCCCAGGCGACGGCAAACTTCGGATCGAGCCGGACGGCTTCGGCATAAGCCGCGGCCGCTTCTTGATTGGATGTGTCGCTAAATTGACCGTGCTCGATGCCAAGTCCGCGAAGGTACGCGTTGTAGGCGGCGGCGATTTGCGTCGGCTTATCGGCGATGACTCTCTGTGCTGGACCGGTGAGCTTCGCATGTAGTTGCTCCGCGATCGCACTCGCGATTTCAGTTTCCACGGCGAAGATATCGTTCATCTCGCGGTCATAACTATGCGCCCAAAGATGCGTGTCGGTGCGCGTATCGATTAGCTGCACGTTGACGCGGGCTTGGTCGCCCGCACGCTGCACCGAACCTTCCAAAATAGTGCCGACACCAAGCTGTTGCCCAACGACCTTAAGGTCTTCCGGCTTGCTCTTGAACTTGGAGGTTGATGTGCGCGAGATGACTTTAAGATCAGCCAGGCTCGCCAGCTTGGTTAGGATTTCGTCCTGGATCCCGACGGCGAAGTAAGCGTCGTCCGCACTTGGGCTCAAATTCGCGAAGGGCAATACGGCGATCGAGCGTCGGTCGCGTGCCGTGAGGAAAGACGAGCGCTGATAAAACCAGGTCCCCACACCAAGAGCCACCACCGCAAGGGCGAGGAGCGATTGCCCAAGGATCGAGCGCCGCCGACGCGCCCTCGCTTCCGGGTTGAAACGAGTGCAGCAGCGATGCAGCGCCGCCAGTAGCTCGCGCGCGGACTGCGGTCGGTCTTTCGGGTCCGGCGCCAGCATCGAGCGCAGCAAACTGGTTACCTGCATGGGAACGTGCGCAGCCCTCAACTCTTCCGCGGGCAGAACTTCTTCCTGCTTCGCCCGAATCTCTTCCATCGAGCCGGCTAGAAACGGCACCCGACCAGTGAGCAAGTACCAAAGCGTTGCGCCTAACGAGTAGATGTCAGACCGCGTGTCGACTGGTGTGCGCTGCTGGTCGTTGGCAAACTGCTCCGGGCTGGCAAAGGCCGGAGTGCCGATGAAGCCAGTCTGAGTCTGTTCCAAGCCAGACGTGCTCTGCGGTGCAAGAAATTTCGCGATACCGTAATCGATCACCTTGACGACCAGCGCATCGCTCGCGTCCGACTCAAGCATGATGTTGGAGGGCTTGAGATCGCGATGGACAACCCCGCAGGTCTCGGCCGCCGCGAGTGCCCGCGCGGTTTGTTCAGTTACCTCCAAAGCGAGCGTCAGCGGCATTGGCCCATCGCGGCGCACGCGAGCTTCCAGGGTTTCGCCACGGACTAACTCCATGGCATAAAAGCATTCACCATCCTGCTCGCCATAATGAGTTACCCGCGCGACATTGGGATGATGAATTTGCGCGGCCGCCCGGGCTTCGCGTAGGAAGCGCGAACGCGCTCCCGGATTTTGGGCCAGGCTGCGATCGATTACCTTGAGGGCGACCTCGGCATGCAATACCGTATCGCGCGCCCGATAGGTTATGGCCATGGCGCCTGCGCCGAGCTCGATCGGGTAACCATCCGGTCCTACCTGGATCTCAAAATGAGCATACCTAAATGAACCGGGCGAGAGACGTCGGGCCGGTGCGTCCCCTGATTCTCCGTCTCCATCGGTAAAGCCCCAGTTGAAGAGGCAACGGGGGCAGTCGTTCGACTTTTCGTCCGCAAAAGGCCACCCGCAGGTAGGGCACCTCTTCGCCGCGGAGCGGCCCGCGCTTGCCGCCTGTCGTGGATGACTTTCCATGCGAAGGACACCGGCCCCTCGCCGGGACACGCATGTCCTGAATGGCATCCTCCTAGCGTGCGGTGCCGGCGTCAATTCAAAAGCCCAGGCGAAAAGCAGCGCGATGGGAAATCCGAGCAGCACCGCGGTGAGGAAGACTTTTATCACCCATGAGGCGCTTGAAAGGCGCTAAAGGATACAGCCGCGACCTGAATCAAGAGCCACGCCACATGCCATAAGCGACCGAGACCTTATAAACGTTTCGCCGCTTCAGCTCGGTGAAAAACTCGCGCGTATTCATATCACTCAGGCCGCGGGGCGCAGGAAAATGCCGAAGGAAGCAACCGCAAAGGTTAGCGGAAAGGTCCAACGGCAAGAGCGATCCACCTTTCCGAAGTAGTTCGCTTGTCGCCGCGTTTCCAACACCCTTGTGACGAGCACTTCGATGCGTCGACCCCGGATTCCGCATTCGGTCGCTCGATCGACGGCGGTGCCTCCGCGCCGAAAGCAAGGCCATCAGCGGCGAGCAGGAGGACCGTTAAGAGCGCGCTTCTCATTTGCTAACGGTGCAGAGTCAGGATCCGAGCTACTTCCGCGATCGCCTCCGGGTGCCGTTGCGCAGGATGATGCGAAGGCACAATGAGCTCCGACTGCGCGCCCTCCAGATGTGAACTCCAGTAGGGAACCACACCATCACTGCTATGCGGCGCGTCGCCGCGTCCGCGATCTCCTTCAATGGTGTGAAACGGGATGCCGGGAGTGATGGAAAACTCATTCATCGCGCGCACGAAACGATCGCGCGGCGAAAGCGTGTCGATGCTGGACGGCATACGCGTCAAGCGCGCCGCTGACCGGTCTTGCACCATGACCTGGGAAAATACCGATCCGGGGACTTCCCGGGAAAGATGCGGCAGTCTGACCAGCGCAGTCCCCAGCCTCCCGATCCAGCTCGAGGCGTAGTTACTGCCGCGATGCGGCGCACAAATGAAGATGACGCGTTTGATGTCGGAACGATGATTGAAAATCAAAGCTGCCTCCATCAGCTTTCGACTTTCCGGCGACATCTCTGTTTCGGCAGGCGATTTGCCAAAGAGGTCGCGCCAGATTTTGTCGCCCGCATCGGTGACCAGAAGTCGGCTAATCAAGCCACCCATGCTGTGGCCGATGAGCACAATTCCCTTGTGATGGGGGAAGGTTCGCGCAACGGCATCGAGTTCCTGGCGAAGGAGCGCCGCTGAGTAGGGATACGGATATCCACTCGGGTAACTGTAGATCCAGAATTGATAACGACGGCGGATCTCCGGATTCGCCCGCAACGTGTTCACCATCGGCGCCCAGGTTACAAAGGAATCCCCCAAGCCATGGACGAAGATGACCGGAATGCGCTTCGGATCATAGGGCTGCAAACGCATGAGCCGCCCGGCGTCTGCCGACTTTTCCGGGTGCAAAAGACGACTGAAACCCAGCTTCTCCGGATGCTCCCGCGTCATCGCGACTGCGGCCGAGGCAGTGAAATCGGCGGCAAGCGGGGCCTGCTTGTTTCCTAACGAAACGCATTCCGTCTGGAGTGGATCGATCAAACGCAGGTCAGCGCGCTTGCCACGAAACTCTAGCAGCGCAGTGACTGGGGCGTAGATTCGCGCGAGCGTGAATCGGCTGGCGGAATTTGGGTTCGCCTGGCGGCCGGCGGCCACGAGCGGCGCGCCGATTCCAGCGACCGTTGCTCGCGTTCTGAGGAACTTTCCGCTTATGGTCAACGTGTCGGCCGGAATCAACTCATATCGGCTGGGATCATGGTCCCGATCCATCGGCCTTGGCGAAGCCAGCGTGTAGCTTCCATCGTGGACAACCACCGTGGTCGAACGGCGCCATGGCTCCAGGTTAGCTCGCTCGATGTCCTCAACCGTTCGTGCGACGGCAAAGTTATAGATGCTTCGCGCGCAGTTATCGTCCGGTCTTTGCTGCAAAGCGGCGTATGAAACCCTGGCAGCGGAGAGGTCATTTCCCAAGGCCGCTAACACTTTTTTGCGGTTGGCCGATATCAGATAGTCCCTGGCGGCGGCTAGTTCCTCATTCGCGTCTTGCGCAGCAGGCAGGCGCGGTGCGGTTATTTTGACGCTCGCGAGATGCGCGCAGCCGCTCAGGAAAAACAGACAAGCGATGAAAGCGGGTGCTTTCATGCGACTCGTCGCTCGGCTTCCCGCTCCGGCCAGATGTAGTGAAAGATCAGCCCAGTAATAGCGATGCCGAAAAGAATCCCGAAGACGCGATTGCGCACCTTATCGAGGTCGGTGTCGGGCGCGAAGCCCTGGAAAAGGCTAAGAAAGAAGGCAAAGGCAATCTGCAGCCCGGCATAACTAATGTGTTCGCTTCCAGTGGCTACCCAGGCGGCGATAGCGCTGACTACTGCAACCAGGACGACAAGTGACGCGATCGTCTCCATATGTGGAACAAGGAAGACTATTGAGAACAGAGAAATCGCGCCGCCAATAAGGCAACCGACGAATCTCAGAGTTGCCTTGCGCAGCGTTGCCTCGGTGCTTTCCAGCGCGATGAACACGCAGGTAATAAATGCCGTTCGGATTTCAGGCCAGTCCACACCGGAGTAGAAGAAGTAAGAGAACATCGCGGCCAAAGTGACCTTGAGGGCGAAATAAATATGCGCCGGATTTGTGAACGCGTCCGGTTTGAGGAGGGTCTTCGGGGGATGGCTTGTTCCACTCGCCTCAGGCATGAAAAGCCGGTTGAGCACGACGGTGAGCGAGATGCCATAGGCCACTGCCACCCACAACCAGAGCAAGGCGCGGACAAGCAGCTCGGGCGACGGTATCCATTCGCCCTCTGATTGTGAGATGGCGATGACAAACCCGAGGATAAAGCCGAGCGGGCCAATGGTGAGGATTCGGGACAAATACATGCCGGCGAAAAGAACGGCCGCCATACAAGGAATCCGGAGCTCCGGATGCCCGTAGGTGAGCTTGTAGAGAAGGAGACTTAGAACAAAGGCGAGCGTGACACCGAAGAGACCGAAAACACCTGTCACGGTCGTCAGCGTCTTGCTTTGCTTCGAAATGAAAAAGACCATGTAAGCCGAGACGGCGAGCTCCGGGACCTGCAGAGTCATCGAGATAAGGACGCAAAGCACCGTGCCAGCAAGCAGAATGGTAGTCCTGATTTTCCGCTCGCGGGAGGGCGCGAGTTCATCGCATAACCAAGCGAGCCAGCCCGAATCTGGGAGTTGCAGAACGCTCGCCTTCATTTGATGATGGCTACCGCCGAGGCGCCCATGCGGAACAGCTCAGGGTCTGGATGTTCGACTTCGATACGCACGGGAAATCGCTGCGCGACGCGCACCCAGTTCAGCTCGCGTTTCACGAACGGGACGCCACCTTTAAGCAAGTCGATTTGGCCTTCGGGTTCTACGGCCCAGCCGATGCCCTGGACTGTTCCGCGGAAACGCCGATCCGGTGCCGAGCTGAGGTAAACGATTGCTTCACTACCGGGCGCAATGTGGCGGATTTCGGCCTCACGGAAGTTCGCCATGACATACCATTTGCGGGTATCGAGGAGCGAAAAGACTGGAAGGCCAACGCTGGCATAGGCACCGGCGGAAATATTGAGATTAACTACTCGACCGGGAAACGGCGCTTTGACTTTGCAGTAGGAAAGTTCCAGCTCGGCAAACTTGACCGTTGCGACTGCGCCCGGCCGTTGAGCCTGCAACGTCTGCAGTGTGCTGATCGCAGTTCTGGCTTGATTAAGCTTCTGTTCCTCGGCTGCCAGAGTCTCCGCAGCTACCCTTGCCAGGGTTCTGGCCTGATCGACTTGCTCCGCGGTCGCGAAACGTTTGGGCAGAAGTGGTTCCAGCCGATGCAAGGTGTCGTTAGCCTGCTTCTCTTGTGCTTTCGCTCGCTCGACGGCGGCTTCAGCTACCTTGACGCCAAACTTCAGCTCCTCATCCTGTGAGCGGCCGATTTCGATCTGCGCATCCAACGCAGCCAGCACTGCCTTCGCCTTTTCCAAAGCCAGCTCGTAGTCATCGGGATCGATTTCAAAAAGGAGATCGCCTTGCTTGACTAGCTGATTGTCCTGCACGGCTAGCTTAACGATCTGGCCGCGCACGCGCGGCACAATGCCAACGACGTTTGCGCGCGCAGTAGCATCGTCGGTGCGCGGATGGCGTTCGTTGATTCGCCAGACGTAGAGCGTTATGACGATGGCGGCAACGACGATGATGAGACTAACCAGCCGGCGAATGAACTTGCGATGCGCATCAACCGGCACGCCCGCCTTCTCCTGCTTTGCGAGGTCTGAATTCGGCGCGGATTGGTGCATAGCTGTTCAGTTTTGATAAAAGACGATCCAGGTCAGGAACGTGAAAATTGTCATAAGGCACGGGTAGATCAGCGGCCCCGGACCGAGAAAGGACTTCAACCTAAGTCTCTCGATGATCCAATGGGTGGCCAGGGTGAGTGCCAGCCCACTAATGATGCAGGCCATCCAGGCTGGGAAATACGAACCGAGAACGTCGATCGTAGGCGAATGATTGCTAAACAAACCGAGCCCGCCTAAGATTGCGACAAGGAGGAGAGCGACGCCGGCGACTGACAATACTTTCCGTTGCACGCTCATCTCCGTTGTTGGTTTGTCGCAAAAGCACTGGATGGCCGCGCCAGGTCGCCTACGCTCAAAGCAAGAGCGGCGGCTGATGTGAAAATGGCCGATTGCGTGTCATGACTAACACTGCGCGCTGAAGTAAGGTTGCGCTCCGCGCCGACCAGCTCGGGATAGGCCCCCAGCCCATTCTTGTAAGACTCAAGCACCGCATCGAAAGCATTCTGTGACGCCGTCATCAGCTTGGCCGCCGACTCCTGCTTGCGCAGCGCGGTCTTGAAGTTTGTGTACGCCTTCCAAACCTCGCGGACCGCGGCGTCGCGCGCTCCGGCGAGTTCGTTCTCCGCGCCTTGCAGATCCGCCTGCGCCATCTCCAGCTTGTGGCGCCGGGCGAACCCATCGAAGATCGGTATGCTCATGGTGAGGAAAGCGCCGTAGGTAGGGCGGGTGTCGCCGAAGTATTTCGACTCGGCAATGCTGACATCAAGTCTGGTTTCCGAAACGTGTGCTTCCAGCGCCACCTTCGGGTAATATTCCGCGCGTGCCTTGCGAATTTCCTCCCGTTTTGCGTTCACTTCGGCCAGTCGAGCGACCAAGTCCGGTCGCTGTGACAATGCTCTTGCGATCAAGTCGTCTACGGATCGGTCGGCCTGATCGAGCGGGCCGCGCTGGCTGAGGTCGGCCACCTTGATCGGGATGATGGGCAACACTCCGATGCTTTCCGCCAGAGCCACTCGGGCATCGCTTTCCGCACCGAGTGTAGCTTCTACCTCAAAGGCAGATTGCGCCGACTGTTGTTGCGCCTGGAGCAACTCGGGCCGCGTAGCCAGGCCGTTATCGATGCGGGCTTGCACGGCTCGCTCCACTGTCTGCGCAGCTTCCAGCGCACTTCTGGTTACCAGAACCTTCTGGCGAGCGGTCCCAAGCTCATAGAAACGGTCGGTTACCTGGAAAACGATCTTTTGGTGCGTGGCGTTGAAGCCGACGTTAGCCGCCATCAGTCGCTCTTTCGCCGCAGCCACGATTGCGCTCCGTTCCCCGAAATCGAGCAGAAGCCATTTCGCACTTAGCTCTCCGCGATACACTACCGACTGGGTCACTAACGAGCCGCCGCCCGCAATGCTAACCGCCGCGCTTGCGTTAGTAAGAACCTCCGACCGATCGACCGCGAGAGTTGGAAACGGGATAAACGCGCGGTCGTATCCGGCAGCCGCGGAAGCGGCCAGATATGGGTAATAGGCGCTTTCGCTCAGACCGACAGCCGCTGCCGCACGCCGCGCACGTTCCCAAGCCACCCGCGTCTCGGGATTGTTCCGCTGCGCGATATCGATCAGTTCCGCGAGGGAATATACCTTCCCCGGGTTGATCGAAACCTTCGCCACACCTTCCCTCCTGAAGCGTTGCCTGGCCAGCTCCGCTTCATATTTCGAAAGACCCGGCGGAGCCCAGGGCTGCTCTGAGGATGGCGGTGGATCGTTGCGCGCCCAAGCGACCGTCATCGTCATAAATATCTGTAGGCAGAGAAGGCGGCAAAGCACCGTTGTCATGGTGTCCATCATTTATCAGGATTCTGACGGCGTCCATTTCAGAAACTTCCCACCCCGCGAGGCCTGGCTGTCCGCGAATTTCTTCTCTCTCAATGACGATCTGCGATTGCTTCTTTCATCATTCGCTTCCCGGTCTCGCGTAATGGTCCCATGCCGTTTCCTGGCAAAAACCAGAGCCCGATGTCTTCAGCGGGACAATACAGGAAGACAACGCCTTCGTTCGTCACCGCATGATAGAAGGCATCGTGCGGATGCTCCTTCGTCAGCTGGAGAAGTTTTTGCCGCCAGGCATCATCCGGGTAATGGAAAATCTCGTCCCCAAGTTTGCGCAGTTCTTCCAAAGTAATGGATCGAACCGACTTCCTGATCGCGTGACTTCGTTCTTCGTTGATGGTTTCGATGTCGACGAATTTATCGAATGGCATAGAACTTCCTCCGTTGTTCGTTAGGCTACGAGCACGTCCTTATGGCTCGACGGGAATTGCGCTTGCTCGCGCTGAAAGTGGTCGACCAGATCGGCGATGGAAGTGAAGCGATTCACACCGCCGAGCTTGCCGTCTACGCCTTCATGACGCAGCCGATCGCGCACGGACGAGCGCGGCTCGACTGCCTGGAAGCGTATCCCCTGCGTATCAAGTTCATGGGCCAGGCTGGCAAGAGTGTGTGCGCTTTGCCTGTCGACGCGTGGGGCGGCGGAAAGGTCAAGGACCACCAGCTTCGGCCTCGCCGGCTCGCTGTAAATCCGCTGCAGGATGGCTTCGCAGACATTGTCGATGTTGAAGTAAACAAGACCAGCTTCGGGTCGAAAGATCATGATCGAGGGAATCAATTCATTGTTCGGATGCCGCTCGCGATCGGAGAAACGACGCGTCCCTGGAATGCGCCCAAGCAGAGCGACGTGAGGACGGGACGAAGCCCGCACCAGCTGCACTAATGAAATAGCGGCGCCGATCATGACGCCGCGCAGCAGACCGAAGCTAAGCACACCTACAAAAGCCGCAATCGCGACAACAAACTCGGCCCGGTCCGTCTGCCAAAGCTGCCGTAACATTGAAAGCTTGAACAAGCCCGTGACCGCGACCAGGACGATGGCGGCAAGGACCGGCTGCGGCAGCGCACTCAGGAGATGGGAGAAAAACAGAACAACGACCAGAATGCTTGCTCCAGCCAGGGCAGTCGAAAGTGGAGTTCGCGCGCCGCCAGTTTCATTAACCAGTGACTGTGATAAGCCGCCGCTAACCGGAAAACCGCCACCAAGACCGGCGACAAGGTTTGAGGCTGCCAGGGCCAGGTTCTCCTGGTTGGCATCGAACCGTCCGCCGTGCTTGGCCGCAAACATTCGCCCGATCGCGGCCGTCTCCACCGCGCCCAGCAGAAAACAAGCGAAAGCGAGAGGTAACAATGCATTCAAATCCTGCCAGGAAACGGCCGGCCACCTGAGCAGAGGGACACCTTGCGGTAACACGCCAAGCAGCTGTACGCCGCGCGCTTCCAGGGAAAGCATCGAAGCCGCGACAATGCCTCCGATCACGACAAAGAGCGCTAACGGCCTGTGCCTAAGAAAAGTTTTCCCAAGGACAAGAATAACCAGCGCGATTACTCCGACCAAGAACGAAGGTGGGTTAGTCTCATTCAGATGCTTGAAAAAGAAAGCGCTGTTCTCCCAAAAGCTTCCGTGAGCGCTATGAAAACCGAAAAGCTTGGGTAGTTGCGTGCTGGCAAGGAAAAGCGCTACACCGCATTTGAAACCGGTCATGACACTCTCCGAGATGAAATGCACCATCACCCCGGCTTTAACCAGCCAGGCAATGAAGGCGATGACCGCCACAAGGATGGCGGTGCCCGCAGCAAGCGCAGCAAACCTGCTCGCATCGCCGTCCGCGATTTCACCTAATGAGACGCCAATCACTAACGAGAGTGCCGAGGTAACAGAAACTGCCGTGTAGCGCGAGCCGCAAAAAATCCAGAATATAAGGCCGCCAAAGAGACAGGCATAGAGCCCAGCTTGTGGCGGCAGATTGGCCAGAGATGCATCGCCTAATGCTGCAGGGAGCAAATAGGCTGCGAGGGTAACGCCCGCGACAAGATCGAGACGAAACCAATCACGCTGGTAGCTGCGCAGCCAACGAAAAGCCGGCACCGCTTTTTCCCACCAGGTATTTTCGGTCGGGATCATGCTTTCTTACCTAACGAAACGTCAGTTAGTTCTTGAGCAGTCTGGTTCTGGCAGTGGCGAGTTCCTTCAATTTGTTTTCGCCTATTTTGGGATAGGTCAGGTCCAGATCGGCCAGCGTATCGATCACCGCGGCGCAGACGATGACGCGGGTAAACCATTTGTTGTCGGCAGGCACCACGTACCAGGGAGTGTTTGGTTGCGGTTTGCTGGATCATCTCCTGATAGGCGGCCATGTAGTCGTCCCAGTAATCACGCTCGGCCGGGTCGTTCGATGAGAACTTCCAATTCTTCTGCGGATCGCAGCGCCAGAGATAATCGTGATCCAGATCCTCAGCCGATGGCGCCTTGAATGAGAATACCTGGCAACCCTGGGGATTCACTCCCAACATGACGTGTGCGATTGCACCGTCCTTACCGGCTGCGTCCATTGCTTGAAAAATCAGGAGAACCGCCCACTGGTCTTGTGCGTAGAGTTTGTCCTGGAGCTCGGCCAGCGCCACGATGCCATTGGCCAGGGCTTCCTTTGCTCTCGGCTTATTCTTCGTGCTGAACGCAAGCGTGTCGTTCGGATCAACGTCTTTGAGGCAAAAATGTTTTCCTTTCGTGATCCGGAACGGTTTGGCTAACTGACGTGCTACTTGAATGATTCGTTTTGTTTTCATGCCAGCGCCGTAATAAAGCCGGGATGTGTTTTTATTTTCTGCATTTGTTGTTCATTAAGCCAATCGATCTCATCATGCCTCCTTTAATTTTCGATATCGGTAAAGTCGACTCAGATTAGCTGATCCACAACGTGATGAGGATAGCGAGAAGGCAGGTAGTGAGGACCAACCAGGGACCGACGATCACCTCGACTCTTAGGTTCCGAACCGCCGGAACATCTTGGTAAACGCTCGGGTCGCGATCAAACCAGCGATGGCGATTCCGGCAAACGTAGGCGCCGGCGAGCAGGTTGATAATGAAAAAAAACGTTCCCGCTATTCGTAGAGCAGGAAGGCCTTCGTGGATCAGTGTGGCCAGGATCATTTCGAGTCTCCTGATGGTTTAGTTGAAAAGATCACCGCGCCCGCGGCCGATCCGAGAAACGCGCAGGCCGGAGCAACTGGCTTCGGGTCGTGGTGGACGAGCACGAGCAGAACATTGGCGGCAAGTAAGGCGAGGGCGATTTTGCCGGGCTGAAGTCTTCTCAGTATTGCTTTCATGATTGCCTCTTTGTTGGCGCTACGTTCTAAGGTTTGGCGCGGTGCCGCATTTCAAAAAACTTTGAAGCTTTCTTCGAAGGCCGCCCAGCAGGGGGGAGCGACTCGATGACGCCCCGGAGAGCTTTCGACTGAGTCCATCCCAAGGTTGTAACTCTGTCTCCCCGGATAAAGACTGGCGAGAACGGCGAGCGAGATCCTGGCCCGGGAAACCGGCAGCCGATAAACTCCCTTCACTCGAGCGCCGGCAATAGCCAGCCGGGAAACGTCCAGCCGCGGTGGAGGAGAAGCTGGGCGACGAGACTGCCGAAGCCGTGACCCATAATCATCGGCGGCTCGGCCAGCTCCACAGATGATTCGCTCATAGTGTTCGATGATCTGAGCCAGAGTGAAGTTCGAAACCGCGGAAGGATCGCGGCGAAACTGTGCGATATCTTCCATTCCGGGCCAGCCGCGCGCTACGACGTGATACCCCTTCGCGTTGTAATGCCCGACCCAATGCTCCCAGCTAAGAGCGGTCATCCAAAGACCGTGGATGAGGGCGATGCCCGTCCCCGCGGTCATATATCGTGGGTTTGACACTTGAGAAGCCGCTTCCAACCGCCATCGAAGTTGAAAGCCAGAATGCTATCAACGAGGAAGGGATCGTGTCTGCGGCTGGTATTTCCGGCCAAGGTTTGCCAAAGGCGGCGCAGCCATGATGCTTTCTGAGTTAGGTCCCTCATTGTATTTGCAGGAGAGGCGCATGGCAATCGTTGTTCCTCGCTAAGGTCCGCCTGAAGGAGATCACTAAGGAGCGAGCAATGCGTCCGCTGCGCCTTAGGAAATAAGAGACAGCGCCCAGCGACGCTTCACCGAGAAGCCGCCTGCGGGTGTTCTCGACGTTGATCCCTAACGAATGGCAGACATTGAGAAAGGAAAACGGCCAGGAGAAATCGTTCGCGGCCTACCCAGGTGTAGGCGTCGCGGTAAAGCTCGCGTTCGATGCCAGTTTGTGCGTCGCGAAACGGCGGAGGTCACGCGAGGCCTGACTGAGAACCCCCTTGGCAAGGCTTTTGAGATCGTGTCCTGAGTCGAGAGACCAGTCGCTGGAAACTGGGTTGATGTCGCTTAATTTCACTACCTCCTTTAAGGGTTTTGAACGGCGGTATTTCAGAAATGTGAAGAATTCGTCTTTGTCGCCTCGGCGGCAATGAAGGGAGAACAATCCGGAACGGCGACTTTGCTTTACGGCGACGAAGCCGGCGCCAATCGTCGAACGATTGTTTCGAAGCGGGGACCGCCGCGCAGCGGGGCCCAGAAAGGCAGCAGTTTAACCAGGCGTAGACCACGGCGAGATTGCTGTGCAGCGTCGGCAGAATCAAGTTGTTTGCTTTCGTGGAAAGTAACTCGCAGCCTTTTTGCCTTCTTCAACGGCTTCTGCGGTGCGACCAAGTCCGGCGTCGATCATTGCAGGCACGCAAAGCTGTAAGGCATCGGTCGGATCGTCCACAACGCGCTTCTCCATTTCGGGCCGCGCATTCGCGAAAGCTTTTGCGGCCGCGTCGTTGTCTCCGCGAATCCGCGCCGCGAGCGCTTCGAACCGGGCATCGGAATAGGCGACGCCATTCCAGCCGATGGGAGGGTGCTTGAGGGAAAGTAGCCTTTTCCTGTGAGGTCGATGGCCCGGCAGATCACCCCGGCTTTCCGCTGCCCGAAATCAGAATGCGATGCAGATAATGCAGCTCTTCGTCGATATCGGCCGGGTCAGAAACCGTGTTCGCCACTTCCGTTCTGAGCAGACCGCGAAAACGTTGCCGCAAACGCGAGAGCCAGGTGCGCAACGTATTCACCGGCACGCCGAGCCGCGCAGCCACTTCATCGTGATTCTGTTCCGCGCCTCCGCCGGCGATGAAAGGCTTCAGCTCATCGAGCCATTTTTCCTTCCCTTCCGCGGCGAGCGCTTCGCGCAAACGCTTCCACGCGCGACGGGCCACATTCGAAGCCCAGGTGAGATCGTAAGTAGTGACATCATCCAGATACGAGGTCGACGTCATCGCCGCCTCGGTCTCCGGCCGGAGTTCGTCGAAGGAGAGAATCTGCCGACCGCCGCCGCGCTTCAAGGTTCTCGCGCGGTCGTGCTCATCGGAGACGTAATTGCGTAGCGAGGTCAGGAGAAACGTGCGTAGCCGTCCCTTTTCCTGGTCCGCCCGGCTCAGCGTCCCTTCCGCCAGCAGGTAAGCGAAGAACCCCTGCACATAATCCTGCGCATCGGCTGATGAATAACCGCGCCGGCGAAGAAAAGCGTAAAGCGGCGGCCAATACACCTCGCAAAAATCCGAGAGCGCTCGGGACGATTCTTCCTCCCCGGCCTGCCGCGCGGACAACACGATGGTCCAGTGCGTCGTTCGAAACGAAGCACCACCTTCTTGCAACGTTCCTGGAATCGCTTTCGTTGACTCATTATGATCAAGGCGAGCCTCCTGACAATTCAAATCTCAGCAGTCGGTCAGCTACAGGCGCCCAGGCACGTTAGAAATTACCGGGCGTTTCCTTGTTTCAAAACGCCAGGTCGTGTGCGGGGCAACTGCATGAGCAGCTCGGCAAATCGCGCGTCATATGAATCACAGGTAGGCGATTCGCCATTTGCTAAAATCCACTCCGGATTCTGCGCTCTGAGAGCCTCGT
>Ga0081539_10003663_pt1 | contig 18488 bp, 10 predicted proteins | sample TabmetS4T2R2_FD_71023 | JGI IMG/M metagenome (GOLD analysis project Ga0081539, IMG submission 71023) | Tabebuia heterophylla rhizosphere microbial communities from the University of Puerto Rico - S4T2R2 | ecosystem: Host-associated > Plants > Roots > Rhizosphere ...
GTCCCGTGGACCTTGAAGTCGCTCGTCAGCACGCCGCCGTTGGCGCGCGGTCCGATCTGGCACGTGCACGACGCGTGGTGGCCCCACGCCTGATCGCGCACGAACGCCTTCAGCTCGTCGCCGGTGACGTGCTCGCCCGGCAGCTCCTCTTCGGCGACGACCGCCGGCTTCATGCCCGCCGTCATGCGCCGCACGAGCCCGATTCCGTCGACAACTGCCTGCAGGTCATCCTCGCCGCCGCCGCTGCCTTCGTGGAAGTAGTGAAAATTGATCGCCGGCCGGACGCGCGGATCGGCTGACGTCAGCGTGACGCGTCCACCACGGTTGTTCGTGCGGCCCTTCAGCACGACCCAGGTCAGCGCGTCGTGCCTTCGCCTGATCGTCTCGGAGTAGCCCTGTACATAGCCGCGGAAGTCCGCGAGCACGGCGTAGCAGAAGAGATCGGGCACCGGCTTGTCGAATGACGACCGTTGGACGACGCAGAGCAGCGTGCCGTTCGTCGTATAGATGCCGCGGCGGTCGTTCAGCCATCGTCGATATTGCGGGTCGCCGGTGCTGAAGGTTGCGCCTTCCAGCATGTCCCACGGTTTTCGCATGCGATGGACGATGCCGACTTCGTAGCGATCCTGAAGGTTGCAGCCGACGCCGGGCAGCTCGACGAGCGTGCGAATGGCGAGCGGCGAGAGCATGTTCGGATCGCCGATGCCGGACAGCATCAGCAGCTGCGGCGTGTTGAACGCCCCGCCGGCGAGAATCACCTCGCGTTTCGCCGCGATCGTCCGCGTCTCCGCGGCGCCGCCGCGGGCGTTCGGGTCCGCGGCGTAGAGACGCTCGCCTTTCTGGTACTCGACGCCAATGGCCCGGCGGTTCTCGTCGAGCAGCACGCGCGTGGCGAGCGCATTGAGCTCGATGCGCAAGCGATCCGGATGCCGCTTCGCCACATCGAGCAGCCGCTCGCGCGCGCCGGCGCGCCGGTGTCGATCGGTGGTGATCGGCGTGTAGCGTGCGCCCGTCTCGTCCTGCTCGACCGACCGCCGATCGTTCGGATCGAAGAACGAGCCGATGTCCGCCGGCGACGGCTTGCCGAACTCCTTCAACGCGTTCGCGATTGACTTGCCGATCGCGTCGCGGACCTGCCGGTCCGCAATGGCGTCGGCCGGCGCCGCTTTCTCTGTCGGCAGCCATCCCGACCAGCCGTGGCCCGTCACATCGACGCCGAGGTGATGCCAGAAGCGCTCGAGCGGACGATGGCGGCAGTTCTCGACGCGCTGGAAGTAGCTCCACATCGCCGGCGCGCGCCACGATGGGTCGCCGGTCAGATCGGCGATGTGGTTCCAGTCCGACGGGCTCGGCGCGACGAAGATCATCGCGTTGTGGGCCGTGCAGCCGCCCAGCGCGCCCGTGCGCGGGTACCAGACGCCGTCGTGCGCCGCCACGAACTTCGGGTCGCGCCGCTGCTGCGCCGTATCGGCGTAGTGCCGGACGAAGAAGTCCCACCGCATCGCCGCGTCCTCGGTCGCGAACGGATGGAACGCCGGGACGTCGTAGTTCGCGCCGGCCTGGCTCGCGGGATCGCCCCCCGCTTCCAGCACCACGACCGAATAGCCTTCCTCTGCCAGGCGGGCCGCGACCGTCGCGCCGCCCGCGCCGGAGCCGACGACGACGTAGTCCGCATCGCCAGCGGCTGGCTGCGAGCTGAAGACGCTCGTGCCGGCGGCCGGCACGAGCAGAGCAGTCTTCAGCAGATCGCGGCGGTTCATCCGCCCTCGCTCCAGGGAGCTTCGGCGAGACAGGTTCTCCTCAGAACGTCTTGAGGAAGGCAATCAGCGCTCGCTTGTCGTCAGCCGAGAGGCCGGGTTCTTCGCTGAACAGGTCGGTCCCGAAATAGTGCCCTTTGTTGACGACGAGATCCTTGCACTTGCTGACGGCGAGCGTGTCGTCGGTGAGCCGCTCGAGCACGGCCGCGAGATCGCTGTTCTGCCGAAGCTCCGACTTCGCATGCAGGAAGAGCCGCAGGAGTTTGCGGCGATGCTCTCGTTGTTCGGCCTCCGGCAGCTCGGCGCCTAGCATGTCGATGTTCGTCAGCAGCCCGATGGGCATGCCCTTCGGGAACGGACCGATCGTGACCGAAGCGCCCTTGCCGCCGACGAATGGAAACAGCCGATGCGACAAGCGGATGAGGCCGTGGAGGGCGTCCGGGATGTAGGTCTCGGGCACGTCGATGTAGGAGTCGGTGGTAATCCGATCGATCTTGCCCACGGTCGGATCGCGATCGTACTTCGAATCGGCGAACAGCTCGTCACGATCGCGCGGCTTCAAGAGCAGCATCTGCTCGATGCCATCGTCGAAAGCGTTCATGCGGGCCGCGACCCCCGGCTGCCACTCGAAATGGCCGACGGTGTTGTTCTGCAGGAACGGCGCCGTCGACCACAGGCTGACGAGCGACGCCGGGCGGATGTAGCCGCGTCCGCCGGCGGCCAGCGGATACTGCATGAGCTCGCCCGTGTGCGGATGGCGAATCGGCAGCGTCCCCGCCGACGGCAGCGTCTTGTACGACTCGGACGAGAAATTGTCCCAGATGTTGTCGCGCAGCGCGTTCGTCGCGAGCGGACTGCACGCGTTGATGCCGAGGAGCGTCGCCGGCACCCGCAGCTCGCTGGAGAGATAGTTGCCGTCCAGGAAACGATCGTCCAGGACGATCGTGCGCATCTGCGACTTGAACGCGTCGGTCTTGGTATAGGCCCAGTATTGATTCCACGCCGTCAGATAGTTGGGGCCGTTGGCGTTCTCGAGGTCGAGCCCCGCCGGCAGATCGGGCAGCTTGGACGAGTGGCAGCGCGCGCACCGTTCGGCAAAGGCGATCTTGCCGCGCTGCAGTGTCGATTCGTCGGCGGTCAAGTAGCCGCTGCCGCCTGGCGCGTCCTTCAGGCGATGCGGATCGGTGCTCGCGAGAAAGAAGCGCGCCATGTACGGCGTCTGCATCTCGGTGGCGCGCCAGTAGACCGAATTCCGCTCCGCGGTTTTGATCGGAATCGGCGAGATCGGCTGGCCGCCGATGACGGGACGGAAGTGGAGCAGCCATTCCTCGCTGAACAGCCCGATGTTCAAATAGACGCGATTGAGCGCGCCGAGCGCGCCGACCGAGTCCGATCCGTCTTTCAGCACGCGCGGCGTCCACGTCGTGCCTGGCGCCTGGAAGAATTGCGCCAGCGGATCGTTGGCCGGCACGAAGTCGTTGAACTGCTTGTTGTCGAGCTCGCCGCCTGCGAGCTGTTCCTTGTTCCACCGCCTGGCGTGCAGCACGCGGGGCAGCAGGAGGTAGACCGCGTTCATCGTCCGCGGATTGTTGATGTTGTCGCTGGAGACGAGCGAAGTGTCGAGTGTGCCCGGCCGTGAGACGTGCAGCGCCTGGTAGAAGATGCTGTTGTCGGCCGCCTCGCCGCGCCAGTTGAAGATGCGATCCCACCAGAAGTACTGCGCGCCGACGTTCGAGCTCAGGTTCGCCCACGCCGGCTCCTCGGGATTGGCGGGCGGCCGGATCGGGTTCGGGCCGACGTGGCAGAAGCCGCACGACATGCCGACGCGGTACGGCCGGACGAGATCGGGATCGAAGTAGTACGACGGGTCGTTGTAGTACCGCTCGGCATTCCAGTGGCGCCGCGCCTTCTCGTCGAAATCCGGATTCGGGAACAAGCGCAGGCCGACGACACCGGAGGGCTCGCCGTAATACGAGCCGACCGCGACCGTCGTGCCGCGCGCGCCGATGCGGATGCCGGGATAGGCCTTCGCGTCCGCGAACGGATCCGCAGGACAGCCGGGATCGCGTTGATCGATCCACAGCCCCCAGTGATTGGGATCCGGCCCGGTCGCCTCGCGGAAGCACGGTTCGTTGACGAGGCCGAGGTACTGGAAACGATTGTGGCGGCCGTAGCCGTACAGGTACTTCGGCGGGTCGCCCGGCTTCGCGTGATCGTCTTTGTACGGGCTCCGCGGATGCGACGAAACCGTCTTGAGCAGATCGAACGTGCCGAGGCTGTCGCGGGTGAGCCGATCCCACAGGCGATCGTTTCCGCCGGTCCATACGAGCCACATGTTGCGGCCGATAATCTCGTCGCGGCTGAATGCGCGGATCGGCTGGCCGTTGATGAGGTTGGCATCCATGTCGTGGAAGTAATCTTCGGCGGCGGGACGGAGCGCCTCCGGCTTCAATCCGGCGCGCATCGCTTCGTCCTGCACGGTGCCCGGCCGCGGCTGATGTGATCCGCAGCCGCCGGCGGCAAGAGCCGCCGTCGCTGCAACCGCCACGGTGATGATCCAACGACGCATGGCTGTCTCCTCTTATCTATTCCATGTGGCGCAGGGCTTCAGCCCTGCGATTACGAACGATCGAGACCGTCTATCTAGTGACGCCGCCGGCGCCTGCGTAACACGGAAACGGATCGGCGGTGTAGGACACTAGGAGTCCAACCATGTCACCATCGAACTCGAGAGCCGTCGCCATTGTCTCGGTTACCGTCGGCCTGGCCGCGATGCTCACCGCGTGCCACGCGAAGCCCCTGCCGATTCGCTTCGCGCCGGCGGGCACCGACCGCGCCCGGCTTCGCAGTGAATTCCCGCTGAGCGACGCCGAACGGCGCATGCTCACGCCGGACGCGATCAAGGGTCTGAATCAGGAGCAGGTCGATCAGATCTACGAGCGGCTGTCGGCCGGCCCGCTGCCGGACGGCCCGTTCCGCGGCGACCTGTTCTTCCCGCGAGACTCGAAAGGCCACGCGCGCGTGAGCGATCTCGTCACGCCGGTGCCGCCGCTCCTGGCGCACGTCGCCGCGCTCGACGCCGAGCGGCTCGGTCGCGCGCTCTGGAAGGGCAAAGTGTTCTTCCGCTCGCAGGGCATCTTGCGCAATCGCATCGACGACCTGGCGATCCTCAAACCGATCTTTCCGGATTCCGGCACCATCCCGAAGCTGACCTTCGACGGCCAGACGACGTGGCTGCTGTTCCCGGCCAAGGTGTCGTGCGGCGACAGCCGCCTGGATCCGTCGCGCCGCTCGATCGTGATCGACTACTCGCGCGGCTCGGAGGTCGAAGGCTACCGCGAGATCCCCGACAAGCTCGCGGGACCCGAGGCGCTGAACATCCGCGACGAGGTCCGCGTGATTCGTCCGGGCTTCTATCTCGGCCGCGCCTACTTCGGCGCGAAATTCGGTCTGAACTTCACGCTCATCGCGCCGGAGCCGGGCGCGCCGACCGACATTCAGCAGGACTGCGACGCCACGCATGGCTGAATAGACGCCCGGCCGGCGTGAAATTCCGAACGGTCAACGGACGGTCGGGTACTTGATGCCGAGCTGCTCGAGGTAGCTCTTGTACTTCGTCGGATCGTAATAGTACTTCTTCATCTCCGGCCGGTACTTCGCCATCGTCTGCTCGTTCAGCCAGATGGCCGGCTTGTCGCCCGGGCGGATGAACGAGACGTACTTGGTGTTCTTCGTCTGGACGTTGGTGAAGTAGTCCCACGCCTGCGTCACGAGCTCGGGCTTCAGCAGGAAGTCCATCACCGTCAGGGCGACGACCTTCGCGCCGTAGTGGACGCCTTTGTGCGCGATCGGCGTCGCCATCGAGACGGCGTTGGCCCAGTTGTGGCCCGGGCCGGCTTGCATGTTCGCCGGATAGTTCAGCGTCACCGTCGGGACGTTCCAGGAAATATCGCCGATGTCGTCCGAGCCGCCGCCGCGGCGCTCTTCGTCGGGGATTTCCGCGCGGCCGCGGAGCGGTTCGATCTTCGTCGTGAGGCCAATCTCCGGAACCTTGAGCTCGTGCTGCAGCGCCTTGGCCAGCGTCTGATCCGCCTCGGACCACTGCGGCAGGCCGACGCGCTCGATGTTCGCGTGCATCACTTCGGCGATGGTCTTGTTGAAGTGTCCGGACCACGCCGATCCGAGCAGACGCGACGACACCTCGGTGTCGGTCATCATCGTCGCCGCCTGCGCGAGCTTGTCGCCGAGCTGCCAGAGCGCTTTGGTGTTCGGGTAGTCGGTCTCGCGGAAGTAGTACCAGACGGTGGCGTTCGGCGGCACGACGTTCGGCTGATCGCCGCCGTTGGTGATCACGTAGTGTGAACGCTGCTGCAGGCGCAGGTGCTCGCGGCGGAAGTTCCAGGCGGTGTCCATCAGCTCGACGGCGTCGAGCGCCGAGCGTCCGCGCCAGGGCGCGCCGGCGGCGTGAGCGCTTTCGCCTTTGAAGGTGTATTCGACGGAGACGAGGGCGTTCGACGTGCTCTGGCCCCAGCTCACCTGCATGTTCGAGCCGACGTGGACGAAGATGCAGAGGTCGACGTCCTTGAACGCGCCGTCTTTGATGTAGTACGCCTTGGCGCCGTCCAGCTCCTCGGCGACGCCCGGCCACAGGCGCAGCGTGCCGGAGAGATGCTGCTGCTCCATGATCTTCTTGACGGCGAGGGCGGCGGCAATCTGCAGCGGCACGCCGGAGTTGTGGCCTTCGCCGTGTCCCGGCGCGCCTTCGATGAGCGGATCGTGGTAGGCGACGCCCGGCTTCTGCGACGCCTGCGGGATATCGTCGATGTCGGAGCCGAGGGCGATCACCGGCTTGCCGGAGCCCCAGCTCGCCATCCACGCGGTGGGGATGCCGGCGAGGTTCTCCTGAATCGAGAAGCCGTTCTGCCGCAGGATGCCGGTCAGGTACTTCGACGTCTCGAATTCCTGGAAGCCGAGCTCCGCGAAGCTGAAGACCTGGTCGTTCATCCGCTGCACCATCTCGCCGAGGCCGTCGACCTCCTGGCCGACGTCGCGCTTGTACTGATCGAGGCGCGGGTTCGGCGCCGATGCCGGAGAAGAAGCCGGCGCGGTCTGTTGGGCGAGCGGCGTCACGGACAGCAGGGACGCGATGATGGCGGCAAGAAATCGAGTAGCGCGCAATGGAGCCTCCAGGAGGCCCCAATTGTAACGAGCCTGGCACCGAGATCCGGGCGATCGCCGATTTCCGGTGCCAGGCACCCGGATCCGAGGATCCGCGTTTTTTGGTGCCTGGCACGTTACAAATGGGCGAGGGTCTTGCGGAGGGCGGGGTAGTCGACTTTGGCGTTGTGACGGCGATCGACGGGGATGCGCGGCACGGTGATGATGTCGGCAAGCTGCGCCCATGCCAGCCGCTGCCGCAGGATGTCGACGGGTGACGCCTTCCCGCCCTGGCGCTCGACGACCAGCACGCGGCGGCCGTTGTGCCGCACGAACGCGCAGCGGACGACGCCGGGCACGCCGCTCGCCGCGCACTCGACGGCAAACGGATACACGACGCCGTGCTCGTCGCTCACGCGCTCCGAGCAGCGGCCCATCAGCCACAGCCGCCCGTCGCGATCGAGACAGCCGGCGTCGCCGGTCCGATGCCAGACGCGATCGCCGACCGCGATCTTGGTCTCTTCGTCGCCGGCGCCATCGAGATAGCCGGAGAGCACGTGATCGCCGGTGACGACGATCTCGCCGATCTCGCCGGAGGGGAGCGCCAGCCGCTCGAGCTCGTCGACGGCCCACGGCCCACACGGCGTCCCGAAGCGATCCGGAAGAATCCGCAGCTCCACGGATGATTCGGGTGGTCCCGTCAGCAGGCCGGCGCCCTGCTGCATCGCGATGCGGTCGTCCGCCGTGATCTCACGGCAGTCGATCGACGCGATCGGCTCGGCCTCGGTGGAGCCGTAGACCGCGACGATCGACGCCTCGGGTGCCGCGGCAGCGAGCGCATCGACGGTTCGCGGAAAGACTGGAGCGCCTCCGGTAAAGATGCGGCGGAACGACGACAGCGGTCGACCGGTTCGAAGCGCTTCGTCCGCCAGCCGATCGAGAAACGCCGGCGACGCCGCAATCCGGGTGGGCCCGCTGCGGCCGATCTGCGCGATTACCCGTGGCGGGTCGATGGCGCCCGGCGCGCGCAGGTCGGCATCGGGAATCACGCTCGTCACACCCGATGCGAGGTTGGCCAGCACGAAAATCGGCAGCGTCGTCAGATCGATCTCGCCGGCGCGCAGCGAAAGACTGCCCACGAGGGCGCGGTGCTGCGCGATGAGGAATCCGTGACTGCGCACCGCCGCCTTGGGCGCGCCGGTCGAGCCGCTCGTGAAGGTGATGATGGCCGGTTCGTCGGCCTCACATCGCGCCGGCGATCCCGCCGCTCGGCCAGCGGCTCCCAAGTCGATCGAGTACGCACCGGGCGCCCAGCCATCGATCGTCATCTTGACGCGAATGGAGCGGATTGCCGGCGACGTCAGCCGGAGGAGGTGCGCTTTTCGAGTCCCGATGAACGCGTCGGGCCGGACGCGCCGAAGGCAGGCGTCCAGCGTGCTCCGGCCTGCGGATGGATCGACGAACACCGCCGTCACGCGCATGCGAAAGAGCGCGACGAGCGTGGTGTAGAGCGCGATCGACATCGGGCACAGCACGAGAGCCCGCATGCCGGCGCCGACCCCGGCGGCCTGAAAGCGCGCTGCCGCCGCGGCGGCAGCCGCGTTCAGCTCGGCAAAAGTGATCGTTCCTCGAGGATCGACGAGGGCCGACGCATCGCCGCGCGCCAGGGCCTGTTCTTCGAGGATGGCGGCGATGTTCATCGGGTCAGCCCACGCGAGAACAGCGCGTATCGCCGGATCGTGCGCGCATAATGACGGCTGAGCGCGCGCGAGCGGTTGGTCTCGTGCATCAACGCGTGAATCGCGCGGCGGAAACCGCCAGTGCGCGCGGCTCGCTGCACGAGGTCGACGAGCACGCCGCCGAGTCCGATCCCGGCCGCCGACGGATCGACCGCGACGGTCTTCAGAATCATCGTGTCGATCGGCTGACCACGGCGGGCCTGAAGGAGATCGGGCAGCGCGAAAACGAATCCGAGCAGGCGATCCTCACGCTCCGCGAGGAGGACGAGCTCCGGCTTCACGAACGGCAGGACCGCGGCGTACTGCGACAGGAATTCGGTTTCGCCGATTGGCGTGTACAGGAAGTTGTGGCTGAACGCCGCCAGCGACAACGTGAAGATCCGCCGCAAGTCCGCAGCGGCTCGCGCCGCGTCGAACGGCCGAATCGAGATGCCGGCGGCCGCGAGGCGCGCGAGCGCATCGTCGGTTCGCGAATCCTCGATCGTCAGGTCCTCGTTGACCGCGGACGTGTAGGTCGCGAGAGTCGAAAAGCCGGCCGCGGCCCAATGCGCCGGCCAGCCGTCCGGATTGTCAGGCTCGAGGAAGAAAGCCGGATCGGTGCCGCGCTCGACGATCAGGCGATAGCGCCGCCACGTCGTACCGTCCAGCGGCCCGGCAGCGATGTGGCAGCCTTCCGCCGCCAGAAGCGCACACGCTCGAGCGAGGAGCGCCGACGCAGCCGCCGGGTCAACGGCCGCGTAGTGCCCGATCGCTCCGATCCGCTGGCCATCGATCTCGGCGGTCTCGCGCCACCAGCACGAGCAGCGCGCCACGGGCGCGCCGCGTTCCGCCGCAACGAGATGCAGGTCCGGCGCATGCGCCTTGCGCTCTTCATCGAGATCGTCGAGTTCGAGCGTGACGAAGTCGTAGCCAATCATGTGCTCAATGGACGGAGAGCGCCTGAACCGCAACCCAGGCCACGCCGGACGCCGCGGCGGCGGCCCCGGCCTGGCACGTCCAGCGCCGCCGCGTCAGCGGGACATCGCGAATTTCACCTTGCGTGCGGACGAAGAGGACGGTCCCGAACGAGATGGCGCCGATCGCGACCGCGCCGCCCGCCAGGCTCGCCGAAGTGAGTCCGGCGATCGCCAGGAATGGCAGCATCACGACCAGCCAGCTGACGAGGACCGCGCGCTGGAAGAGCGATGCCAGCGCACGATCGGGATACTGCGACGCGAGACGCGACACGCCGAACATCGCGAGATGACTCGCGAAGACGATCGTGTACGGGAAGAGCAGTCCGGCGCGTCCTGACGTGCGCGCGAGCGTCAGCCAGGCCAGGGCGGCGGCCCAGACCGAAAGCACCGCGGGAACGTCGTGGATTCTGCGGCTGTTGTCCGGCGTTCGCGGCGACAGCCACGCGTAGCCGACGAACACCGCCGCGGGCGCGACCAGCCATCGCCAGCCCATGAGCGCCCACGCGACGTAGCAGAGAAACGCGCCGGCGACGAGCGAATCGTCTTCGAGCGTCGTCCGCTCGCGCGTCAAGACGATCGCGCAGACGAGCGCGATGGTGACGAGCAGGCGAGCGGTCAGCGCGCCGGTGTCGAGCGGCAGATAGGCGTGGAGCAGAAAGTATCCGCCAACCGGCACGAAGAGATTGTCCAGGCCGCGCCACGCGCCGCCTTCGAGCAGCATGACCAGAAGGCCTAGTGTCGCCGCGATCAGCAGCGACTGCGCCCGGCCCACGTCGCTCCACAGCAGCAGCGGCACGTGAACGCAGAGGAAGGCGACGACGGCGAACGCCGCTGAGCCTTCGAGGCTCTTCTCGCTGCCGGTATACCGGGTCATCCCGTAGCGGCCGCCGACGAGCGCGCACGTCGCATCGGCGAACGTCAGGACCAGCACGGGAATGACGAACAGCAGCGGATCCCGATCGCGCGTCAGCCAGAACAGCAGCGCCACCGAGATCGGGAAGTACACCTCGCCGAGCGTCGGCCGCTCGACGCGATTGGTGACGGCGCCGTAGCGCGACCGGAAGAATGGCAGAAACTTGACCGCGATCACGAGCGCGGCGCCGGCGCCAGTCAGGAACAGCACCGGCCAGAGGTCGCGAAACAGGAACGGGAACGAGAGCGTCAGCGTCCCGGAACCGGTATGAAACAGCTTTCGCGTGACTTCCGCGGGCGCGCCGCCTGCCCGCGCGACGACTTGCAGGACGGCGAACAGCAGCAGAAACGCTCCCAGTACCGCCGCGCACGTGATCCAGGCGTTGGCGATCACAGCACTTCCTCGAGGCGAAACGCGCCGTAGAAGAATGCGCGATCGGACTGATGGAGCGCGCGCGCGAGTTCGTCCAACGGGCGCAGCCGATCGGCGAGACAGTCGGGCCGCCGGCGCGATGCCAGCATGTTCCAGTAGGCAAGACGAGCGCCTCGCCGGCTCCGGCGGAGAATCGACTCCAGCACGCGACGGTAGTGGTCCATCGACACGTACTCGAAGAGGTCGCTCAGATTGAAGCGATCGAACGAGCCTGTATCGCAGCGATCCAGATACTCCTCGACGGACAGCGCGTGCCGCTCCACGCGATCGAGGCCGCTGCGGATCGTGTCGAAGTGTTCCGCGCGGAGCGCGCACGGCAGCGCCTGACCATGCGTGCCGGTCAGGATCCAGTGCACGTACGGATTGTCGGATGGGTCGAGCTCGCGGAGCGCGTGCGTCGTCCGCTCGAGAATCGCAGAAGCGACATCCCGCTCGACGTACCGAAAGAATTCAGGATCGCGGCCGAGTCGGCCCATCACCGCTCGTGAGAAGAAGAGCCGAAAGAGCAGGCGCCAGCGCGCGGTGTTCCAGTGCCGGTCGAAGAACGCCCGTCGCTCGGCGGCGGTTCGCGGCTCCAGCAACGCCAGTACCGTCGCCCGTCGATGCACGAGCGGCAGCACCCGATGCCGAAACACGGCAAAGTAGCGCTCGAACTTGCCGGCGCCGCCGATGCCGCACTGAATCGCGCCGGACCGCCGATCCCAGAACGCGCGAGCGTCGGCGTCGAGCGCCCGGCGGCACCTCGCGTACAATTCCAGCCGCCTCGTCGACGGGCGCGATCCCATCAGCTCGAGCAGTTCCTGGTGCGACAGCGCTCGGTAGGCCGCAATCCGCAAATCGAGGCACGCCAGCTGCGCGGGACTGAGATCGAGCGCGACCACGCCAGACGGCTGCTTCGTCAGCAGCGCCAGGACGTTGTCGCCGGCCGACGCGATCGAAAGACAGCGATCGCCCGGCTGCACGGCGAGGCCACCGAGAAGAACGTCGGCATCCTCCCAGACCTGCGCGTAGCGGATCGCTGAGAAGTCCGCGCGGCGTGCGGCTTCACTCTGCATCGGCGTCCGCCAGACGGCGAATCGTGCCGGTCGCGCCGTCCATCTCCACCCAGTCGTCGTCGCGCAGCCACCGTGTCAGACCCGGCACGGAGACGACCGCCGGAATACCCAGCTCGCGCGCGACGATCGCCGCATGCGAGAGCAGGCTGCCGCGCTCGACGAGCACGGCTCGCGCCGAGGGAAACACCATGATCCAGCCCGGATCCGTGTGCTCGGCGACGAGGATCATCGGCCGGCTGAGATCGGCCGTCCGCGGATCGGTGACGATGCGCACCTGGCCGCGCACGACGCCGGGACAGCAGCCGAGACCCTTGCGCTGGTCGTCACTCGAAGCGCCGGCTGAGGGTCGGGGCTGGTGACGCCGGAAATCGTGTCCGGCGTAGACCAGGCCATGCGTTTCGAAGCGATCGTCGGGAGCTGGTTCGCGTTCGTAGCTCTCGAATTCGCGCCGGCGGAGCGCGGCGAGAGCGCGCATATCCGTACACGTCGAACGGCCATCGACGAGCGCGAGGACTTCGTCGACTTCGAGGTAGAACACGTCGCGAGGGTTGTCCAGCCGATCGACGGCATGAAGGCGACGCCCCAACTCGAGGAAGATCCGTCGAACGCGGCCGAACAGGCGCGTGCGCTCGAGACGGAGATTCTCGCGGTCGCGCACCCGGCGGCGCGCGTGGCGCAGTACCCAGTTGAAGACCACGCGACGCAGCGGATGCCCCGCGAGGGCCCCTGTAGGCCCTGTGACGCGCTGCCGCGCATCGGCACGCAGCCGTTCTCCGGATGAAACAGTCGCGGTCGCGGCGGCGCCTGTCGCCGATTGCCGAGCGAGTGCCGCAATGGCGCGAAAGAGCGGCAGCGGATCGTCGTGAAGCGTTGCGCTCTCGAGCTTCAGCTCGTTGACCGTGCGATCGCCGAACTTCTCCAGGTACGCGCGGTACTCTCGCGCGAGCTCGGATTCTGGTGGCAGGCCCTCGAGAATGCCGGCCAGCGTGCCAGTCGCGAGCCGGTCGAGCAGCGCGGTGTCCCCGGCCGCAAGCTTCGCCAGGCGCTGCAGCCGCACCGCCGGCTCGGCGCTGACGATTCCTCCGTCGCCGCTGATCAAATCGTTTTGCAGCGTGCCGCTGGGATCACCGCCCCAGCGCGTCACCAGATTTCGCAGGACACCGTAGAAGATCATCGCGAGAAAGTCGTTGACGAGCGGCGCGTCCCATTTCAGGAGCAGACGCCCTCGCAGGTCACGGTAGTAGGCGACGAGCTCGTCGGGCCGCAGATCCTCGAGGGATGGCGACGGCGGCAACAACGCATCCTCGAGTCGACGATAGAAAGCGTCGACGCGACGATTCAACGTCAGATGGTTGACGACCAATCCGGCGATGGTGCGCGACAGATAGAGAGCGTCGAGGATACCTCCGCGGCGCGCCTCGCTTGCGATTCGATCCGAGATCTCCTTCGGCAGCGGCTCCTTGACGCCCATCATCTGCTCCATGAACGCGGCGTTCGTCGAGTAGCCGGGCAGGAGCGCCAGGACGCGATACCAGTTCAGCAGGTTGTAATAGAGGCGGCCGCGGATCAGCCCAAGCATGTTTCGGAACACGTCGTCGTGTTCCTCCACCAGGCGCTCGGGCACGCCCATCATCCGGCAGAACTGCTGATAGACGTGCTGATAGATTTCGCGCGCGAACGAGAACGTCAGGGGCGTCGTGACGCCGCTGTAGCTCTCGACGATGTTGCTGTTGTCCCAGATGACGAGCGGCGCGTCCGGATCGTGTGCGTGGCGGAGCGAGGTGATCGGGCGCGATTGGAGCAGCACGAGCCGGTCGGCCAGCGCCCACTCGATGTCCTGCGGACCGCCGAAGTGCGAGGCCGCGCGCCCGGCCAGCGCCGCCACCGAACGAACGTCATCGTCCGAGAGGACCGGCCGATCGCCGCAGGCCAGATGACGGGTGACGATGGCGCCGTCCCGATCGACGTGCCACGTGTCGGCATCGGCTTCGCCGGAGACGACCGCGTCGCCGAGACCCCTCACGGCGCTCACGACCGAAATGCGTCGCCGTCCCGAGACCGGATCCGCGCTGAATGCGACGCCCGCCGCGCGCGGCTGGACCATGCGCTGAACGATGACGCCTGGAGCGCAAGCAACAGGCGGCAGTCCGTGCTCTCGGCGATAGGCGAGGACGCGTTCGGAGAACGCCGATTGCCAGACGGCGCGAACCCGGCACGGGACGTCGCGCGGCGCGACGTTCAGATAGCTCTCGAGCTGTCCCGCAAACGATTGATGGGTGCCGTCTTCATCGCTCGCCGACGATCTGACGGCGAGAAGCTCTCCATTCGGCGCCAGCTCGTGAACCGCGCGACCGATGGCTTCCGCCGCGGCAGCCCACTGCTCTATGGTCAGGCTGTCACGGAACGCGGCCGACGAGATCACGAACCAGCTCGGTACTGGCATGCCGCCGAGTTCGGCGTGCGCGAGCGCTCGCGCCTTGCCGCCGCTGAAAGGCGATTGCGCCGCGTCGGCGCCGCGCAGAATCCAGGACGGGGCCGCTGTGACGGTCGTCATCCGATCCGCCACAACTTCATCGCCACGGGACCGGCGCCGAGCCCCAAGTACATCAGCAGCGTCCACACGCCCGCCATCGCCTCGATGGACCTGCCGGCGCCCGGCGCCGGATGACGAACGAATCGCTGCGCGACCGCGGCGCAGGCGATCGTCAGAGCGGCGAGCAGGACAACCATAGGGATCTCCGTGCCGACCCGGGCCGACGCGCGCCACGCGGCCGCGGCCGTCAGGACGATGGCACCGAGCCAGACGCGTGCGGCTCGCGCCGATCCCCACAGCGCGCTGTACGTCTCGACGCCGTGCTCTTCGTCGGCGGGCACGCGCGTCTTGCGGCCGATTTCGATGACGACGCCATTCAGATAGCTGACGATGAGAAACCACACGAGCCCGGCCGGCGGTGTGCTGGGGACGGTGCCGCCCGCAGTGCGCCAGTCGCACGCCGTCGCGTACAGATCGACGAGCGGCATGATCACCATGTGGGACGTCAGGTAGACGATCGGGTGCGACTTCAACCAGCGGGCGGCGAAGAACTCGCGCGTCATCAGCGCGAGGTACACCCAGGCGACGACGAGGATCGGCACGAGCGAGCGGTTCAGCCACAGCGCGAGCGCGAGCTGGATGACGGCGCCGGCGACGCCGATCCACGCCAGCTCTCTCAGCGTCACGAGGCCGCGCGGCACAGAACGGTAGGGCCGGAACCGCGCGTCATCTTCCGCGTCCTTGAACTCGTCGGCGATGCGGAGCTGCAGGAAGAACAGCAGCGACGTCAGAAACGCGACGAGCAGAACGCGAAACGGCGGGACGGCGATCTGCCCGCGCAGCAGCGACGAAAAGCAGACCGCCGAGGCGCTGAACGCCGCGACGAGCGGCGCGTGCGCGGCGAGCGGAAAGCGCTCGCGCTGATAGACGATCCAGCGGGTGATCTGGCTCACTTCGGGCTCGCGACAGTACCGACGGGACCGACAGGACCGACAGGACCGGCCGCGCCGCGCGCGAGACGGCGGTGGGCGTCGGTGAACTGTCCGGCGGTGAGCGCGCCGATGATCGACAGCTCGCCGGCCAGCGACAGCGCCGCGGCTACCTCGGCGAAGGCGCCGGCGTGACCGCTGCCGGCGAGCCCGAGGATGTCGAGCGCCGCCTTCTGACTGGGCAGCCCGGTGCCGCCGCCGACGGTTCCGACGATCAGGTTCGGCAGCGTGACCGACGCATAGAGTCCGCCGTCGCGCGGCTCGAAGCGCGTGATCCCAACGGCGGCTTCGGACACGCAGGCGGCGTCCTGCCCGCACGCGATGAACAGCGCGGCCAGGCCGTTGGCGTAGTGGCCCTGGACGCCGATGCTGCCGCTCATCACGCCGCCGAGCATCGACATCCGGAAGTAGTCGAGCATCCGCTCCGGCGTCGTGTGCAGGCGCTGCTCGACGAGCGGCGCCGGCAGCACCACTTCGGCGCTGACTTTCTTTCCGCGCACGCTCATGAAGGAGTGCGTGGTCGCCTTCTTGTCGCCGGACATGTTCGCTTCGACGAACCAGTAGCGCGGGCGGATCGGCGTGTGCTCCTCGATGTAGCGGCAGATCGCCTCGGTCGCGATGGTGACCATGTTCTGCCCGGAGGCGTCGCCGGTCAGGAACTCGAAAATGATGTAGGCGTGATTGCCTTCGACGGTCAGCTGCATGTCGACGAGCTGCCCGTGACGCGTCGTCTGCCGCGCGGCGTGGGCGAAGGCGTCGAACGATCCGGACGCCCAGGCGACGAACAGCGTCGCGTCGCGCAGCGTGTCGAACGCGAATCCAGGCGCGCGGCTGACGCCCTCGTTGACGATCACCACCGCGCAGCCGCCCGCGTCGGTGACGAGCTGGGCGCCGCGCGAATACGACGCGACGAGGGCCGCTTCCGTTGTCGCCAGCGGCACGTAGAAGTCGCCGGCGGCGTGGACGCCGTTCACGCGCAGCGGACCGGCGAGGCCGACGGGGACTTTCACGGTGCCGATGAAGTTCTCGATGCTGTGCTCGTAGGCGTCGCGCGACGCCAGCGTCAGCGGATCGGCGAGCTCGGCTCGGGCGGCCGCCGCCGACGTCGCCGACAGAGGCAGCGCCCATCGCGCCTCGATAGCGGCATCGGTCAACGCCGCGCCGCCGGGCACTCGCGGCGGCGGCGGATGGTGCCGCGGATTCAGGTGCGCCGCTGCTTCGTCGACACGCCGCGCGCCGAGCGCGTGCCGGAAATAGCTGAGAACGCGGCGGTAATGTGTGGACATGGCTCTCGTGTCAGCAGGCGTCCGTCACCAGGGCAATGCGTGCTTCAGTGTCGATTCGGCTCGCGTCTCGCAGGCGAGGCGTTTCATGGCTACCACGATGCGGTGCCAGGGCCGCCGGTGTCCTGAGAGCGGCCTCAAAAGCGCTGAGAAACGCTGAGAGGCTAGCGGGCGCGATCGGCGAGGCGATCGAGAACGGCGGGAAATCCTTCAGTGCCAGCGAGTTCGTGGAGCAGCGGCTCGATCGGAATCGTCCAGGCCGCGAAGCCTGGCGGGGCCGATTCGAGCGACGTGCACAGCCCTGCGCATGCCGGGTCGAAAGTACCGTGGAAGACACGGAGCTGACTCTCCACGAGCGCGGCCTCGATCGGCCGCGTGCGGGTCAGCGTCTTCAGAATCGCCGGGACGCGCTGCGCGACCGAAGCCGCGCGGTCGCTCGCGCCCGACGCGCGCAGCGCGGTGGCGAGACCGATCTGTGACGGTCCGTGGTCAGGATACAGCTCGAGCGCGCGCTCGAACGACTGGATCGCCTCGACGTGCCGTGACGCACGGAGCAGGCAGGCGCCGCGGCTGCAGCGCGCGCTCATCGCGTACTCCCGCCCATAGAGCCGGTGCGGATCGGCGCGCTGTTCCTCGCGATCGAGCTCGAGGAGCGCTTCCGCGATGTCTCCCTCGGCCAGCCGCACCATGGCGAGCAGCCAGTGCAGGCCGAGCGCCGGATAGCGATCGCCCCGCGCGACTTGCCGATCCTGGACGGCGGCGCCCTGGCGGAGCACGGTCTCGGCCTCGCGCAGCCGTCCGCGTGCGACATGAACCATCGCGATCTGAAAGTGCGCGAAGGCGAAATCGGGATACAGCGCCAGCGTTCGCTCGGCGGCGCGCAGGCGCTCGTCACCCCACGACGCGTGACCGAGCCTGAAGTGATGACGCCAGTTGCCGGGCTCGAGCGCGGCGGCACGGCGCGCGACGACGACCGCCTCGCGCGTCTGCCACCCGCTCACCAGCGCGAAGCCGAGGGTCGCGTGCGCTTCCGCCAGCGTGTCGTCGAGCGCCACCGCCCGCCGCGCGTGAGCGATCGCTTCCTCGAGCAGCGCGGCGGCGGGCGCGTTGTCGCTTCGCGTCGCCTCGTAGGCCGCGACCTCCGCGCTCGCCAGCCCCGTGAACGCCAGCGCGTAGCGCGGATCGATCGCGATCGCGCGCTGGAAACCGCCAACCGCCTGCGGAATATTGCGCAAATCGAGGGTTTCGAGGTGCAGCCAGGCTTCGGTGTATGCGCGGTACGCCTCGAGACTTGGCGTCTCTCGCGGGCCGCTCTGCCCGCCGGACGCGCGGAGGAGGCCGAGCTGCTTCGAGAACTGCGTGACCACGCTGTCCTGCAGCTCGAAGATCGCCGTCAGCTGTCCATCGACCTTCGCGTCCGCGCGCGCCTCGCCCGATTCGACGTCGACAATCCGTCCCGTGATGCGGATGTGATCGCCGCTCCGCTGGAAGCTGCCGGTCACGACGAACTGCGCGTCGAGATCGCGTCCGACTTCCTGCAGTGACCCGTCGGTCCGCCGCGCCGCCTCGAGGACGCGGCCCCGATCCACGACACGGTAGCGGGCGATGGCGCGCAAGTCGCCGGTGACGGTTTCGGCGATGCCGGCCGACAGCCACGCCGCGTCGGCGTCGCCG